>Ga0180431_10002563_pt1 | contig 24262 bp, 37 predicted proteins | sample SS_ome_11_FD_132459 | JGI IMG/M metagenome (GOLD analysis project Ga0180431, IMG submission 132459) | Hypersaline lake sediment archaeal communities from the Salton Sea, California, USA - SS_1_MS_1 metaG | ecosystem: Environmental > Aquatic > Non-marine Saline and Alkaline > Hypersaline >...
GCTTGTCTTGTGGGTCCACAACCGGTTGCAGTTGATGATCCTAAGTGAAGCAGATCAAGCAGCATTGGAGCTTGACGAAAAACTAAGAGAGAAGATTCCAGATCTCTTGGTTGGGGTAGGTGTGAGTACTAACCAACGCCTTCTGGTTTACGTCAAACCAGGTCAAGTACCTGAAGGTTCAATACCCAAAACTTGGGGAAATTACAGGGTGCAAAAGGTGACCCTGGCAGTAGCAGAAGTAGAGTTGCCCTAATCGAGTAGTAATGTCCTGCAAAGATGTCCAGGATCGGTTCTATCAAGCTCGACAGGAAATCTCCTCTCGGTTGGCAGCAAAGCTCAAATCACGTCTAGGATCTCCTATGGCTACACCTCCTAGGTACGATGAGATCTTCTTTCAAGGCCTACAGGAGATCTTCCCTACACAAGGTATTACAATGGCACGGCAAGACATCGATCTATACTTTCTAGACATAGCCAAAGTGGTTGGTACTCGAGGTACCTGCGATCGAGGTAGGATGGGCTGTGTGCTCGTCAAGGACAAACGCATCCTATCTACCGGTTACGTAGGTTCTCCTGCAGGAGCAGCTCACTGCGACGACGTGGGCCATGAAATGGTTACCATGGTTGATGATTCTGGAAAAGAATCGAAACATTGTGTTCGAACAGCTCATGCCGAAATGAACGCCTTGTCCAACGCAGCTCGATACGGTGTGTCTACCGATGGTGCAACTTGTTATGGATTGTTCGAGCCGTGCTACACGTGTGCCAAACAGTTGATCAACGCTGGAATCGTTCGTGTGGTCTGTCTGCGTAGGTACCACGCTGCAGAGAAGTCCCGGCGACTGTTCAAAGAAGTAGGCGTGGAGTTGGTTGTGATTTTCGACGAAACCGAGACCTACGACAACATGTAAAGGGTCTGCATGACCCCTTACGCCACGAAGCTTCTTCGGACTATACGAACGCTCAAACGGCTCAACGAATCCAGGTACCAACAGGCTAAGGAATCCGAAGCCGAGTTCGGCAGGTTGGAAGATCTGCATGCTCTTCCCGAAGGTGAGGCCTTGGACTCTATGCTCGATCCGATAGCCAAGTGCTATTTGCGTGGCCGTGAACGGGAGGAATTGATAGCTGTTTTGTCTGAAAACTTGGCTGAGGAGTTGATCTATAACTCTCCAGATCCGTACGAAGACATACTCTTCGAGAAGATGGCAGCATGCGTTCACGACATTTGGACACATTGGATGCTTTACTTGCTGTCGCAATCCATTGACGAAGCTAACGGTATCAAAATCCCGTTCACGTTGGTTGATCGTTGGCATCGTCAGATGGCTACAGAATACGAAGATCTTCCTGACCACGAACGTAGATCGGATCGGGAGCACGCCCGCAAGATTTTCAAAGTAATTGAGGAAAACCGGTAATGGAGTATAAGGACGAGTTCGTTCAGAACCACACCGTGACCGTGTCCTTCTGGGATCGTTTCAAGGTGCTACTGTTTGGTAAGATCACACTCAACACGCGCACCCCGACGCAGAATGTCATCGGTTGTGTGGGGAAAACAACCACGGAGACACACATCCACGGATTGCCTAGTTCAGGTGTGCCGATCTATCTCGGAACAGCATGCCCTCGAGAAGACAGGCCTGTACCTGTGTCCAAGGAAGAAGCTGAAAAAGCTATGCAAGAAGTGAAAAACAGACTCGACAAAGATAAGGGGGAAGAATGACCGTCGATGAGTTGATCGCCAGATTGCAGGAGTATTCAAACCAAAACAAGCACAACGGTCAACGGCAAGTACGCCTCCGCCGTGGCAGTATCACTTGTCCCGTACAAAACGTTCACTTGGCAGAGAACGATCCGTTCTGTCCCGACAAAGATGTGGTCTTGGCTTGGGATTGGGATTCCAAGCAGTACAAATACAAAGCATCGTGAAGTTCATCCATACAGCAGACTGGCATATCGGCAAGGGGCAGGCGTACATCCCGCACACTGTCGAACGCACGTTGGATGCGATCGATGCTGTCTACGCCAAGGCAGCGGAGTTAGGGATCTACACTGTGGTGCAGGCAGGAGATGTGTTCGACTCCCCTTCGGTCAGTGACCAAGACAGATACACGTTCGCGCACAAACTTCTGTCCTTGGACGAGGCAGGGTTTCGTACCTTGATCATTCCAGGTAACCACGATGAGATCGACAAGGACTTGTCAGCCTTGTCCTACCTTTCACTGCTCACTGAGCAGGGCAGGTTCAATCGAACTGTGGTTGCCAACAAAACCAAGTTGGTGGTCGTGGACGGTACCGGGTTCCTTCTGTTTGCCAGTGAGCCCTGGGGTAGCCTTGATCAGCACATCGATCAAGTGTGTGAAGGGTCTCTCGACTTGGACCTTGATCACTTAGTGGTTGTAGCCCACACTCCAATGATTGGGTCGACTACATCTTTGGGAAAGGTCATGACCCACGGCAGCGAGTTCAAGTCCGATCCGAGGGTTACTTATTGTGCCTACGGAGACATACATAAGTACCAACGTGTAGGTCCTCGAGCTTACTATTCGGGTGCACCTCTGCAGACCGACTTTGGAGAGGTCTGTAGAACTGGAGTACTTGTAGTTGATTTGGACGAACCTGATGATCCCAACTTCGTTGAGATCCCATCCATTCGACTTGCCACAGTCAATCATGGTGATCCTATTCCGGAGAACAGTTACGCATGCATTGTGTATGATGACGATAAATCAGAAGACAAGGTTGAGAAGTTGCCTCCGTCCGTGATAAAGAAGAAACGGAAGGTGGACAAGGTAGACTTGACCGACATCCAAACCGCAGAAGCGCTGTTTTCTGGGATAGAACAAATCTTGGAAAAGCGTGGATTGAATACAGAAGAAGTACAACTAGCAAAACAAGAACTCGACAACGCAATCGTGAAAGGCTGACCAACTCATGTTCTTCAAAGAAATCAGTACCGGACGTGTAGTCTTGGCAACTGTGTGGAACAGCAACGGAGACCACCCATGGGATGCTGTTCAAGAGCTAAAGCATCCACTCGGACCTACCTTCCCTTCAGAAGGGGAGTACGTTGGTTTCTATCAGCAAGGCTGTGCACCTGAACAAGCCGACCCTGCAGATGCGTGTCCAAAGTGCGGCAAGTTGTACAAGGACCACGGAAGGCTTGTGTTCGACAACGCTACGGTGTGCCCTGGAGATTGGGTTGTCACCTACGGAGGGGGAAGCTCGTTCTTAGGAGTTAATCCTATCAACGAAGACTTGGAAGCTTTGGCTGTGTCCAAAGTTGAATTCCAGAAGCGGTACGAAGCAACGGGAGATTGATTCGTGGAAGAGCCTTATGAGAACCTAGCCTCGAAGTACCGTCCACACACCTTGGATGATCTAGTTGGGCAAGATATTGTTGTCCAACAGGTGGATGGGATCCTTCGATCGAAGCGAATCCCTAGGGCCATCATGATCAGTGGGCCCTACGGTAGCGGCAAGACAACTTTGGCGCGTATGCTTGCTCGGTACTTGAACTGTGTATCTGGGCCGAAGAAGATATGTAGGGAAAAAGGAGACAAGCCTTGCCCTGTATGTCTTGGTATGGAGGGAGAACCCAAGCACACTGACTACAAGGAGTTGAACGCGGCCAACTCCCGAGGTATCGATGATGTGCGCAAGCTGATCGAGGTCAGCCTGTTCACCCCAAGGTCCAAGTACAAGATCATCTGCTTGGACGAGTGCCACCAGTTGACCCCTCAAGCATTCCAAGCCTTGCTCAAGCCGTTGGAAGAGCCTCCTAAAAAGACGATCTGGATCTTGTGCACGACCGATCCAGGGAAAGTACCTCCTGCTATTCGGAGCAGGTGTACGCAAATCAAGATTCGTCAAGTAGAAGTAGATGATTGTTCAAAGTTCGTCTACAAGGTGGCTCAAGCAGAGGGAGTTCAGATCTCCGAAGACTTGTGTCATCGGATAGCAGAATCAACGTACGGACACCCAAGGACGGCTCTACACGCTCTCGAGACCGTGATCGCCTACATGAACTCTCCTCGAGCTAGCAAAGGCAGCATTGAGGATCAGTTCGAAGTGATCCTGAGAGACGTGATCCGTATACAGCCTGAAGTGCTTGTCGAAAATTACCTAAAGGCACTTCTTGACGGCAAGGTCATAGTCACCAGGTACATGTGTGAGACAGACAACCCTGTCAGGTTTCTCGAGCTGGCTGCATCAATTCTCAACGAAATGACGCTGACAAGCACCGGAAGCCTTCATGCCGAGCCTAGGTACCTGGAAATGTACGAAAAGACCGCCTGGAAAAAAGAGTTCGGAGCGGGTGACACCTTGGACGACCTTGCACGTATGCAATGGATGCTTCTGCAAGCCTATAAGGAAGCCAAGGAGTACATTCTTGACCCTTATCAGCTCCTGTCCATCACAACCTACCGATGTCTAGCGATCACCCAACGTTGGCCTGCAAGAGAGTAATCTGGGTAGTCTACTTGCTCCAATGCTCTGACGGCACACTGTACACTGGCATCACTAACAACCTGCAACGTAGGGTAGATACACACAATGCAGGTAAAGGTGCGAAGTACACTCGATGTCGACTGCCCGTAGTCTTGCTAGGCTACGTCGAGGTTTCCAACAAAAGCAAAGCACTGTCTATGGAGCACCGTGTAAAGAAGCTTCGACGCAAAGCGAAACTCGACTTTTTCAACATAGTAGAATGAAAGCACAACGGTAGCGTGGCACCGTATAAGATCACGACAGGATCCATGCTCGATTTTATCACCTTGAGAGCTGAAAATGCCTTGTCCTATCAAGATCTGGAAGTTCCGCTGGCAAATCAAGGACTTGTGCTCATAGACGGTCCCAACGGTGGAGGCAAGAGCAGTATTTTTGAAATCCTGACTCATGCCTGCTTCGGTGTTACCAGCAAACGTAAGGTTCGAGACAATGCAATGCCCAACCGGTACCTGGTTGACCGTAGAGGCAATCCAACAGGTATGCACATCCAAGTTGACTTCAATAAGCTCGGTGTGCCCTACCAGGTCAACCAGTACCGTAACCATCCAGAGCATGGTACCTCGATGCACTTGGACAAGGACGGTACCTCGATCCGAGCCAAGAAGAACAAGTCAATCAACAAGGACACCCAATCCAGAGTCATTCAAGAACTAGGGATGACAGCTCAAGAGTTCTTTGGATCCATCTACTTGAGTCAACAGTTCACACACGCAATGATCCACGGCAAGCCCTCGGATAAGAAGGACTACGTCCTTCGCTACTTTGGGCTCGAGCAATTCGATCAAGTGATCGACAACGTCAAGGTGTCTCTAGACGCAACACCTAGTGTCGCCATGGACAGCTACGATGACCTAATTGCTACTCTCCAAGACGACCTCCAACAACAGAAGGCACTGGCAAACCAGGTGGACGTTCAAGAGCTGTACCAGCGACGGCGTGATCTCAAGGCACGGGTAGCTAAGACAAGACAAGAACTGATCGAGTTTGATTCGGCTAAGCATCAGCTTGACGTGTACATGCAACGTAAGGTGCGATACGACGCCCACCCAAGATCAGGGGAAAACATCGATCCACAAGCCATGGTGGAGTCGTTGACGCAGCAACGTTATGTGCTCAAGGAAAAGCTCGAGACAGCGAAGGCCTACGAGAAGATAAGTACCCAATTGCACGCGATTCCTTTGGTGACCAAGGAGCAGTTCTTGGAGGCTACCGAGACGCATGCTGCGTTGACCAAGCAATTGGAAGATTACAGGGCAGACAAACCAAAGCTCAAAGAGATCGCTAACTTGGATGAGCAGCTCAAGCAGTTCGAAGATGACGAGCCAATTTGGTCATCCAAACTTGAGGGAAGGCTCGTGGTTCTAACTGAGATGGTTGCTGATTTCCGAGCCGACGTTCGGCAGTTGGAAGGGGAACTTGCCAAGCTGCAGAGCTTGGGTGATGTATGCATCCAATGCCAGAGACCTGTCACTGCGGAAGAGCAAGTCCTGTGGGTGCAGGACAAGGAGGCAGCGATCAAGGCTTCCAACACTGCTCTACGAAAGTCCCAAACCAAGGCGGATGATCTTCGACAGCTGAAAAAAGAGTATGACAAGTACACACAACTGACCACACGAAGAGATGAGCTTGTAGGGGATCTTCGACTACCCTTAGGGACCCAAGGTCCTTCAAAAGATCAAGTAGCTGAAGTCAACAAAACCATAAGCAACTTCACATCTCGAAAAGAACTTCTATCCAACCTTCCAGAAGACCCAGGACGATCCCCAAGCGCCTTCATCTTGGAACTGGAAGACGTACAAGAGAAGCTGGGTCAATACAAGGAACTGTCTAGGCTCAAGGCAGATCTCATCGACAAGCCTGAGTACGATCCAGATGCCCATGAGACAGCTTTGGACGCCAACACGAACGATCAAGCCAAGCTCGAGGACGTTTTGTCGCAAATCTCCAAGGCGGAGGTTCACGCTGACATGATCGAATCAACCGAAGCCAAGCTTGCAAAGGTGGAGCAGGATCGAAGAGCTGCAGGAGACAAGGCTCGAATTCGTAAGGTCAGACAGACCTTACACCTTTCGTTGAAGGACTTGAAGAATCTAAAGCTGCACAACGCTATCAAGATTCTGGTTGGTTTACTGCCTAACTATATTGACCTACTTTTCCCTAATGAACAGGTCAAGGTAGACGTGCCCGACTCCGAAGACGGTGTGGATTTGGTGTTTTCCAAGGCGGGATCGATCATCCCTCTAGACTCCTTGTCTGGGGGACAAGGAAGGAAGTTAGGTCTGGCTATCATTTTCGCATTCAGCCACCTGCAGCATCGGCCGTGTAACATTATGATTGCAGATGAACCTTACAACAACTTGGATCCTAGGTCTCGTAAGGCATGCTTCGACCTGATCAAGGACTTGCAGGATACACGCAATCTTTCCAGTATTTTCGTTATGAGTCACGAACAAGACCTTCGGGCACAACGATACGATCAGAGATGGAGTGTGAGATATGACGGTCGTTTGAGTACCTTGATCAGGGAGTGACCGGTAAAGATCAGTCACTACTCAAGGTTCAACGCAGTGATTAAATCTATCTCTCACGAAGACTTCACCAAGATCATCAAACAAGAAGCCCTCGACATCCGTCGACTACTCACAGTGATGAGGCAAGAAGATTACCATACGTCACTTTTATGGCCTCTCATTTGGTCAAGCTACTTGGACTTCACCAATGACTACGTGCCAAGCCACATCCGATGGTTCATAGGAGACACGTGCTTCGTTGGTCAGTTCACCGAGTCATCTGCCTACAACGGCACATGGATCGTTCCTCTTGTCAACGATGTGTCTCTGATTGCTGAAGAAGTTACGAAGTTCAACCCCGACAACTTGATCAACCTATGCAGTGATTCTATGGTCCTGGCCTTGTTTGACTACGACTGGGAGCCTATGGAGTATGACGACGACAGCCTGTATTTGGATACGGCTGGTTTGCAGACGTTCAATCATCGTAGGCTTCGTCGTAAACGCTCTGGTGTGCTGCGCTACGATGATCAGTTGGCCGAAGGTAACCTGCGGATCTTGGACTTCAACCAGGCTGATTACGCTGATCACGATCTGGTACCATCAGCACGAGTGCGCCAATTACGATGCAGAGAGGAGCCGCTGGTTCAACGCCATGGCGACGGTTCGATTCACTTCGCCTCAATACTATCCCTTGCTGGAGGAACTGTGCGGAGCCCGATCACTGGTTCTGGAAGACCTTGACACGGGTGAATATCTTGCTGCTGGCATGGGAGCCATGATCGGGTACCGAGATTGGATGATGCCGATGCGGGTTGCTTTGGGGGAATACCAGTACCTAAGTGATTGGCTGTGGAAGGAGATGGCAACCCACTTCCACCCGAAGTCCTTGTGCTGTGATGGTCAAGACGGATCATCGGTGCAGGAATATGGCCTGTCCGACTACAAAAGACGCTACGCCTTGGCGTGTGATGGTCAGTATAAGCCCTTGTACATGCTAAAACGATTGACAACATAGCTAACTACAGGAATTTACAATGAAAATTACCAAAGAAGAACTCAGAAAACAAAACGCCACCCTGCGTGAAACCACTCAAAATCTCAGTGATCGCATCAATACAATGGCAGATCAATTGAAGGAAGCCACATTGCAGATTGCTTCCCTCAAAGGGGAGCGTGATGGGATTCGTGACAGGACCGAAGAAGAAATCAGGGACTTGACTGAGGCCAACGTCTGCTTGGAGTCTGACCTCGCCAGTTTGCACGATGCTCTTGACGAAGCCAAGAGAATGGTGAAACAATACAAGGAAGAAGCCAGAGATGCAAAGATGCAAGCCAAGACCTTGCAGGATTCCCTCGACATTTCTTTGAAGACAGCTCGAGCTGCGGCGTGCGCTGCTGATCGGTCCATCAACGTTGCCGATCAATCCGTCAGGACATTGAACATGCTTCGCAGGAAGTACAAGGACATCATCGATTTCTAGTCCAGGAATTGTTGAGGTTGTAGCAGCAGATACTTAGAGTGAAAGCACAATGGTAGCGTGGCACCATACAAGATCACGACCAGGAAGAAGATCATGGAAGAACAATGCAAAGGTCAAGCCAAAAACGATTTGTGTGATGGTGACAAGAAGAATGCGATCCTAGAGTTGATGGAAGTCACCCAAATGCGAGAGGCTTTGGCTAGTCAACTCGGCATGTTTCTGGACGCAACGTTGACTGCAAGCTTGCCGGAGACCTTGTTCGACTCTCCATCCTTAGCTTCTCAGGTACGTGATGTCTTCAAGAAGTACGCAAACGTCGACGCAATGGCAGCAATTGTAGCTGATGTCTACACAGAAATCTATACGCTTCAAGAAATCGAAGATATGCTCGTGTACCACAGAAGTCCTACAGGCCAAAAAGCCATCAATATGCGTGAAGAGATCGAGAATAGGACATCCAAGGCAGGCCAACAGTTGGTCCTGGACAACGAAGAAAAAATATCCAAGGAAGTCAAGGAGTTGTTGGGGTTGTAGCCGACGAGGATCTGCGCGATCCAGAAAACCATCGATTCGTTCCAAGTCGAGAAGGTGACGACAGGTGTGGTTGGTCAAGATGGGTCCTGTGTACCAACCCTGAGTGCGATCAAACGAAATATGAGGGTTGACAGGCTTGCGAAGGATACTTAGTGTGAGAACACAACGGTAGCGTGGCACCCTGAAGATCACGACGATTCCAGGCTCTCGAACCGCGAAGCGATAGTATTCGCGACTTGTAATTTCATTGTGTGTACGGGCGGGCCCTTATACCGCCGACTTTAAGAGGTGGATAGCTGGATCAAGGACAACTAACAGATCACTGGTTCCTCCTGTTCCGGTTCATGTGCACAAACTCCTTGTATGCCAACAGTGATCCGTGTCCTACTAGGTTCGATTCCTGGCACCTCTACCGATGATCGATGACCTTACCCTTTTCGAGGGGAACAATCTCACCTGCCTTGGCGTACTGGAAGCGTCTTCGGTTACACTTGCCTACTTAGACCCTCCTTTCTATACAGGTAAGGATTTCACAACCAAGGATGGTCGGTTAGCCTACACAGACAAGTGGGATAGCTTCGATCAGTACATACAATCCGTCGTGGACTGTATCAAGCTGATCAAACCTCTGTTGACCGAGAAGGGGTGTCTTGTCCTGCACATAGATCCCAACACCAGCCACTATTTGAAGTGCGCAGTCGATCAGGTCATGGGAAGGGAAAACTTTGCCTCTGAGATTATCTGGAGATACCGAAGGTGGCCCAGTAAAACACCAAACTTCCAGAAAATACACGATGTGCTCCTTCGATGGACAGTAGGGCCCAATCCAACATGGAATCAATTGTACGAGCCTTTAGCCCCCTCCACGATCAAGCAGTGGGGCAAGAGCAAACAGAAGGCTCTCATCACCCCTGACGGTAAGCGTCTTCGAAGTCAAACCACAAAAGAGGACAGCCCTGGAGTACCTTTTGGTGACGTATGGGACATCTCCATCCTGGCACCTCAAGCCAAGGAACGTACTGGATACCCCACTCAAAAGCCTTCGGCTCTTCTGAGTCGTCTCATTGAGGCTACAACCTGTAAAGGAAATCTAGTTCTTGATCCTTACGCCGGAAGCGGTACTACGCTTTCGGTAGCTCGTTCTTTAGGGAGGCGAGCTGTAGGGATTGATTCTAGTTCAGTAGCAATAGAGACAATCAAAAAGAGGATACCGAATATCCGATGTGTACCTGCCTAGGCCTTGCATTTACTTCTCCCGTAGCGGTTGACGCTGCTGTCGACGACCGCAAGTTCCGAACCCACGTCTACGAAAGCAGACACCTGTTACAAGACTTTCTGACTCCGCCTGTGGATGGTCAGGATGTACGCAAGACTGTGGTCATGGTCTTGTCAGTCCAAGATTTGCCTACAGTCATGCCTATGGGAGCAGACTCGATCCTGATCTTCGATGATCCGGTTGCCTTGCGATCCGTCAAGGGGTTGGAGGTGATCGATTGCGATGTCTCGCAAGATCGACCTTGGGAACAGATCAAGTTCACGCCTCAAGTACTCAATGAATTACTCACAGAAGGAAACAAGACCTCTATTTCAGTAGACTTTGATGCTCTAGCTGATGCGTACGGCAAGTTGGTTAAACAAGCTACCTTGCGAGAGCTGGCATCCTCCGCCATCGAGCACATCGATCCCAAGAAGCACAAGTTCGTCCACAACGCAATTTGTTCATATGCTGCTGGGCTTCTCAGTCAGAAGCAGTGGAGCACCAAGGTAGTCAAGTTGCTTGCTGACATCCTGACGGAGCACAACGAGGTCAGCTACGAGTTGAATCATTACGTGAGCGAAGACCCCAAAGGTGAGTCAGTTTGGAGAGCCTTCTATGACCACGTAGAACATGACGTACCACAATCAGAAGCCTGTGATCGATACGACGCTGAACTTGATGACTTGAAATACCTCGTAGAGCATCTTGGAACTGAAAAAGAACGCAAGTACATCCGAAATCCCAAAGACAAACCAATCAGCAAACGACGACGAAAGAAGACCAACAAATGAGCAACATCAAAGATCTAACAAGCATTTCCATCATCGACGATATCTTGCGACGAAGTGTGAACGTCGACACCATTGCCACCACCTTGATCGATCATTGGAGCTACGACTTGTACTCCCGCAAGCCGGGGCCAGCGCTTCTCGACAACGGAACGCTCATTCCGACAGACTTGGACATGGCTTGTTTCTTGTCTGCGCTGGTTGATCGACGAGCTGTTATCAGCCTTCCGGAGTATAAGCGTGCTCGAGCGAGAAGCGTCAAGGCAGACCAAACCGTGATGTCGAACAGAGACCGTCACGGGAACGTAATTGGTTTGACCTCGAATGCCAATACATTTGCCTTTGGTGTTCGGATCAATGACGTGAACGTGGTCAACACGGATGCTGATGGAAATCAGACCGTAGGTGCTCCTCGAGTGTACTTGCTCACTGACATGGAGGGGGATTGGTACGATGGTTGGAAGACGATCCAATTCCTACCTACCGCCAAAGAAAATGCGTTCCTCAACGACAAGAGCTTGTGGACCGACAATCAATTAGTCTTCAAGTACTTCGTGCACCCCAATCGGTGGACAAGCTTCTATGGGCAATACTACCTGCTCACCAAGCTGGTGATCGATCGACTGCGAGAAGAGGCATCGACTTTGCGGGCCATGATCCGAGAGTACAAGTCCTACGGTATCGGAGGTGAGGAGGAAAAACCCGACTACCCCAAACCTACCGCAGGTCCAAGCAAGGCTGTTAAGATCCAATCCCTCGAGTGTATTGTGGAGGTACCGTTCACCTCGGACTTCCAGCGGCCTCACTTCGAAGGAAGTCTGGAAAAACAACTCCAAGCTGCCAAAGATCGTCTCCAGTACGTCCAGTATCGGATGCTTGCTCCGCTCTCCTTCGCAGCTCGCATCACCGAGTATGCTTTCTTCCGGCATGTGCAGGTTCAAGGGCAAGACACAACCCCAACGTGGGTGACAGCCAGTTGGGATCAGGGCTACAAGCAGAAGGGAAAGCGTAAGCAATGGAACCGGTTGGCCCTCAAGCAAGTCTACCCTTGGACCAAATCTCTTGCGATCCTGTACAGGATCTATGAGAAGACCGAACGCGTAGCTGAGTAGCCGAATATGACACCAAACGTTGCGTCTCCTGGAATGTACCGAATGTACGATCCTTTGGGAAAGCTCAAGTGGATCATAAACCTGGGAATCCCTGTCCGTCTTGATGACCAAAGTTTGTTCAATAGCCTTCCTCGGTGCTTCGGAGATTACTACGGTGCCTTTGACAGTGTAAGTTGTTGCGGATATGCGATTCTAGAAGACAAAACGGTTGTGCTGTTCGATAAGGACAATCGTATTGTCTTCTCTATGGTACCGTGTAGGTTTGGGTACTACCCCGAAGAGAGCACGGAGACTACTCTAGCTCGCATGGAAGACAATCTCTTCGAGATGAAGATCAGGCAAGAGGAAATCGACCGAAAGTCGATCGGCCTGCAAAGCTACGGAGTTTGGGAGTAAGCTAAATGGCTCAATACTTTGACGAGATCGAGATCGGGTACGCTGCGTTGGAGTCTTCTTCGACTCCTAAAGAGAAGCCTTCCAAAAACATGGGAAGGTTCACTCACCAGATTGAAGAAGGTGTTGATCGTGTATTCCTCAACGGAGAAGAGATCGATAGGGTTTACGATCAGTCCCATGTCAATCCTGACACCATTCATAGAGAGGTGTACACCGGTCTGTACATTGCCATCTCCACATCGGCTCAACATGTGTTGGCCTCTATTGATGGGATCAATTGGAGAGTAGCTTGCAATATCGGCGGGTGCGGTATGGGTGGCTGTCACAACATCCCTGGTTGTGGATCGAGTGGCGGATGTAGTGGTGATTGCTCTGATGACTGCGGTGACTGTTCCTGTGAAGGCAATTGCGACAACTGCGACGACAAGAAGCAAAAATCTCAAGCTACAACGGGCGGCGTCTGCCGTAAGTGCGGCATGCATGATGAGTATGCCGAGCGCGACGTTGATGGTAAGGTCATCTGCTGGAAGTGCTGCGGCTGACCTTCAATAATTAAGTAACCTAATGTAACATCAAAGGAATCTAATGCGTCCTCCAATCAAGTTCCATCGAATCGACATCCACATTTCTGCCTGGCTCGGGTTCTTCCACATGCAGAATATGATGGACCAGGCTCAGGAAAGTCTCGAGAAGACCGTGATTCTTGACTCACTTGATGCCGAAAAGTTATGAACACTCGCAAGTACTTCTACCCTGTCCTACACTACGCTGGTATTCGACCGTTCTGGGAAAGTGTGGACACAGCGATCGATTCAGGCGTCGACGGGGTCTTCTTGATCAATCAAGGTATTACCGCTAAGGCTCTGCTTGCTGTAGCAAAGAAAGTCACAGACTTCTACCCTGACTTGTGGGTAGGGATCAACATGCTTGGATCTGAACCAACACCTATACTGTGCGAGCTGTATGCTAAGGTAGGCATCAAAGGAGTATGGCTTGACCATTCCGGAATCGGCCCTCAAGGGGTTGGTGAGCAAGCCTACAAGAATCGAAAATGTACCCAGAAAATGGGCTTGCAGCTATTCGGTGGAGTTGCATTCAAATACCAAGAGACCGTACCAGATGCCGTGTTGAGTGAGGTAGCTAGCTTGGCTGCTCCCTTTATGGACGTGGTTGTCACCAGCGGACCTTCTACAGGCAACCCTGCATCTATGTACAAGGTCAAATCCATGACAGGTGACGGGTATTCCTTGGGACTTGCCAGTGGGGTTTCAACAGACAATATCAACCACTTCCTACCCTACGTCGATCACTTCTTGGTAGCTTCGTCGATCGAGCAAATCTTTGGAAAGCTCGATCCTGTCAAGACAAAGGAACTGGCAGCTGCTATCCACGGAGATGATTCATGATTCGTCCTGAACAGATAAAATGGGGAAGTTACAGGCAATACGAAGGCCCGTATTTTTGGGGTACTCACAAGTACAAGATTCCAACCACTCCGGATGATGCTGATCGGGTAGCGTATGTTATCGCCACCACAGAAGGTGGTACGTATGACGCTGTGAACATGTACGACAAGATGATTCTGTCTGTCGGGTTGTTTCAATACGCAGAAATGCACCAAGCTCTCGTCACTCGGATGCTTTGGAACACAGCTAAGGCGAACTTCGACTTGATGGAGCCTTTCGAGCACCTCATGCCAGATGCCTACGAATTCTCTCCGGATGGGTTCTCTAAGTTCTACGATGACTGTCGTTGCAACCCTGTACACCAACGATCGGTTTTCCTTGGAGGGGCGTCAGGCCTCAAGGGTCAGTGGAATCCTGAGCAGCGCTACACAGCCAAGTCTTGGGCTGCGGCGTGTGTGAACTTCCTTCGGCAGCCTGGTGTCAAGGATCGAGAAACGGAGATTGCCAGACACAGGGCCATGACTTGGTTCATGACGAACTACGCCCGCAAGATTCTGATCGACCGCAAGCCACTGTCGAACGAACCTATGCATCGGGCAGTATTCGCGATCTATCAGAGCTATGCTGCGAACAACCCATCCATAGCGGCAACTCAGCTCAAGAGAACCATGACTGAATGCTCAAGCACCCCGTGGTCGGAGAAGTGGTGCCTCAAGTTTATTCACAACCTAGTCTTCGGTAGCGGCATCACCATCTACCCGGATCGGTACAACAAGATTCGCCCCGTGGTGGAGCACTTGTACCAAGTAGACCTTCCTGACCTGGCAAGAGACATCGCCAGACATTCTGCTCAGTTTGGTAGAGATGTCACGACAGTGCAAGTGCAAAGTATCTTGATCTATCTAGGGTATGACTTGGGGCAGGCAGGATCGGATGGGGTCTTCGGACCGAAGACGTCCGAAGCATTGCTTGCGTTCCAGAAGGATCAAGGGCTAGAGCAGACAGCCTACGTGGATGCCGACACTGTGACTGCATTGCTTGAAGAACAGAAGTTGCAGCAACAAGAAGAGAAAGCCAAAGACGTTTTCATCAAAGAACAGGAAAAGTCTCCTCTGTGGGGACTGTTGGACAAGTTCAATCCGAGAATGAGCCTTCGTAAGCTCATGGGAAATGACGACTAACAAGGTAGAATGGGTCAGATGGGAAAACGAGACAAAAGGAAAAAGAAAGCAAAACGACAAGTCAGGCAGGAAGGGCACATGGGGCCTAACGCAATGCGTCGAAACAACATCCCCAGTCCAGATCCCATCGACTCACCTACGGAATCCTCCCCGACATCTCCTTGACAGTATTGACATCGCTTCTTACCTTGCCATCAACTGGTAAAGGAGCGTTAGCATGTCGAATCATTCATACCTCGCGATCAAGGCCATTGAAGAGCAGATACCCTACATTTTGGGATCTGTGTCCTCCAGCCTACAGAAGGCTCTGGCAGTCATGGTAGAGGACTACGAAGTCTCGATTGGGGCACACGAGCAGAACGTGCTTTTCGTTCGTTCTACCAGGAATTCTTTTGCTTCCGTTCAAGGTAGCCTAGAGTTGCGCTTCTTCTTAGAGAGATCTGCCGAAAAGTTCGATCCTATGAAGCAAGAAGCTTCGGAGAAGCACTCTGCAGCTATGCGCTTCATCACGAATCACGTAACGGTAGTCACAAAGATCAACTACCCATCCATCAATGGCACGGTAGAGAGCATGGCTGTCGAGTTGGATTCCTTGTCTCGTTTTAATGGAATCATGGCTGGTGCCCAAAAGCAAGCCCATAACCTGTTTCGGTCCAAGCTGTCGGAGGTAGCAGATCAATTTCTGGAACTTCTGGAAGCAGAGGAAATCGACGATGACGCGTCAAGAGTTTGATAAATTAACCAAACGTAACTTTGGCAGGGTTATCTCTTCAGACGAAGATTACCTAGGCTACCGTTACGATCGGTGCAAGCTGGACGAGGCGCCTACAGACTTCTTGCGCACCCGACAGAACATGCTCCGGATACATAGGCGCCGAACAGGAGAAACCATGTTGCCTCTATTCAGCCTTGGGGTTTTCCGAGTGATCGCCCAGCAAAGACGCTTCCCTGGGAGGAAAATGCTACAGATCACTGCGTTCGAGCCTATGTATTCGCACTGGCTGATGAATTGGAAATAAATCGATCGACTGCTCTTGACTCATCAGAAACAAGATCCATCTTGAAGTCTATGAGCAGCCTTACCAACACTGAGACAGTTACTGCCCCTGAGTTCGAGATTAAGGTCGTTCGTCCTGAGCGGCCCATCTGGACCGTCTACCTTAGCCGATCGCAGTACGCTGCCCGTAAGCAGATCAAGGAACTTGGATTCAAGTTCCATGGAGATTGGTGTAAGGGCGACTGCTGGCTCGATCGCGCTGGTGTTCCCGCCATGGTTTGGTGGACGGACAAGGCAGAAGCGGTCGAGGCCCTCAAAGCCTACGCTACTCCTGAAGCTCTCCAAGCTCTCAGTGGAATCAAGGAAGCAGAACAAGCTTCTCGCGCCACTGACGCTGACGTGACCATTCCCGTCAACGAAGGGCTTGAGTATCTTCCCTACCAGAAAGCTGGCATTTCTTGGATGGTCAACAGTTTCTCCTCGACCGACAATAAACGAGTCATTCTTGGAGATAGCATGGGGCTAGGAAAGACTATCCAGGTTTTGGGTGTTATCAATGCTGACCAGAGTATCCATTCTTCTCTGGTGGTATGCCCTGCATCCCTCAAGATCAACTGGGCTAGGGAAGCCCAGAAGTGGCTTACTCGACCCACAACAGTTGTGGTTGCTAACTCCACCAAGGACATCCCTGATACTTGGGAAGGCGATCTGTTGGTCATCACCAACTACGAAAAGCTCATCAACGCCTCAGCAGCGGATCCTCAAGTCGTCGCAGCTTGCCGCAAAGCAGCGAATAACATCGCCGAAGGTAAGAAGAAAACTTCTCGCAGGTGTGTGCGATGGAGCCCAGGAGATGGACGGTGCAGGTTTTAGCAAGCCGTGGGTCAAGGCTGGTCATTGGCTCGCCAATCTCGATGAGCTTAGCCAGACTGAAGCCAAGGTTGCCTGCAACGCCGCTGTGATCTTCCACCGTCAGCTTCCTGCCGAAATCAAGGCAACTCTCGGGATCGGCAGCAAGTGATACCTAACAACTAACCAGAACATTCGAGGTTTATCATGTCTTTCGATTTCTTGCCTTCCGCCGATGAATCACTTAAGGAGACCCACAAATCCCTACAGGCCAGAGCTGAAAGGGCAAGGAAAGAAGCAGAACGGCAGCTCAAGGTTGTCGTTGAGCAGATCAAGAAAGCCAGATCTGTGGGGCTTTTCAAGATCAAAGCAGGTGAGTTGATGCCAGAAGCGTTGCAAGCCTTGAAAGACAAGGGGTACAAGGTCGTCGCCAGTAGGTTGCCTGCGTCTGGCTGCGGGGATGTAGACTCGATAGAGACGAACATCTCTTGGGACGATAAGGCAACCCGGTGAAGGGTGGACGTCCGCGAATGGTTGATGGAGCGATTTACAGGAAGGAAGGAAGGGATCAGGCAGATTAATTTGAGATGACCGAGCCCCCAGAGAATCACATTGGGATGCTGCGTTGGCTTTTGGGGGATGAGGGGGCAGCAGAAGTGCTCGGGGTCAACAAAGTGGACCTTCGATCCATCCACTACCGGAGCGAGCAAGCCTCTAAAACAAAGAGGTTCGACTTGGATGGAGATCTACTACCGGTCGACGATCATCAGTGGTCTCGCAAGAAGAAACGTAGAGCCAATAAGAAGTCTCAGCGCAAGCGCCGAGCTGAGAAGAAGAGGCTAGCTCAACTGCTCACCTTGATGGACGAGGTGAAGACGGCTTGCTAAAGGAGTGTTACCTCATGTTACTGAAGGTAGTTGTAGAACAACTTGAAGCTCTCGACGAGTTGCTCAAAAACAGTGTCGATGTATGCCCAGTGGTTGTCACTGAGGGAATTGGAGCTATTCATGCTGCCCTAGACCAAGCTTCGCGTAAAGAAGCCAAAGGAGATAGCATCCGAGTCAACACCAATGACTTGGAAAAGTTGCTCGAGCAAAACCGTGTTCTTAACCGATCGCTTACTCAGTGCCAGAAGCGAAACACCGAGCTGGTCTTGCGCGATCGGGAGCAGGTTGCTTTGCTCAAGAAGCACGGGATCCCGTTCAACGAATAAAAAGTTGCTTGAACCCTTGACTTTGCCAGTGTAGGCCGCAACTTGTTCTCAGGCAGACGCAACAAGTAAAGGAGAACGTTATGGCTAACTCATACCCTGACAGCTTCCGTTCTGAGAACTACCTTCGCATGCAGCGCGAGGACGCCGAGCGTAGGGGAGAAACAAATCGAGAAATCGTATTGTTTTCCTTGATGTACTACTTCTCCACAGGTAGGGCTATGGTTGGTCTTCCTCGTCTTCTTGCCCACATGGAGCCTCGAACCATCGACGCTTTCGTGCGTAGGGTTCAGAAAGGCATGGAGAAGCATGCCAAGGAATGTAGGGACAGCAAAACACTCGTGACGGGTGACCTTAACAATACCGTCCTGGCCGCTGCTCTTGGTTACAATACCCTCGACGATGCAGCTACCGCAATCGTCCACCATCCCTACGGCGAGAAGTTCACGTTCGTCAAAAAGGTGTCATGAGCAAGCTTAGCTTAGGTAACTACGAAGTTTGCGAACCCAGCATCGATCGTGGAATTCAACGTGCCATGGTCTTGGAGCTGTGCTTTGACACAAGTCAAGTAGCTGAAGAGCTTGAGAAAACGTACACCAAGGACCAGGCAAAGTTACTTGCTGTTGCCGGGTACATGTTGAATCGCTACTTGGAAAGGGTGAAGGGACCATGAGCAGTATGTCTGCAGCACGCAGCTTGTATGAATCGCAACCTGAACAAGCTGTGGATGTAGCATCTGAGATTCGAAATCGGATCAACCTTGCCTGCTTAGTGGCGGAGGACCTTGCCGCCGAAGGCCATCCATACGCTCGTGATCTTAATTCGAGCTTGGAAGCTGTGCTTGATATGGTCAAGCATTTGGAAGGAGCCAAGTCGTGAGACTTGTGGATCTGGCATACATATTAGGCTGTACTGTTGTGATTGTCGGTTGTACAGTTTTCACAGGCCTAATGATTCGTTCTTGTGCTTCTGGGGCTGAAGATCGAAAAACAAAGTTCATGCCAGATCATGAACACGCCACCCAAAATGCCCGTAACTGGGCCAAGACGGCTGGCTTCTCTTCGAGGTCTGTGCAGTGTGCTAGCTTCGACAGTCCACAATGGTCTGGCTACGTGCCTTGCACTGTTTCCTACAAATCGAACAACGGAGACATCGAGCTTTTGCACGTCGAGTGCGCATCGGTAAAGACCTGGCAAGGATGTAAGAAACCTTCTTGCCAGTGCGAGTAACTAACGAAAGGATTACAGGAACATCATGAAAATGCGAGGATACACCCTGATTGAGCTTCTCATAACAGTAGCTATCATTGGAATTATCGCGGCTATCGCGATCTTTGGAATTCGATCTTGCGCCGGTTGGGGATCTCAAAGCGAAGACGTTGAAGCCACAGCGATGCGTTGGGCTGCCGACATGCAGATCGAGAACGTGAAGGCTGTGAAGTGTCTGGACTACGACACGGATGGCGATGGGTACGTATCGTGTACCTTGTCTCAGAAGCTTCCCGACGGATCTTCCAAGCTTGTTCAGATCGAGTGTTCGTCGGCGTTCTCCTGGAACGAAGGTTGCCGCTTTCCGAAACCTGCAGGCTACCGATACTGATCTCGAGTACTTCAACACTCGCCCCGTAGCCTTCGCGGTTCGGGGCTTTCTGGGTGTAACCCAAACAATAAATCAGCAAACGAGGTGAATCATGCCGCCATGCCGGAGAAAGCCCGGCTTGTAACGTAACAACGGTAGCGTGGCACCTTATAAGATCACGACGGAGTACCCAACCATGGCTATGGACATAGGATTCATTGTCTACGGACTGCCTTTGATCGACGACATCGTTCAGTTGCAAAACGATGAGTACCTCGAACACTTCGACATGAGGTACAATTCTTTCGCAATCCCTACTGGATTCGTAGGCGTACAGATCGGAGTCATCACCCCTGCTGCGGGCCCTGTCATGTTGGGTGACCTGCCCAAACCGACAGGAAAACAGATCGATGATGGACACGCCAGAGTCGCAAAACTTCCTTACGAGGTCAAGCAGGCCTACGATGAACTAGACATGGAAGAAGGCGTGTGGATCATCTGGGGGTCAGCATGAAGCTTCTTCATTTCAAACGTCGTAAGTGTCCTCCAGAGTTGGTTGGGGACGACTGGCCGGATGCATGGCAATGGGCTTTGTACGCGCACGCTTGCAGAGAAGGAGTTAGTATCGCTCTGCGTAACGAAGTGCTACGTGACGGTACATGGACCCCAGCACGTGAATACTTCTCTGCAGGTATCACTAGAGAATGGAGCTTCGGGGAAAACCACATCCCTTGCGATGGGCCTAACTGTGTGTATTCGTTAGGTTTCTTCCACTTCGCCAAAAGCTACGGTCCTTGCGCGAAGTGCGACGCTGAAGAGTGATCACAAGAAAATATACGTTTCCCCTTGCGTATCCAAATTGAGTGGTCATCTTAAAATGGAACAACGAACTACAAGACGGAGCCTGATATGTCTACCTCAATGCGTACCCTCATAGTTTCACTCGTCACTTCTCTCACCTTGGCATGTGGTGGCCCAGCTTTCGAGATGGGAGATGTCCCGGAAGGTACAGCGGGTACTTCTGGTCAGGCAGGCCAAGCTGGATCTGCAGGAGCAGCAGGATCCGTTGGGGGTGCTGCTGGTTCAACCGGGGGTCAAGCCGGATCGGGTGGTGAAGCAGGGGCAGCAGGATCTACAGGCGGTCAAGGTGGTGATGCCGGCCAAGGTGGGTCTTCTGGATCGATGGGTGGATCTTCGGGCCAGGGAGGCACCGGAGGCAGTGCAGGCCAAGCAGGATCGGGTGGGGGATCTGATGATCCTGTGCTTCTTGTGTCTGGCCTCACCAAGCCTGTGGCTGTACAGGCTGACAACCTTGGCGTGTACTACGCGGTGGAAGGAGCGGAACCAGGTGCCAACGGTTTCGTCGCTTCTGTTCCCGTTGGTGGAGGTGCCATTTGGTTGATTGCTGATTCGTTGACAGCAGTCAATTCTTTGGTTGAGCAAGGAGCATACCTGTACTGGTCAACCAAATACGCTGTCAATCGAGCTAAAAAGGACGGTTCTGACCCAAACATGGTCAGCCAGGCATCGGGCGCTCTTGGGTTGGCTGTTGACACCAATTACGCGTATTGGTCCAACGTCGATGACGGGTCCATCAGGAAGGCCAACAAAGAAGGATCTGGATCTATCAACTTGGTCAATGGTGCCGCACTAGCCTACGGTGTGGCAGTCGATGAAGCTAGCGATTCTGTGTTCTGGTCTTCCTATGCTGCAGGGGAGGTGGGCAAAGTCAACAGAATTGGAGGGTCAAGCTCGGTCATTGTGAGTAATCAAGACCACCCTACGGACTTGGTAGTCTACGACGGGTGGGTCTACTGGACTACGGCAGGCACGACTTTTGAAAACGTGATCAACCATTGTACAAGCATCAATGGTCGTGTGCTCAAGGCACGTCTCGACGGGACTGGTCTGCAGGTTCTTGCCGATAACCAAGCCTGTCCTACGTCTCTTACTGTTGATGACGGAATCGTGTACTGGACCAACCGTGGAACTTTTAGTTCCAACATGACAGTATATGATTACAATGGGTCTATCTACAAGACCAGTACGGACGGCACCGACACAGAAGCAGTCGTCAGCGGCCAAGACATGCCTTCGGCTATAACGACCAACACGGACAGTATCTTCTGGACCAACGAAGGTCTGTTTGCCGGACAAGGGTCTGTTGTTCGCCTCGACAAGTGAATCTGGCTGTACCCGTCCTGGTAAAGGATACACAATGATCTACCCTCCCATCACTACCAAAATCCCCTATACCGCTACATTTTACTTCGAAGAAGGCAAACGATCAGGCGAGCACCAAATCGAAGATGTGACATTCACCCTGCAAGACGGTGTGTTGATAATCTGGTCGCTTGTCGACAACGACGTCTACAAGAGAATCACTCACGTAAAGGTAGACTTCGCTAATCCTGGTTCTTTGGTTGTGTTCGGAATCGAGAACATGTACGGAGTTAGCTACCATCAGCACATTCTTCTACAAATGAAAGTCTAGTCAATGCTCTTCGGACCTAAGTATATCGTGATCGACCTAGCCAACTTCGTGGCGCGCATGGCTCTGGTTCGGTCGGAAGATGACTCAACTATCGATGGGTACCCCACAGGTCATGTCTACCGTGCTTTTCAATCGTTGAGCAGGTTGCGTAGGACAGGGGCCACCTTGGTGTATGCCCACGAAGGTGCAGATCAGTTCCGTTACAAGATCTTCGAGGCTTACAAGGCAGAGCGACGTGCCAAGAAAGAGAAGCTTGCTTCCACTGAGCCTAACCGCTTCAACCCAGAACCTGACATCCACATCTTGATTCGATTGATTGGAGGCATCCTGATCTATGTCGATACTGGGGAAGCAGACGATGCTATTGCGACGTTTGTTGACAGGTATCACGAAAAGTCCCATGTCATATCCACAGACCACGATTTGTGGGCCTTGCTCGAGTACCCTCATGTCAAGGTATTTGCTGGGCAGAGCGAGATCACCCCGCAGCACGTGCACAAGCGCCACGACGTCTACCCTAGCCAGATGCCATTGTTCAAGGGCCTCAAGGGGGACAAGTCAGACGGTTTGCCTTCGGTACCTAGGCTTCTGTGGCGGCACGTCAAACCTTTCTTCACTCCTGACCGGAAGAGCCCCACTCCAGACGAGTTCTTGGATTGGGCTGAAGAAGGATGTCCGCCCAAGACATATCAAAAGCTTCTAGCTAACGCCGAGCAGATTCGGCTTATCACTAAGGTCGCAACCCTCCGTACGGATCTCCCCTACCATCAAGAAGTGATAAAGGGCAACAAGGAGAAGCTGCGAAAGACCTTAGCCATGTACGGACACCTTGATGCTTTGGAGCCGTACATCCCTGGAGTAGTCCATGTGTAAATACGAGATGTTGACGTTCAAACACCCCAGCTCGAAGTTGGGTCCTGTATTCTACGTAAAGAACGACAAGTGGGAAGATTTTGAAGGGTCGGTCAACGACTTCTTGCAGGAACGATTGGATTTTTGTGAAGTGGTGTCTCACACTACAACCACAGAGAACCTTTCCGTTCCTTATACGATCCACACCTTGATCCTGAAACATCCTGCATGAAGCCATTTGCCTTTCTCAGAGAGCGTCTGTACGTACCTCGTCGGTTCGTGCGCCCTAGCCATCTTGAAGCGTTCACTGAGCGCATAGATCGTGTGGAGCGAATGCAGCTCCCACGAGAATGTATCAACTGCAAGTGGTGGGGCAAGACGTTCGAAGAGGACGGCAAAACAACGACATGTGCCGATCAAGGGTATCATGAAGATGATGTGTGTTCTGACTTCAACCAAGTGAATCACGTTCATACAGTTACAACCGAGGTCAAGCTCTACTTGGAGAAGGACAAGGTTGTTGCCTTCGCTCGAGGTGACCTTGGGAAGATTTGTCGAGTTTTTGAAGAATTCGATATCGAAGATGAACGGGTGTGCCCCGAGTTGCCGATTCCTTTGGACTTCCGGGGAGAGTTGCGGGACTATCAGCGAAAGCCTGTCATTCAATGGCTCAAGCACGGATACGGGATCCTAAGAAGCCCTACTGCATCTGGTAAGTCTGTGATGTTGTGTTTCATCATTGCAGATCTGCAAACCCCAACCCTGATTTTGAGCCACGAGACGAGACATCTTGATGTATTAGAGGAGCGTCTTCGGGAGTTTACCAACATTTCCGAATTGGAAGATCAGGACGGGCAGCAATACTTGGGTAGGTACAACGCCAAGGAATTCAACAAGCACCAACTAGTCAGGCAGCAGATGCCTGAACGCAGCAACATGACTCCAGCCAAGCGCCGAGGTCTTGACAAGCGGGCGGCTAATCTAAAGCCTTACGTTTTTCCAATCACGCTGGCTACCTTCCAAAGCTTCAACAGCAAGAATTCAGGGGCAGCCCTTGAGGAACTTAGTGACTACTTTGGATTCGTTCATATTGACGAA
>Ga0180431_10002564_pt1 | contig 24261 bp, 20 predicted proteins | sample SS_ome_11_FD_132459 | JGI IMG/M metagenome (GOLD analysis project Ga0180431, IMG submission 132459) | Hypersaline lake sediment archaeal communities from the Salton Sea, California, USA - SS_1_MS_1 metaG | ecosystem: Environmental > Aquatic > Non-marine Saline and Alkaline > Hypersaline >...
CCGCCGTGCCGCCGGAGCGGCATCCCACCGTAGCGGCGGCCGCCGTGCCGCCGGATTCGCCGGTGAGGCGGGCCCCCGCGCCCGCCAATGCCGGATCGGCGGCCAGGGACGGCCACCCCACTGGCAGCCAACCACTGACCACTGGGCACCGATCACTGATCCCTGACCACTGACCGCCGCCCTGTACAATCGCCCTGTGCTGGCTCACGCGCGCCACAATCTGGGCTTCCTGCTGGCGATGGCGAGGGTCGGCTTCGCCATGTACCTGGCCTACCCGGCCGGCGTGCTGATGGTGTTCGCCAGCTATCCGATCGTGATCCTGATGTACCGCTTCGTCTTCGGCGCGGTCTATGAGAGCCGCGCGGACATCGCGGGCTACGACCTCGGTGCGATTCTGACCTACGTGACGATCAGCTGGATCCTCAACACCTTCTACATGACGCCCACCGGGCGGCACCTCGGCGCCCGGGTGCGCGACGGCCAGGTGGCGATGGACCTGATCAAGCCGATCAACCTGCAGGGCATCTACCTCGGGATGAGCCTGGGGCGCACGGCGTTCCGCCTGGTCTTCGCCACCATCCCGCTGGCGCTGGTCTTCCTGCTGGCCGGCGGCGTGCGGGCGCCAAGCCCAGCGCTGCTGCCCCAGTTCCTGCTGGCGATCCTGCTCGGCTACCTGATGAACTTCCAGCTGGACTACATGATCGGCCTCGTCGCCTTCTTCCTGGAGTACAACAACGGCATCCGCTGGGGCATCCGGCTGGTGATGAACATCGCCGGAGGAATGGTGATCCCGCTGAGCTACTTCCCGGAGTCGCTGGCCCGCATCTTCGGCTACCTGCCGACGCAGTACATGTTCTTCCAGCCGCTCCAGCTCTACCTCGGCAAGGTGACGCCCCAGCAGGGCTGGGTGCTGGTGGCCCAGGGCCTGGCCTGGGTCTGCGTGCTGTTCACGCTGGCGCAGCTGATGCAGCGCAGCGGCGCCAGGCGACTGAGCATCAGCGGCGGCTAGTCCATACCGGCGGCGGCCTGGGCGCCGTCGGCGTAGCTGACCATGCCCAGCACCGTCGGGTTGAGCCGCGTCTTCTGGAAGATAGTGCGCTGGATGACGTTCTGGACGTTGTTTCTGAGCTGCAGCTGGAACTCCGGCGTGCGCTGCTTGTTGCGCAGGATCGCCGCGGCGGTGGCCTCGCGCAGCTCCTCGTACAGCTCCGGCGCCTGGTTCTCCGGCACGAAGCCCTTGTGCAGCAGGTCCGGTCCGGCGATGATCTCATCGCCGTCGGCGCTGAGCACCACCGAGAAGATCAGCACGCCGTCCTGGGCCAGCGCCAGCCGCTCGTTGATCATCCGCCGGCTGATGTCGGCCCCGCCGTCGCCGCCGATGAAGACGCTGCCGGCCTTGACCTGCTCCAGCTGGCGGCACTCGACGCCGTCAAAGCCCCAGCGCTCTCCGAGGCTGATGATCGGGATGTTGCCTTCCTCCAGGCCCCACTGGCGCGCCAGCTTCTTGAAGCGCATCTGCATGCGGTACTCGCCGTGGGTCGGGATCGCGAAGCGCGGCCGGGCCGTCTGGACGTACTGGCGGATCTCCTCCTGGTAGCCGTGACCACTGACGTGGGCACCGGTATTGAGCCCGTAGATCACCTCGGCGCCCTTGCGGAACAGGTCGTCGATCACCGAGTAGATGGCGGTCTCATTGCCGGGGATCGGGCTGGCGCTGAAGATGAACAGGTCGTCGGTCTGCACCTGGGCAAAGCGGTGCTCTCCGCTGGCCAGCTTGCTGATCGCCGCCAGCGGCTCGCCCTGGGAGCCGGTCAGGATCACCATCAGCCGGTGCGGCTTGATGTGGTCCAGGTCGGTGGGATGCAGCAGGACGCCGGGCGGCACCTTGAGATAGCCCAGATCCTGGCTCATCGCGACGTTGTCCACCATCGTCCGGCCCAGCACCAGCACCTTGCGGTTGAGCTCGACGGCGATGTCGATCGCCTGCTGGATGCGGTGGATGTTGCTGGCGAAGGTGGTAACGAAGACCCGGCCGCGGTGCTGGGCCACGTAGTCCCGCAGCGCCGGATGCACCGAGGCTTCGGACCCGCTGACGCCGGTCCGCTCGATGTTGGTGACGTCCATGCTCATCACGGCGACACCCTCGTCACCGATCGCCGCCAGCTTGTCGAAGTCCGTGACCCGGCCGTCGACCGGCGTGGGGTCGATCTTGACGTCGCCGCTGTGCAGATAGACGCCGATCGGGGTGTGGACGGCCACGCTGGAGGCGTCCGGGATGCTGTGGGTGACCCGCAGCGTCTGGACGTCGATGCCGCCGACGCTGAAATCGTCTCCGGGCTTGAATTCGGTCAGCGGCGTGTCGGTCAGACCGAACTCGGGCAGCTTGCCCCGCACCAGGCCCAGCGTGAACTTGCTGCCGTAGATCGGCGGCCGCTTGCTCAGCTCCTGCAGCAGGTACGGCAGACTGCCGATGTGGTCCTCGTGACCGTGCGTCAGGACGATGCCGGCGATACGGTTCTGGTTCTTGACCAGGTAGCTGAAGTCGGGGATCACCACGTCCACGCCGAAGTCACGAACGTCCGGAAAGCTCATGCCCACGTCGAGGATCAGCAGCTTGCCGGCCACCTCGATCACGTAGCAGTTCTTGCCGATCTCGCCGATGCCGCCAAGGCTCAGCCAGCTGAAGTCAGCAGCGTCTTTCATAGGCTAGGAAACCTCGACCCGCCTGAGCGGATCGCCGGCCAGCTTGATGTTGTACGGGGCAAAGATGAACACGTTGGTGGTGATCTCGAAGGCTTCGCCCTCCGCCATCCGCACCGCCCCGGCCAGGAAGTCCACCACGCGCTTGGCCTCCTCCAGATCGATCCGCGCCAGCTCGTTGACGTCGAGGATCAGCGCCTGCCGGCTCTTGAGGAAGTTGACGTAGGCCGAGAGGCTGTACTGCGACTCCCCCTTCTCGTTGCGCGCCGGCTTGACCACGTAGACGGCCGTGGTCTCCGGCTCGGGCAGCTCGATCAGTTCCGCGTCGCCCTCGGCGGACGCAGCCGAGGCCCGGCGTTTGCGGGCTGGGTGCTCCATTTCGATAATGTCTTCCTGTTCGTCGTCGTGCACGCCAATCAGGCGCCATACCCCGTCCATCAGACTCATCTAACCCTCCGCAAGCCCTGCATACAGGGCGCTGCCCACCCTTACCATCGTCGCACCCTCTTCTATCGCCCAGACGTAGTCCAGGCTCATCCCCAGCGAGAGCACATCGAAGCCCGACGCGGTCGGGCAGGCTGCGCGTATTCTATCAAAAAGGGCCCGCATCTGTCGAAAGTAGCGGCGCGTCTCGCGCTCGAACTCGTCGTCGCCGCCGTAGGCATCGGGCCAGGGCGGGACAGCCATCAGCCCGCGCAGATGCAGCCGCGGGCAGTGCTCAAGGACCTCACCGCAGGCCTGTTCGGCCTGATCCGGGTCGACGCCGTGCTTCTGCTCCTCGCGGGCGACGTTGATCTGCAGCAGCACGTCCAGCCGCTCGTCGCCGTCCCCCAGGCAGTCGTTGAGCAGCCTGGCGATCTTGAGCCGGTCCACCGCCTGCACCAGGTCGAAGTGGCCCGGAATCAGCTTGACCTTGCGGCTCTGGGGCGGCCCGATCAGGTGGCGCCGGAACGAGTACCCGGCGGCCCTCAGTTCGTCGAAGCGTTCCGCCGCCCGCGGCAGGTAGTTCTCGGCCAGGTCCGCGGCCCCCGCGGCCAGCAGGGCTCGCACCCAGTCGTCCTCGGCGTACTTGGTGACGCAGACCAGCGTGGCGTCCTTGCCGCCGGCGCTCTGGATGTTGTCCTGGACGCGGGCGAGGTTCTCGGCCACCCGCTCAGTCAGCTGCTGGTCGGTCATCTATTTCTTCAGCCGGCGGAGGAAAGCCGGAATATCGAGGTCCTCGTCGGACTCCTCCTTGCCTTTGGTGGCGGGCTTGGCCGGCTCGGGAATGGTCGGCAGCGGCTTCTGGCGTCCCGCCTCGTCGTAGATCAGCTTGACCGGCCGCGACTCCGGCTTGGACTCGGTGCTGCGCACGGTGGACTGCTGCAGTACCGGCTCCGCCGCGAAGCCCGTGGCCAGGATCATCACGCGCACCCGATCGCGCTTCTCCTCATCGACAGTGGCGCCGAAGATGATGTTGGCCTCCTCGTCGACGCGGTTGGAGACCATCTCGGCGGCCTGGTTGATCTCCTGGAGGCTGAGATCACGCCCGCCGATGAAGTTGATCAGCACTCCCCGCGCACCGTCGATGCTGGTCTCCAGCAGCGGCGACATGATCGCTTCCTCGACGGCCTTGACCGCCCGCTGCTCGCCCGAGGCGTCGCCCAGCCCGATGATAGCCGTGCCGCTGCTCTCCATCACCATCTTGACGTCGGCGAAATCGAGGTTGATCAGCCCCGGCTTGAGGATCAGCTCGCTGATTCCGGCCACCGCCATCCGCAGGATCTCGTCGGCCAGCCGGAAGCTCTCCTGCAGGCTGGTGCTCTCGGTGACCAGGTCGAGCAGGCGGTCGTTGGGAATCACGATCAGCGTGTCGACCTGGTCCCGCAGGCCGTTGATCCCCTCGGTCGCCACCTTCAGCCGGCGGCGCCCCTCGAACTTGAAGGGCCGCGTCACGATGCCCACCGTCAGCGCGCCGGTCTCACGGGCCACGTTGGCCACGATCTGCGCGCCGCCCGTCCCGGTGCCGCCACCCATCCCGCAGGTGACGAACACCATGTCGGCGCCGGTGAGCAGATCCTGCAGATCAGCGCGGCTTTCCTCCGCGGCGCGGCGCCCGATCTCCGGGTTGGAGCCGGCCCCGAGCCCTTTGGTCAGCTTCTGCCCCAGCTGGATCTTATGCGGGGCCTTGCTGCGCGTCAGGGCCTGGAAATCCGTATTCAGGGCGATGAAGTCCACGCCTTCGAGACCGGCCTCGATCATGCGGTCCAGCGCGTTGCAGCCGCCCCCCCCAATGCCGACGACCTTGATCTTGGCCTGCAGGTCATGCGGCGGATAGTCAATCGTTGCGATGTTCATCGAGCCACCATCCTATCGGCCACCCAGCAGCAGGCTCCCGGCCTGCTTGCCCCGTACTTATCCACAATCGATCAATAGAGAATTATAGCAGACTTGCACACTGTTGATTACTTCTCGCGGCCGGGGATGATCCGCCGCACCATGTCCCGCATCGCGAGCACCACCTCGCCGAAGAAGCTCTGCTCGTCGCTCTGAACGGTCTGCTCATACTTGGCGCCGTAGAGCAGCAGGCCCAGGGTGGCGGCGTAGGCCGGCGAGCGGTACTCGTCCAGCAGGTGGCCGATGCCGGTCGGCAGCCCGCTGCGTACCGGCCGCTGCAGGTGCTTCTGCAGGTAGCGCCGCAGCTGGCGCAGCTGGCTGGCGCCGCCGACGATGATTACTCCGCCGGCGATCCGCGGCAGTTCGCCGCTGTCGTTCAGCGCCTGGATGATGTGCTCCAGGATCTCCTCGGCGCGGGGCTGCATGATCTCGAAGACCCGCCGACGCTTGATCTTGTCGTACTCACGCCGGCCGTAGAACTTGATGTCGATGAAGTCCTCGAGCTCCTCGTTGTCGGGATCGATCCAGGCCTTGCCGTAGCTCTTCTTGATCCGCTGCGCCTCCTCGAAGGAGACCCCCAGGCCGTGCTTGAGGTCGTGGTCATAGTTCTGCCCGCCGACCGGAATGCAGCGCGAGTAACACAGGCTGCCGCCCCGGAACACGCCGACGTTGGTGGTCCCGCCACCGAAGTCGATCAGGATGCAGCCAGCGTTACGGTCCTCGGCGCTGAGCACCGCCTCGCCGGCCGAGATCAGGTTGAAGACGTAGCTGCGGACCTTGAGGTCGACCCGCCCCAGCGCCCGCTCCAGATTGGCGATCTGGCTGGCGGCGCCCAGCACGACGTGCGTCTCGACCGCCAGCTGCGAGCCGATCATGCCCACCGGCGAGCGACCGATGCGGATGCCGTCCAGGGTAAACTGGCGAACCATCGAGTGCACGATCTGCTGGCCGGCGCGCAGGTGCTGGGGCAGCGAATGCTCGACCACCAACTCGACGTCCTCGGCGTCAACCTCGCCGTCGGGATGGTTGATGTCCAGCGCCGCCGTGCGGTTGACGCTGGTCAACTCGCGCCCGGTGATGCCGACGTAGGCCTGGTCGACCGCCAACCCCGAGGCATACATCGCGCCCGAGTAGCTGTCGTCGATGTCCTTGGCCACCTGGTTGAGGTCCCGCACCGTACCGCGAGTGATCGCCTCGGTCGGCACCGAGCGCAGGCCACGCAGGATCAGGCCCCGCGAGGGATGCATCTCGCCGACCACCGTCGCGATCTTGGTAGATCCGACATCGATGCCCAAGATGATGCGGCTGCCGGCCATGTGCTTAGACTATATCCCAAGTCCTTCGATCGGCGCGAAGCGCGGCGCTGCCAGCGCTCGGCGGTGACCACCGGGCGGCTACACTAACTAATCGGTTCAGCCCACTTCTCGTAAAACACCGCCGGGTTGCGCGCGTCGAGGTACTCCAGCTTGCCGTGATCCTGCTCGCAGAGCCTGAGCGCCTTCGGAACCGCACCGATCTTCCGCTCCAGGTCCACCGGCATACCGAGCCTGATGCGCAGCCCGTCCCGGGCGTAGAGGTTGAACTCCCCTTGCGAGTCAACACGGATTGCGGCGATCACGTTGGGCATCGCGGCCGCGCAGCACGCCGCCGCCAGCAGCACATCGGCCGCGGCGGACGGCTTCCGCCCCGGCTCGGCCCGGGGCAGCTCCACCAGCGGCTGCTGCCGGATGGCGTCGAACACCTCGCCGACGTCCAGCTGCCCGTCACAACGTACCAGAGACAGGTCGTCACAGAGCCAGAACGCTTCAGCGCGGCTCTCGACCTTGAGCAGCGGACGGCGCTCCTCGACCTCCAGCACGGCGGCCCGGGGGGCAGTCTGCCTGACGCTGACCGCCCGCAGCCAGCGATGCCCGCCGGCGCCGACCGCCGCGGCGCCGCGTCTCAGTTCGTCCATCGTCATCCCCGCGGCGAAGTCCGCCGCCGCCAGCACCTCGGAGACCTCGGTCAACCAGCACCCGCGCACCACGATCCGCTGCGCCACCAGCTGTCCGGCCAGGGCCCGGCCGCCCAGGACCAGCAAGCCCAGTGCCACGGCGCCGAGAATCAGCACCGTGATACGGGTGGCCGCCACCCGCCGCGTCGACCGCAGGCCGGAGCCGCTACGCATCGCGCACCTCCCTCGCCGCCTCCCAGCGCTCGAACGCCAGCAGGATCAGCAGCTCCAGCAGCTCGGCGAAGTCAACTCCCGCCGCCGCCGCGGCCTGCGGCAGCAGCGACAGCGGCGTGAAGCCCGGCAGCGTGTTGGCCTCCAGAAACCAGGGCACGCCGGCCTCGTCCAGCATGCAGTCGATACGGGCGTAGGGACCGAGGTCCAGCTCGCGATAGATGGTGGCGGCATGCTGCTGCACCAGCTTCACCTGCGCCTCCGGCACCGGGGCCGGGCAGATGTAGTCCGTCTCGCCTTTCGTGTACTTCGCGCCGTAGTCGTAGAACTCGCGGCTGACGGGACGGATCTCCACCAGCGGCAGCACTGCCGGCTCGGCGCTGTGGCCGATAACGGCCGCGGTCAGCTCCCGGCCCTGAATGCGCTGCTCGATGATCATGGTGCCGAACTCGGCCGACAGCTGCTCGACCTGATGCCAGCCCTCGGCGTCGTTGGCGATCATCGCGATGCCGACGCTGGAGCCCTGGGCGACCGGCTTGGCCACCAACTTGGTGAACTCCGCGGGCACCTCAGCGCGGCAGGGCCGCTCCGGGCGCCAGACCCAGTAGCGCGGCGTCGGCACACCCAGCTGCTCGAACAGCCGCTTGCTGACGAGCTTGTCCATCGCCAGCGCGCTGCCCTTGACACCCGCCGAAACGTAGGGCACGTCCAGCAGTTCCAACATCCCCTGCCAGACGCCGTCCTCGCCGCGGGTACCGTGCAGGGTGGTGAAGACCAGCTGGCCGCCCCGCAGGTACTGCGTGATTCCACCACCGACCGCCGGCTGGAGGGCCTGGGCCGGTCCGTCCCCGACCGGCAGCGCATCCGGCTGGCGGCCGGCGGACAGCCTGCGCTCGAAGGTGAAGTCGTCGGGATTGACGCCCAGCAGTTCGGCCTGATAGCCGGCGTCGATCAGCGCCGTGGCTACGGCTTCACCGCTGACCAGGGACACCTCACGCTCGCGGCTGCTCCCGCCGGCCAGCACGGCGATGCGCAATGCACGCAGATCGTCCCGGCGGCTGTGCAGTCTGCTGCGAAGCCCTTCCAGTCTCACTCAACCCTCCACGCAAGCGCGTAGTGCACAGATTATAGCATTGCCGGTGGTGGAGACGGCGCGGAGCGGCGGCAGCCGGGTTGCCGGACTACGGAGACGGCTAGGTTTCGCCGAAGAGCGTCTCTTCCTCGAGGCCGGCCCGCAGCCTGGCCACGTCGACCTCGGCGCTGCGCTCCTCGTCCCGCTGGCGGAGCCGCTGGGCCAGTTGCTGGCCCACCTTGTAGATGTTGCCCGCCCCAACCGTGAGAATGACGTCGCCCGGCTTGAGCGAGGTCTCGAGGTAGTTGACGATCTCGTCGAATTCGCCCAGGCAGCGCAACCGGCGTTCGTCGTACTGGCGCTGGAAGAAGCGGTTGAGATAGTCCAGCCCGATCCCCGCGATCGGCTTCTCGTGGGCGGTATAGATTGGCGCCAGGATGATCTCGTCGGCGGTGACAAAGGCGCTGGGAAACTGCTGGGCGAGGTACTTGCTGCGCGTGAAGCGGTGCGGCTGGAACACCACCCGCACCCGGCCCTTCATCACCTCGCGCACGGAGGACAGCAGCGCGTGGATCTCGCTGGGATGATGGGCGAAGTCGTCGATGATCATCACGCCGTCGTTGTAGATGATGTCGTAGCGGCGGCGGACGCCGGGGAAGTTCTCCAGCGCGAACGAGATCGTATCGAAGCTGACGCCCATCTCGCGGCACGACGCCACCGTGGCCAGCGCGTTCTGGATGTTGTGGTCCCCCGGCAGCCGCAGGTTGATCACGCCCAGCGGACCGTCGGTCTTGTGGTGCACCTCGAACGAGACCCCGCCCTCGTTGTTGAGCTTGCGGCCCTGGGCCTGGTAGAGCGCATCGGGGTGAAAGCCGTAGCTGATGACCTTCTTGCCGACCTTGGGCAGGATCGAGCGGATGTTGTCGTCGTCGATGCAGACCACGCAGTAGCCCCCGCGCTTGGGGCTGTTCAGGAAGCGGATAAAGCTGTCCTTGAGATTGCTGAGGCTGCCGTGGAAGTCGAGGTGGTCGCAGTCGATGTTGGTCACCACCGCCACCTTGGGGGTGAACTCCAGCATGGAGTTGTTGCTCTCGTCACCCTCGGCGATGAACACCTTGCTCTTGCCCAGCTTGGCGGAGCCGATGTTGTGCTTCAGCACGCTGCCCATCACCACGGTCGGATCACGCTGGGCGGCGATGAAAGCCATCGCCACCATACTGGTGGTCGACGACTTGCCGTGGCTGCCCGAGATCACGATGCTGTCGTTGCGCTCCGCCAGATAGCTGAGCAGCTCGATGCGCGTCAGCAGCGGCTTGCCTTCACGGCGAGCGTAGGCGATTTCGGGATTGTCGGGCGGGATCGCCGTACTGGCCACCACCATGTCCGCCAGCCGCGGATAGCGCTCGCTGTGGCCGATCCAGATGGTGGCGCCGGCCGCGGCCAATTCCTTGGTCACAGCGGACTCCTGGCAGTCGGAACCGGTCACGTCATAGCCCATGTCCAGCAGCAGATGGGCTAGAGCGCTGACGCCGGATCCCCCGACTCCCACGAAGTGGATGCGCTTGTATGAACTTCTCAGCACGCGAAGCGGTTATTATACCTGACTTCACGGCAGCGGGCCACCGGAGCCTGAGTCCAATCGGCGTGTCGACGACCACCGGCCGCAGGGGATTGTCCTGCGGTGCTATACTCAGTCGGTGCGGGAAGATGGGATGCGGTACAAGCCCTGGATCTGGCGGCGGCTGCTTACGCTCGCGCTGCTGTGCTGCCTGATTCCGGTTGGCATCCTGGCGCTGGTCACCATCTTCGCCCCCTTCAGCGGCGCGGCCAGCAGCGCCCAGATCGGCAGCCAGGTCGCCCAGGAGGCCCGCCAGCAGGTCGCGCAGATCGCCGGCCGCCAGGCCGACTACGCGGGCACGCGGCTGAGCCGCATCGGCTACGCCGTCAAGCTGCTCGGGGCCTATGCCGAGGAAGCGCTGGGCAGCCCGCAGATCTTCGCCGAGCAGGTGGCACCGGGGCTGTTCGACGAGCAGGATGAGGCCACCGGCGAAGCGCCGGAGGCGGAGCCCGCACCGCTCGACAACCCGATCTTCTACGCCCAGAGCGACGACGGCGCGATCCGCAAGCTGATCGACGACGGCCGCACCGCCGTCTACTTCGCGGCGCGCACCTCCGGGGAGTACTCGACCTACGACATGCAGCGGCTGCACGCCACCGTGGTGCTCGATCCGCTGCTGATAGAGCCGGTGCGCTCCGATCCGCTGTGCACCCAGGCCTTCCTGATCACCCGCGACGACCTGCTGAGGACTTACCCGTTCCGCGACTTCACGCTGTGGCCCCCTGACCGCGACCTCAGCAAGCCGCGGGACTTCTGGAGCGAGGCCAAGGCCGACGCCGACGGGCTGGTCTGGACCACGCCCTACGTCAGTGCGCTGACGGAGACCTGGGTGGTGGCCTGCATGTCGCCGGTCCGCGTCGCCGACCGCCTGGTCGCCGTCACCGGCTGCGAGATCGACGTTAGCGGCCTGGCCCAGACGGTCTTGACGGCCGAACTGGGCCCGCGCGGTACCAGCTGGCTGATCAAGCCGGTCTACGGTGACGGGGACGAGCCGGCCCGCTGGTTGGTGCTGGCCGCCCAGGACGGCGCGGTGGAGGTGCTGGGCGTGACAGCGCTGGATACCGCTGAGCTGCCCACCGACAGGCACACCGGCGCCGACATCCTCGATGAGGCCGACGTGCTGGCCCACGGCAAGCCGGCGCTGGCTGACGTACTGAAGCAGCAGCTCAGCCCCAGCGCCACCACGCTGTCCGAACTGCTGCCGGACATCTCGGTGATGACTGACCAGGCCGGGAACTTCGTCGCCGCCGCCCCGGTCACCACCGCGGGCTGGGTGCTGGCTGGGCTGACGGAGAGCCCGGCGCTGCTGGCCGTGGAGCGCTACGAGAGTCAGCTGGACATGTGGCGGCGCGGCAGGCTGCTGCTGGTCGTCGCCATCGGCGCGGTCGGACTGCTCCTGGCCTTCGGCCTGGCCTGGCTGGAGGCGCGGCGCCTGACCCAGCCGCTCAGTATCCTGACGCAGCAGGTGCGCCAGGCCGCCGAGACGCGCCGCACTTCGGCGGTCACGCTGGCCGACGAAGGGGAGATCGGCGCGCTGGCCGTCGCTGTCCAGCAGCTGATCGACGGCACCACCACCCCGGCCAACGGCAACAGCGTCGCCGCGCAGCCAGATCCGGATGACGCAGACTCAGCCGCCGACTAGATTGAGCCCGCGCGTGCTGAGCAGCACGTCGAGCACCAGTGGCCGCACCTCCGGCTCCTGATCCTCGATAGTGACCGCGTTCTGATACGCCGGAACCAGGTCTGCCAGCGGCTGCTCGCCCGCCTTGCCTCGAGCCATCACCGCCAGTGGGTCCCCAGCAGCCACTCGTTCGCCCACCTTCAGCAGGCACCGCACCCCCGCCCGCGGATCGATTGAGTCCTCCGCAGCCTGCCGACCGGCGCCCAGGCTGCGCGCCACCTCGCCGATCGCGCGCGCGTCCATCCTGCAGATGACTCCCGACCGCGGCGCCGGCACCTCGATGCTCTCAACCGCGCCCGCCTGGGCCTGCGACCGCCTGAAATGCCCGAGGTCCCCGCCCTGGGCGTACACCCACCGACGGAACCGCTCCAGGACAGCGCGCGACACAAGCGCTTCATACATGAGGGCCTTGCCATCCCCGTAATAGTCGCAGCGACCGGTGCGGGCCAGCAGCACCCCGCCAAGTGTCGCACAGAGCTCGACGAGATCAGGCTGCGAGGACTGACCTTCCAGCACGGCCAGCACTTCCGCCACCTCAAGTGCGTTACCTACAGCCTCACCCAGTGGCTGGTCCATGTTGCTGATCACGCACGAGACATCGCGGCCGAATTCGCGGCCCAGCCTCAGCGCAAGCTGGGCGAACTCGCGCGCCCGCTGCTCGTCGGTGAAGAACGCGCCGCTGCCGCACTTGACGTCCAGCACGATGCACTCCGCACCGGCGGCCAGCTTCTTGCTCAGCACGCTGGCGGCGATCAGCCCCAGCTCATCCACCGTATCCGTCGCATCGCGCAGGGCGTAGATGCGCTTGTCGGCGGGCACCAGATCGGCGCTCTGGGCGACCACCACGCAGCCGACCTCGCTGAGCACCCGGCGCATCTCGTCCCGCGACAGGTTGACGTTGAAGCCGGGGATGCTCTCCAGCTTGTCGATGGTGCCGCCGGTGTGGCCCAAGCCGCGCCCGCTCATCTTGGGCACGGTGAGCCCCACGGCCGCCAGCCACGGCAGCAGCAGCAGACTGGCCTTGTCACCTACCCCACCGGTCGAGTGCTTGTCCACTACCGGCCCGCGCAGGTCCGACCAGTCCAGCGTCGCTCCGCTCTCGACAAAGGCGCGCGTCAGCGCCACCGTCTCCGCATAGGTCAACCCCTCATAGCAGATGACCATCAGCAGCGCGCTGAGCTGGTAGTCAGGCACACCGCCATCCACCACCCCACGCACCAACGCCTCGATATCGGCAGGCGACAATTCCTGGCCCCGGCGCTTGCGGCGGATCAGTGACAGCACATTCATCTGTCCCTAGTATTCCACCCGCCCGCCCCAGTCCGCTACAATGCCGCCATGCCCAGGCCGACGATCATCGTCCACGGCGGAGCCGGCAGCATCCAGCCCTACATCTGGAGCCGGTTCCTGGAGCACGCTCAGCTGGCGGCCCGCTGCGGCCAGGCGATCCTCGACGACGGCGGCAGCGCGGTGGACGCGGCGATGGCCGCCTCGCGCTTCATGGAGGACGATGAGACCTTCAACGCCGGCACGGGCTCGGCGCTCAACCGCGAGGGGATGGTGGAGTGCGACGCGCTGGTGATGACCAGCGAGCGCCATGCCGGCGCGGTGGCCGGCGTGCGCGGCATCCGCAACCCGATCGATCTGGCGCGGATCGTGATGGAGCACACCGACCACTTGCTGATCGTCGGGCCGGGGGCGATGGCGCTGGCGCGCCAGCACGGCATCGAGCTGTGCAACCCCGCCGAGATGGTCACCGAGCGACGGCTGAAGCGCTACCTGCAGATGAAGGAGCAAGGCGTCACCTTCGAGACCAATCCCGAGCGCGAGGCCACCGACGACCCGATCGACGATCCGCCCGCGGACGACACGACGGGCGACACCGTCGGGGCCTGCGCGCTGGACGAACAGGGCAACCTGGCGGTGACCAGCACCACCGGCGGCATGATCATGAAGCTGCCGGGCCGCGCCGGCGACGTGCCGGTCATCGGCGGGGGCAGCTACTGCGGACCGGCGGGGGCCGTCACCTGCAGCGGGCACGGTGAACCGGTGGTGCGGGTCTGCCTGGCCAAGTACGCCTACGACCTGCTGGAACTGGGCGCCTCCGCGGGCGAAGCCGCCGAGCGGGGCGTCGATCACCTCGTCGACATCACGGGCGGTCTGGCCGGTCTGATCGTGCTCGACCGGCACGGGGGCCGCGGCTGGGCAACCAGCACCAGGCACATCTCCGTCGGCGTGCCCGACAGGCGGCCGGATGACAGGTGCGGCTACCTGCCACCCGATGAGGAGCCCTGATGCGGATCGCCCTGGTGCCCCTCGACAGCCGTCCGCCGAACTGGCTCTTCCCCCAGCGGCTGGCGGAGATCGCCGGGGTCCAGCTGGAGCTGCCCCCGCGCGAGCTGCTGGGCACGCTGCACCGCGGGGCCGACGGCCTGGCGCTGGCACGCTGGCTGCGCGACACCGTGACCAACCCGTTGGGCGACGTGCGCTGCCGGGCGGCGGTGTTTTCCTGGGACGCCCTGCTCTACGGCGGGCTGATCCAGAGCCGCCAGCTGGACGCCGAGCCGCGGTTCGATGAAGTGGCGGCCGTGCTGCGGCAGATCGACTGGAGCCGCGTGGCGGGCTACTGCTACGCGACCGTTCCGCGCCTTGGCATCAGCGTCGCCAGCAGCGCGGTCGAAGCCACCCACGCCCTGGTCCGCGAGTACTTCATCAACTGGGGACGCCGCGACGAGGACCCACGCGCCGCCGAGCGAGCCCGCAGCCTGGAGCAGCAACTCGGCCACGAGGCGGTGGAGGCGCTGTGGAACTGGCGGACGCGCAACCACGAGCTGGCCCGCCGCGCGATCCTGCTCAGCTGCGAGCTGGGGCTTGCGCACTGTCACGTCGCCAGCGAGGACAACGCCCGGGCCGGGCCGCATCTGGCGGAAGCGGAGCAGCTGCGCCGCGCCTATCTGGACGCTCGCCGCGACTATCCACGGGCGCGCTGCACGTTTTTCGACGGCGCCGACGAGTGCGCCGCGCTGCTGCTGGCCCGCGCCGCGACGGACGCGCGGGGCGCCGCTGCCCTGCCCCTGCAGCTGTCCGTCCATCCCGCCGTGCCGGGCCCCGACCGCTACACCGGCCTCTACGAGTCCCACAGCCTCGGCGACGGCCTGACCATGCTGGCCCGGCTGCTGAACTTCTCCTACGGCTATGAGCCCCAGGAGCGCCACTGGCTGGTGGTCCACGGTGTCCAGCCGCAGCCCGACGTCTTGGCCACCCCGCCGGACCAGGCATTCAACAACCCGTTCCTGCTGCCCAAGGCCGTGCCGGCCGGCGGTCGCCCGCTGCTCAGCGATCTCTGCGCCTGCAACGGCGCTAATCCCCTGCTCGTCAAGCACCTCGCGGCGCTGCAACCGGGCGGACTGCGCGGACTGGTGGGCTTCAACACCAACTTCAACACGCTGGGGCTGAGCGCGGCCTGGCTCAGGCTCACGCGGGGCGACAGCGCCCCGGAGCAGCGCTTCCTGCTGGAGCGGCTGGCCGACGACGTGGTCTACCAGTCGGTGGCCCGCCCGGCGGTCATCAAGTACCTGCGCCAGCAGGAGCTGGATCCGCTGGATTTCGCCAGTGCCAACAGCGTCCAGCGCCAGGCCCTTGGGCAGCTGATCGCGGACTGCTGGCGGGACTGGGTGGAAACCGACGGGGCGCCCGTGCTGGCCGCGGCCGGCATCAGCGCGCAGGCCTCGCGCCGCGTCAGCTTCAGCTTCCCCTGGAATCGCGCCTTCGAAGTCGAGGCTGCCGCCGAGCTGTAGCGCTCAGGCGCGCGGCGTGCCCAAAGTCGATCGCTAGGAGTAGTACTCCCGGACGTACTGCCATTGCGCCGCAAAGCCCGCGACGGCCGCGCCCGTGGCGCCCAGCACCACCGCCAGGCTGTAGCTGCCCAGCTGCGTGATGACCGGCGTGTAGCTTCCGATCAGGTAGCCGATTACTCCCCCGCCGAGCGTGGCGCCAATGGTCGTCAAGACCCGCGGGCTGGCCAGGGCATCCTGCAGCTGCGCGATCCAGTGCCGGCACCTGCGCAGCGGGCGACTGCCCTGCTGGTCGCTCCCGTTTGGACCGAACAGGCTGCCGTGCTGGGCCAGCCACAGCCGCGCCCGCTCCCGGGACTCGATCTCGGAGCTGACGCTCAGCGCCAGCCAGGGCAGCTCGCTGCGGTCCAGCGCCCGCCGCATGAGCAGTACGTCCAACTCACCGTCGGACGGCTGATGCTCTTCGGTCCGCATGTCTTCTCTGTTATCGTCCATCATGGATTCCTGTGCCCACGGCTACTGCCAGCCAAGGCGGCGCGCCTGCTCCTGCAGCCGCAGCCGCGCCCGGCGCAGCTTGGTCTTGACTGTATTGATCGGCATCCCGAGCGTGTCGGCGATGTCCTGATAGCTGAACTCCCCAAGGTAGTGCAGGTTGACCAACTCGCGGTAGGATGCCGGCAGGCTTTTCAGCATCCGCTCCACCGCCCGCGCCCGGGCCAGGTGCTCGTAGTCCTGATCAGGTCCGCCGTCGCCCGCCGTCTTCTCGTGCAGGTCGCGCTCGCCGGCTGCACCGTCATCCAGGCTGGCCGGTGGCGGACGCCGCCGCAGACGCCGCACGTGACTGAGCGCCTGATTGCGCGCCACCCGGTAGAGCCAGGACGAGAAGCGGCTGCGGCCGCGGAAGGTGTGCAGCTTCTCGTAGGCGCGGATGAACGCTTCCTGCACCAGGTCGGCCGCCGCGGTCTCGTCGGCGACGACCGCGTCGACCGCGGCCCAGACCAGCCGGCGGTAGCGCTTGACCAGCACGCCGTACTCCGACCAGTCACCGGCACGGCAGGCTGCCAGAATCTGATGTTCACGGCTGTCGTGGTTGTCTGTGGTCACACACGGCGCCTCGCTGCAGGCGTCACGCACCAAGGATAGCGCCTGTCCGTTCACGCCCGCCACCTGTCGGTCTGCTTCGACATCGGCCACACCTAGCTATACGGCCCCTCGCCGCGGTCCAGCGATGACCCCGGCGTCTCCGGACTGCCGTCGGTCAGGCCATCGGTGCGGACGCGCACCACGGATCCCACCACGCTGTAGTGGACAATCAGCAGCGCGACGCCCAGTATCGCGATGATCAGCACGGACAGCATCTCCGGATTGAAGCCCTCGGAGATAGTGGTCAGCAGCATGACGAAGAACAACCCGACGCCAAAGGCCACCAGGATCACTCCGGCCTTCCAGTTGCCGTTGATGTCTCCGCTGCGTGGCTGGGTCTGCAGGCTGCCCCTGATCGCGGCGGGGTCGACCCCTTTCTCGATCGCCTTGGCAAGCAGTTCGAGCTGCGCCTGGTAGAGCCGATGCTTCAGCGCAATCGGCACGATGATGCAGGCTCCGATTACTAGCATCACCACAACGGGAATCAGCGCTTCCATGTCTTGCTCCTCGCGTCAGTCTTCACGTATCGGCCGTGTGACGCCCCCGAACCGGAGATGTTTCGCCTTTGCGCCGATATGTGACAGAATATGGCGGCTCGCCGAAGACCGCCACGGCAACCCAGTCGACCCCTCATGGATTGCCAGGTCGTAGCGAGCGGTCCCGTGTTGGGCTCCTTTGCCCCCCGGAGGTCAGGCATGAGCATATTCAGGCGTTTCGCCTACAACCCGTTCGAACCGCTCAATCAGCTGCTGGGCAAGATCGACGGCTGCGTCAGCCACATCAAGCCGATGATCGAGGCCAACTTCGCCCGCGAGTTCGACGCCGTCAAGGACCACTTCCGCGAGATCACCAAGGCGGAGCACGAGGCCGACGAGATCAAGAGCAGCATCCGCGACAGCCTGCGTCGCTCGATGTTCATGCCGATCGACCGCTGGCACTTCCTGGACATCATCTCCGCCGCGGACAAGATCGCCGACCGCGTCGAGGATCTCGGGTATCTGCTGACGATCAGGCACACGGTAATGCCCGACGAGCTGCAGCCGCATATCGCGGAGCTCACGGACAAGGTGCTGGAGTGCTACGGCACCCTGACCGAAACGGTGGCCAACTTCGACCAGCTGGTGGAGTCCGGGTTCGCCGGCCCGATCGCTGAGGAAGTCTGCGAGGGGATCGACCGCGTCTGCCACCTGGAGTGGGAAAGCGACAAGATCATGTACAAGCTCTCCCAGCATATCTTCGAGTTCGAGGACCACATTTCGCCCGTTGACCTGTTCATGATCCACGACATCGCCCGCCATCTCGGCCGGTTTGCCGACAGCTGCGAGAAACTCGCCAAGCATGTTCGGCGGACGATCCAGCACTGATCGCACATGGAAACCGAGACACTGCTGTTCGTACTCGCCGTAGTCGGCGGCGCCTACATGGCCTGGACCATCGGCGCCAACGACGTCGCCAACGCGATGGGCACCTCCGTCGGCTCCAAGGCCCTGACCCTGCTGGGCGCCGTTGTGGTTGCCGCCGTCTTCGAGTTCTCCGGAGCCTTCTTTGTCGGCAGCCGGGTGACCAACACGATTTCCAAGGGCATCATCAGCCTGGAGGCAATCGCCGGCCATGAGACGGACCTGGCGCTGGGCATGGTGGCGGCGCTGTTCGCCGCCGCGATCTGGCTGACGATCGCATCCTGGCGCGGCTGGCCGGATTCGACAACCCACAGCATTGTCGGCGCCGTCATCGGTGTGGGCCTGATCATCGGGGGCATCGCAACCGTGGAATGGGGCAAGATGGTCGCGATCGTACTGAGCTGGGTCGTCAGCCCGATCAGCGGCGCCCTGATCGCAGTGGCCGTCTACCTGCTGGTAGTGCTGCCCATCTACCGCAGCAAGGAGCCCGCTCAGCAGCTGCGTCGGATCGTGCCGCCCGCCACCGGCGTGGTGTTTTTCATGCTGGCGCTGGCGATGTTCTACAAGGGACTCAAGAACCTGAATCTCGACCTCCCGCCCGCTGAGGCCCTGATCATGGCCGCGATCGTCGGCGTCGTCGCCGCCGGCGTGGCCCACGCCATCATGCGTCGCCTGAGGCTTGAGCACGGACGTACATACAAGGCGCGCTTCAAGCAGATCGAGCCCGTGTTCGCGGTGCTGCAGGTCATCACCGCGTGCTACATGGCGTTCGCCCACGGCGCCAATGACGTCGCCAACTCGATCGGGCCGTTGGCAGCCGTAGTCTCGGTGCTGCAAACCGGCGTGATCAGCAAGACCACGAGCGTGCCCCTCTGGGTGCTGGCACTCGGCGGCGTCGGCATCGTCGCGGGGCTGGCCACCTACGGCCACCGCGTGATCGCAACGATCGGCAGGAAGATCACGTCAATCACTCCCAGCCGGGGCTTCAGTGCCGAGTTCGGCTGCGCCACCACCGTGCTGGTCTGCAGCAAGCTCGGCATGCCGATCAGCACCACCCACACTCTGGTGGGCGCGGTCGTCGGCATCGGACTGGCGCGCGGCATTCGGGGACTGGACCTGCGCGTGGTGCGCACAGTGTTCCTCAGCTGGTTGGTGACTATGCCGTTCTCGGCAGTGATGACGGTCCTGATCTTCCTGCTGCTGCGCAAGCTGCTGTGATGCGGCCCTGCGCGGCCTGCGCTAGAATCTAGCCCGAATTCACCTCAGGAAACGACCATGAGCGCATCCACACCGAAGACGGCGGCGGACATCGCTGACAGCGGGCTGGCCGCGGAGGGCAAACGGCGCACGGAATGGGCGGCCGGCGAGATGCCGGTGATCGCGCTGATCGGCGAGCGCTTCCGCAAGCAGCGGCCGCTGAAGGGTCAGCGCATCGCCGCCTGCCTGCACGTCACGACGGAGACCGCCAATCTGATGAAGGTGCTCAAGGCGGGCGGGGCTGAGCTGAGGCTCTGCGCCTCCAATCCGCTCAGCACCCAGGACGACGTCGCCGCGCATCTGGTGAAGCACCACGGGATCAGCGTCTTCGCCACCCACGGCGCCGACCGCCGGACCTACTACCGCCACATCAACGCGGCGCTGGACTTCGCGCCGACGATCACGATGGATGACGGCTGCGACCTGGTGACTACGCTGCACACCAGGCGGCGCAAGCTGCTGGACGGCGTGATCGGGGGCACCGAGGAGACCACCACCGGCGTGATCCGGCTGCGGGCGATGGAGGCTGACGGCGCGCTGGCCTATCCGGTGGTGGCGGTCAACGACGCCGACACCAAGCACTTCTTCGACAACCGTTACGGCACGGGCCAGTCCACGATCGACGGCATCCTGCGCGCCACCAACCTGCTGCTGGCGGGCCGCACGGTGGTCGTCGCGGGCTACGGCTGGTGCGGCCGCGGCTTCGCCAACCGCGCCCGGGGCATGGGCGCCCACGTGATCGTCACCGAGATCGACCCGACCAAGGCGATCGAGGCGGTGATGGACGGCTTCGGCGTGCTGCCGATGGCCGATGCCGCGCCGCGCGGGGACGTGTTCGTGACCCTGACCGGCAACGTCAACGTGATCGATCTGAGGCACATGCGCCGGATGAAGGACGGGGCGATCGTCTGCAACAGCGGCCACTTCGACGTCGAGATCAACCTGGCGGCGCTGCGCAAGGCCGCCCGCCGCCGGCGCGAGGTGCGGCCGGGCGTCACCGAGTACGAGCTGAGCAAGACGCGGCGCATCCGCGTGCTGGTCGACGGCCGGCTGGTGAACCTCTCGGCCGCCGAGGGCCATCCGGCCGCGGTGATGGACATGAGTTTCGCCGACCAGGCGCTGGCCGCGGAGCACCTGGCGCGCCGGGCCGGCAAGCTGGAGCCGCGCGTCTATCCGATGCCCGCGGAACTGGACCGGCGCGTGGCGCGTCTGAAACTCAGGTCGCTGGGGGTCGGGATCGACAAGCTGACCGAGCAGCAGGCCCGCTACCTGGCCAGCTACGAGCAGGGGACCTAGGGTCGCCGCGGCCGCCGGTTTGAACTTCGGGCGCGAAAAATGAGATATAGTAATGACAGTAGCGATGGCACGCCCACGGCGCGATGAGCGCGATGGTATACCGACATTTGCTCCGACGCCATGATTCCCAGCCGTCACACGAAGACTAAGACACCTGTTGCCCAGGGGGCGATAATGAGGCTATTGATTGCGACGCTGATTGCCGGCGCACTGCTGCTGAGCTGTGCCTGGGCCGCCGAACCGGCGGACGCCTCGCCGGCGCCGACGCTGACCGGGGTTGAGATCTTCCCGCTGGGCGAGCTGACGCTCGGGATGAAGGGCATCGCCTACACCGTGATCCGCGGCACCAAGGTCGAGACCTTCGACGTCGAGGTGCTGGAGGTCATTCCGGACGGCGGCTTCGACGGCGGTCCGATGATCCTGGCCCGCTTCAGCGGCCCGGTCGTGGACTTCTCGGACGGCATCGCCGGCGGCTACAGCGGCAGCCCGGTCTACATCGGCGGCAAGCTGGTGGGCGCCGTCAGCATGGCGATGCCGATGACCGACACCCACATCGGCGGCATCACCCCGATCGGCCAGATGCTCAAGTCGCTGCCCGACGGCGAGGAACTTGACTACTCGGGCAATACGGTGCTGCCGGCGACGGAGAAGAGCGGCACACCGGTCGACGAGGACGGCAAGCTGATCTCCTTTGCGAACGACTACGAGCTGGCCCGCCGGCTCAACGACGAGGCGCGCCGCGACGGCAGCGACCGCCTGGTGGCCGTGCCGGCCAGGACGCCGGTCTACTTCGCCGGCATCTCGCCCGCGGTCTTCGCGCAGTACAGCGACCAGCTCAGCGGCCTGCTGGGCAGCCAGCTGCAGCTGATGGACGTGCCGATGGGCCGCGCCCGGGACTACGGCCTGCTGCTCAGCGAGGACGGCGACGTGCCGGGCCTGCTGCTGCACGAAACCAGCAAGGAGCCGCCGCTCAAGCCCGGCGACGCCTGCGCCGTGACCTTCGTCGAGGGCGACGTCGAGCTCTACGGCGTCGGCACGGTGACCTACTCCGACCCCGAGGGCCGCTTCCTGCTGTTCGGCCACATGATGATGGGCGAGGGCGCCAGCCATTTTCCGGTCGGGCTGGCCTATATCACCTGGACCCACGGCAGTATCGTGCGGGCCTTCAAGCAGGGGGTGCGCCTCAGCACGCTGGGCACCGTCACCAAGGACCACGCCGCGGCCTGCGGCGGCAGCTTCGCGATCGAGCCCGACATGATCCCGGTGCGCTTCAAGCTGATCGACGCCGACACCGGTGCCAGCGCCACCAAGCGCTTCAAGGTGGTGCGCCACAAGAACTTCACCCCGATGCTGATCTCGCTGGCGATCAGCCAGGCCGCCGCCGAGATGCTGGACCGCGAGCCGGGCGGCACCATGAAGTTCTCCTACCACATCGAGGGCGTCGGGCTCAAGGACCACATGCGGCGCACCAACTACTACTACGACGAGGGCTACGTGCTGAGCAACGCGGCCTACGAGCTGATGCCGATCGCCGACCTGCTGGCCAACAACGTCTACCGGGAGATCAAGATCGACAAGATCGAGATCCTGGCCGAGATCACCCGCAACCGCCGCAACGCCTCGATCGACGAGGCGGACTTCATCCTGGACGAGCAGGAACCCGAGGAGCCCGCCGAGGGTGAAGACGGCGAGAGCGAGGAGGAGCCCGACCTGCGCACCATCGAGGAGACGCTGGAGATGATCGAGGCCGAGCAGGCCGTCGCGCCGGCCGAGGACCAGGCCTGGCAGGACCCGCCGCGGCTGCGCAACCTGCGCTCCAAGCGCGCCGTGCGCCTGCAGGAGCCCGCGCCCGGGCCGGAAGAGGCCGGCGAGGAGGAGCTGTACCCGCCCGGCATGGTCGGCCCCGAGTTCCCGGAGGACATCCCGACCTTCGCCCCCGGCGACACCGTGGCGGTCAAGGTGCGGCTGCAGCCCTACCGGACCGATCCGGTCTGGCGCCGCTTCGAGATCGAGATCCCCGCGGACTTCCCCTCGGGCAGCAGCAGCCTCTACATCCACGGCGGCGGCGACCTGATGAGCTGGGACGAGCTGGGCGGCAAGGGCCGCTCGCTGTTCGGCTTCGGGCCGCTGATCGACCTGCGGGACCGCGAACTGGACTCGATCATCGACCAGATCGTCGAGGCGCCGCTGAACAACGAGCTGCTGCTGACCCTGGCGCGCCCCTATGACTACAGCGAGGAGCTCAACGGCAACGGCGGCGGCAGCGATGACGACGAGGAGGTCGAGGACCACGTCGACGAGAAGTACCAGATGGAGTGGGTGATCTACAACTCCTACATGTTGCCGCTCAACATCCAGGGCGACGAGCCGGAAGGCGCGCTCAATGGCCCCCCGGACGACAACGGCGAGTACAATGACGAGGAGCTGGACGACAGCAACGACGCTGACGACGAGTATGAGACGGACATGCCATTCTAGCCGGCGCGCCGCGGCTTACGTCTCGAGCTTGTTGCGCCTGAAGCCGATGCCCGGCTTGCTGAGGCTCTGGCGGGCGAAGTCCTGGTAGCGGCTGACCACCTTCTCCCATTCGGTGAGGTCCGGCGGGGTCTGCTCGATCGCCTGGGTCAGGTCCGCCTGGCCGATCGGCCGCGCCTCGCCGCTGGAGATCGCCGCGCGCCACGGGATCGAGGCGGCGTTTTCCACCACCTGGCGGATGGCGTCCGGGCTGTACTGCGCGGTTATCTCGCCCAGCGCCTGATAGTCGATGCCCTCCGCCACCAGCGGGCGCTGGCTTAGGTAGAGGCGGAAGATCTCGGCGCGCTCTCCGCTGCCCGGCGGCGGCACGAACACCAGCCGCCCCAGCCGGCCGGGGCGACGAAGCGCGAAGTCGACCTCCCAGGGGCTGTTGCTGGCGCCGAGCACCATCACGCTGCGCGAGGCGCCGCCGACGCCGTCCAGCTCGATCAGCAGCTGGCTGATCAGCTTCTTCTCCCAGCCGGTCTGCAGATTGGCGCGGTTGCCGCCGATCGCGTCCACCTCGTCGAAGAACAGGATGCTGGGGGCCTTCTTGCGCGCGGCGGCGAAGACCATGCTGACGGCCTTCTCGCTGTTGCCGACCCACTTGTCCAGGATGTGGGCCAGGTTGACGTTGACCAGCGTCACGCCGCACTCGCCGGCCGCGGCCCGGGCCAGCATCGTCTTGCCGCAGCCCGGCGGGCCGAAGAGCAGCAGCCCGCCGCCGGCGACCTTGCCGTACTTCTCGCTGACCTCCGGGTATTTGAGCGGGTACTCGATGGTCTCGCGGATCAGCTGCTTGACCTGCTCGAGGCCGCCGATGTCAGAAAAGCGCGTCTCCGGCACCTTGAGGTCGCCGATGAACAGCTCCTCCTCGCCGCGGACGAAGGCGCTGTAGAGGTCGTCCTCCATCCCGTAGGTCTGGCGCCGCAGCAGGATGCTCTGGCGCATCTGGCGGGCCTCCTGGTGCTCCTTGTCCAGCTCCAGCGCGCGCTCGGCGTCGCGGAGCGCGTCCTCCAGGAACTCCAGCTGCTCGTTGACCCGCGCGCGGTGGAGCAGCAGCTCCGGCTCCTCGCCCTCCAGCTCGATCAGCTTGTTGACCACGCCCAGAGCCTCGAAGTGGTGGCCCTGGTGGAACAGGCACTCGGCCTTCTTGCGGAGCCCCAGCGCGTCGTCCGGGTTGTGCCTGAGGAACAGCTCCAGGTCCGCGAGCGCGTCCTCGTACTCGCCGATGCGGATCGCGGTC
>Ga0180431_10002565_pt1 | contig 24255 bp, 3 predicted proteins | sample SS_ome_11_FD_132459 | JGI IMG/M metagenome (GOLD analysis project Ga0180431, IMG submission 132459) | Hypersaline lake sediment archaeal communities from the Salton Sea, California, USA - SS_1_MS_1 metaG | ecosystem: Environmental > Aquatic > Non-marine Saline and Alkaline > Hypersaline >...
CGGCGCAACCGATGAGGACCTCTCCGTTACCCTCGATGTCCTCGACAACGACACCGATCCCGACGGCGATGCACTGACCGTTCAATCCGTGACCCAGCCGGATCACGGATCGGTCACCAACGACGGTACCCGCGTGACCTACGTCCCCAATCCGAATTTCCATGGCTCCGACGCATTTACCTACAGCATCTCCGACGGAAACGGTGGAACCGATACAGCCACCGTTCAGCTCTCTATCGATCCGGTCAACGACGAACCGAACGCCCAAGATGACTCCAGCGCAACCGATGAAGACCTCTCGGTTACCGTGGACGTCCTCGGCAACGACGCGGACCTGGACGGTGACAGCTTGCTCGTCCAATCCACGACTCAGCCAGATCACGGATCGATTGAGAACAATGGCTCCGATGTCACCTACATCCCCGATTCCGGCTTCAACGGAAACGATGTGTTCAGCTACGTTGTCTCCGACGGAAACGGTGGAATCGATACAGCGACCGTGACGATCGCAGTCGCAACGGTCAACGATCCACCAGAGGTGCTCGACGATACCGCGACAACCACGGAGGACGTTCCTGTGACTGTCTCCGCATTGGCAAACGACGTGGATCCAGATGGTGACAGCCTCCAAGTGGAGTCGGCGACCCAGCCATCCCATGGTGCTATTGTCCTCAGCAATGCGAGCATCGTGTACACACCGGCTCCCGACTTCTTCGGGACGGACCGCTTCACATACACGGCAAGCGATGGCCATGGCGGTACCGGCACCGCCACGGTAGCCATTGTGATCCTCCCGATCAATGATTCACCGAGAGCTCAAGACGACAGTTCATCCACAAGCGAAGACAAGGCGATCACGCTTCCTGTGCTCCAGAACGACAGCGATCCGGACGGCGACAATCTGGCAGTCCAAGCCGTGGTTCAGCCCGACCACGGCTCGGCCGTTAACAATGGCACCGACGTGACATACATTCCTGACCCCGGATTCAACGGCACGGACATCTTCACCTATACCCTCTCGGACGGCAGCGGCGGCACAGACACCGCGACCGTGATCGTCTCCGTTTCCGCGACAAACAATCCTCCTGCCGCACAACCCGATAGCGTCCCCACTGAGGCCGGAAGCATGGTAGCTATCCCGGTTCTCGCCAACGACAGCGATCCGGATGGCGACTTCCTGTTGATCGAGTCATTCAGCCAACCGGCCAATGGCTCGGTTCTCAACGCCAGAACAAGCATCTCCTACATACCAGATTCAGGGTTCCAAGGAGTTGATACGTTCACGTATACCGTCTCCGATGGAAACGGCGGCACGAGCATTGCCACAGTGACCGTGTCCGTCGCTTCGTCAAATCGCCCGCCGGATGCACAAGATGACAATGCCGTTGGAACCGAGGGATTCCCAACGACCGTCCTCGTGCTGCTGAACGACAGCGATCCAGAGGGTGATCCCCTCGCTGTTGAGTCTGTAACTCAGGCGGAGAACGGAAAGGTCTCGACAGACGGCATCGAAATCGCGTACACGCCGGCTCCCGGCTTCAGCGGCGTCGACTCGTTCCTCTACACCGTCTCTGATGGAAACGGTGGAACTGATACAGCGACCGTCTTTGTTGCCGTCGCTGCAGTGAACGATCCACCTATCGCCCAAGACGATAGTGGCGAGACTGAACGCGATGTGCCAATCGAAATCTCCGTGATGGACAATGATAGCGACCCGGACGGCGAGTCACTGACCATCGCATCGGTAGCGCAACCTCTCAACGGCACGGTCGTCAACGCAGGGCAGTCCCTTGTCTACACGCCGGATGTAGGATTCACCGGGACAGATACGTTCACGTATGTCGTCGCCGATGGGCGCGGCAACGTCGCCACAGCCACCGTAACAGTTGGTGTTTCCGGCGAGGCCGGAACCGGTGGTGCAACTGCGGAATCCGTATGCGAAGGTAAGGCCATTATCAGTGAGGTCGCTTGGGCCGGAACAGCAGCAGATCCTCGAGATGAGTGGATCGAACTCCGCAATCTCGGGACAACACCTATCAGCCTCGACGGGTGGGAACTGCGCTGGCGCCGAACCCATCCATCGACTCCAGAAGAACAGATGTGGAAGGTCATCGAACTATCAGGCATTCTTCCTGCCTCGTCGGGTCAAGCCTGCAATGGCACATCCTCTGCCATTGAGCCTCCTGTCCACCTCGCCAGGGACAACTCGAAGGATCCTGCGTGGTTCCTAACGAGCAGGATCGAGGACGAGGATACCGGGTTCTTCCTTCTCGAACGAAGACACGACAGTGTGATCAGCAATCGCAAGGCCGACCTTCTCTACGACACATCACAAACTCTCGACCTGGAACTGTCGGATCTCGGCGAGGTCATCATGCTGGTCAACGATCGTGGAGACATCGTGGATACCGCAAACGCCTCGAATATGGGCCGGGACGGATGGGCAGGAGGAAGTGCATCGACGTTCGGCACGATGGAACGAATCGACCCACAATCTGCTGACACGACTGCGAATTGGCACACGAACGCAGGAATCGTTACTCATGGGGAGAACTCTAGAGAGCACCTTCTTCGTGCGACACCTGGCGGACTGAACTCGCCCGTTTTCGAGGATCTGGGCGCCTATGCAGCCATTGAACCAACAACAATGCGCGCTGGCGAACTTGTAAGCGTAGACTTCCCCCTGCCACGACAGGATCGCCGCACGACCGGATGGCCCTGGATCAGCGTATCAAGACCGGGCTTCACAGGGGCAGCCGGCGCCGGTGGCGCCGACGATCTTGCGGGCTACTCCTTCTCTGGTCGATATGAGGATGGTGATCGATACGTTCTCGACATTGGCACGGAGAGCCTCCCCCCAGGGTTGTACGTCTTCTGGGTGACGTACGGACGAGGAAAGGCTGCTATTGTGCCAATTGTCGTGACGCGATAGCACACGGACGGGACGCCTAATCAGTGAATCAATGAAGCGTCCGCACCGCTTTCATCGCCGTTTCCTGGGCGCAAGTCATCGCGGACCGGGAGGTAAGCGAAGGCAAGAGCCAAGCACCCCAGAGATTTCGGATTCCGCGTTCAAGCCTGCGGATGCCGACGGAGTACATCTCGCTCTGTCTCTCGCAGTTCCCTTGACAGACAAGACAGTCCGGTGTGCTCTTAGTGGGCAGCGAGGCGCCGCCTCGCAATGATCCATGCTATGATGCTGGGACAGGCATCCTCACATAGGAAGGACCCAGGGAGAAAAGAGGTTACCATGAGATGCCGACCGAAGCACCTGGATACCGTCTTCCTTCGATGTCCGGTGCTGATGCTGCTCCTGCCGGCGCTTCTCCTTCTCACATCGATCGGGGCGTTCGGCTCGTTGAATCTGACAGTCCGTGATTCCAGCACCGGAGACGACATCGCTCACGTCATTCTGTTCTACCCCGATGCCAGCCAGCTGGACCTAGGCTACACGCCGTTGGGGGTCATTGGACGCACGTGGGATCTTCTGACAGAGAGCCAGATCTTGACCAAGGGGGCAGGAACCTACACCCTACGGATCATCCATGACGAGGACTTCGGTGCACCGTGCAATCCTCCAAACTGTGAGGTCCGCGGGACCTACGATATCACGTTCGGAGGCGGCATCGTCGTCTCTGCTGTGAGCGAAAACGCCACGGTAACCGCCGGCCAACCCGTGACCATCAACGTGCTGGACAACGACCTTCTTGTCAATGCATTGGCGTTCTCGTTCGGAACGATCCCTTGCCCGTTGACATTCCCGGACCCGACCTGCGCATGCAGTACTTATGGTTCAGGCACACAGTGTCCGAGCGGCCTAGAGGAGGGAGTGAACTACGTGCAGGGCCAGTTCACGGTCACCGTCGGCGATCCGAGCCTGAGCATCCTATTCGTAAGCTCTCCGCCTCACGGGACAGCTACCATTGTCGGCGACAGCATCCTCTATACCCCTAATCCGGGATACTGCGGCCTGGAGACCTTCACATATACTGCACAGCGTAGCGGCGCTATTCCTGATACTGGCACAGTGACCGTAGCCGTTGCTGCTGCGCCCCCCGTCGCGCAGAACGATCTGGCGACAACTCTCGAGGGGATGCCAATCGTCATTGACGTTCTGCAGAACGACACCACTGCAGGCAATGGTCCACTCTCACTAGGCAGCGTCGGCAGTCCGTCCCATGGGAGCGCGATGATTGTCGGAGACACGATTCGCTATGTACCGCAGACGCGTTTCGAGGGACTCGATCGCTTCACCTACACCGCTCGGAACGCCTGCGGAGGAGTCGATGAAGCGTCGGTTGAGGTGAGCGTGATCCATGCCAATCATCCCCCCACAGCCTCCGCAGGAGGTGTCTATCAAGGATTTGTCGGCGAACCAATGGAACTCAACGCGGGTTTCAGCACCGATTCCGATATCACGGATACTCTTCAGTTTCGGTGGGATCTTGATGAGGACGGCCAGTTCGATACAGATTGGCTATCCGACCCCGCCTACTCCGCAACCTTCGCATCGGCGTTTGTTGGCCGCGTGATGGTTGAAGTGCGAGATATCTACCGCGGGCAGCCTACTGGAGACATGGACCGTGCAACAGCACTGGTACGGATCGAACAGCGGCAGCCGGAACTACGAGGCGTCCTATTTGTGGATTTCGATGGCGATGGTTTGCCGGGGGAGGGAGACCCTCCGTTGCCGAAGATCCAGTTGGCACTTGACAGCGAGATGTACGCCATCACAGGAGACGACGGGCAGGCAATCTTCTCGAATCTCGCTGCAGGCCAGCATACCGTGACGATCACGCCCGACGGGTTGGCCCTGCTCCAGCTACAGGGTTTCGGTGTCGATCTGAGGAGCCCGTCGATAACGCTCGATATTCAGTCCGGGCCCCCAACCGTCGCGTTGTTCCCCATCCGCTCAATCGTCGGCTCGCTGGCCGGTCTCATCTACATCGATACGGATGGATCCGGCGAGCGAGAGCAGGGCGAGCCCGCCGTGCCGGACCTGACTGTGTCCCTACGCGAAGGACTCACGCGAACGACGAACCAGGCCGGTCGCTTCCTGTTCATGAATGTTACCGCTGGAGAATACGTCTTGACGATCACGAGCGCGCAGCACCAATGGCAGGACCTCATTGGCATCGAGTCGGGCGAGAGCACAGACATACTGATCGCCTGGCCATCGCCTGACTCCGGCTTCCTCGAGGTGAAAATCCAACCCGACCAACTGAGCTCGGAGGAGGAAGAGTGACGTGGTAGGCATTCGAGCTGCTGTGGGAGTCGCTCTTCTGCTGGTCTCGGTTTCTTTCGTGACAGCTCTTGCGCAGGTCGCCGGCCCATCGCAGATGGACCCATGCGATCAGCAGACGTTCACGATTACGCTCGTGAACAACAGCCCCACCCAGGCAGCGTGCGATATCATCGTCACCGCAACGCCTCCGGGGACGGGCTTCTCTCATGTCGACGGAACCGCCGCGGTGACCCTGCACGATACTCCGGAGCCCATTGCGGCCGATCCGGTCGCCAATGCCTGGGACATCGACGCGATCGTCGGAGACGACTACCAGCTTCCGCCCGGTGAGCAGATCTCAGTCGCGTTCGACCTCGCCACCGATTGCACCGCTGCTTCGGGCAATATCGAAGTCTCCATAGATTACGAGGACTGCACCACAGCGCAGCCGTACCAAGAGATCGACTCTCTCTCGATCGAGATCCTTCCCGGCGCTCTGATCGTCAGCAAGACACCGTCCGTGCAGGATGCCTCCGTCGGTGAAGAAGTGACCTGGACCCTCACCGTTGAGTCGTCCGGTCTCGGGACAATCTCGAACGTTGTGGTCACCGATGAACTCGGATCAGGTCTGGCGTACGTCTCCGACACCGGCGGCGGCTCGAACGTCGGTCAGACCACCACCTGGAATCTCGGCACGATCGCTGCCGGGAGCAGTGTAGCGGTCGATCTGACGGCGGAAGTGATCGCCTGTTCCAACTTGGTCAACGACGCCGACGCGTCATGGGGCTGTAGCAGCCCGGCAAGCACGTGCTTCGACACCGCCATCGATGGCGGAACGGCGACCGCGTCGCTGAATCTAATCGTCGACAACCCGGCGCTCTCCTTCACGGCGCCAAACGTTACCGTCGCGTACTGTACCGATGAGACAGGTGGGCTGGTTCAGATCACCAACTCCGGTACTGGAACCGCGCGCAACGTCGGACTCTGTTGCGACGTCGCCCACTTGCAGGTCGACCCGACACGCTTGCCGCTTGGAGCGACGTACTCGGATGGGTGCTTCCAACTACCCGACATCGCGCCCGACACGACGTTCGATCTAACCTTCTATGTCCTCCACTCCGAGGTCGACTGGTGCAACGGTCCGCTGCCGAGTGGTGACAACGTCTTCCAGCTGACGTACGCCAATGATTGCGGCATCCCGTTCCTCGCCTATCCCCAGTTCTCAACGCTTTCCTCGGAGCCCGGTCCCTCGCTTGACGTCACGAAGAGCAGCCCCGCGCCGCTGCAGCTCGGCGAGGTTGCCTCCTACGACATCACCGTCGCCTACTCTGGCAACCTCGGCTGCTACGGAGGGTCGCCTGGCCCAGTCACGATCGAAGACGACTATCCCGACGGGTTCACCGTCGTCGATGCGGACGGCGGAACCGACAACGGCGATACGCTCGCGTGGATCTATGACCCCGCAGCCGATCCTCCGTTTGACCGAACGGTTCAGCTCCGAGTTCCGAACGACTGCGCCTCTTGTGTCGGCCTCGCCGGCACGATCGCGAACACCGTCACCGCAACCACGATCGACTGCTGCGGCTGCACACTGACCGGCAGTGCCACGGCACAGACGACGATCCTCTGTGAGGGTCTCGAGGACATCGAGCTGTTCACCTCCACGTTCTCCCCGTTGGTCCCCTCCAGTCCGCTGGTGCGATGCGGTCCGACCGACACATTCCGTGTCGAACACACCTACGAGTTTTCGAACGACACGCGGCTCAACGACCTCTTTCTCGACGAATTCACCTACTTCGTCGAAGGCAACGGCGAGCTCCAGTACGCCGGGTCGCTTGCCGTGAGTGGAGCATCGGTCGATACCGTCACCGACGGCACCCCCGCTGGACAGCTCGAGATCCGCCTTGCCGATGATGGGAATCCTGTGACCAACCGGACGATCACGCTTGCCTATGACCTGACCTACGTCGATCTAAACGCCCCTGAGGCACCGCCATGCGCCAACGACTCGGCCAGCATCGACGCGGGCATCGACCTCGACCCTGGGGCGACGACCGTCGGATTCTGTAGCCGAATGTACGGGGATGAAGCCGATCCGCCTACGATGGTTGTGGAAGCTCCGGCGATGGCTGTCTCGATCGACGGAATCCCGACGATCCAGGAGTCCTGCGCAACATGCGACATTGCGATCACACTGACGAAGACCTCCGATGTCGCCAATCCCCACGATGTCCGGCTGGTGCTGACGAACGGCAGCGGCTCGCTGATCGACCTTTCGGGCGCGCTTTGCACCGGTGTCTCACCCACCGATGGCACAACCTGCACCACACCGATCGAAGGGACGGATACCTACGAGTGGCGGTTCGCCGACGGGTTCGTCGCCGGGAGCAGCACGACCATCGGTCCGATTCGGGTCACCGTGCCGTGCGGAGGGACGCTCGCCGATCTGTCGGTCGTCGCCTGGTTCGATGGCCTTTGTCAAGATGATGCAACGGATGACAGCCCCGATCCGGCGGTTGCCGGCTACGACGATTCCTGCTCTGCGAATGCCTCGGACAGCGCATCGCTGTCGCTCATGGCCGACGTCTATACCCGCAAATCGCCGGAGGTCCTCTACGCAACGACGAAGTACGTCACTTGGTTCCTCGTCGTGCACAACACCGGGAACGGGGCGGCGTACAACGTCTGGGTCGATGACGTCCTGGGCAGCGGGCTGATCTTCGACGAAGCGAATACGTTGCCGGTCGGCGCGACCGTCTCGGCAAACCTCGATCACGCAGGCGCTCCGATCAACGGGGCGTCCTTCCTGTTTGACGAGCTAGCCGCAGGAGAGCTGAAGACGATCACGCTTGCCGCCGAACTCGTCGATTGCGAGAACCTAACGAACGATATCGCCGTCTCCTGGGGTTGCGGCGGCTCCGACTGCCAGGCGCCGAGGACCGACAGCTCGTCGGTCCTCGTACCCGGGGCACAGGTCGTCGCCACGTCGTTCAGCCCCACCCCCATCGACGTCTGTACGGGCTCATGGGCCAACGTCACGGTCAAGAGCGCTGGTATCGGCACCGCGTACAACATCGTTGCCAACGTGACGCTTCCCGATGGGATCGCCTACGCGGGGAACCCGCGATTCAGTCTCGATGGCAGATCGACCTGGCTGACAACGGGAATCTCCGATCCAACGCAGGTCGGACAGGTTCTCACATGGACATCCACCGAGTTGTCGGTGCTTTCCGAGCTTCCGCCGGGAGAGCAGGTCGACATCCGGTTCGATATCGATGGGGGATGTGATTTCGTCGGCGGGAATCTGACCTTCCAGGCCGGATATGAGAACCCGTGTGGAAACGCGTTCGACTCCAACGTTGGATCGTTCTCGATCTCCGCCCGGATCCCGGACGTCTCCGTCGCGATGGTCCAGGATCCGGACGACGCGATCCCATGCGGCGGAAGTGCCACCTGGACGATCACCGTTCGGAACGACGGGCCAGTCTCCGCCCCGTACATCCGCGTCGTCAGTACGCTCGACGCTGGGTGGGACTACGTTTCGTCAACCGGCAGCGGAAACAACGTTGGACAGATCACCACGTGGATCATCAACGATCTTGGTCCGAGCGCGTCGACCGATCTCACGATCACCGCAGACTCGGCGTCCGATGGCGCCAGCTGTGACGCCCTCAACCACCAGGTGCAATCGTTCTGGGCCTGCGACGAGACTGATACCCAGTGTCTCCTCTCAGCATCCGATACGGCATCGATCATCGGGGCACGGACACCGCCGGTGACCGTCGGCGCCGCGCTTGCCCCAGACTCGGTCGATGTCTGCACCGACACCACGACGTTCACACTGACCGTAGCCAACGGAAGCGCGACCGCCCCCGCCAGCTATGTCGATGCCCGTGTCACGCTGCCCGTAGGGCTATCGTACGTCCTCGGAACCACGCAGATCGACTGTGGTTCGGGGTTCGTCTCCAGCCCCGATCCGGCGGTTTCCGGGCAACAACTGACGTGGTACGACACGACGGTCGACGGCGGCGCCAACGACGCCTGCGCAACACTCGCAGCAAACGGACAGATTCAGATCCGGTTCGATGTCGATTCGTCCTGCTACTTCACCGCTGGCAGTGCGAACTCGCGGATCTTCTACTACGACTGCTGCGGCGTGACCCAGACACAGCAGAGCCGAAATGACACGATCGCAAGCGATCAACCGAATCTGACGATCACCAAATCGACCGCCGACACGCCAACGTGCGGTGAAACGGCCACGTGGACGATTGAAGTCACAAATACCAGCGCCAACGCGATCGCCGAGGTCGTGCGGATCGAAGACTTCCTTGGAGCCAATCTGAGCTATGTCTCGTCGACCGGTGGGGCGGTCGCCCTCAGCGGCGGACAGATTCTCTACGCAACGCCGCCACAATACGGCGCGGCATACGGCTGGGAACTCGGTCCACTGGCTCCGCTCGCCTCGACCTCCGTCACGATCACTGCTCAACTCGTCGCGCCGGCCGACTGCGCCAACGCGCTGCGGACGAACACCGCCGTCACGACTTGGGCATGCGGGGCGCCGGACGGCGATCCGGCGACCGCCGACTACGACTGCTCGAGCGACGAGTGGAGCTCTGCGTCTGATCGCGTGGCGATGCCGAATCTGTCGATCGCTCCATCGGACATCACGCCGGCCTTCTCTTGCTCCGGAGACGGGATCGATCCGGGTGCCGAAATCGCGATTGTCGTCCGCAATACAGGAGACGCCCCGATCCAGGCCGGGGACAACTTCACCCTCACCGTGACCGAGACGACCACCGGCTACTCTGCGACGGACAGCTTCACGAACCTCGGCGGATCGTTGCCTCTTGCCGCCGGGGGCTCTGACACGCTCACCTTCCCGTGGGCCGTCGCATGTACGAGCTGTGCCTACATAATCGATATCACGCTGGATACGCTCAACGACGTCTGCGAATGCGATGAGACTGACAACGCTGCGGTCCTCAACGAGACCATCACCCTGCCCAACCTCGCCGTCGATGCGGCCGACCTTGCCATCACATGTGCCGGCGACGGGCAGATACGGATCCAGGGACCGGTCACCCTGCGAAACGACGGCTGCGGCGACGCACTGACCGGAACTGTCCGTGTCCGGCTCCGCCTGTTCGACGGCGCCGATTGCACCGGCTCGGAACTCGATACGTTCACGGTCGATTTCACCAGCCTGTCGATCGCTGCGGGCGGGGGCACGCAGCAACACACCCTGGATGTCACACGCACGCTCGACGCGTGCGGCACCTGTCAGATCTCTGTCCGGATCGAGGCCGACGACAACGATGCGGTCTGCGAGTGCGACGGGACGAACAACGATCTCTGCGCCGGAACGTTCCCCATCGCGTTCCCTGACCTCACCGTCTTCGACATTGACTTCTCGCAGGTCGGCTGTGCGTCGGACGAGATCTCTGGGCTCGTTCGCGTCACGGTGGAGAATACGGGCTGCGGTACATCGGGCCCGTTCACGCTTCGTCTCGAAACCGACGGCTGTCTATCCTTTGCCGACGAAGCAGTCGCAAGTCTGGCCGCTTCAGGGTCGACAACGGTCGACTTCGCACTGACCGGTTCGTGGACCAATTGCACCGACTGTTCCTGCACGTTCACCGCAACGGTCGATCCTGCGGACGCGATCTGCGAGTGCGATGGGACAAACAACGACCGCTCCGAGCCATTCACATCGACCCTGCCCGACCTCGAGATCTCAGGCGCCACCGCATTGATCGGCTGCTCGGTGGACGGGCAGGCGACGCTCGATGCCGGCGTCACCGTGACAAACACCGGTTGCGCCGACGTGACCGGGCCGTTCGATATCCGGGTTACGATCTACGAGGATGCCAACTGCTCCGGCGCCGTCGTTGACACGTGGAACGAGACACTCACCGACGATGTCCTGGCCTCCGGCTCGACCGTCATTTCCCTCACAACGCACGTCCTGTCTCAGGCGCTGTGCGCCGGCGACTGCGATTACTCCGCCCGATTCGAGGTCGACACAGGTGATGACATCTGCGAATGCGATGGAACCGACAATACGTTCTGCCTCTCGTCGATCTCGTCTGAAGTACCGGATCTCGTTGTCACTAATGTCGATCCATCGGTCGACTGCCGGGCGGAAACCGCAAACGTGACCGCAACGGTCGCGAACGTTGGTTGCGGCAATGCGACCGGAGCGGTCTTCAGGCTGACCAGCGCCGCCTGTGGCTTGTCGATCGATAGCGATCCGATCGACGTGGCGGCCGGGGCGTCTCAGGATGTCGTTTTTGACTACACACCGGACTGCGGCGCCTGGAACTGCACCTATACCGTCACCGCGGATCCGGGTGCCGCAATCTGCGAGTGCGCTGGGTCGAACGCGCTGACGTTCGACCCGTACGCCGGGATCGGATCGATCGGAGACCGCGTCTGGTTCGATAGCGACGGCGACGGCGTCCAAGACCCCGACGAAGACGGGATCCCGAACGTCACGCTCATCCTGGAGGGAGATCTGGACGGCGATGGCTCGATCGACTACACCACCGAGGTGCCCACCGACGCGAACGGCGAGTATCTCTTTGACAACCTGCCGGCCGGGGAGTACACAATCACCGTCGACGACACAACGCTTCCCGGCAGACTTGACCAGACGTACGACGCTGACGGACTCGGAACGGCTCACACATCCGGCTATACGCTTGCTGAGAACGAACACAACCGTGAACAGGACTTCGGCTACCGTGGCTCCGGGTCCATTGGCGATTATGTCTGGATCGACCTCAACGGCGACGGGGTCCAGGATCCGAGCGAGAAGCCGATCGAGAACGTTACCGTCACACTTGAGGGCGACGTCGACGGCGACGGGGTCGATGAGATTCTGACCACGACAACCGACGCAGACGGACTGTACCTGTTCGATTTCCTCCCGGCCGGCCCGTACACGATCACTGTTGACGATGCGACGCTGCCGCCAGGACTGGAGCAGACGTACGACAACGACGGACTCGGAACGCCGCATGCCTCCGACTACGTCCTCGGCTCCGGGGTGGACAATCGGGAGCAGGACTTCGGCTATCGTGGCTCCGGGTCGATCGGTGACTTCGTTTGGTTCGATCTCGACGGGGACGGCGTGCAGGATCCGGGCGAACCGGGCATCGAGAACGTCACCGTAACGCTGGTCGGAGACATCGATCTCGATGGCATCGATGATACCCTCACGACGACCACGGACGCCGACGGCCTCTATCTGTTCGAGGTTCTTCCCGCCGGACCGTATACGATCACCGTCGATGACACGACCTTGCCGGATGGTTTGACCCAGACCTATGACTACGATGGCCTTGGTACGTCCCACACCTCCGACTACGCGCTCGGCGCCGGGGAGCACAACCGAGAGCAGGACTTCGGTTACGCCACACCGGCGCTGTCGGTCGACAAGACAATCGCGGACATCCTCCGGAACGGCTCGTCGGTCGGAAGCACCGGACCGGTCGAGCCGGGCGACCTCATCGTCTACCGGTTCGTGATCGAGAACGTCGGATTCGTTCCCGCATACAACGTCGGATTCGACGACACCCTGCCGCCCGGCACTGTGGTCGAAACCGCCGCGCCGGGAGATGCCGGCAGCTACGTTGTCAACGCTCCGTCATCAAGTGGATCGCTGGGACTGAGCGACGAGGCAACGTCATTCACCGCATCGATTGATGCGACGATCGATGCAAGCGCAACGCTGACCGCGGAGTTCACCGCCCGTGTCACGTCCGCCGTGGCGCAAGGGACCGATCTGACCAACACCGCGCACGCGTTCGGCGAGCGGGAGGACGGAACGCCGATCCCTCCGGAGAACGTGGTCCTCGGCGACACGTCCGACAGCGACGAAGAGGACCCCGATGCAGACGATACCGGCATTGCCGCCGTCGCTGTCCTCCAGCCGGGGCTTTCGGTCGACAAGACGATCGTCGACATCACCCGACAGGGCGTCAGCATTGGCACAACCGGGCCGGTTCAGGCTGGGGACGTGGTGCTCTACCGGTTCGTCGTCCGCAACGTCGGCGGCGGAACGGCGTACGACATCGACTTCACAGACACGCTCCCGGCAGGGCTTCTCACCGAGATCGACCCGCCAGGAGATACCGGCAGCTACACAGTCACGCAACCTTCTGCATCCGGAAGTCTCGGACTGGCGGACGGCATTGGCACATTCACCACCTCGATCGCCGCGACGATCGACGGCGGCGAAAGCTTGACCGCTGAGTTCACCGCCATCGTAACCAGCAGCATCGAGCAGGGCGCCGATCTCGTGAACACTGCGGAAGCAACGGGTGTCGACGGCTTCGGTACGGAGATCCAGGACGAGAACGCCAGTATCGGCGATACGTCCGATGATGACGCCGAGGATCCGGATGCCGACGATACCGGGATCGCGATCATCGGAACGCAGCAGCCAGCGCTCTCAGTCGACAAGATCATCTCCGACATCCTCCGAGGCGGTTCGAGCATTGGGGCGTCCGGCCCTGTCGAGCCGGGAGACGTCATCGTCTTCGAGTACACGATCCGCAACGTTGGGCTGGGCATCGCCTACGCGGTCGACTTCACCGATACGCTGCCCACCGGACTGGTGACGGAAACGGACGCCCCGGGTGATGCCGGATCGTACGCTGTATCCGGCCCCGCGGCCGCCGGATCGCTCGCGGTCCCCGACGCTGCGGGCACGTTCACCACATCGATTGGCGCCACCATCGCGGGCGGTGAACAGTTGGTCGCAACCTACACCGTCTGGGTCACAAGCGATATCGAGCAGGGCGTCGATCTCGTCAATGTCGCCGTCACGACGGGCGTGGACGGTGCCGGAACTCCCATCCCGGCAGAGAATGTCACACTGGGGGATACGTCGGATGACGACGCGGAGGATCCGGACGCCGACGACACTGGGATCGCCGTCGTGGCGACCCGCGAGCCAGCCCTGTCGATCGACAAGATCATCACCGACATCCTGCGGAACGGATCGAGTATCGGGGCATCCGGCCCTGTGGAGCCGGGCGACATTGTTCTCTATCAATACACGATCACCAACGTCGGCCTCGGGACGGCCTACGCGGTCGACTTCACCGATACGCTGCCAATCGGGCTGATCACGGAGACCGACGCACCCGGAGATGCGGGCAGCTACACGGTGACCGCCCCCGCCGCGTCGGGAAGCCTGAACCTCCTGGATGGCGTCAGCTCGTTCACCACGGGAACCGGCGCCGTCATCGCCGGCGGAGAGACCCTGACGGCGAACTACACCGTCGTGGTCACCAGCGATATCGAGCAAGGCGTTGATCTGATCAACATCGCCACCACAAGCGGAACCGACGGCACCGGAACGCCGATCCCGAGCGAGAATGTTGCCCTCGGCGACACGTCCGACGGAGATGCGGAGGATCCGGATGCCGATGACACCGGCATCACTTCGCTTGGGACTACGCAACCGGCCCTGTCGGTCGACAAGATCATCACCGACATCCTTCGAGACGGATCGAGCATCGGAGCGTCCGGGCCGGTCGAGCCAGGCGACATCATCATCTTCCAGTACACGATTCGAAACACAGGATTGGCCACGGCCTATGAGGTCGATTTCACCGACACGCTGCCGCCCGGTCTCGTTACCGAGACCGACGCGCCAGGGGTCTCGGGATCCTACGATATAAGCGATCCATCCGTGACCGGTGCGCCGCTGCTCGGCTTGAGCGACGGAGCTACAAGCTTCACCACATCGATCGCCGCCACCATCGGCGGCGCAGAGCAGCTGGTTGCCGTCTACTCGGCTCGCGTCACCAGCGGCATCGTGCAGGGAGTGGATCTCGTCAATGCGGCCAGGGCGACCGGCATAGACGGCTACGGGACGGAGATTCCCGCCGAGAACGCCGCCCTCGGCGACACCGCTGATGACGACGTGGATGACCCCGACGCCGACGATACCGGCATCGCGGTCATCGCGACCATCGAACCAGCGCTGTCGGTCGACAAGATCATCACCGACATCGTGCGCCGAGGCGCGAGCCTCGGCAGCATCACCGGACCCGTTGAGCCGGGTGACGTCATCGTCTACCAGTACACAATCCGCAACGTCGGTCTAGGAACCGCCTACACGGTGAACTTCACCGACACGCTGCCGACCGGGATCGTCACCGAGACCGATGCGCCCGGCGGCCCGGGCAGCTATGCCGTCACGAGCCCCGCGGCCTCCGGGAGTCTTGGACTCACCGACAACACCTCGACGTTCACCACATCGGTCGGCGCGACCATCGCCGGTGGGGAGCAACTCGTCGCGGAGTACACTGTCCTCGTCACGAGCGACGTCCAGCAAGGAATCGATCTGGTGAACGTCGCCATAGCATCCGGCGTCGATGGCGACGGGACACCGATCCCGGAAGAGAATGCCGACGTTGGCGACACGTCGGACGCCGACGCGGAAGACCCGGACGCCGACGACACCGGCATTGCCGTCGTGACCCCCGTCGTCCCGGCGCTGACAATCGACAAGCAGGTCGTGGACATCCTTCGCGGCGGTGCATCGGTCGGCGTCGTCGATCCGGTGCTGTACGGCGACGTCATCGTCTATCGAACGACGATCCGGAATGTCGGTCTCGGGACTGCCTATGATGTCGAATTCGCCGACACGCTGCCCGCCGGGCTCGCCATCGAGACCGGTGCGGCGCCGGGCGCTGGAAGCTATGTGGTGACGAGCCCTACGGCATCCGGGAGCCTAGGCCTGAGCCACGGCACCACGACATTCACCACGTCGATGAATGCAACGATCGCTGGCGGAGAGACGTTGACAGCAACCTATGCAGCGATCGTGACGCCCGCTGCGCGGCCGGCGCTCGACCTGGTCAACGTTGCCGAGACGACCGGCGAAGACGGTGCAGGGACGGAGATACCAGACGAGAACGCCGACGTCGGAGACACATCAGACGATGACGAGGAAGACCCCGACGCCGACGACACCGGCATCGCCTTGATCCGCGTCGGAGCTCCAGCACTCGTCACGACCAAGTCCGTTGCGTCCATCCGAAGGCAAGGCATCTCGATCGAAGGCGAGATTGTCGAAATCAACGATGTTGTCACCTACGAGGTCAGCATCACCAATGTGGGCAATGGGCCGGCATACCATGTCGCCTTGTTCGATGAACTCCCTCTGGGGTTCCTCTACGCGGGGAACTCCGATGCGACCTGGCCATCGGGGAGCTCGACCGCCGATCCTTTTGGCATCCCCGGACCTCTCCTGTCCTGGCCTCTGGATGCAGCGCTTGAGGCAGGCGAGCAGCTCGTGCTGCGCTTTGATGCGTCTGCATCCGGGCCGATCACGCAGACAACGTACACGAACACCGTCACCGCCGTGGGTAGGGACGGGGCGGATGAGGAGATCCCCTCCGATCAGAGCGGCACCGTTCCTGAGGATGACGATCCAGATGATTCGAGTGATGTCAGCCTGACCGGCGGCGTTCCGGCTCTTGTGACCGACAAGGCGATCCTCAATGTGCGCAGGAACGGACGACTTCTCGGTTCGATCAACACGGTAGAGGCTGGGGATGTCGTTCTGTACAGACTTCGAGTTGCGAACGTCGGCTTGGGGACAGCCTATGACGTCGATGTACGCGACCTCCTGCCCGCTCCGTTCGACTACGTCTCGAGTACAACCACCGGCGAGTGGCCGTTCCGCACGGGAGCGTATGACGACGACCCCTCCGGCGCCCCGGGTCCGACCCTCTTGTGGGACACGAGCGCCACCCTTGGCCACAACGAATCGATCGTTCTCACATTCGAGGCCGCGATTGCAGGCTCTGTTCAGGCCGGCAGTACATACATCAACGAACTGCATGCCACGGGAGTCGATGGGGCCGGCGAAAGCATTCCCGCGAACAACGCCGATGACGTGGCAGAGGATGACGATCCGGACGATCGGGATCGTGTGGCCGTCACCATCGTCGAGGAGGTTCCGGCACTGGTCACGACCAAGCGCGTGATCGATGTGTACCGTGGTGGAATCTCAACCTCCGACCGCATGGTTGAGGAAGACGACGTCATCCGGTTCGAGCTGACCGTGCGCAATGTCGGAGCCGCAACCGCGTATCGTGTTGGACTAGAAGATCTCCTGCCGTTCGAGTTCGAGTACATCCCCGGTTCCACACGCGCCGCCTGGCCACGTGGCTCGTCGTCGATCGAACCGCTTCCTGGCGCTGCAGGATGGACATGGCGTCTCAATGCAGCGCTGGCCTCCGGCGAGCGTCTGATACTAGCCTTCGATGCGCTCGCCGTTGGCCCACTGTTCGACGGAAACGCGTACACGAACAGGATGCACGCATTCGGCGAGGATGCATCCGGCCAACCGATCCCGGAGGATCAGAGCCCCGGCGCCCCTGACGACATCGATCCCGATGATGCGAGTGATGTGACCCTGATCGCCCGCTCGGCGTTCCTTGAAGGTGCGGGCGGCTTGATCGCCGTTCCGATTCTCCGCAAGAGAGCCGAGGTTCTTGGAGATGCCGTGTGCGAGGGATGGGCCGCAACGACCGATCGTCTCTGGTTCCAGACAGATATTGCGATGTTCGCTGCCTCGGAACTCGATGGGCTCAACCAAGACCTGTGGGGGCCCGCTCTCCGCGCCGAGACACTCCTTCCCACATGGCTGCAGACAACTCGAAACGAGGGTGCGTCCGCCGCGCGAGATAATCTGCTTCAGACAGATCTTCTGTCGTCGATCGGATTCCCGCTTCTCGAGGCTCCCCGAATTCGGCAGTTGGCCACTGACCGCAGGACGACCGCAGAGATGGCCCTTCGCCAACGATTGGATGCACTTGCCGATCATGCGGGAATCGACGTTGACCAGCGTCCTCTCGATGAGCGGTGGATTTTCCTCGAATTCGCCGCGGGAGAGCCGATCTACGAGACTCTGCTCGCAGACCCACTCGGACCCGCAGGTGCATGGACCATCGTCGATGAGCAGATCATCGGAAGCGCACTCGGCATGGGCCTCCTCAAGCAGGTTCTCGCCATGGAGTCCCTGCTTGCGAGTGACCAAGCAATCGATCGATACGTGGGATGGGTCATCCTTGAGATCATCGCAAACAAGCTGATTGCGATGGACGAATCGTTGACGGTCATGGAGAACGGAGCGTCTCCGTACATTCCGCATGCCTATCGCGCAGGGTCCAAGGGATTCGTTATCGAAGATTCCGCAAGCCACCTATTCGACCAGCTCTCCCTCTTGTGGGGACTGTCCTCTCTAATTGGGGCGCTCGACGAACCAACGACAGCTTGGCGTGCAGAGGAGCCAGAGCTTCGAGATCTCCTGCATGAGACATCCTCTCGATTGATCGGTGAGGTCCTCAGCGCAATCATCTCGCGACACGTCGCGCCATCCGGAGAGATCATCGACGTATCCTCCGAAGCAGATAGCGCCTCATCGACAGCGAATCTCGGGCTCCTGGTCGTGGCGCTCGATACTGTGCGACAGACGGTTCCATCGGAGATGGCTCGCCTCGAGCCGCTGCTTCACAGGGCCATCGAACAGCTTGCGCTCCGACAGTCGGATGATCAGCTGTTCGCGTCAAGCGAAGACCGTACGCCGGACTTCGTTGAGCTGGGAGCCCAGTTCGGCGGCATTCGCGGCCTACTGGCTGCCTATGCGGCGACAGGAGCAACTGAGCACATCGAGAGCGCGAAGGCCGCCTTCGCCGCGCTGGACGAGCAATTGTGGGAATCGGAACCCGGTCTTGGGCTCTACGCCAGTTCGCGTTTCGGCGATGCGAGAGCGTATTGCTACACGCCATTTGAGGTTGGACTGGCCGTCGGAGCGCTTCGTGAGCTATTCTTCGTGGCGCCGGAACAGCAGGCTCTGATTGCCGATCGCCTAGGCGGATTCGTTCGCTCGATCGTCGATGAGGCGGCTCTGCAGCTCTCGAACGTCCTCTCGACCGGCGCAGACATAACCATCGGCGGTGGGAAGCATGCGATCTTGCCGCTTGCTATCGCGGAAGACGCAGACCGCCTGGCCCCGGTTCTCCAGCAACGCCTTTGTCTCGATGAGCCGGACTCGGAAGCCGCATGCTCCGGATGGTGGGTATCACCGCATGAGCCCTGGTACCAGACGGACATTTCGATGTACGCCGCATACGTGATCCAGAACCGGCTACCGGGCTGGGAGGACTACGCTGACGCGAATCTGGCCGCTGTCGTCTTCCACTCAGATCTCGGGATTCCGCTTGGCGAAAGCACGCCGTTCGGGCTGGTAGCAGAGGATCTTGGGACGCTTCGGGTCGATCCGATCGCGCTGCCCTATGCCTCGGGAGGCCCGCGCATCAAGGAGGCAAGCTCGCTTGAGTGGGATCCGTCCACATTCGATACAGCGATCGTCACATCGGCCATCGGCATGACGCTTCTTCGCGAGGCACAAGAGATTCGCCAGATCCTTGATGAGCACGCGCCGACGATAGAACGCAACGCGGAGGCCAGGATCCTCGCCGCTTCGATCCTCGCCAAGCTGAATGCGCTGGAGAGCCTCCGTAACGCCGGACCTGCTGGAGTCGACTACGTCCCGCACGCCGCGCGCTGGGAGACGACGGCGCAGCGTCTGATCGTGACCGACCCAACGTCCCTCTTGTTCGATCAGGCCGCGCTGGTTTGGGGCCTGGGCGAGGCACACGCCCTCTTCGCCGATTCGCGAAGCACAGAGCTGATCGATGAGGAACGCCGCGAGACCCTGGAGATCGTGGAGGATCTTCTGGCCTCGGTCTTGTCCACGCTTGAGGTCGCGCACGTTGGTCTAGACACTCGAATTCTCATCGATACAACCCAACCCATCGATGGCGTGTGGCATCTTGGAACGACGGTCTCAACGGAGAATCTTGGAGTGATCGCCGCCGCTCTTGAATCCATCATCGACCAATTCGGCAGCAGCTCGGACGTGGGCACGAAAGCCGTGGATCTTCTGCAGACCATTACCTCGTTCATTCGCACCAACGCGTGGCTGGGCGTTGGGACGTACGAGGAAACGATCGATCTTGGTTCGGGAGCAGGCGCCAGCTCGTGCCAGAATGAGACACTCTCGGGGCAGCTGGGAGCGCTCCGCGTGTTGCTGGCCGCACATCGGTATCTTGGTCTGGAGACAGCAGCTGTGACCGAAGCATTCCACTCGATTGATGCGCGGTTCTGGGATCCCGAAATGCTTGTCTATCGGAGCCATCCGGGGCAAATCGAGTGGTGTGCTACGCCGTTTGACCTCGGCATGGCGATCGATGCCATGGACCGAGTTTCCGGCCTCCTTCCCCCACATGAAGCCTTCATCGCTCAGGAACGGCTGCGCCGACATGCCGATCGCATGCTCGATGCCGCCGGGATGCAGGTACGATCGAGACAGGCGGACAGCGGGCGGTTTGCCCCGGTCTTCGATCGGAGGGTTTGCTTCCGTCCTGCCGATCTCGTCGGCGGAATCGGATGGGCAAAGGCGGGGGACATCATCCGCTACACGATCACGGTACAGAACTCAACCGACGAGCAGTTTGTCGACCTGCTCCTTGCGGATACCCTCCCTGAGACAGTCACCGCAATCTCAAGCGACCCACCCGGAGAGATCGCAGGCGACGTTATCTCTTGGCCGTTCGATGATCTCTACTCCTCCGAGACTCGAACTTGGCAACTGCTAGTACGCGCGAGAGAGGACAGCAGGTTCGGCGATGATCTCTTGAACTGCGCTGTGCTTTCCTTCTCGGACCTCTCCGGCAATCCGCAGCCCTCAAGAGAAGCGTGCGCCACAACGTACGTTCAGGATCCGGATAGAGAACGTCACGCTCTCATCTCGAACTCGTCAGTATGGTACGAGACCGATTCGGCCATGCGTCTGGCTTCGCTTCTCGCTGATCTCGCTTGCAGAGAAACAGATGCGTGGGACCGTGCCAAGACGGCACGTGAGATGGCCGCTGCGAATCTGGGCTCTCTCCTTGGCAGCTCGGCCCTCGGTGTTCCGCTCCAGTATGCTCCATTCGTGTCAATCTCCACCGTTCGACGTGATGCGTTGTCGAACCTCCTCGACATCTACGCCATCCAGGCAGGCTTGCCGCATGCCCCGGAGCACATCATGCCGATCTTCCTCCCGTATGAGGGAGGACTGCCTGTTCTTGCAGGAGCGTCCGGTTTCATCGAGAAGTCCGACCTGGTCACGCCGGCGGCGCTCGGATGGACTCTCGTCGAGGAAGTGCAGTTCGTCGATGCCTGCCAGGGAGAGATCTCGCCGCTCTTGTCGTACTTGCGAGACCTGGTCGAATACACGGTAGACAATCAAGTGGAGTGGCTTTCTCAGATGATTCTCTCTTCGAGGACCGACATCACCTATCTTCCCCATGGCCTGCGTGCACCGTTGACAGGGGACACCCTGTCCTTTGGCGTGAGCGATCCGCGAAGCACAGTCTATGACCAAGCCTCGCTTCTCCTCGGCCTTCTCCGAGTCTCGGACTCCAAGATGCTTGGCCGCCGAACGAGACTGCTCGCGCAGCAACTGGCTGTCGCCGTGTTTGATCAGCTCGTATTGCACTGGCCCAGCGACTCGCCGCTCCCTCTGGCCAGCTTGTACGATGATGTCATCTCTGACGCTGTCGGCTGGGCAGACGTTTCCGTCGTCTCCACAGCTCTCGATTCCAGCATGCAGATGCTCCCACAAAGACGGGACAAGGCCGAGGAGCTTCTCAGGATGCTGTCTCAGGCGGCCATCGAGCGCGGTAGGATTCCCCAGACATCCGCAGAGGCGGGACGACTGACGACGCTTCTCGTCGCAGCTCGGTCGTCAAGTGATCAGGCTGCTCGCACGGCATTCCGCGATGGATGGTCAGCGTATGCCTTGATGCACTACGGCGACGGACCGGCCGGAGTGCCGGTCCCCCGATCCCGCCCGGATTGGGCTCTTACACCGCGGGAGCTGTCAACACGCATCACACTGCTCACTGAGGTCATTCGTTCCGTCCCAGAAGAGCGCGCTGCTGCGCTTCGGGCAATGACCGAGCACGTGGATCAGGACATTCTTGCGTCTCACGTCCAGCTTACGGATCCGCGCGGCCTGTGGCTCGTGTATTCGCGATCCGGCTGTTTCGGGTTCGCATCGGTGTTTGCCCGAATAGACGGACCGGTTCTGTTCGTCCCGTAGGGAAAGCACATCCCTCCAGCAGCCATTTCACTGTGACGCACATCACAGACCAACGTCTCGTCACATCCAGCGCGAGGTCATCTTTCGCTTCAGGTCAGCAGACGACAATCTCCTCAGAACCTCATGAGCCACAAGACATGTTTCGCGATGGCCGTTGTGTCGTGCGTCATCTGCATTCTGTGCCATCTTGCGATAGCACAAAATGCGGAACCCGTGCTCGGTGGGTTCTTCGAGACCGAGATCCTGGTGACGCAGACACAATCCCTCACCGTGAAGAGCATCTCCCTCAATGCGTTTCTCAAGATCGGGGATTGGCTAACGACGATGGATGCGAAGTTCACTGACTCGCAATTCGATACGTTGACCTTCTATACCTCCGGCGCGTTGGGACAGCTCACCCTTAACTCATCACTCGCCTTCAATCCTTCCACCCTGACGTTCGTCTCCTGGCAGTCCGGGACAGCTTTCAATCTGCTCGACCTTGCCGTCTCGGATGTTCTCTACGTCACGCTCCCTCAGACCTCGTCGTACAATCTCCTGACGCTCTCGGGGACAGCTCAGGGGATCTCGTTTCAGGGGACATTCAAGACAGGAATCTGCCCGCTCTGCTTCTGGGAAGGCAGTCTTTGCGCAAGTTGGCTGTGGGATGTCTGTGGCGCCAACCTTCAGGCATGCATTCAGGCGAGCGATGCCGGATTCAAGTCGCTGTCCGCCTCGATGACAAACTTCGCTCCGTTCGGCGATGTCTTGGGCATTGAGACGATCCTGGACACAGCCATATCGTTCACGGCAGAGGAGAAGACTTTCTCTCCCACACTCCGGTTCGTCCCCGATTGGGAGATCTGTGTTGATCTTGAACTCCTCGGGGAGATCTCCGTCTCCGGAGTCCCGATTGAAGTAAGCACAATGCTGCTGTATGGCCTCGTGGGAGAGTGTACGTTCAGCAACGGCGTGACGTTCACGTACGCTGAGTCGCTCGACCCAGCAAAGAACAGTACCGTTACTGGGAAAGCCGACTACTGGGAAGTATTCAGATTATCCGGACCGCTCCGCTCGTGCTGTGAGGACGAGGGATCATTCGAGATCGCCGCGTACTTCGGTGGGAACCCGCCGCCGCCGAGTAGCCTGTTCGGGGTCGGCCTGATTGCCGGATCGTTCGATCTGAGACTAATGGATCAGTTCGGCGTCGTTTTTGCGGGGGAGTATCCGCTCAACGGAACCGGCTGGTCGCTGTCGTTCACGTTCCGCGTGTTTTGGTAGGCTGCTCGCCGACCGGAGGTCGGCGAGGGCGAGTTCTGTGTGCCCGGCTCTTCCGGCACCCATAACTCGCGTCTGGGTTGTCATCCAACCTCATCCTTCAACGAAGGTTCCTTCCCTCTTGCTACACGCGGCGAGGGCGACTTCTGTGTGCCCGGTTCTTCCGGCACCCATAACTCGCGTCTGGGTTGTCATCCAACCTCATCCTTCGGCGAAGGTTCCTTCCCTCCTGCTACGCTCGGCGAGGGCGAGTTCTGTGTGCCCGGTTCTTCCGGCACCCATAACTCGCGTCTGGGTTGTCATCCAACCTCATCCTTCAGCGAAGGTTCCTTCCCTCCTGCTACGCTCGGCGAGGGCGAGTTCTGTGTGCCCGGCTCTTCCGGCACCCATAACTCGCGTCTGGGTTGTCATCCAACCTCATCATTCGGCGAAGGTTCCTTCCCTCCTGCTACGCTCGGCGAGGGCGAGTTCTGTGTGCCCGGTTCTGGTCACGTCCAGTCAAGTGGTGTACGGATGACGACGCATCGCACCATCGATCAGTCCGCCAATTGAGCGACCAACTCCTTTGCCTCTGAGACTGTCTCTTCCA
>Ga0180431_10002567_pt1 | contig 24252 bp, 39 predicted proteins | sample SS_ome_11_FD_132459 | JGI IMG/M metagenome (GOLD analysis project Ga0180431, IMG submission 132459) | Hypersaline lake sediment archaeal communities from the Salton Sea, California, USA - SS_1_MS_1 metaG | ecosystem: Environmental > Aquatic > Non-marine Saline and Alkaline > Hypersaline >...
CGACAAGGAAGGCTTTGCTCAAGCACTTGACCGTCGGCAAGGCCGGCGACGCCACTTACTACTTCCGCAACGGCGCGCGTCACCGCGACGGCGACGAGCCGGCCGTCGTATGGGCCGCCGGCACGAAGTCGTGGTATCGCAACGGCAAGCGTCACCGTGCCGGTGACAAGCCGGCCATCGTGTGGGCCGACGGCACGAAGATGTGGTATCGCAACGACAAGCGTCACCGCGACGGCGACAAGCCGGCTATCACGTGTGCCGACGGCACGAAAGAGTGGTGGCGCAACGGCAAGCGTCACCGCGCCGGCGACAAGCCGGCCATCGTGTGGGCCGACGGCACGAAGTCGTGGTATCGCGATGGACGCCGCTACATGCCCTGAAAGACCATTTCGTTGTTACAAACGCGCGTAAGCAAGTCACAGGAGGTTGTCCCATGTCTGCACCGAAATGCTGGGTCTGTTTGGGAACCGGGTGGGTCAAGGGACCGCTGCACTCGGCTCCGTGTCCTAACCCGCACTGCCCACACAAGCGTCGCGAGGCCCGGCAGCGTCGCGGCAAGATCCGGGCCGCGTCGCTCGTGTCGTGCCTGATCGCGTCGCTCGTCGCCGGCTGCACTGGCGGAACCGCAGCCCCTCCGCCCCTGCCGGCCTTTACGAACGACCTGGCCGGCCGGCAGGTCATCTACGGCAGGCAGGCCTGGGTCTTCGACTCCGGCGAGCCGCTGACCGTCCAGGTCCTGCAGGCCGACGCCGTTACCGGGCCGTCACGCTGGTTCGTCGTGTCGATTGTCAGCCAGGGCCGCGGGTACCTCATGCAGCTGAAGGCCGCGATGGAGTACCGGCAGGTCGAGCGTACGTGGATATTGCTCGACGTGGTGCCGCTGGCGCTGACCGTGAATTCCATCGGCGGCGTGGAGACTGTGCCGCAGGCGCCGCGGGCGCCGCAACAGCGGCCGTCCTCGCCGATCACGATCGAGGTGCCGCAGCCGAAGCCGCCCGGGGCCATCACGATTCCGGCGCCGGAGAGCAACCCTGCGCCGGCATTGCCGAACGATCCGCCGCGATCGTCCCTCCCGCCGGCGCCGAAGCAAGAGCGCTCCGACCCGATCACGATCCCGGGTGACGAGATGCCCGCGCCGGTGTTGCCAAAGAGCCGGTCGATCCGTCCGCTCCCGCCGCGCGCTCCACTCACTCCGCTTCGGCCGGACGAGGGCGAACTGTCCGATCCGATCACCAACGAGCCGCTGCCCTGGGAGGAGACGCCCCCGGGCGTTCCTGTGCCCGTCTTGCCGACCGAATAGCAACAAGCATCGCGTCCCGATTGCTTTGGCGAATTCGGAATCCGACGCTACGATCGACTTGGAGTCGAGAGAACGCTTGTCTGCGACTTGAAGGAGCGAGGAAGAGACATGACGAGTCTTCTGATCGTAACCATAGTGTCCGCCGCAGCAGGGCAACTCCAGACTACGCCCGCGACCCTCCAGGTGCAGGTGTGGCATTCTCCGGGTTGCGTCCCGTGCGAGCAGATGCGCCCGGCGGTCGTGCGGCTGTTCCGGGAGGGTGAGCCGATTACGTGGGTGGGGACGGACAAGTACCCCGAAGCCGCCCGCGCGTGGAACATCACGCAGACGCCGACGACGCTTCTGGTGGTGCGAGGTCACTGTGAATGGCGCCGTGTCGGCGTCCTGACGTACGAGCAGCTTAAGGTCGTGCTGGACGAGGGCCGGCGGCTGGCCGGCCTGCGCAGCCAGGACTCGCCGTACGTGCCGCCGCCGGTGACGCGGCCGCCCGGCATCTTGGTGCCGCCCTCGCCGGGCGGCGGATGAGGCCGATAGCCGTGCTCACCGAGCGCGGCGAGCCCGGGGACTGGGCTCTTTGCCCGATGAACCACAGTTTTCCCTTTCTCAAAGGAGTGTGTTATGCGGAAAACCACGATGTTCGTGGTCGTAGTGTTGGGGCTGCTCGGGAAGACGGCCTCCGGCCAGGAGCCGAACAAGTTGCCGCCGGCGGATAAGGTGGCAGAGTACCTGCAGGCGATCTCGGTGACGATCAAGGCCGGGGGCGCCGAAGGCTCGGGGACGATCAAGATGCGGGTGATCGACGGCAAGCCGGTCAGCTTTATCTGGACGGCGGCCCACGTAGTGGACGGATTGCGGACCACTAAGGAGATCATCGACCCGAAGACCGGCACCAAGCGGACCGTCGTCAGCTTCAAGGACGCCGAGATCGTCCGCGAGGCCGTGGAGGACGGGCGCCGGGTGGGCGAGTCGAAGATGGATGCCAGCGTCATCCGTTTCAGCGAGGAGCAGGATCTCTGTCTGCTGCGAGTGCTGAAGCGGGATTTCGCCAAGGAATCCGTCGTCTTCTACCTCGACCCGCCGATCCCGCCGGTCGGCCGCGATCTGTACCACGTCGGCAGCCTGCTGGGCCAGATGGGCTCGAACAGCCTGACGCCCGGCATCGTGAGCCAGATCGGGCGGACGTTGGACAAGCGGGAGTACGACCAGACGACTTGCACTGCTTTTCCGGGAAGCTCTGGCGGCGGTGTGTACCTCCGCGACGGCCGTTACGTGGGCATGATCACGCGAGGGGCCGGCGAAGGCTTCAACCTGATGGTCCCGGTGCGGCGGCTGCACAGGTGGGCCAAGGCCGCGGGTATCGAGTGGGCGGTGGATGACAAGGTGAAGCCGCCCACGGAGGCCGAGCTGGCCAAGGTCCCGGCCGAGGATACCGGCGTCTCGTTCGGTTCCGGGTCGAAGCCGGAGGAACCGGAACCGAGCAGTTTGCGGGAATACCCGTACTTGATCATTCGCCGAGTCCTCGGTGACGAGTCTATCTTGAGACCCACGCCCGCCCCGCCGAGGCCACAACCGCAAACGGCGCCGGATAGCGAGTGGGACGAGCGCGACGTGCCGAAACCCGGCAGGCCGGCGGCCTGCTAACCAATCCCCTCCTCGACGAGGCAGTGGTGCGTCACTCCAGAACCCGACCAGCCCGCATCCCAGGACCGCGCACGGTCCGCGGGCTGCGATACATCCCTGGAGGCCGGGGCCGTTTTCGGGGTTCGGTGGTTAGTGGGGCTTTCCAGGCCCGCAATTCTAACCCGGCCTGCCTCGTCTCTTTTTCGGAGTACGACTTTGACCTACCTCCGGACTTTCGCGGCCTGGGCGGCGTTCAGCCTGGCCACGGTCAACACGCTGCTGATCGGCTGCGCGACGACCACACAGACCGGCCTGCCCTCGCCGAACGAGTACATCAACTGGATGGCCATTAGCGTGGCGTGGTGGCTATGGTGGACCCTGCCCCGCCCGAAGGCTGCAGGGTGACACACCATGCTCCGCGTCCGGTCTGGCCCGTTTTCGACGTCCACGACCGTCGGCTGCGACGGCTGTGACGGCGACTGTCCTGCTCCGAACGGAGCTGAGGAAACCGATGCCCAGGATCGCTTACCGACAGATCAACTTTCTGGGTCCGACGCGGCGGACCATCCAGCGGGCTAACGACATCATCGACGAGTACGCCGCGCAAGGCTTCGACCTGACACTGCGGCAGCTCTATTACCAGTTTGTCGCACGCGGGTTGCTTCCGAACACGCAGAGGGAATACTCCAGGCTCGGCGGCATCGTCAATGACGCCCGGCTTGCTGGGCTGATCGACTGGGAGCGGATTACCGACCGCACGCGGAGTCTGCGAAGGCTGCAACACTGGGACAATCCCGGCGAGATCGTAAGCGACGCCTTCCTGTGGTACAACCGCGACCTCTGGGCCTCGCAGGACGTGCGGCCCGAAGTCTGGATTGAGAAGGATGCCCTGGCCGGCGTCTTCGAGAGCGTCTGCACGAACAACGACGTTCCGTATTTTTCATGCCGCGGCTATACCAGCCAGAGCGAGATGTGGAGTGCCGGGCAGCGACTTCTCGGATACCTGCGAGACGGTAAGCGGGTCGTGATCTTCCACTTTGGGGACCACGATCCGAGCGGCCGGGACATGACCCGGGATGTCGAGGAGCGGCTGACTCTGTTCTTGCGTCACCATCGGGCCGAAGACATGGACCTCGACCTGGACGATCCGGACGACGCCGACTGCGTCGAGGGCGAGATTCGCGACCTGTTCGAGGTGCGGCGGATGGCGCTCAACTACGCCCAGGTGGAGCAATTCGATCCTCCGCCCAACCCCGTCAAGCAGACCGATTCGCGCTGGCAGAAATACGTCGACGAAACGGGCCTCGACGAATCGTGGGAGCTAGACGCGCTCGATCCCGGCACGCTCGTAGGGCTGGTAGAGACGGGAATCGAGAGCATCCGTCACGCGTCGCGATGGAACAGGGCAGAGGCCGAAGAAAGGCGGGGTCGCGAGCAGCTGCGGCTTGTGGCTTCTCGCTGGGACTCGTTGATGGAGGATTGGGGGTCTTCATGCGCGAAAAGGAAGAAGAGAAGAAAGGACAAGTGACGAACATGCAGAAGATCTGGAACCTGATTGGTGCGCTCCTGCTGCTGGCCCTGGCCTTTTACGCCGGCCGCCACATCGGTCGCGCGGCGTGGTGGGACATCTATCAGCATCCGCCGTGCTCGAGCTGCGGTCACGCGATCAATCGCGACCCCGTGACGCACTGGCTGGTGTGCCGGAATCCCAAGTGCCCGGCGTGTGGGATCATCTGCTCCGACCCGCCACTGGCGGGCGAATGCCCGGAATGCCGGGGCTACATGACGACGGACGGCCGCTGCGTGAACAAGACCTGTCCCCGCTACAACGCGACGCCCCAGGAGGCCGCCGCAGTGAAGCAGCAGCTGGAGCGGCTTCGCGAGCAGCGGCCAGGCGCGGGTCCGGAATTCGGGCCGCGGCAATGAGAACTCGCACTGGACAGGCGCACCACCGTCTGTAGCGGCCGGCCGGGCAGTCCGGCCGGCCGTTTGTTTTGATCCTTTTGGAGGCACGAAGATGACCACGCTGCAGAAACAGGAAAAGGCGATCCGGGAGCTGTGCCTGAATCTGACCGAAGTGCTCAACCAGGCCGACGCGGACCTGTGCGGTGCGCCGCGGGAGTTTCACCTGCCCCGACTGCGGAAGGCATACGCGGCGGTATTGACGCTGTTTCCCGTCGCCGCGGCCAGGGCGATGGAAGAGGCCAAAGACGCGTATGGCCGGCTGCTAATCGAAGACGAGCTCGAAGACCTGAAAAAGGAGCAATGACGTGGCCCCATACTTGCTTGCTGGGCTGTTTGCAGGATGGCTTTTCGCTGCCGTGTGGGGAATCCTTGCCCCAACTCGCGGTCCGTATTCGCTGCGATTGCTCCATTGGGTACTCCTCCTTATAGGACTCGGTAGTCTGGTGGCATTCGGAACCACGCACAGTCAGTTGCAGCGAGAGAAGAGGGAGGCCGCCGAGCAGATCTGGGCCGGGGCCGTCGAGCGGGGTTACGCGCGTAAGCTGGAGCACCCGGACGGGCCGCGGTTCGAGTGGGTGGACGCCCCGGCGCTGCGGATGCAACTCCTCAACGCGGACGGCGAGGTTGTCGAGGAGAAGATCCTCTCCGGGGGGCCGTCGACGTCTGTTCGTTGTCCGCATTGCGGCGAATTCACAACGCCGGCCAGCCCGATCGACGGCAGCATCTACTGTTACAACAAGAAGTGCCCGGCCTACCAGAAGCCATTCTTTCCTACTCCCACAAAACCAGAATCCAGCACGAAGGAGTTCCCATGAGACGTCGCAGCTTTTTTGCCCGAGTAGCAGCGTTCGCGGCCGGTGTTCTGGGCGTCCGGGTCGCCAAGGCGGCTGTCGCAGTCCGGGAGGTCCCGCCCGCCAATCTCTACGAACCTATCCCCGATGATTTGAAGAACTGCTTGGTGACGTGCGTGAGCGGCACCCGTCTCCTGGGCCCGTTCTTTCCATCCCCGTTCTTTCCCGCTAATCCGGCCAACGTCACCCTTGTGGGGTGTTGCGAGAACAGTTCGGTCGTCCGGTTCGATGAGGAGCGGCCGGGTTTTCCCGAGTTTCCGATACAGTTTGCCATGGCTCACGAAGTTGTGGTATGCACGGTCGAAGAGCTTGCGAAAAGGCAGCATGCGGAGCTGCTGAAGACAGCGAAGATGCTGTGCGCGGCAGTAGCGCGGGTGGAGAAGATGACTCCTGGCTGTGTATCGGCCTGGCAGCGGCAACTGGCACAGGTCCGCGGCGTGTATCCGGTGCGCGCGAAAGCCGTGCCCGGTAGGCAAAAGTCCTAAAACCCCGATTTCGGAGAAACCGCCATGAACCTCCTGGTCTTCACGATGACCGTCTGCACCTGCCTCGGCCTGGGTATCATGCTCATGGCCGGCCTGTTCGTGCTCGCGGCTGCCGCGGATTGCCTGTTCGGCTACGCCCTCCGTACTGCGCGGCTCTACGGCCAGTTCGCGTACTGGGTCGCCCGGGGCCGCGACCGGCTCCGGCACCTGGAGAGCTATTACACCGCGGACCCCCGCGTCGTTTGCTCCCGAAATGACTCCCGGTGCTCGTTCACACGGGCCATGACGGTACTGCCGGACCCGGACGACACCGCCTGCGTCACGCTTGTCCGATCCGGCTGGGGCGACCGCGTCACCGCCATCTACGAGGATGGTTCGGCGGAAGACTGGGACGCGCGATTTCTGCGCCGCGAGGAGGCAGAGAAACGCTACGATATCGACCTGTCGCCGCTGTTCGACGGTCGTCGCGCGGACGCGCGGGGGACAGAGGCCGAGTCCAAGGAGCTCGTACTGACCATTCACGAGCAAGACCGGGAGTGACCTTATGCCGTGGGTCATCATCAAAGCGTGGCAAGGCATGCCGGAAACGGCGCAGCGGGCCACGCGGCAGACTTTCCCGACCCGGGAGGCTGCCGAAGCGAGAATTCGCGAGATACGGTCTCTGTTTCCAGGCCGGGTGTTCGTACCCGTCGAAGTCAAACAGGAGTAACCGATGGAGGGATGGGGCTGGTTAGCTGCCGGGGGCATTGCCGCCTCCGGTCTTCTGGTGACGTGCTGGAGCTACATTCGCGGCCTGTGGCAGCAGGCGGCCAGCCGGGTCATCGTCCGCTGCGAGATCCGCGGCGCCCTGTGCCGGGCCGTGCTGCTGTACATGTGGCGGGAGTTCAAGACGTCGCCCTTCGGCGACCGGGCCTACACGGCCAGGCAGCTGCGCATCCGTCCGCTGAACCGGAGCCTCCTGGTCGCCATGGAGTCTATCAGCAAGAACGGCCGGCTGCTGTGGAAGGGCTGGCGACCGCTGTGGATCTCGTCCGGCAAGGAGGAATTCGACGAGGATTACGCCACGCTGCAGATCGTCTTCTTCCGAGGCCTCTTCTCCCTGGACGCCCTGTTTCTGGCCGCCACGGACTGTCTCAACCAGTACATGATCGAGGCCGGGCCCGCCGGCGACGATCACAACCGCCGCTACACGGTCCGCCACGTCTTCGGCACCGACGGCAAGCCGGCGGCGCTGATCGGCGGCGGGCCGGTTCCTCGGCCGCAGAGCGGGAGAGGTCCCCGCGGGGACTCTCTGGTCCCCTGGGATTGTCGCCTGCTGCGGTGGAGGCGGGAAGAGATCGGCCCGCGCGTGAGCAAGGCCGGCAAAGCGATGGACCTGCTGGCCCTGGGCGCGGACGCCCAGGGTCTGGCCGAAGAGGCGAGGCAGTGGCGGGACGGGGCCGACTGGTACGCGGACCGCGGGATTCCCTGGCGTCGCGGCTGGCTGCTGCACGGCCCTCCCGGCGTGGGCAAAACATCCTTGGTCCGGGCGATTGCCGAGGACCTGGACCTGCCCGTCTGGTCCTACAACCTGGCCAGCCTGTTCAACGACGAGCTCCAGGAGAACTGGGACGAGATGCTCAGTAATGCGCCGTGCATCGCCCTGATCGAGGACGTCGACGCGGTGTTCGACGGCCGCGAAAACGTCGCGGGCGGGCACCTGACCTTCGACGCCCTGCTGAACTGCCTCGACGGCGTGGCCCGCTGCGACGGCCTGTTGGTGGTGATCACCACCAACAATCCCGACAGGTTGGACCCGGCCCTGGGCGTGGTGACGACAGGCGGCGGCATGACCCGACCCGGGCGGGTGGACCGCATCGTCGGATTGGGCGATCTGGACGAAGAAGGCCGCTGGAAGCTCGTCCGGCGGATCCTGCCCGAGTTCGAGGATCACTGGGTGGACCTGGTTCGGGACGGCGAGGGAGACACCGGGGCCCAATACCAGGAGCGGTGCTCGCAGAAGGCATTGGAGTTGTATTGGCAAGACCAGCGAATCGCGGCGGCGAGCGGGGCAAGGCCCAAGCGCCGGCAACGTCCCTCCTGGTTTCCGGCAGAGGAGTGCCATGAGTACGCGAGATCGACAGAAAGCTGAGTAGGCGGGCTACGACGCCTACCTGGCCTATCGTCGCGGCGACACATCGGAGTCGCCGCGATGTCCGCCCTGGTTTTCGGCCGAAGAGGCCGAGGCCTGGCGCGAAGGATGTGCGCAGGCGGAGACGAGCGCGCGGTTCGACCCGATGTTCGATTTCTAACTCATTCCCGGTCCCAGACCGCGTGTCTGGAGGAGGCACGGCCATCGCCACCATCGACGCCTATCGTGAGCCCGGCAGCGAGCTCTTCTTCGAGTATCACTGCTGGGAAAGCCACGACTCGCAGGACGCCCAGCTGTGGTACCGGTCGCATCAGCGTGTGACGGTGCTCGAGTGCGTGAACGCCGACTGGTTCGGCGGCATGTCGTTCTTTGCCCGCTGCGAGGCGGCGACGCCGCTGGTCTACCGGATTCGCTTTGCCGACGGCTTCGAGAACGAGGCCTTCGAGGACGAGTTGCTGGATAGCGAGGAGGAATACCAGCGGCCGGCCCCGCCGGAGCCGCGGCCGGCCGGCGAGCCATCAACAGCCTAGCTTCACAGGAGCCGCCATGAAAATCAAACGTCGTGCAATCCTAACGGTGGAGTTGATGCCACGATCGTGGACGCCTGGGTCGATCAAGCCGGGCCGTTGGACCTGGTACGCATCGTGATTCGCGCGATGCGGAAGCTGACTCCCACGGCCCTGCGAGAGTACTACGCCACGAGGGAGAGAATGCGCAATGGTTCCACGATGTCCTAAGTGCAACACGGGGCTGATCGGGGTCGAGTACGCGCACGGTCACCCGGCCCATTACGACGGCGTCAGCGAGTGGCGGTGTCCGGGCTGCGGATACCGCCGCGGCCGTTGGAGCGGCTGGGAGCTCAGCGAGGGCGAATACGAACCGCGTTACGGAGTTCCGCCACAGCATGAGCGAAACTGACAAACAATTCGAATTGGGCCGGACCGTACGCGGTCGCAGTTCTGGAGGGACACGCGCCGTCGCCGGTATACGGTTGGAATCGTCAGCGGGAACAGATGGGTTACTTTCTGAACAGGGAGCGGCTCGGCGAGACGTATGCCGACGCCCGCGTCAAAAGCCGCCGATCTGGTCAAGGAGAGAGAAAATCATGTGGTGGACGTGTCACAAGTGCGGCACGGAGTGGAAAGGCCCGGAAAGATCGGTATGTCCGAGTTGCGAGAACGGACAGCTGCGGGAAGAGAACCGCAGACTGACGACTGAAGTCAGCGTCTGGAAAACGCAGGAGCATAATCGCGACGCAGCCCTGGTCGCTGCGCTACGCCGTGAAGAACGGCTGGAGCAAAGGGCGCGCGAACTCGAGCAGTCGCGAGGGAGCCCGGACGCGGCGACGATCCGCCGGCCGGCAAGTACCGCCGCGAGCGGCTCGGGCTGCGCAAGCGAGTCTAACGAAGAACCAACCGGAGACAAGGAGGGAATTCCGATGACCGACGACCAGCTTCAATTCCTCAGGGACGTACTTGATGAGGGGTCTCCGGACGGGGCCGAGCCGTTCTACCTCGGCCCGCGCACCTTCGACGCCTTGGAGGCGGTTGTACGGGAGGCCGAGCGGTCGCGGAGCCACGGTTGCTGCGGTCGTTGCTGCGGCGGGGAGGAGCGGCGGCGCAAGGACTGTGACGAGCCAGAAACCTCGGCGACGTCGCAGTACCGGATCCTGGTCGTCGACGCGGCCTCCAACGAGTGGCGGCCGTTGTTCGGGGGGCCCTTTGTCACGCCCCGGGAGGCGGAGAGTTACGCAGCCACCGAGGCCGGCGTGCCCTGGCTCGTAGTGGACGCCAACAGCCACGTCTATGCCTACGGGGACGCCCGAGGCTGTCTTCCCTGACCCGCACGAGGAGCTCATCACGTGACCGGATCGCTGAATGTCGGGCGCCTGCGGCAAGTGCTGGACGGTCTGCCCGCCGACGCACCGGTCGTTATCCGCCGGGGACTCCGGGCCTATTCCCCGGTGGATTTTCTGGTGACGAACGTCCTGGCGGGCGCCGACCCCGGCTCGCCGCAGGACGGCGAAACGACCTTGGTCCTGTTCTGCCACGGCCGGCCTATGCGTTTTCCCTCATTACCAAGCCCGGAGACCCCACGTGCGGTACCTGAGCATTGACATCGAGACGACCGGTCTGGATCCCGAACGGGACCAGGTCCTGGAGGCCGCTTTCATCCTAGAGGACACGGAGAAGCCTGCTTCGACCCTCGAGAAGGCCGACAAGCTGTTGCTGCTGACGCCGGCCGCGGACGGCCGCTACCGGGTGACGCCGACGACGGCGACGATGCACGCGAGGCTCTGGCCGCTGCTGGAGGGCGCCTACGAGCGACTCTACGGCGCCCTGAGCGTCCAGCAGGACGAGCACTTCCTGTGTCTGCCTGGCGCGATCGACACGGTCCTGGCCAGCTGGCTACGCCGGTTCGGGTTCCGTAACGACGACCCTATCCGGATCGTCGCTGCCGGGAAGAACTTCGCCGGATTCGACTGGCAGTTTCTCAAGCGAGTCTGCGGCTGGCGGAACGTGCAGTTTCACCACCGCGTGCTGGACCCCGCCGCGCTGTGCGCGATCCCGACCGACACCGTGCCGCCGTCGCTGGGCGGATGCCTTGCGAGGCTCGGCCTGGTGCCGACGGGCGAGCACACTGCCCTGGGCGACGCCTGGGACGTGATCCGCATTCTGCGGGCAAAGTGTCCCGTCTACAGTACATGTCCGGGAGGGGTACATGAGCCGGTATGAGTTTCTGTCCGGGTTGGGCGGGGCGACCGTCGGCTTTTTCATCTGGGCAGGATGGCTCATCGCCTGGCTCCTCGCCGGCACCGGCCACCCCTATGAGCATCGCCTGCGGGTGCTCGCCATCGTTGCGTGGATCACCCTGGCAGTCATAGCTGCCGCGAGCGGCTGGACGCTGGGGACCGACGCGGCAGCGCACAAGCACGGCGACACCGAGAAGGAAAGGGGCAAGTCACAAGACGAGGAGAAATCCTGATGGGCGGACTCAAATTCGTGTGCGGTCTGGGCGGCGTAGTGGCCGGGATAGGGGCTATGGGGCTCTGGTTGCTGCTCGCGGTGATCGCGGCGGGCCCCATGTTCGAGCGCGGGCACGCGCTCGTGACGTCACTGGCCTTTTTCGGGTGGGGCACTCTGTTCTTTGCGGCCGGCGTAGTCGGCGCAGATGTCGCGTTGTCCGCGTTGGAAACCGTCGCGGCGACGACTTCCGGTTCGTCGCGGGAGCCCAACGAGGATGACGAGGGCGACGAGCCGGGTTTGTTCGGTGACGCGTCCTAAACACAAACAGAAGGCCACGAACCCATGAACGAGGGCTGTTTCTTGCGCGCGTATGTGCGTCTCGAGGGAGACGCGCCGGACCACTTGCTGTTCAGGCCCCTCGCCGGCGGACCTGGGTTCGGTATCCCGCTGAGCGAGGCGTTCGCCCGAGACGGGCACCTGCCGTCATTATTGCAACACTTCGCCGACTGGCTTCGGGGGAAGGGTACCCGACCAGCGCCCGAACATCCCCTTCGTCATTTCCTCGGAACACGGTTCGAGGAGAACCTGGCGATGGCCGCGGAAGACTATCCCGAGCGCTCGTTCGGCGAGCTGCTTCGGATGGCTCGCGCCTGGACGCTAAACGACGTTGACAACATGGTGGGTGCCCTCACGGAGGCCCGCTGGGCGGCGCACCTCGAAGGTATTTGTCAGCACACGGATCCCAGCCGCAACCGGCTGGTGGGCCCCGAGGAATAGGCCCAACTCCTACTCCGTTCTCGCCCCACAGGAGCCGCAATGAGAACCGTTTCAGCAATAGTGGCGTGCGTGGTCCTCTCTATCTCGGGGCCCGCCGCGGGCACGAGGCTGACGAGCAGCGACAACTTCATCGTGATGGCTCCCGACCAGCCCCTGGCCGAAGAGATCCGCGACACCGCAGAGCAACTGCGCAAGGAGATCGCCCTGGCGTGGCTGGGCGCAGAGCTGCCCGCCGGCAAGGGACGGACCATCGTCACCGTCAATGTCGTCGACGAGGCCGATCGGGCACTGACCTGGCTGATTGACCACCCCCAGCGCACGATGCACAGCACGTGGCTGACGTGTCCTCGCGAGGCCGCGACCGGGCCGCTGCTGGCCCATGAGATCACCCACGTGGTCCTCGCTACCCGTTTCGAAGGCCGTGTGCCCGCCTGGGCGGACGAGGGAATCGCGAGTCTCCAGGACGATCCGAGACGGATCGCCATCCGCAACCGCATGGTCGCGATCTGGGCCCGCGACAGGACCTGGCCGGATCTCACCAGAGTGCTCAGCGCCCAGGCGATTGCCGCTCACGACCGACGGGCCTACGCCATCGCGGCCAGCCTCACCCAGTGCCTGGTTGCCCGGGGCGGCCGGGCGCGATTCCTGCAATTCGCGATCGAAGGCAAGGAGCACGGCTGGGACCAGGCCCTCCAGCGATACTATGGCATCCCGACTACCCGCCAGCTCCAAACCGAGTGGCAGATCTGGACTATCCGAAACAGTCAGGCGGCACGGGCCGCGAACAAGGACTGAACATGGCCGAAGACGAAGAATATGTCATGACCGAGGCCGAGGCCCGGGCCCTCCGCGACACGGAGAACCCGCCCTGCCCACAGCTTCCCGTGCGCGCGTGTCCGCCGCGACCGGATCCGATGCCGCTGTGGAGCATCCATTTCACATTGCGGGGGCCGACCGGTCGCACCGTCGAGGCCCCCAATATCCGCAACCCCATCCCGTGCGCGAATCTCGCCGCCGTCCTGACCTACCTGGCCGACTACCTGCCGCGAGTCAGGATGATCGAGGTGATCGGCGTGCGGGTGGAACTGGCCGAGGGGGCAAATGACCGATCGCTAATACCTACACGAACAGCTGCAAACGGCACAAGATCGGCTTGCGGCCGCCCAGAAGATTCTCGCGGGCGTCCAGGCCAAGAGGAGCTATACCGTCGCCGAAATGCAGGAAGCCCGGAAAGAGGCGCTGAAGGCCGTCCGGTGTATGGACGTATTCGCTTTCGGACACATGCCGGACATCCGTCGCTACTGATCGCCAGGAGGAACCATGACTCTCAGTACCCACCGCGTCGAAGTGGTACCCGTCTCGCTGGAGAAGCACCCCAATGCCGACGCCCTGAGCGTCGTCAGGGTCTTCGGCTACTCGGTCTGCGTGCGGACCGAGGATTGGCAAGAGGGCCAGTTGGGCGCCTAATCCCGCCCGACTCGCTGGTTGACACGACCCGGCCGGAGTTCGCCTTCCTGGCCAATGGCAAGCAGCTGGCCCGCATCAAGGCCAAGAAGCTGCGGGGGGTCGTCTCGTTCGGTCTGCTGGTTCCGGCGCCGGCAGGCGCCCAGGCAGGCGACGACGTCGCGATCCAGTCGGCGTGCTTCACTACGAGCCGCCGCTGCCGTCCTTCAACACGGGTGGGGAGGCCGAGGCGGCGCCCGGCATGCTCGCCTGCTTGTCGAAGTACGACGTGGACGCCCTGCGGCGATACCCGGACATTTTCCAGCCGGGCGAGCCGGTGCTGGTCACCGAGAAAATTCACGGCGCATCCGCGCGATATTGCTTCTCGCAGGGGCGCATGTGGTGCGGCAGCCGGACCGAGTGGAAGCGGTACAGCGAAGACAATCTCTGGTGGCGGGCCCTGGCAGCCACGCCGGCGCTGGAAGCCTTCTGTCGCGATCACCCGGACTGGGTCGTCTACGGCGAGGTCTACGGCGCCGTGCAGTCACTGCGGTACGGCTGCAAGAAGAATGAGGTGCGGTTTGCCGCCTTCGACCTCTTGCCGCTGGAGTCTGGGCTGTTTATCGCCGCCGATCTCTCGCGGCAAATTCTGGAGGAGGCCCGTGTTCCTTGCGTGCCGCTGCTGGTCGCAGCTCCCTTCGATTTCGAGCAGGTATGCTCGCTGGCCGAAGGCCCTAGTTGCATGCCGGGAGCAGATCACGTTCGCGAAGGCTGCGTCGTGAAGCCGCTTGCCGAGCGGTGGCATCAGGCGATCGGCCGGGTGATCCTCAAGGTCGTCGGCGCCGGGTATCTCGAGAAAGGGTAACACGGGAGCGAATCGATGTCTGAAGAGAACTACAAGGGCATCCCAGGGCTGACCCGGGCGCTCGCGAGCGCGGTGATCGCGGAAATGGTCGCCATGTTCAAGATGGGGCGGGCCCCGACGCGGGCCGAGATCATGTCGCGGCTCCGAGAAAACCATGCCGAGCTGGTCCATCCACTGGTCGAGCTGCCCGTGGCATTGGTCCTGAACCACATGGTGGATCACGGAATGCTCGAGCGGAAGGGTGGCAAGTTCTACCATCCGGGTGAGCGCTTCCTGGGATCCGCTCAGCAGACCGGCTAGCTGTACCGGGTGAACGGCATGCACACGATCACTCTTCATATCTCGGAAGATGTCCTCCGCGCCATTGAGGCTTTCCAAGAAGCCTTTGCTTTTGTGGAAGGCTGCGTCGCGGATGCACATCTCAGCGACAAGTTGGTTTTCGCCATCGCAGAGGCGATCCGGGCCAACCGCACGGAAATCACCGTAGACATACCGAGGAAGGATGCCGCCCCGGAAACGTGATGCCAGCGCGGAGGCTTGATTTCCGCGACCTGTGCCAGGCCCGACTCGCACACGCAGTCTTCTTGCCGAAGCACGACCTGCGGAGAGAAGCGTTGCAACCAGCTGTCGCCAATCCGTTACGCGCGTTTGCAGGAGAGACCGGCTGGCTCGACGTTCGCCGGGCCGCAGCCTATCTGGGCTTTTCCCCCCGGCACCTGCGCAAGCTGGTCCGGGAGGGGAAAGTCCAGGCGGCCCGTCCCGGCAGACGCTATCGCTTCCGCGTCGCCTGGCTGGACGAGTACATGCTGCGGGGCTGCGACGAGCTCGCACGGACCGCTCCTGTCCGCAGGGATCCCCGTGTCGTCGTCGCCGACGGTCGTGTGCACTTCGTCATCCGACCCGGCAAACGCGTCCTCCCGGAGAATAGCTAAGCATGATTTCAGCCTCCTACTGGGTTTGGGTCCCGCTGGTCGTCGCGATGTACGCGGCCAGCGGGGCCGTATCGAAGCTGCTCGCCGACCGGCCGGGCGCCGGTCTGTTCTGGTTGCTGTTCGTCATCGGTGTTGTCAACGCCGGCCTCTGGCCCTGGGTGGCCGCATCGAGCCGGCGGCTGCTCTTCGATGCCCTGCTCTTCGACTTCCTGTTGCTGCTGGCTTTTCACGCCTCGTTGCTGCTTCTCGGCTGCGGCGCCGGTTTCAAGGCCTGGCAGTGGACCGGGCTGGTGCTGGTTTTCGTCGGATTCGTTTTGCTCAAGATCGAGTAGGAGGAGAGCGTGGACAAACACCTCGTCAGCTTCACCGCTACGCTGTTCGGCTACCTGGCCGGACAGATCAGTCTCGAAGACGTGGCCGAAAGCTGGCTGCATTTCGGCTGTGCCCGTCAGCACGTCCTCGGCAACCCGTCGCTGTTGCCTCGCGAGCTGGCCTGGCGCAACCGGGTCAAAGTAAGGTTTCCGAAGCGCGAAGCTACCGAGCTCCCGGAGGGCGACATCGACCGGGAACTGCGTGAGGCCTTCCGGCCCCTGCGTGAGGCACTCGAGCAGGCCGACACGGAGGGCCGGATCAGCTGGCAAGTCAGTTCGGAGGGCGAGCGGATACGGCGGTTGCCGCCGGATGACCGGGTCTTCTGGCACGACACGTGGCAGACGGCCCGGGATCACGCGAGGCCCGGTCAGGAATAGCGACGGCCTGTTCACTCGACACTACGTCGTGAAACTGTCAATTCCGGCGTCTAGTTTCCTCGGAGGACCTACATGGTAGCTATCTTCATCGGGGTCTCGCCCGGCGAGCTGCTCGACCGGATGACTATCCTGAAAATCAAGACGAAGCGGATACTCGCGCCGCCGAAGCGCGCGGCCGCGATAGTCGAGCTGGAGACCTTGCAGGCCGTCTGCGACGCGACGATTCCGCACTCCCTCGAGCTCCAGCGGCTGGTGGACGAGCTCGCGAGCGTCAACAACGGGTTGTGGACCCTGGAGAACGAGATCCGCGATCACGCGGGGGTCCAGGATTTCGGGTCGGGCTTTGTCGCGGCAGCTCGCGACATCTTTCGCCAGAACGATCGCCGCTGTGAGCTGAAGCAGGCGATCAACCGGCTGCTCGGCTACGCCAGCGGGGAGTCGAAGGAGTATCAGTGCTATCGGGCTGAGACCCGCCCCGTCGATCAGTCCAGTCCGTCGTAGAGATGCTTGTTGGCCCGATGTACCGCGTGCCAGTAGATTCGCCGAACCGTCGAGACGCTGTCACCCAGCCAGGTCGCGACCCGTTCGATTGGCACGCCCTCGTCGATCTTCCGCGTGGCGAAGGTGTGCCGGAAAGAGTACAGGGTCAGCTTGGGGCTGAGCGAGAGCTTCTCGCGGAGACGTGCAAACATCTCGCTGGCGTGCGAGATTCGCCAGGGCCGCCGACGCGTAGTCAGGAAAAGCCGTCCGGTCGTGTACTTGTCGCGCAAGGGCGTTATCAGGGCCAGGGCGACGTCCGACAGGAAAATGTGCCGGGACTGGCCGGTTCGTCTTCCTGTTTTGTGCTCCGTCGGCGGCAGGATGAACTGCCCACGGCTCCCGTCAGCCTGAAAATGGCGGGCCTCGAGCTTGGCGGCCTCGCCCGGACGACAGCCGGTTTCATAGAGGAAGCGACACAGGTCTTGCAGCGCTGGATACGCGCCGTTGAGAACGAGCTGCGCCTCGTCCGGCGTGAAGACTTCGGTACGCGGCGTGTACGCGGGCCAGGACGAGCCTTTCAGTGGATTCGTCTCGAGCACTTGCAGGAATCGTTTCCCGTGATTGAGCGTCGTGTAGATGCGCTCATAGGCCCGTCGTCGCGAATTCGTATTCCAGCCCGGTTTGCTGTCCAGCCAGCGGCTGACAATCGCCGGACTCACGGCAGCGGCTGGCAGCGAAGCTCCAGCGAAGGTGCAGAAATCCTCCAGCAGACGTTTGGTTGCCTGTTGCGTGTCCGACGAGACGCGGCCTTGGCTGTGTTCCAAGTAGTCTGCGGCCAGCGTCGCGAACAGCGGCGAATTGCTGGCCTGGGCTGGGCTCAGCGAGATTCGCAGGCGGTAGAAGGCTTCTTTGGCCTCGGCCTCGCGATGTCGCCCGCGGATCGGCTGTCCTGCGGCGTCGCGGAGCAGCTGCGAACGTCCGCTCTCGGTCGTGTACCAGCCGCGATCCCAGCGGCGGAACCAGATGCCGTCGCGGCGACGACGTTGTCGTTTTGGAGACACCCCTTGTCTTTCCTCTCGTGCTGGCGGGCCCGAAATAACTGCAAAACAACTGCAACGGCCTCCTCTGCAAGGACGCAAAGGCAATTGTAGCCCGCAGTTACGAAGAGACAAGATGCTCTAGTGCAGGAACTATCTGGCGTCGGTTCTAAATATTTGCAAGCGAAGGACTTACGGCGATTCTACGGACCCAGAATAGCTGCAATTTTGTGCTGTTTTGAGGCCGTTTGCGGGGTCATAACTGCAATTCCATGGCGGCTGGCCCGGGCTCTAATACGCGCGTTTGCCCGGGCCGTCACGGGCTCACAAGAAGGAGGTGACTGAGAGATGCAGTACGTCTTGATTGTTCGGCGCGAGCGGGGTCAGTGGGTCGTTCGCCGGCAGCGGCTGGCTGACGGAGAGTTCGACGGGGCCGTATACGATCGTGGCGGCAGCTACGAGGAGTGTCTGACCCGCGTCCGCGGCGCTCCGGCAGCGGCAAGGAGGTAACGACCGTGTTTTCCGAGTACACTCGCGAAGAACTGGCCGTGCTGGCCCTTTGGCTGGCTGTTCTCCTGGCGACATCGATCGCGCTGATGCTTTGCTGATCCCGGCACGCCCCGGCGGCCGCGGGGCCGCCGGGGCTCCTCGCCCAGCTGTCGTGACCTGCGCTGCTCCGTTCCTGTCCGCGTCGTGGCCACTTCGCCGCCCGGCTTTGCCGGTCGGCCGCCATAATAGATGTAGTGATCCTTCTCTCGCGGATTTCGTCCGGAGTCTTGCCATGTCGGATACTCGGTTTCGCGTCACCATCGGCAACAAACATTGGCGTGTCGAATTCTGCCGGGTCCGCGAGGCGCCCGTCCTGCGGGACGCCGACGGGGCCTGCGATTCTCCGGACGCGACGGGCAAACGGCTGATATTTCGCCGGGGGCTCCTGCAGCGGCCGCGGCGACTGCTGACGGTCGCGATCCACGAGGCCCTGCACGCGGCCGACTGGACGAAAGACGAAACGGAATGGGTCGAGCCGATCGCCGAAGACATCGCGAGGCTGTTGTGGAAAATCGGCTTCCGACTTGTGCCCACAGACGCTAAGAATAGTGCAGACGCGTGAGTGCCGCCCGCGTGCGGCGGCAAAGCGAACAAACAGAGAACGAGGGCGAGTCAATGGTAGCAGCGGTTCTGCCGGTTCGGAGCGCGGTCACCTCCCAGTTCATGCCGGCTGCGCCCTATCTTGGGCAGAACGCGACGATGCACGTCGCGGTCAACGACTTCCACATTCCCTATCACGATCAGCGGCTGATGGTCGAATTCAAGAAGTTCGTTCACACCCACCAGCCGCGGGTCATCCACATCCTCGGGGACCTGCTCGACTGCTACGCTGTTTCCAAATTCTCCAAGGACCCCGCCCGGCTTCTCTCGCTGCAGGACGAGTTTGACCAGGGCACCGAGTTCCTCCGGGAGCTCCGAGAGCTGTGTCCGAGCACGATCATCTCGTTCGTGGAGGGCAATCACGAGGCGCGGCTGCAGAAGTTCCTGTGTTCGCAGGCGCCTCAGCTGAAGTCGCTGCGGTGTCTCGACGTGCGGCAGCAGCTCAAGCTGGCGGAAAACAGGATCTGGTGGTGGGCCGAAAACTCGTTCTACCGCTGGAAGCACCTGTTCTACACGCACGGACTGTACGTCAGGAAACACTCCGGGGTGGCCGCCAAGGAGCATTTCGAACAGTTCGGCGGCTGCGTCATCCACGGACACGGTCACCGGTTCGGAACCTACTACCGGACGACGCTGCGGGACACGTTTGCCTGCTGGGAGAATGGCTGCATGGCGGATCCCAAGCAGCAGGACTACTGTCCGATCGCAAACTGGCAGCAAGGCTGGAGCGTCGTGTGGCACATCGGCAATCGCTTCCACGTCGACCAGATCGTGGTCATCGACGGCGCGTACGTCTATCACGGCAAAGAGTATGGTGTGGCCGAGCCCTCGGGGGATTTTCGGCGCATGCCCGACATGGCTGAAATGAGTCTGAGCGTCTAAGAGAAAAGGAAAGCCGCTATGAGACGACTTGGCTGTTTCTTCATGGCCGTCGGCGTCGTGTCCGTGTGCACGTCGCCGGCGTGGCTGCTGGATCTCCCGCGGGCGTGGTGTGTGCTGGCCGCCGCGGTGTCCGGCGTGCTGCTGGCGGTCGCGGGAGTCTGCGTCTGGGCGATACGCGAGCCTTGGGACTAGAGGAACAAGGCGTGAAGAACCGAAACGAGAAGGCGCATCATGTACTTTTTCACTGCCGACCACCATTTTGGTCACGAGAACATCATCCGGCACGCCGGGCGTCCCTTCGCCTCCGTGGAGGAGATGACGGAGGAGCTGATCGCCAGGCACAACGACACCGTCTCGCCGCGAGACCAGGTCTTCCTGCTGGGAGACGTCGGCTATCGGCTGCCACCGCGGTACCTGGCCCAGTGTCTCGGCCGCATGCGGGGCCGAAAGCTGCTGCTCCCGGGAAACCACGACCGCCGGCTCATCCACAAGGGGCAGCGCAAAGGAGTCTTCGACGAACTGTGCCGACACGGACACCTCCAGATCCTAGGTGACTACCACGAGCTGAAGCTGTCGTGGCGGAACCGGCGGCTCCTGCTCGTGCTGTTTCATTACCCGCTTTGCACGTGGAACGGCAAGACTAACGGGACCTGGCACCTGCACGGGCACAGCCACGGACAGCTTGCCCCGTGCTCTCGCCGGGTCGATTGCGGGGTGGACGTCTGGGATTTCCGACCGGCGGCACTGGACGCTGCGCTGGCTCGCGGCCTCGCGCCGAGCGAATCGCTCTGCTTGGACAACTGATCTGCAAACGCGCGTAAGCGATCATGGGCTGGCTCGGCACCGCATTCCTGTTGCTGGGAACCTACTGCATCGGGCGCAAGCTGGCGAGCGGCTGGGTGCTCAGCATCGCGGGCCAGGCCTGCTGGCTGTGGGTCGGCGTTTCGCGGCAGCAGTGGGGCCTAGTCGCGGTCAACACCGCGTTCACAGTCCTGGCAGCGTGGAACCTGGCGGCTTGGCTCCGGCCGGGCGAAGGCAAGATCGGGAACAAGGGGGACAAACATGCCGGCGGCGTTTGAGCCCATCGCTTCGCTGTGGATCGGCGAGCGTCTGACGGATATGGAGCGGCTGAGCATTTGCTCGTTCCTGGCCGCGGGGCATCCCTACCACTTGTACGTCTACGGGGACGTGCAGCGGGTCCCCGAAGGCACGACGCTTCTGCCCGGCGACGAGATCCTTCCCGCCTCGCGGCTCTTCGCGTACAAGTCCGGGCCCGGGAAGGGAAGCTACTCGGCCGTGTCCAATCTATTCCGCTACCGACTCCTTTACGAGACGGGCAAGTGGTGGGCGGATACGGACATGGTCTGCCTGCGCCCGTTCGACTTTTCGGAACCCTACGTGCTCGGGGCGCAGGACGCAGCCGGGCGTCGCGAGGACTGGGTGGCCGCGGGGGTCGTCAAGATGCCGGCCGGTTGCCACTGGGCGGCCGAGCTCGTCCGTCGTTGCGAGGCGGCGGGAACCAGCTTCGGCTGGGGCACTTGCGGACCTCGCTTGCTGACGGCCACCGTGGAAAGCCGGGCCGCCAGACACTGGGTCCAGCCCCCTGACGTCTTCTATCCCGTCCGGTTCCGGGACTGGCGGACGCTGTTCGAAGCGGACGGGCCGGCCCTGGACGACGAGGCCACGCGCGGCGTCCATCTCTGGCACGAGATGACCCGGCGCGAGGGCCTGGACCCCGACGGGACGTTTCCTGAGACGTCGGTGTATCAGCGGTTACGCACACGTTTTCTCTCCTAGGAGTCGTTATGGTCGCAGCGGCGAAAGTCGACGGCACCGGTCTGATCCGCGTCGAGCATCCCGTTATGGAGACCTATACCGGGAAGCTCGTCGCTTTCCAGGACCCCAAACCGGAGCAGATCGACATCCTGGACATCGCGCACCAGCTGGGCATGCTCTGCCGCTATACCGGCGCATGCATTAAGCGATACTCGGTGGCCGAGCACTGCTGTCGGGTCCACGACGCGTACCTGAATCAGGCGGGCTACGGCGGGGGCTTCTACGACGTCACCGCGGAAGTGCCCGACGACGTTGCCGAGACGGCCCTGGGCCTGCTCATGCATGACGCGCACGAGGCCTACACGAACGACCTGAGCCGGCCGTTCCTCGCCCTGTTGGGGGTGGCCGAAGCCGTCCTGCCCGCCCAGGAGCGGCTGCAAACGGCGATTCACGAGAAGTTCGAGATGTTCGTCCCGGACCCCGCCGTGCTCAAGGCGCTGGACAATGGCGTCCTGAAGGCTGAAGCCGAGGACAACATGCTTTCCTGCGGGGCCGCCTGGGACCTCGACGCCGTCGAGGCCGCCGACGTGCCGCTGGAATACTGGTCACCGGAACGGGCCAAGGCCGAGTTCCTGTGCCGTTTCGCGATGTGGCGGCCGCTGAGCAAGACAGCCGTAGCCGAGCTGGTTTGGCAGTTGCGGCAGGACTCTGATATCGCCGAGGCGCTGTAACCGATGCTCCGTTTCAGGATCCTGCAGCTGTGCGGCCGGGGCACGTGGCGAACCAAGATGAGCCGCGTGCGTTTCCACGGCATGGACGCCGTCGGCAAGATACACGAGGTGCGCCGCAGCGGCCCCGGCTGGCCGGACTGGGATTGCGCGGCGAGTGTCGCGAGCAATATGCGCACGCTCTACGGCGAGCACCTGCCGGATTTCATCGAAGCCTACAAACCGCTTGGTGATCGGCTCGCCTGCGACCACATCCTGCGAGACATCGCGGAATCTCCGGTTCCCGTGATCCTCCGATACAACGAGATGTTCGACGTCGACGAGGCGAGATGGGAGATCGCGGCCTGCGGGGCCCGCCTGGTTATCTGTCACCACGCCAACGAGATGGAGCTCTACACGGGAAACCGGACCGGCGGCTCGGTGAGATTCTCACACGGGCCTGTCTATTTCCGGCATATCCCTCATTCTGCCGAGGCCTCCATCTTCAAGCCGTACGGGCGGGCCAAGCGTATCGACGTCATGCTCGTCGGGCATCGCGGTCGCCGGTATCCGTTGCGGAACCGGATGGCAAAGTTGCTCCCGCAGCTGCCCGTTAAGTACCACTGGCGCGAGTATAGGCACCCCGGCTACGTTCGCGCGGACGCCTGGACGAATCGTTACGCCCGGGAGTTTGCGCAGGCCATCAGCGACACGAGGATCTGCGTCACCTGCTCTGGCCGGCCTCGCACCCGCTACGGCAAGTACGTCGAGATCCCGATGTGTGGCGCGGCCCTGGCCGCCGACATGCCGGACGAGGAGCAAGATGCCTTCGGCGAGTTCCTCATCGAGCTCGACATGGGCATGACCGACTCCGCGCTGCTGGAGCAGCTCGTACTGCACTTGGAGCGGCCGGATCTGCTTACAGCCAAGACGGCGGCCGGCCAGCGATGGGCGACGAACTACACACAGGAGAAGTACGCCGAACGGTTCACGCGGGTACTGCAGGACTTCCTTCAGGAAAGGGCGAACGGTGGAAGACGCTAGCTGCCAGCGGTTGTTCGAGATGCACCACGCGAGCGAGACCGGTTTTTCCCCGCACTACCTGACCCTGTACAGCCTCGTCTTGGGCCTGCGGGCTCAGTCGGTGTTCGAGTTCGGCGCCGGGTTGTCCACATCGGTCATCCTGGCCGCCCTGGGGCGCACTGGCGGAGTCCTCACCAGCTGCGACGTCCGGGGCAAGGCCTCGCTGGCCAATGTGCGGCTGCCCCGGGAGCCCGCCGCCTGGCTGTTTCTGATGGGCGATTCAGCCCGCTACGCGGCAGACATCGGGCGGGGCGTGTACGATTTCGTCCTGCACGACGGCTCGCACGAGGCGGCCGTCGTCCGGCGGGACCTGCTCGGCATCATTCCCCGAATCCGCCGGAACGGGCTGCTGCTGGTCCACGACACGGAGCACCCGGACAACCCGTACGGGCTCCGGGAAGCCGTCAACGCGGCCCTGGTGGGAGTTGCGCACGAGGCGGTCACGCTCCCCTACGGCTACGGCCTGACCGTGGTCCGGATCCTCCAGGATTTCGGCCACGGCGAGGTCCCGCTTGCCTGGAGAAAGGGGCAGCCCCTGTGAAGCGCGTCTACATTACGCCCGGCGACAAGATGGGCTGGGCCGTCGACGACGATCGCCGGCAGCTCCTGGCGGTCCTGGAGGGTGTCGCCGAACCGTCGTCGCTGGAAGACGCCGAGATCATCCACAGCGTCTGGTGGGAGCGGCTGGGGGCGGTCCTGTCGCGGCGACAAGGCCGTCGCCTGCTGTGCAACCTGACGGGCGAGCCTCGCCGATGCCTCTACCGGTCGGCCTTCCGGAGGATGCTACGCTACGTGGATCTCTGGCTCGCGCCTTCCTGGCAGGCATACGACCAGATGCGCGCGGCCGGCCTTCCGGTGGCCCACGTTCCCTATACGGTCGACACGACCGTCTTCCGGCGCTTGCCGGCGGCGGAAATCGAGGAGGTCCGCCGGCAATGGGAGCTTCCCGCGGACCGGTACCTGATCGGGAGCTTCCAGCGGGACACGGAGGGGAGCAACCTGACCAGCCCGAAAATCGTCAAGGGCCCGGACCTGTTCGCGGACCTGGTCGTCC
>Ga0180431_10002568_pt1 | contig 24250 bp, 18 predicted proteins | sample SS_ome_11_FD_132459 | JGI IMG/M metagenome (GOLD analysis project Ga0180431, IMG submission 132459) | Hypersaline lake sediment archaeal communities from the Salton Sea, California, USA - SS_1_MS_1 metaG | ecosystem: Environmental > Aquatic > Non-marine Saline and Alkaline > Hypersaline >...
GGCCGCCTCGCGCGGCTTGATCGTGGCGGTCAGGATCACCACGCCGCCCTTGCCCATGTGCTGCACCAGCCCGTCGGGGCCCAGGATCACCGCCTTCGCCTGGTCGCCGTTCATCACCATGACAAAGGCAACCTGAACGTCGCGGCCGGCCTCTGCGACGTTGCTGGCAGCCATGCCGCCGATCTTCTCAAGACGTGCCAAGCGTTCGGTGCTCAAGTCGAAACCCGCGACGTCGAACCCGGCCTTGATCAGGTTCTTGGCCAGGCCTGAGCCCATGTCGCCAAGACCTATGACGGTGGCTTTTCTCATACATTCCTTCCTGTCGGCCGCCGCACGCTCCGTGAGTGCCTCTCGCTCGAGCCTGCCTGTTTCTGCCGGTGATCAGTTCACAGCCTGTTGGACAGCAGCAAGAAAAAAACATCATCTTGATATATTTGGTGTATATTGATGTATTGCGGTGGAGATTATTGGAAGTTATGATTGTTTTTGATGGACAAGATCGAAGGCAAACCGCCGCAAGCTATCAAACAGCGAGCCACGTTGGCGCAGATCGCAAAGCTTGCTGGCGTCGGGACTGCGACGGTTGACCGAGTGCTGCACGATCGCGCTCATGTCGGCTCCGCGACACGGCAGCGGGTCTTGCAGGCCAAGGAAGCGATAGAGTCAGGATCAAAGCCTGCTGAACGCCCGCGCCCCTGGCGGCTGCGCGTTTTCCTGCCAGAGGATGCCGGACCGTCGACCGAGTTCCTTGCCCGCTGTTTTCAGGAGTTCGGCGCCAGAGGTGAAGCCACTATCGAGTGCGTGTTCACAAAGAAGATGGAACCTGGGATTTTGGCGCGCAAACTCCTTGCCACCTCTGGACAAGGAGTGGACGCGGTTGCATTCCAAGCCCTCGACGACCCGCGGGTCCACGACGCGGTGCATGAACTTGAGCGACTGAATATTCCTGCACTGGCCATCCTGTCGCCGATTGAGCACCCATCGCTGATTGGCTTCATCGGTCTGAACAATCGAGCAGCCGGACGAACCGGTGGATACCTGATGGGTCGCCTGACCCGCCGCTCCGGAGCTGTGGTCGTCGTGACCTCTGGACAGCTCTACCGTAGCCACGAAGACAGGGAGATGGGTTTTCGTATCGCGCTGCGACAAGGCTTCAGCCATGTACAGGAAGTCGTCACATGCAATGCCAATGATGATGGCGAGGGCAACTACAAGGCGATGAGTCGTCTTCTCTCAGACCGAGACGACATCGTCGGGATCTACAGTGTCGGGGGTGGCAATCTGGGTGTCGCACGTGCTTTGGGTGAGGCCGGTCTTGCCAAGGACATTGTATTCATCTGTCACAACCTGACATCCCGCACCCAGGGTTTTCTTATGGACGGCACGATTGACATCGTGCTCCACGTCAACATGCGGCTTGTTGCAGAAGAAGCCGTCGAAGCGCTTTGCGCCCATCTTGAGCACCGTCCATTCAAACCAAGGGCACTATTGACGGGAGTCATCACGCGCGAAAACATCATCGGCGCGACCTTCGGCTGAGCACGAAGCGATGACGCGAAATGGCGCGCATTTCCGCGTGTCAACCGAGACCGTGCAAAGTCTTGGTTTCCAGGTAGTCCTCCAGTCCCATCAGCCCCCCTTCGCGGCCGTTGCCGGACTGCTTGTATCCGCCGAAGGGCGAGCCATAGTTGAAGCCGCCCCCGTTGATATGGATCGCCCCGGCGCGCAGGCGTTTGGCGACGCGCAACGCCCGCTCGGGATTACCGGTCTGCACATAGGCGGCAAGCCCGTAGGGCGTGTCGTTGGCTATCTTGATGGCATCAGCCTCGTCCTCGAACGGAATAATCACCAGCACGGGGCCGAAGATCTCTTCTCGTGCGACCCGCATGTCGTTCGACACGTCGGCAAATATCGTGGGTTTGGCGAACCATCCGGTCGTGACCCCCTCGGGCTTGCCAAGGCCACCAGCCAGAAGCCTCGCCCCCTCGGCGATACCGATTTCGATCATGGCCTGCACACGATCGAATTGAATCCGATCGAAGAGGGGTCCGATATGATCGCCCGCCTGCTCGGGATCGCCGACAATGATGGCATCCGCGGTCCGTTTGGCGATACGAAGAACCTCTTCATAGCAGGTGCGCTCGACCAGAAGACGCGTTGGCGCGTCGCACGACTGGCCGGTGTTGAACATGCATTCCCGAACCGATGCTACCACCTGCGCCTCGAGATCGCAGTCGGCGAAGACCAGGTTCGGCGATTTGCCTCCCAGTTCCAGCGTCACGCGCTTGACGGTCTCGGCGGCGTCACGGGTGACGGCGATGCCGGCCCGTGTCGACCCGGTGAACGACATCATCTCGATATCGGGGTGGCGCGACAGGGCGGCACCGACAGTCGGGCCATCCCCGTTCACCAGATTGAACACGCCGGGCGGATAGCCCGCCTCGTGAATGATCTCGGCATAGATCATCGCCGAGACCGGCGTGTGTTCCGATGGCTTCAGCACACAGGTCGAACCCGTGGCGAGAACCGGAATGACCTTGAGCGCGATCTGGTTCATCGGCCAGTTCCAGGGGGTGATCAGGCCGCAGACCCCGATCGGCTCACGCAAAAGGAGGTCGCCGTTGGCAAGCACCTTGCGTTCCTCAAGCTCTTCCAGCGCGTCGATGAAGCCCTGCAGATGGCCGATGGCTGCATCCGCCTGGGCGGCCCGCGCCATCGTGATCGGCGCTCCCATCTCCATCCGCATCGCCTGGGCCAGGTCTTCGAAGCGCCTTTGAGTCGCAGCCTTCAACCGATGCAGCAGCTCAAGTCTTTCCGTCTTGGACGCGTTGGAAAAGTCGGCGAATGCCACCCTTGCAGCGGCAACGGCGCGATCCACGTCAGCGGAGTTGCCCATGGCAACCGTGCCGATCTGTGCCTCGGTCGCCGGGTTCAGAACCGGCAGACTGGCCGAGGTCGCAGGCTCGACCCAGCACCCGCCGATGTAGAATTTCGTCAGGTTCCGCATCCTTGCCGTCCTTTCGTCAGCGCGCCCTGGCGATGGCGGTCTCGACCATCTCACGCAGCTCTGCGACCGTGGCGGTGCGGGGATTGGTGCTTGCGGCACTGTCCTTCAGGGCCTTCTCCGCGATCCTGGCGGCGCAATCGGCCGGCACGCCGATCTCGGCCAGGGACCTCGGAATCCCGATCTGGTCGAGCAGGCCCTCAACAGCCGCGATGAACCCCTCGACCGACGTGTCGGCCAAGTCCATCGCCTGCGCCATTCGACGAACCTTTTGCTCCTGTCCGGCAAGGTTGAAGCGCAGCACCACTGGAAGAAGGATCGCATTCGTCAGGCCATGCTGCGTATTGAATTCGGCCCCCACCATGTGGGAAATCGCATGGACGAGGCCCAAACCTTTGAGGAAGGCGACCCCCGCAAGACAGGATCCCATCAGCATGCCGCCGCGCGCTGCCAGGTTCTCGGGTTCCTCCACGGCCACCGGCAGCCATTTTGCGATGAGCGCAAGCCCTTCAAGTGCCACGGCATCGCACAGCGGATGGAAACCCGGTACGAGATAGGCCTCGATCGCATGAACCAGGGCGTCGGCGCCGGTCCAGGCGGTGAGGGTCCGGGGCAGGCCGACCGTCAGTTCCGGATCCAGAAGCGCCAGCGCGGGCTTGAGATCGGGGTGCCAGACGCAGAATTTCATGCCCTTGGCCGCATGGGTGACCATGGCGGTACTTTCGGTCTCGGCCCCGGTTCCGGCGGTCGTTGGAATGGTTATCAAGGCCGGAAAGCCGTCACCCGATCCGATGCGTGGAACGGGGCGTTCGAATTCAAAGGCCCAGAGGTCGAGATCGTTGCGGGCCGTGAGGCAGATCGCCTTGGCGCCATCCATTGCACTCCCGCCGCCGATCGCGATGATCGCGTCGTGGCCGCCCACAAGGAACGCCGCGCGCCCCGCCCCGATCTCGCCATCCACCGGATTGGGCGAAATGTCCGAGAAGAGGGTCGTGTTCAGCCCCGCCCCACAAAGCAGGGACTGCAGCTGTGCGATAAAGGGAAGCCCGCGGCTGCCGCGATCCGTGACGATCAGAGGACTGCGAATGCCCATTGCCGTGCAGCGCCGGCCGATTTCGGCCAAGCGGCCTGGCCCATAGGCGATAGGCACCGGAAACCCCCAGTCGTTCGGGGCCAGCATCGACGGGTCGCCCTTGGTCTTAGGGATGGTTTTGGCGATGGGCATTGTGCAGCTTTCTATCTGGCGTCGAACGGCATCGAGGTCGGGCGCACTGGGATGCGCCGGTCGATGCCCCGGACGATGGTCTTTTCCTTGTCGAAGAACGGCAAATCGACGACCCGGGCCTCGCAGATTGCTCCAGTCGGCAGAGTCAGCCGCAAGGCACGGTCAACCCATGCGCCTGGAGAAAGGAACCGAGCGTAGCCGATACCGCACCCCAACGTAGGGGACGGCACGCCAGCTGTTACGCGGCCCACGGGAGTGTCGCCATCCAAAATCATGCTGCCTGCCGCGGGAACTGCGGTCTGGCAGGTGATCCCGAAGAGAACGGGTCGGCGGTCGCGGTGGACGAGCGCGCCACGTCCGACGAAATCCCCCTTATCCATGTCGATGAAGGGCGCGAGCCCAGCTTCGAACGGGGTCATGGAGGTATCGATGTCCGACAGATTGCCAAGAATCCCGCCCTCGATCCGGCGGATGGTCATCGCCCGCGCGGACGCGAGTTCAAGCCCGTGGGGTGCCCCGCAGGCCATCAGGTGGTCCCATAGGGCGAGATGGTCCGTCGTCGCGCCGTCGCTGTAGATTTCAAATCCCAGCTCGTTGGTGAACCCCGTGCGCGAGACATACAGCTTCTGCCCGCCAAGATCGAAGACGCCCGACCGGAAGTACCCCATCGTATCGTCGATAGCCCCGCCTGATGCGGCGTTCATGATGTCGATCGAGGCCGGCCCCTGAATCTGCAGCACGCGCGATTTCGGATCGGATATCGACACATCGAATCCGACGCTGTGGGCGATCAACCATGTCTCAAAGGGACCGTCGGCCTGAACATACCAGAACCGATCCGGCCCAAGACGGAACACCACGCCGTCCATGAAGATGCCGCCTTGCGGTGTGCAAGCGATGGCGTAGTAGCCACGACCTTCCCGCATCGTCGAGATACGGCGCGCCAGAACCCGTTCCAGGAACGGGACCGCATCCGGACCCGCGATTTCGATGGGCTTTTCCGGCACGTCGAAAATGACCGCCTTCTGCCGAAGAAGCCAGTACTTCTCGGTCACGTCCTCGCCCAAGTAGATGGGAAAGAAGCGGTCTGCATAGACGCCGCGGATCATCCCGGGACTTCCGGTCCGGGCGATGAACGGCGACTCTTCGAAGCGGCGGGCGCTGATCGCGACCACGTTCTCGAGGTCGGCGGCTTCCTGAAGGCTGGCCAAGCTGTGGTCCTTTCTTTCTATTGTTCAGTTTGAGGACGCCGGTCGGAGGATGACCGGCGGATCATGCGCGGTGATCGGGGGCGGAGGCGCCTCAAGGCGCTCGATCTGGACAAGACAGGAATGCGCCGTCGGCCCCTGACCAAGGCGCGAGGTACCTTTGTCGCGCGTAAGCACGTTAGGATTGCCCTGTTTGCAAAGGCTGCCGGGCGTACCCGGCTCGGTCGGATCATACCAGGCACCGGTGCTCATCTGGACGACGCCGGGCCGGATGCCCTCGTCAACGCGAATACCGGCCAGACACGATCCGCGATCATTCCAGATCCGGACGATCTCGCCGTTCGCAAGGCCGCGCGCGGCGGCATCGCGGGGGTGGATACGAACCGGCTCGCGTCCTTCGATCTTGGCCGCCCGACTGTGGCTTCCATGATCAAGCTGACTGTGCAGTTTTGTCTCCGGCTGGTTCGAAATCAGGTGCAGCGGGAAGCGCCTGTCGGCCTTCCCCAACCATTCGAATGGCGGCATCCATGCCGGATGGCCCAAGCAGTCATCATAGCCGAAGCCGGCAACCGTTTCCGAGAAAATCTCGATCCTGCCGCTCGGGGTGGCCAGCGGATGTGCCGACGGGTCGGCGCGAAATTCGCGTAGCATGATCGTTGGTTCGGTGGGCCGGTCGACCCTGAACCAGCCGTCGCGCCTGAACTCGGCATAGTCGGGCATCTCGATCTCCATCGCTTTGGCGCGTTCCTTGGTCTCCTCATAGATCCGGCGTTGCCATTCCTCGGCATTGCGGCCTTCGGTGAAGGCGGCCTCGACGCCCATGGCCATCGCGATACCTGAAAAAATTTCAAAATCATCGCGGGCCTGACCGAAAGGTTCGGTCAGCTTGGACATGGCAATGACATAAGGGTCGCGTGGCGTCAGTCCGATGTCCTGCCGTTCAAGCGGGGTCGTGCAGGGCAGAACGATATCCGCGCGTTTGGCCAGCGCGTTCCAGCACCATTCGTTCACGATTATCGTTTCCGGCCGCCGCCAGGCCCGCACCAAACGGTTGAGATCCTGATGATGGTGGAACGGGTTGCCCCCCGCCCACCAAACCAGACGGATATCGGGATACGCGTAGCATCCTCCGTCAAACTCGAACGGTTCGCCCGGGTGCAGCAGCATGTCGCTGATCCGGGCCACGGGAATGAAGCTGTCCACGGCGTTTCGGGCCTGAGGAAAGGCCGCGCCCGGCAGGACGTTGAACTGACCACCTATATGGTTCGTGGCGCTGTAGCCAAAGCCGAACCCGCCCCCAGGAAGGCCGATCTGGCCCAGCATCGCGGCAAGGGTTATCGCCGCCCAGAAGGGCTGTTCGCCGTGATCCTGTCGGGTCAGGGACCAACTTACGGAAATCATCGTGCGGAGCGCCGCCATCCGCCGTGCCAGCGAGCGCAAGGTTTCGGCTGGGATCTCGCTGATCGCAGCCGCCCAGTCCGCGGATTTCGGGACGCCATCGGTCTGGCCGAGGAGATAGGGCAGGAACCGGTCGAATCCGGTTGTGTAGCGGTCGAGAAATGCTCGGTCGCTCAACCCCTCGACATGCAGCGTATGCGCCAAGGCCAGCAGAATCGCGACATCAGTATTGGGAACGGCGGGCAGCCACTCGCCCCCGACATCTTCCAGCAGGTCGGATCGGATCGGGCTGATATTGACGAAGTGCACGCCGGCCACGTGGGCCGCCAAGATTCCCTCGCGCTGGACATGTCGACCAGTGCCACCCTGGCAGATCTGTCCGTTCTTCAACGGAATGCCGCCGAAGCAGACCAGCAGATCTGTGGAGTCCCGGATCACGTCCCAACTGGTGCAGGTGTCGAGGAAGGCGCGGTAGCTGCCCAGGACGTGCGGGATCATGGCTTCGGCTGCGGCAAAGCTGTAAGTGTGCCTTGATCGCGTGTATCCGCCGATGCAGTTCAGGAATCGATGAAGCTGGCTTTGGGCATGGTGAAACCGCCCTGCGCTGGCCCAGCCGTAGGATCCGCCGAAAATCGCCTCGTTTCCGAAAGCGCTCTTCACCCGCGTGAGTTCACCGGCCACAAGCTTGTTGGCCTCGTCCCAACTCACCGCGACGAACGGGTCGGTGCCGCGACGGTCGGTGTGGTGGCCTGGGCCGCCCTCCAGCCAGCCTTGGCGCACCATCGGCGCGTCGATCCGTGTGGGGCCGTCCTGCACGTCCAGAATACCCAACCCGATCGGCGAGGGATCGGCATCCGCTTCGAAGGCGTAGAGATCCCGGACCCTGCCGTTCGAGACGCGGGCCCGATAGGTTCCCCAATGCATGCTGGTCAGGGGCAATGTGTCGTTTCGGGTCATTGGCTATCCAGTCCAAGGGTCGCCTGGCGCCTGCGGCTCCACCCGCTGGTCATGCGGTCGGCGATGATGGCGATGATGGCCATGGCCAGGCCGGCGATCAGGCCCTGGCCGACGTTTCCATCGGTCAGCGCGATATAGACGGTCTGTTCCAGCCCGTTGGCACCAACGAGCGCCGCGATCACGAGCATCGCGATGCCGTAGAGGATGGTCTGGTTCAGACCCAGCATCATGATCGGAAGAGCCAGGGGAATCTTCACCTGCCAAAGCAACTGGCGCGGTGTCGTGCCGATCATGCGCGCCGCCTCGATCACCGTTTCCGGCAGGTCGCGCAGACCGTGCTCGGTGTAGCGGATGGCGGGCACGATGGCATAGGCGATGATGGCCAGAAGGGCGGTGAAGTCGCCGATCTTGAAGATCATAACGAAGGGGATGAGGATCACGAACAGGGGCATGGTCTGCAACGTGTCGTTGATCGGCCGGACAATGGCGGACACCCGGTCGTTCTGGGCGGCCCAGATGCCGATCGCGCTGCCAAGGGTGAAAGCGATGGCCACGGCGATGCCGCAGAGGTAGATCGACAGCACGGCCGCAGGCCAGTTTCCGGTCACAACGATGAACAGCAGCCCCAGCGCCGTGCCAAGCGCCATCGCGGCCCCGCCGATGCCGTGGCTCAGGAGGACGAGGATCAGGATAAGGGTTGGCCAGGGCAGACCGGTCAGCCCGAAAAAATAGATCACGGCAAAGATCAGGACCGCGATTCCGGCCTTCGGGGTCCAACGGCTGGCCGACCACAGGGCAAGCGCGATCATGCCAAGGGCATAGGCGATCTGGTGCCCCGGGGTCAGCGCGAAACCCCAGGTAAAGGGGCTGACCGCGCCTTGCAGGCCGATCCTTGCGGGCAGCATCACGAAATAGAAGGCGCCTGTCTTTATCGCTTCGATCTGCGTGCGGAAGGCAGTGATGAACCCGCTGAGGGCTTCGTTCATCACGGGCGCCGGGTTGATCCGATAGGCGGCAGGCCAGTCGTTCAGCAGCGGCAGCATCAGGCACGCGCCATAGATCAGCACGATCGCCATGCCGGCGAACAGCCAGAGGCGATGGCGTGGCGCCGTCTTGCCAGACCTGTCCGAGGCTCCGGCAAAGCCGATCGTCACGCGATCGATCACCATGGCCATCAGCGCGATCACCAGGCCGACCAGCAGGCTTTCACCGAACTGCGCCTTGCGGATTGTTGACAGCACCTCCCATCCAAGGTCTGCCGTGCCACCGATAACCGATGCGATGATGACCATACTGAGCGAGGCCATCGTCGCCTGATTGACGCCGAGCATCAGTTGCCGCCGCGCCGAGGGAACGCGGACCTGCCAGAAGAGCTGTCGGCGCGTTGCCCCGGCCATGAGGCCGGACTCAATCACTTCGGGGGCGACACGACGCAGACCGACAATGGTGTTCCGCACCATGGGCGGGAAGGAGTAGAGGATGCTTGCAATCAGTCCGACCACGGTGCCGAAGCCGAAGAGCATCAGGATCGGCAGAAGATAGGCGAATGTCGGCACGGTCTGCAGGACATCCAGCGTGGGCATGATGACCCGCTCTGCCCGGGCCGAGCGGAAGCCCCAGACCCCGATCGCAAAACCTACAAGGATCGCAGAAGGAACCGAAATCGCCACCAGAGACAAGGTGTTCATCCCGGCGTCCCAGTAGCCGATCGTCAGCATGTAGGCCGACGCGCCGAGTGTGAACAGCGCCAGCCGCCAGCCGGAGGCGGCATAGGCCAGAATACAGAACAGGAGCATGGCTACCGACCAGGGAAGGGCGTGGAGACCCTTCTGCACGGCCCTGATCGGGTATTCGAGAAGAGCGGACATGCCTTGGAAGATCCAGGCGAAGTGCCGGACGACCCAGTTCGATACGGCGTTCACGACATCCGCCACGGGCAGAACCCATGCCTCCGGATAGCGGGCCAGCCAGTCCAGGCGGCCCTGCAACAGAACGCCGATCAGGGTGATGGCGATTGCGCCGATCCAAAGCGCCGTGCAACGGTCGACCTGGGCTATGATCCGTCTCATGCGCTGCCCGATGGTCCGGTTTGCGCACAACCAAGTGCCAGCGAGGCAGCAAGCCCCCGGGCGGTCACGATCCCCAGAACGGTGCCGCCAGGGCCTTCCACGACCACTCCGGCCGAACTGCCCAGGTCGGGCAACACGCTTGCGACAGAGGTATCCTCGGCCACCCGGCGCAGGCCCTCCACGGTTCCGGATACCGGTTCCATGATGTCGCTCGCGCGCAGTATGCTTTCCCAGGGCACGTCCTGCGTGAAATCGCGGATGTAATCGTCGGCGGGGTTCAGAATCAGATCGATCGGCCGCCCGATCTGCACAACGGCACCGTCGCGCATGATCGCCATGCGGTCGGCGATCCGAAGCGCCTCCTGGAAATCATGGGTGATGAAGACGATGGACTTGTGCAACTTTCTCTGGATGCGCAGGAATTCGTCCTGCATCTGCTTGCGGATCAGGGGATCGAGTGCTGAGAACGGCTCGTCGAGGAGCCAGACTTCGGGTTCGACCGCCAGCGACCGGGCGATGCCGACACGCTGCTGCTGACCGCCGGACAACTCGCTGGGATAGTTGCGCTCGCGACCGGTCAGGCCCACAAGCTCGATCACCCGTGCGGCGCGGGCATGACGGTCGGCCTCGCCCATCCCCTGCAGCTTCAGCGGGAAGGCAATGTTGTCGATCACGTTCAGATGCGGCATCAGGCCGAAGCTCTGAAAGACCATGCCCAGCTTGTGGCGACGGATCTCGATCAGTTCGGCGGTGGACTTCTTCAACAGATCCTCGCCGTCCAGCAGGATCTCCCCCGCCGTCGGCTCCACCAGCCGCGACAGGCAGCGAACGATGGTCGACTTTCCGGAACCCGAAAGCCCCATGATCACGAAGATCTCTCCCTTGTGGACGTCGAAGCTGACAGAGGCATTGGCGACGATGTGACCCGTGGCGCGGATTTCGGCGGCCCTCGCCGCGGGATCTCGCGCGCCCGCCGACACGGGTCGGAAGAAGCTGTCCGCACGTGGGCCATAGACTTTCCAGACGTTCCGGCAGGACAGCACGACCGGACCAAGGTCAGAGGATGATGTCTTCATGGAGCGCTCCCGGCGATCGAAGGGACGCAACTCGGAATTGGCTGTCAGCCCCCGCGCACCCCCTCGGAACAGACCGGTCGAAGACATGCCAGACGCATGCCAACGACCGGCAGGAACAAGATGTCACAGCCTATTGCATTGCCTGCTCGACCCAGGGCTTCCACTTTGCCTCGTTGTTGGCGATCCATTCCGTCACCACGGCATCCAGATCACGACCCTTCTGGTCGATCTCAAGGATCATGTCGTTCTGATCCTCATTCGTGATCGTCAGGGCTGTCAGCATCCTGAACGCGGCGGGCCACTTAGCTTCGAATCCGCCCCAGGCCACCTTCAGGACATTCGGCTGGACGAAACCACAGGCATTGTCCTTCGTCTGGCTTTCGGCTTCGGCGGCGTCCGCACAAGAACGTCCCGCGGCTCCCCATTCGATCCACTTGAGGTCATGTTCGGCAAAGATCCAGTGTGGCGCCCACCACCTCATGACGATGGGTTGTCTGGCGGCGTAGGCGGCCTGAAACTCTGCCATCATCGCGCCTTCGCTGCCACCCGGAATGGCCACGATTGGCGCACCGATCGCCGTGATCAGGTCACTGTCAAAGGTGCCCCAATCGGCGGGATAGGCAATCAGTCGCCCGTTCGGAAAGGTCTCGGGCGTCGCAAGAAGCTGAGCGCAGTCCCACAGCGCAGTATAGCTGGGCAGGCTTGGGCAGCTCTCCTCCAGATAGGCGGGATACATGAAGTCCTGCCAGCCATCGAGCCCGATCTCACCGACGATCTTTATGTCACCGGCGGCGACCGCGGTGGGATAGATGTCACCGATCAGATTGTCCCACACTTCCGGCTGGAAGTGCAGGTTTCCGTTGGCGAGCCCGACGAACTGGGGCACCGCTCCGGCACTGACATACTCAATATTATACCCCATGACCTTGAGCAGTTCGCCGGCAATCTTTGCCGAGGTGAACTGGCCGGTCCAGTCGTTCAGGACGACCTTGATAGGATCCCCGGACTCGGGAACCGATTGGCCAATGGCGACGGATGCCGGCGCCAGCAATGTGGCGGCAACCATGGCTGCCCTGAGCGTTGCAAACATGTCTTCCTCCCAAAGTTTCTGTCGTTGCGTCCGACTTGAATGCCAGACAGTAAGCTATCCTCTTGCCCATAAACTTACTCTTGGTCAGTATTTTGTGTCAAAGCGTAATTTGCGTTCTTTTGCGCAGCTCACGGATACGGCAGTGGTTGGTGACTGATGAACCTGCAGGCCGTCTACCTTCCGCAAGCCGGCACCCGACCGGTTGATCCGTTCCGACATGTGTTCACCGATCGGATCGGGGCACAGGACTTGGCTCAACAATCATGGAATTATTGACCATGGATCCATTATCTTACCAAAAGTAAGAGCCCGCCCCGGTGTCAGCGAGGGAGACAGGCAAGACAGGATGCCAGCCATGACACACTTCTTCGGTCCGAGCGCAGAGGCCTTGACGTTCCTCAAGCAAGAGATCCGGCCTCGGCACAGATCGGCCCGAAACCTCCCGGACATGCGGGCGAACGCCAAGGCCCTTGCCACCGCCGAGGCTCCGCGCATCTGCGCGATGTATGGCGTGACGATGGACGAGGCGATCCTTGGTGGGGTGCGCTGCCTTGTCGTGAATCCGCCCGAACCGCGGGTCGGCTGGCCCATACTGTTCGGTTTCGGCGGCGGGATGGTCGAAGGCAGCCCGGTGGAGGATCTGCCGATCATCGCCCCGCTCTGCGCCCTGACCGGCGCGAGGGTCATCGTGCCGGACTACCGGCTGGCGCCGGAACATCCTTGGCCCGCAGCCCTCGACGATGGCTTTGCCGTGTACCGCGAGATCGCAACGCGGCCGTTCGCAATCATGGGCGAATCCGCGGGCGGCAACCTGTCGCTCACCTGGATGCTGATGGCGAGGTCCGAGGGCCTGCGCCTGCCCGGCGCGGCGGCCCTCCTTTCGCCATGGTGCGACCTGAGCAACGCAGGTGACAGCCTAACGTTCAATGACGGCCGCGATCCCATGCTGGCGCGGGCCAATTCGCAGCTTGCGGCTGGCTACTATGCGGGAGCGCACAATGTCCAGCAGCCGACGATATCACCGCTTCACGGCACCTACGACGCCGGCTTTCCACCCGTCATCATCACCACGGGAACCCGCGACCTGCTGCTCAGCCAGGCCGTGCGGATGTCGCAGAGGTTGCGAGACAGCGGGACGAAGGTGGAATTACGGGTCTGGGAGGGGCTTTGGCATGTGTTTGAATGGCACCATGACCTGCCCGAGGCGCGGCGATCTATCCAACAGATCGCCGACCATCTGACCCACGGCATGGCCGACGCTTAAGCGTCACAGCGCCATTGCCTTCTCGAGGAAGGCGCGCGTCCCAAGCGCGATCCGCGCGACGTTCTCGATCTTTCTTCGTGCGGCTCTGTGCTGGCGTGCGCTCTCATCATCGACGGGGAGGAACTTCATCAGTGCGTATTCAAGGTCGCAGATTGCCCGTTCACCGTCGAGCGGTTCAACCCTTGATCCCACCCGAACCCAAATCCCGTCAATCAGGAGGTTCATCTGGCGGGCTATGATCTGGGCCTCGGGTCTTGGCACGAAATGCTTCAGTTCATGTGTGAAGTTGCTGGCCACACGAGCATAGTTGGCTGTCTGCACGCGCTGGCATTCCCGGCTGTGGGGAACCTCTGCCATCAGTGACACCCATGCCTGACAGACCGTCTGATTGAAGATCGCTTCGTGGAAATTCGCAATGATGATGGCCCACAGTCGTTCGTAGGGCGTCTCGGCGTGCCGGTAGAGTTCCACCAAGGACGTGCTCAGCATTCCGTTGGTGCGACGGATAACTGCTTCGAGCAGGGAACTCTTGTCCTTGAAATGGTGGAGGACAACCCCTTTCGACACGCCGGCGATCTCGCCCACCTTCTCCAGCGTCGTGCCGCGAAGCCCGTATAGAACAACGGCCTCGAACGCCGCCTTTGAAAGTTCGGCGCGTCGAATCGTGCGGATCGACCTTGATCGCAACTGGTGGCACCCCTCTTCAGCTCGTGTCCGAAGATTCGAACTCCTGAGCAAAGCATCGACTTCAGACCCTGATATTCAAATACTTACCGAAAGAAAAGCAGAGGGCATTCCGGTCGCTTCGGAACGTGTCGCGCCCGGGATGACGACGCGCCCTTGCGAGACGGCCTCACCGGCCAAATTCCGGTCTCGTCAGGCCTGTGGCCCAATGCCCGACCGTTCCGCCAGCAGCCGGTTCAGCCAGTCAGGATCCATTTCCGGGACCGAGGAGAGCAGGAGTTTCGTGTAGTCCTCTTTCGGATCGGCAAAGAGCGCGGCCTTGCGTCCGCGTTCGACAACGACGCCATGCTGCATCACCACCACCTCGTCAGCGATGGCCTTCACCGTGGCCAGATCGTGCGTGATGAACATGTAGGCAAGGCTCAATTCAACCTGCAGCCGGTCCAGAAGCTTCAGGATGCCTTCCTGCACGATCTGGTCCAGCGCGCTGGTCACCTCGTCGCAGATGATCAACCGCGGCTCGGCGGCCAGGGCGCGCGCGATGCCGATGCGTTGTTTCTGTCCGCCGGACAGCTCGCCCGGCAGGCGGTCGATGAACTTTCCGGGTTCCAATTCGATCAGCGCCAGCAGATCCCTGATACGGGTTTCAAGCGCCTTGCCCTTCAGCCCCAGATACATCTCGGCCGGGCGCCCGATCAGCTCGCGCAGGCGCAGCTTCGGGTTCAGCGCGGTGTCGGCTATCTGGTAGATCATCTGGCACTGGCGCAACTCGTCTCGGCTTCGGGCCTTGAAGCCGGGCGGCAGCGGTTTGCCGTTGAACAACACCTCACCCTTGCGTGGCGGAAGAAGCCCGGTGATCACACGCGCGGTCGTCGACTTGCCCGATCCGCTTTCCCCCACGACGGCCACGGTGCGACCCGCATGGATGTCGAAGCTCACGTCCGTCAGCACATCGACCGCGCCATAGCCCGCCGTCACATCGCGCACCGACACGACCGGCGTTCCGGTCGCGGGCGGCCGTTCGGCGCGGGCGAAGCTACGCACGGCCCACAGGCTGCGGGTATACTCCTCCCTCGGGGCGGCCAGCATGCCGCGGGTCTCGGCCTCCTCGACCTCTTCGCCGCGCAGCAGCACCTTGATGCGGTCGGCCATCTGGGCCACCACGGCAAGGTCGTGCGTGATGTAGATCGCCGCTGTCCCGAATTGCCGCACAATGTCACGGATCGCGGCAAGCACCTCGATCTGTGTGGTGACGTCAAGCGCGGTCGTCGGCTCGTCGAATATGATCAGGTCGGGCCGGCAGGCCATCGCCATCGCCGTCATCGCGCGCTGCAACTGGCCGCCCGAAACCTGGTGCGGATAGCGAAAGCCGATCTCCTCGGGGTTGGGCAGGCGCATCCGGCGGTATAGCTCTACAGCATCCGCCTCGGCCCTGTCGCGCGGCATGACGCCGTGAACAACCGGGCTCTCGCAATACTGGTCGATCAGCTTGTGGGCGGGGTTGAAGCTTGCCGCCGCCGACTGTGCGACATAGGCGATCCGCTTGCCGCGCAAGCCGCGCCGCCGGCTCTCGGGGGCGCTGCGCAGATCGATGCCGTCAAAGTTGATCGTCCCGCCCGAGATACGGCAGCCGTCGCGGGCAAAGCCCATCGCGGCCAGACCCAGTGTCGATTTCCCCGCGCCGGATTCCCCGATCAGCCCCAGAACCTCGCCCCTGCGCAGGGTCAGGTCCACGCCCTTGACGATCGGGTGCCACTCGTCGCCGGAACGTCCCTCGATCCTCAGGCCCCTGATGGTCAGAAGCGCCGGTTCTTCCATCGGACTACTCCTTCAACCCGCTGGCGCGGTGCAGCTGCCAGTCCACCACGAAGTTCACCGCCACCGTAAGCAGCGCGATGGCCCCGGCCGGCAGCAAGGGCGTGATGTCGCCAAAGGTGATCAGCGTCGCGTTCTCACGCACCATCGATCCCCAGTCCGCCGTCGGCGGCTTTATCCCCAGGCCGAGGAACGAGAGGGCCGAGATCGCCAGAAAGACGAAGCAGAACCGCAGGCCGAATTCGGCCGCCAGCGGCGCCATCGCATTGGGCAGGATCTCGCGCCGGATCAGGCGCCACATGCCTTCGCCCCTGAGCCGCGCGGCCTCGATATAGTCCATCACGACGATGCCCTGGGCGACGGATCGCGCCAGGCGGTAGACGCGCGTGGCATCGACCGCCGCGATGACGAGGATCAGCGTCATGACCGAGGTGCCGAAGATGGTCAGCAGCAGAAGCGAGAAGATCAGCGCCGGAATCGCCATCAGCGCATCGACGAAGCGCGACAGCCACTGATCGAGCCGGCCGCCGACCAGCGCGGCCCAGATGCCAAGCACCGATCCCACGACAAAGGCCAGCGCCGTCGTGGCAAAGGCGATGCCCACCGTGTTGCGAGCGCCATAGATCAACCGGGTCAGCATGTCGCGGCCCAGCTTGTCCGTGCCCAGATAATGCGGCGCGGCCCAAGGCAGGTACTGCGCGCCAACCACCTCGCTCTCGCCGTAGGGTGCGATGACGGGGGCAAGGCAGGCCAGCACCACATATAACAGGATGACCGCCAGCCCGAAGGAGGCCGTCAGCGGCATGTCGCGGAAGGTCGGTTTGTGCCGGGACGGGGCCGCCGCGTGCAGCCCGGCGCGGGCGGCGGAACCAATGAGGAAGAACAGCCCCAGTCCGCCGAGAACGGAGAGGAGAACCGTCATCGCCCTACCTCCTGTGCATCAGGCGCGGGTTGGTGATCGTCGAGAGCACATCCGCGATGAGATTGAGCAGGACGTAGGCAGCGGCGAAGATCAGCGCGATCGCCTGCACCACGGCGATGTCGCGGTTGCTCACGGCATCGATCATCAGCTGACCAAGGCCAGGATAGACGAAAACAACCTCGACCACGACGACCCCGGTGATGAGATACGCGAGGTTCAGCGCCACCACGTTGACTATCGGGGCCAATGCGTTCGGCACGGCATGGCGCAGCACGACGCGGACCGGCGACATTCCCTTCAGCCGTGCCATTTCGATATAGGGGCTGGCTAACAGGTTTATGATCGCGGCTCGCGTCATCCGCATCATGTGCGCGGTGACGACCAGGGTCAGCGTCAAGGCCGGCAGGAAGGCCATGTAAAGCAGTTCACCCATCGACGTCGCGCCGGTGATCCGCACCATCGACGGGAACAGGCCCGACTGCGCCAGCCACAGGATCAGGATGTAGGCCACGAAGAACTCGGGGAATGAAATAGCCGTCAACGCCATCGCGTTCGACGCCCGGTCGAAGATCGAATTGCGCCATAGCGCCGCCAGAACGCCCAGAAGCAGCGAAACGGGAACCGCCAGGGCCGCGGCATAAAACGCGAGAAACAACGTGTTGCCCAGCCGAGCGCCAACCAGCTCGGATATCGGCTTTTTCGTCGCCATCGACATGCCGAAGTCGCCCTGCAGGACGCCGGTCAGCCAGTTCCAGTAACGCAGTGGCGCGGGATCGTTGAGCCCGAGTTGCTCGCGCATAGCGGCAAGGGTTTCCTCTGTCGCCGACTGGCCCAAGAGTTCGCGGGCAAGATCGCCCGGCAGAAGCTCGGTCGCGCCGAAGATCACCACGGAAATGATGAACAGGGTCAGCACACCCAACAACAGCCGCTGCCCGATCATTCGCCAGATCTCGTTCATCCCGCTCCCCTCCCCGTTCATCGCAATGGCCCGCGGTCTTGATGCCGCAATGGGCGGAAGGCTCCGGCAAGGTGTCCCTGCCGGAGCCCGTTCAGATGACCCATCGGATCAGGCGAACCACCAGCGCTCCACGCAACGGAAGCCGTCGAGATCCCAGTTCGCTCCGACGACATCGGGGGTCGCGACCGCGTTGGAGACACCCATGACGAAGCTGGCGAACATTGGGATCACCGTACCACCCTCGTTCGAAACGATGGCCTGCATCTCATGGTAGATCTCGCCCCGCCGGGTGTCGTCCAGTTCCGACCGGCCTTGCAGAAGCAAGGTGTTGAACCGCTCATTTTCCCAATAGCTTTCGTTCCAGGGCGCGCCCGAGGCATAGGCGGTCGAGAACATCCAGTCGCAGGTCGCTCGCCCGCCCCAGTAGGAGGCACACCAAGGCTTGGCCATCCAGACGTTGCTCCAGTATCCGTCGTTCGGCGCGCGTTCGACGGTGATGTTGATGCCGGCGGCCGCCGCCCGTTCGGCATAGAGCGCGCCGGAATCCGTGGCCCCCGTGAAGCCGGCCTCGGCCACCCACAAGGACACATCGAGCGAGGTCAGACCAGCCTGACCCAGATGGAACCTGGCCTTGTCGGGGTCATAGCTGTTAACCGGCAGGTCGTCCGCATGGTATTGCTGTGTCGGCCCGATCGGGTTGTCATTCCCGACCGCTCCGTATCCGTAAAGGATCTTGTCGACCATTTCCTGCCGGTCGAGGGCATGCTTCAGGGCCAGCCGGACGTTGTTGTCGTTGAACGGGGCAACCCGCGTGTCCATCGGGAAGCAGAAGTGCTGGTTCCCAGTGACCGAGAGAACCCGGATCGAAGAATTGCGGGCCATCATCGAGACCGTCGTCAGGTCAAGCTGATTGATGACGTCCACCTCGCTGGTCAGAAGCGCGTTCTGCCGCGCGACCGGATCGGGAAGGGCCAGCAGCAGGAGCCCGTCGAAATGTGCACGATCTGTCTTCCAGTAACCCGAATGCCGGGTCAGCGACGCGCTGATACCAGGTTCGAAGCTGTCGACCTTGTAGGGCCCGCAGCCATCCGGCGAGTTCGGATCGATCTTGCCGTCTTTCGCAGGCATGATCGGCAGATGGTAATCGGACATGAGATAGGGGAAGTCAGCATTCCCGCCGCTCAGCGTGACGATAACCGTGTTCGGCCCGTCGGATTTCATTTCCACGATCGGATCGACGATCGGCTTGGCCGCGGAGGTGCTGTCCGGACCGCGATGGTAGTTGATCGAAGCGATCACGTCTTCGGCCGTCACGGTCCCGCCGCTGTGGAAGGTGATGCCCTGACGGATCTTCAGGGTCCATGTAGTGGCGTCTGCGCTGGCTTCCCAGCTTTCGGCGACTTCGCCGACAAGCGAGCCGTCGGCCGCGATCTCCGTTAGGTAGTTGTGCCGTGCCTGGGCGAAAACCTGGACAAAGTTGGTGTCCCAGACGCCGGGATCGTAGTTGTCGACCGTGCTGCCCGAGTTGAAGCCGATCCGCAGGATTCCACCCTTCTTCGGTTCCGCCCGGGCCATCGTTGCGCCGGCAGGCAGGATCAGGCCTGCCGCGGTCATCGCCATCCCGCCTTTCAAAAGGCCGCGGCGGGTCATTCCGTCCTGGCCGGTTAGGTTCTTGGTCATCAGTCTCTCCTCCCTTGGTTTTTCCGTGGCGGCGCCCCCTCCTCGAAGGGCACCCTCGTGTCTTCGGCAGCGCGTCGCGATGATCGCCCCCTCTCCAACTGGGCAGGCAGGCGCGTCAGACCGCGGGGATAACCTCCTTGAACTCTTCCCTGAGGACGTTCTTCTGCACCTTGGCCATCGCGTTGCGGGGCAGGTCCGGAACAACGACCAGCCGTTTGGGATGCTTGAAGCGAGCCAGCGATGCCCTGACCGCCGTCATGATCCGGTCGAGATCCGGCGACTGGCCAGGTTCGGCCACGATCACCCCGATGACGGTCTCGCCCAAGTCACGGTGCGGCACGCCGATGACGGCGCTTTCCAGCACGCCGGGCTGTGCATCAAGCACCAGTTCGATTTCCTTGGGATAGATGTTGTAGCCACCGGAGATGATCAGATCCTTGTTGCGGCCAAGGATGTGTAGATAGCCGTCCTCGTCGATCTTCCCCAGATCGCCGGTGATGAAGAAGCCGTCGGCCCGTAGCTCTGCCGCGGTCTTCTCCGGCATACGCCAATAGCCCTTGAAGACGTTCGGCCCGCGAACCTCGATCTGGCCCACCTTGCCTGCAGGCAGGGTGGCTTCGGTGTCGAGATCGGTAATCTTCACCTCCACGCCAGGCAGCGGCAGGCCGACAGTGCCTGCGCGCCGGTCGCCCGCATAGGGGTTTGACGTGTTCATGTTGGTTTCGGTCATGCCATAGCGTTCCAGGATGCGATGGCCGGTGCGTTCCGCGAACCGGGCATGCGTCTCGGCCAGTAGGGGGGCCGAGCCGGAAACGAAAAGCCGCATGCCGCTGGCCAGCCGGCAGTCGAAATCCGGGTGGTCCAGAAGCCGCGTGTAGAAGGTGGGAACCCCCATCAGCACCGTTGCCTGCGGCATCAGGCCGACAAGCCGGTCGACATCGAGCCGTGGCAGGAAGATCATCGATGCGCCCGCGGCCAATGTCACATTGGTCGCCACAAAAAGGCCGTGCGTGTGAAAGATCGGCAGCGCATGCAGAAGCACGTCCTCGGACGTGAACCGCCATTCCCCCGCCAGCGTCACGGCATTGGAAAGGAGGTTCCCTTGGCTCAGCATCGCCCCCTTGGAGCGCCCGGTCGTGCCCGACGTGTAAAGGAGCGCTGCCAGGTCATCGGACGATCGCGCCACTGTCGGGAAGGATCGGGGCATCACCCGCGCGCAGTCCGTCAGAGTGCCGGAGCCGTCCGCGTTCAGCGTTTCGGATCGTGCTCCCATCCGGTTGGCGATGGATGGCACGGCCTGTTCGGACTTCGCATCGTAGACGATCATCCGCGCGCCGCTGTCCTGGATGAAATAGGTCAGTTCATCGGTGGTGTAGGCCGTATTGAGCGGCAGAAACACGACACCGGCCTGAACGCAGGCGGCGTAAAGGGCCAGGGCTTCGGGCGTTTTTTGCACCTGGGCAGCAAGTCGGTCGCCGGGTTGCAAACCGCCATGCGCCAGAACATGGGCCATCTGCGCGCCAAGACCCAGAAAGCCCGAATAAGTCACGACCGAACCGTCATCGAGCCGCAGGAACGGGCTGTCCTTCCCGGCGTGCGCTCCGAACAGCCGATCGTAGAGCGGGTTGATCATTCCGTCTTCCCCGGCTGGATCGTCTTTTCCGCCAGTGCACAAAGCGTGCGGATCTGCGGCGACATGGCGATTTCACCGGTGGCCGCAAACCGCTCGTGGTTCTGCGCCACCCTGCCAAGGTCATAGAGGTAGTTGACCATCAGGCCCGCGGACTGGCCCCAGCCCTTTGCCGAGGTGTCGGCATCGGCATGGACCTGATGCACGATTGCCCCGTTGCCCAGGTGAAAGCGGGCGACCGGATCGATCGGCATGCCGTTCCGGCCCTTCGCATGAACGAGATAGTGCGCGCCCAGGGCGCAAAGCAGCTGCCCGTCCGCCGCCGAGATATCTGGCGCCGTCTCTGCCAGCCACGCGGCGAAACCGGGCAACGGAGACAGCGTGACGAAAGTTCGAAGATCGGGCAGCTCCAGCGAAAGATCCGCGGCGACCTGCTTGATGAGTGAACTGCCGAACGAGATCCCTGCAAGGCCCGGCTGGCAGTTCGAGATCGAATAGAAGACCGCCGTATCCGCCTCTTCCGCCGGCCTGACCTCGCGGTCTTCCGCAAGCAGGGTCTGGATCGACTGCGCGATCCCCCGCATCAGGGCCACCTCGACGAAGATCAGCGGCTCATCGGGCATGGCGGGATGGAAGAAGGCAAAGCAGCGGCGGTCGGCAGGCTCGAGCCGCCGACGCAGATCGTCCCAGCTGTCGATCGCATGAACCGCCTCGTAGGCTATGATCTTTTCCAGAACATGTGCCGGGCTTTCCCAGCTGATTGGCCGCAGCACCAGAAAGCCACGATTGAACCAAGACGCCAGAAGATGACGGAAATCCAGATCGAGTGCCTCAAGGTCCGGTTCGCCCCGACCCAGACGCAATAGATCGGCCCGCATCCGCACCAGCGCCCCGGTTGCGCCGGGCACCCGGTTCAGCCGTCGGATCAGTTCCTGCCGCGGCGGTTCGGCTGCAGTGGCAAAGTCGCGGTAAGTGTCCTTCGAGGGCGTAGTCTCATAGATGTCCAGCGCCTCACGAACCTTGTCCGGATCGATATTCATCTCGACCGCCAACATCCGGAAGAACGCGCCTTTGCCGGCATCGTCAAGCGCGGCATAGCCCGACAGGATCGCGGCGGCCGTGGCCAGACCCGAGGCTTCCCCTGCCCCGCCGACGAGTTCGTGCGCGAGTTCGGCAAGGGTTCCGCCGCTTTGCCGGGCAGACACCGGCCGCACCCTGCGGCGGTCGAAGACGCTGGCCAGCAGATCGGCCAACATCGTCATGGTCTGCGTCCGCCGTCAGTTTGCGGCCAGCGGGAGGACCGATCCGAAACGTCCGTGAAGATGCGGCACCGCCTTGCCTGGCCCGGCCCGAAGCCGCGATCTTGCCTCGCCCTCGCGTTCATCCGCGCGACCACTCCCGAGGGACCTGTCGCGGCGCAGAACCTCATTCGCGACAGATCGGTTTCACGGCATGACCCTCGCCCCGCCATCCTCATAACTTACCGTTGGTCAGTAATTTGTGTCAATAGATTGCTCATTGTCCGGAAGTGGCAACTTTGTTCGTTATCCGCCGCTCATGGTCATCCGATCGGCAAGCCGCAATGCCGTGCCCTGCCTGTCTTCGATGCGCATGCCCCGGTCATCCCGTCGAGGCGGCAAAGCCGAGGTAGTTCAGAACCGTGACCGCAGCCCAAAGAGGGGCAAAGACAAGGCCGACATTGCGCCCGTTGTGGGAGATCCGTGGGTGGTGGCCCAGCACCGGCACGCCGGCATGGTTGGCATTCACGATCGCGAACAGGCAGGCCATGATGCCAAAGACGAGGTGTAACGCATGGCGATCCGACACGGGCAGAGACAGCCCGTAGATCACCCCGGCCGCGACGGCGATGAAGGCGATTGCGCCCTGGCGTTGTTCGAACATGATCAGAAAGATGTAGTCCGCGCCTGCGGGGGCCTTGTCCCTCGGGGCGGCGTCAAGAGCGGCGTCCAGCATGGCAATCTGGTCGTCACGCGTCAGGGCTTTGGAAGGGCGCGGCAGCCCCGGGGCAAAGAACGGCAGCGCCCAGTTCACCACCCATCGCGCCCAAAGGGGGCGGACGATCTCGACCGCGTGAACCAGCGCGGGCGCGAGGCATAGGAGCAGGCCGAGGGTGGAGGCGAGGGATGTCGACATTCCGTATACTCCTCGAGTTCGCGCAACAGGACGGAAAGGCCCGGCCGCAACAACGCGGCCAGGCCCCTGTCCGTCACTCGGCGGTCAGTTGCGCGACGGCGCCGGTCCAATCCTCGAGATGGTAGACATGCGTGATCAGGCCGTCCTCGACCGTGACGATATCGATCGACATGATCTCGAAGCTCTTGCCGGTGGCCGGATCGACGCCGAAGAACGGGCCGACGGGAGTTCCGGTGGCAAGCCCGCGCACGACGAAGCGGTTGTCGCCGGTTTCGATGATCTCCTGCGGCACCCAGGTCAGGTCGGGCACGACCTGGCCCAGGAACGCCACCGTGTTGAGCATGCCTTGCGCGCCCTCGCCGCCCGGCGGGGTCGGGATCGAGACGACATCGGGCGAGAACAGTTCGTAATACCTTTCGGCGGTCGTTCCGGCGGGGTCGGTGAGGATGTCGGAATAGAACGCGCGCACGGTGTCGATGTCACCGGCCAGGGCGGGGCCGGCAAACGTTGCGGCCGCGACTGCGACGGTTGCGAGGGTCTGTCTCATGGGGTTGGATCCTTCTCGGGGTTGGCGGGCATTGGTTCGGAGTGTTTGCAACGGTGCGGTCAGGCGTCGGCCCCGCCGAGCATGCTGTCGAGCTGCATTTCTTTCAGGAGCGCGTCCTGCCGCGGCTGGGTGAAGGCGTTCACTTCGTCGACGCCCCAGGTGATGCCGACGACCGTCCGGGTGGGACGCTTGCCGGGCGCGGCATCGGCGAGCGCGAGATAGGCGTCGACGACCAGTTGCGGGTCGGGGGCGGCCTCGCTTGCCAGCATGTCGGCAAAGCCCGCGACCATCTTGGTTGGCACGTCCTTGAGATCGCCATACCCATCCAGAACCTCGGTGCGCGCCGGGGGGTGCCCGGCCGCGAGCAGATTCGAGGGGAACGGGCCGGGCTCGACCAGCGCGACGTCGATGCCGAAGGGGGCCACCTCGTATCGCAGGCTCTGGCTGTAGGCCTCGAGCGCGTGTTTCGTGGCGCAATAGGTGCCGAAGAAGGGCACCGAGACACGGCCTGCGATGGAGCTGGTATTGACGATCAGGCCGCTGCCTGCCGCGCGCATCGACGGCAGCAC
>Ga0180431_10002571_pt1 | contig 24236 bp, 17 predicted proteins | sample SS_ome_11_FD_132459 | JGI IMG/M metagenome (GOLD analysis project Ga0180431, IMG submission 132459) | Hypersaline lake sediment archaeal communities from the Salton Sea, California, USA - SS_1_MS_1 metaG | ecosystem: Environmental > Aquatic > Non-marine Saline and Alkaline > Hypersaline >...
GGGGGAGGGTTTAATTGAAAAGGTGAATGTTGTGGGAAGACGAAAGGCCTTTACTTTAATAGAGCTTCTGGTTGTTATTGCGATTATTGCGCTGTTGATGGCGATATTGATGCCGGCATTGAATAAGGCAAAGGAACAGGCAAGAGGCATTGTTTGCCGCTCTAAGTTAGGGGAAATCGGAGTAGCGGCCAATATGTATGCCGATGACAACGAACAAAAGGTACCTCGCGGCACAAATATCGCCGCAGTAAGAAACGAGCGGATGTGGTTTATGCTTTTTATGCCGTATCTGGCCGTTACAAAAAGGGCCTTTGGACAACGCTATGACCCTTTCGGCGATATGAATATATATCGCTGCCCGAGCTACCCTGACAAGGAACAGGCCCTTTGCTATGTAATTAACAACTGGGAATTCGATAGTAACGATGATTATGTGGGCAAATCAGCTAATGAATATAAACCGGCCGAATTGAGTCTTTATCGCCACCTCTCAAGGACTATTTACATTGCCGACAATGAGGATGGCCCCTGGCGAAAGATAATTGAGAAGATGGGCGACCGGGGTACCGGAGAAGCCGATATCCAGCATGTGTCGCACCTTCCCAGCTCTGACGAGGAGGTCAGCGCTGCCCTAGGCCGGCGCATCGCCCGGCGTCGACATGGAAATGGTTATAACGCCCTGTACTTCGACTGGCACACCGGCCATATCAGCACCAGAGGGCCGGACTATAGAGGAGGACTCAGCGTTAACGAAGAAATTAATCTGTGGAAACTCTGGAGATAGCATAATAACTGCTCAAAAGCAGATATAATATTATCTAATCAGACAGCCGTTTGGTTTTCGTTGAATATTGCCGAGCGGCTCAGACTGGACGGCAGGAGGGGAATTACTTGTAAGCAGCAGTTGCAGCAACATCTTATAAATTGCGAGGACTTTTTAATTATGCGGCTTTGCGTTTATCAACGCAGCCAGGAGGATATGCCTTAGTCTATCGACAGTAAGAGAGTTGAGATAAGTTTCGCTGAAGTCCAACTTGAATCGGCCTTTGAAATTTTTGATTCTCCTGGTCAACTCGCTTTTGCTCAAAGAAGCGATTGAAGTCGATGTTTGTTCAAAATATTCTTTCGTTGTCATCGCCCGACCCTTGTTACATATTGTTTTAAGCCGGATTCACAAGGTTAGTATCGTCTGCTGTGCTGCGCTGCTTTTGCAGTAAATGTTCTGCTGCATTCGAATCCTTAAAACTGACTTATTATTGTGCTAAAATTTTTTTGTCATTTTCCAGATAGTCTGATAACGTTTTGGCTATGAAGACAGAGAAGTTAAATTATGATTTGCCGACGGAGTTGATTTCTCAGCAGCCCAGCGGTATTCGAAGTGATTCAAGACTGCTGGTTTTCAATCGTTCCAGCGGCGAACTTATCGACAGCCGGTTCAGCCGACTCGGCGATTTTTTATCGAGCGGCGATTGCCTTGTCCTTAACGACACAAAAGTTTTGCCTGCGAAGTTTTTTTGTCGGCGCAAAACCGGCGGAAGAATCGAAGGTCTTTTCCTGTCGCAAACCGCTGATAGTGTGTGGGAGGTAATGCTCAAAGGAGCGGGCAGGCTTCGAGCCGGCGAAATTATTCATCTGCGGAGTTCAACAAAGCAGGATTTCTGTCGGGCGGTGCTGCTTGAGAAGATGAGCGAAGGCAGGTGCCGGTTGAAAATAGAGGCCGAGGCAGAACTCGAAACTATCCTCGGTGAGATAGGTTTCCCGCCTTTGCCGCCATACATAAAGCGAACTGACGATGCCGTTGTGGCCCAAAAAGATGCGCTGCGCTATCAGACCGTTTATGCGCGATATAACGGAGCGATTGCGGCACCAACGGCCGGGCTGCATCTTACCAAACAGCTAATCAACCGGTTGAAGACCGCCGGTATCTCCTTTGCCTATATAACACTGCATATAGGAATGGGGACTTTTAAGCCGATAACCGCTGACGAGCTTGAGCAGCACCAAATCCATCGGGAACAATTCAGTCTTGATGAAGAAAACGCCCGGCTCATCAATACGGCGAAAGAAAGAGGCCGGCGAGTAGTTGCTGTCGGTTCAACCAGCGTGCGAGCACTGGAGACGATAGTCCACAGGACGCCTTACGGCGCTGCCGGTTCTCGAATCGAACGTGGCGGCGGCACAACGAGCTTGTTTATCAAGCCCGGTTATAAATTCAGGTTCGTCGATGCTATGGTAACGAATTTCCACCTGCCCAGGTCCACAGTGCTTGCGCTGGTGGGGGCGTTTGGTGGTCTGGATAATATCCTGGCCGCTTACAGTCATGCCATCGAGCAGCGGTATCGTTTTTATTCCTACGGCGATGCGATGCTGATACTATAGATGCAGTCCCCTCAGGCCAGGTAAATTTTGTCCTTTGGCCTGATTTTGGGTATCCGGTCAAGTTTTTTTTTGATATCACCTTTCTCCAACGCGAAACTCGGCGCTATTTCAATAATGCAATCGACAGAGCCGTCAGGTTTTCTTGGGACGGTAATGCCGGCTGATTCCAGCCATGCGGCCCCTCGCGCTACTATTCTGTCTCTTGCGGTTGGGGCACTGTCGATACCGGAAGCATTTTTGACCGGTGCAAATTCTTCCTCCCGAAGGGTCTGTAAAATTATAGACTTTGAAGCCAACGGCAGGGCATCGAAGATAAAGCTTTCCAGCTTGATGCCGTTCGGCTCAGCGGGTTCCACAAACACCGCCTTTTCATTAATATGCGGAATTTTTTTGACGGCCCGGTGCAGCGGCAGAGAAAAACCTTTTGTATTTAGCTTTTCAATGAAACTGCGATTGATAATGTGTATGGCAATACTGCCAAGGCAGAAAACCAATGAGCCATCGGGATTTCGCTGCTCTGCCAGCTCGTCCGGCAAATCGCTGTATTCGATGACGGTTACCGCCCCGTCAACAAGACAAAAGTTGCCGACCTTTTCTTTAGGCCCTGTTTTTAGCACGGCCTTGGAGGACATTTCCGCCTTGTCGAGCACGTGAAGTCCGATAAATAGTGGGTCAATAATATTAATCAATGGATTATCAACCTGAAAATAGCTCACTAATTCCACCCCCCTTTTTCTCATATCTTGCAGCGCTGCGCTTTTGTAAAGGGCCTTTAGGCTTCCGCCGTGCCCATCGGGCGAGTGGGCAATATTGCTTTTGTCGGCTAACAGGATTTTACCGTCGAAACCAAAATTAGGCAGGGTGCCCTGCTGAAATATAAAGACATCTCTCTCTCTGAGGCCGTAATAGTCGTTTGAGCGAAAGATTTCTACTGTTTCGTTATGGTTAAGGGGGCTGGTCATAATATACCAGGGGCAGTTGGTTTGGTATTTTTCCGATATGGCTGCAATGAGATCAGCGAAGAGCTGAAAAAGTGTCTTGTTTTTAACAGGGCTTATGTGAAAATTTCCCTTTGGCCCTTTGAAGCCCAGGCGTGTTCCCTGGCCCCCGGCCACGACGAAAGCGGCCACCTTACCATCTGAAATCATCTGTTTGCCCAATTTAACAGCCTCGGCGTATTTGTGCTTTTGCTCTGCACCGACCGGCTTGGGGCTATAACTGCCGGCAGCCGCAATTTCGCCACCTGTGGGAGCAGAAGGATGGTTTTTGATGTATTTTGACATCCAATCATCAATCTGTGAAAAATCCAAATCCTCAATCTGGCCGAGCAAATTCTGCTTTTGGGCCGAACTTAATTGCTCAAAAAATGCCAAAAGATGGCCCTGATTGTGTTTTTCGAGTAATTTTTTCACATTTTTTGCGCTTTTTTGGGCTTCCATATTTTCCAACTCCTTATCGATCTGCTAACAGAAAAAAGAGAATGGTAAGCAAATTGCAAAAATTTTCAAGAATTTTGAAGAATTTGACGAAATTTATGTTGACAAAATAATTATGCAGTGTTATCATTAACTATGGCGATGCTGGTAGGTTTGGAAACCTTATTTATAAAAATCGTCATTATAATAAACTTCACTTCATAACCCGAACCTACCTCAAAAAATATTGTATTCGGAAACCTGAAAGTTACTTCGGCGTGCAATTTGGGACACTTGAGATTTCAAAGCTTAATTGTTTGAGCGATTTTTGAAAGAGATCGGTGTTACGAATTGGGACCGGCTGTTTTTAAGCAAATAATAAAAATGAAAAGAGATTCGCAAAAAAAACTGCTCATGTATTGTTTTGTGGCGTCAGCAGTCGCATTTATTTATTGGGAATATAGTTAAAGTGGCCTTAAAAACAGCCGCATCTGCGAATCTCGAAATGTTCGAAAGGAGAAACAAAATGAAAAGAAAAGGTTTCACATTAGTTGAGCTGCTGGTGGTGATTTCCATCATTGCGTTGCTGATGGCAATCCTGATGCCCGCTCTGGCAAAGGTCAAGCAGCTCGCCCACAGAATGGTCTGCGGGACGAACCTGTCGGGTATCGGCAAATCGATGATTATGTACAGCACAGATAACCATGAGGAATACCCAATTGCCGGGCCTCCTTCATCTAAACGATACGGCAGGTGGGGCACTACGGCCGGCTGGCAGTCCCAAGACCGCAATCAAGTCTGGCAAAGTACGGCAACGATTACGTCCTCTTTTTATCTTCTGATAAAGTTTGCCGATGCTCAACCTAAGCAGTTTGTTTGCAAGGGTGATGTTGGAAGTGATGTCTTTAAGCTTTCCGAGGCCCCCAGCGTAGTTATTGACGACCTTACCCAGGCTTGGGATTTCGGTCCTACTTCAGGTCCAGCCAGGCCGGGTAAGTTTTGCAGCTATTCCTATAATATGCCTTACACCTGGGGCACTAGTGAAAGTTATCCGGTGTCGACGATAACCAACCCCGGCTGTGCTATCGCCGCAGACAGGAACCCCTTTTTTGATAAAAACGCTCAGCCTTACCTCAAAGACGGCGCTTTAGCTAACCCGACCTGGGATGATACCGATGGCTATCAGGACCCGGATAAAAAGAGCAGCTGCGCATCGCACCAGCGGGATGGACAAAATGTCCTCTTTAATGATTCACACGTCAAATTCGAGAGGTTCCCGAATTGCGGCGTCAACAATGACAATATCTACAATTACTGGGGCACTGCTACCCCGCTTCCGGTACAGAGGGAGCTTGGTACATTTTGGCCGGATATTCAGACAGCTTACGGCGGCAACTGGCACCCCTATGCCGAAGAGGATTCGGTACTTGTAAATGAAACGACTTACGTTACCCCCTAAAGGTGGGATTGATTTTTTGCGGGTTTGCATAAAAGCGGCCCTGTGCAGGAGTGCACAGGGCCGCTTTTTTCCTGACCGTCATCTCGTGCTGCCGGCCTTTTACTAATTTTTCCGAACAATTTCCAAAAATATATTGAAAATCAAATTTGCTTTTGAAATGGATTTTTGTTATGGTGCTCTCTTTGTCATTAAGCTGGGTACAAAAAACGTTTTTAGGGAGTCTGAATGTGGGAAGAACGCTTGCATACAAAATACTTTCCGACCATTTTGTAGAGGGTACACTCACCGCCGGTGAGCAGATTGGTATTCGTATTGACCAGAGCCTTACGCAGGATGCTACAGGCACAACAGCCTTTCTGCTTTACGAATCAATGGGAGGCGGCAGAGTTAAGACTGATTTGTCGGTCAGTTATGTTGACCACAATATGAGTCAGTTTGGTCCTGAAAACCACAACGACCATATATATCTGCAGACCGTAGCAGCCAAATCAGGTGTTTATCATTCGCGTCCGGGCAACGGTATCTGCCATCAGGTCCATCTGGAGAGGTTCGGAAAGCCCGGGGCGACCCTGCTGGGCAGCGATTCACACACGCCAACAGGAGTCGGAATCGGGATGATTGCAATCGGTGCAGGTGGAATGGATGTGGCGGTGGCTATGGCCGGCGGGCCGTTCTATCTGAGAAGCCCGAAGGTTATCGGTGTCGAGCTGACAGGGAAATTAAGCGACTGGGTTACCGCAAAAGACGTTATACTGAAAATGCTCAGTATTCTTTCCACAAAAGGCAATGTCGGCTGTGTCATCGAATATTTCGGCGATGGTCTCGAAACCCTGTCGGTGCCTCAGAGGGCGACTATTACTAATATGGGTGCCGAGTTAGGCGTAACAACCAGCCTCTTCCCCAGCGATGAACAGACCAGAAGGTTCCTTGCCGCCCAGGAAAGAGAGCAGGACTATAAGCCGCTCGCCGCCGATGCGGACGCCGAATATGACCGCATAATAGAGATAAACCTCTCGGAGGTCGAACCGATGACGGCGTGTCCGTCTTCGCCGGGCAATGTAAAGACCGTTGCCGAAGTTGCAGGACTGCAGGTAAGACAGGTGGTAATTGGAAGCTGCACAAACTCAAGTTATACCGACTTAATGACAGTTGCCGAGGTCTTAAAGGGTAAAAGGACGAGCAACAAGGTTGAATTTGCGGTCGCACCGGGCAGCAGAGAGGTTCTCAATATGCTGGCCAAAAACGGTTCTTTGGCCGACATTATCGAGGCTGGTGCAAGAGTTCTTGAGGCGGGCTGCGGTCCTTGCATCGGGCAGGGTTTTTCACCGGCCGACGACACGGTAACAATCAGAACGTTCAACAGGAACTTTGCAGGCCGAAGCGGCACAAAGGGCGATAAGTCGTATCTGGTCAGCCCGGAGACTGCCGCAGCGGCTGCCCTTACCGGCGAGGTTACCGACCCGAGAGAGCTGCCGAGGCTCTTCGGGATTGAATATCCCAAAATACTACTGCCGGACAAATTCGATGTCGATGACAGTATGATAGATAAGCCATTAAGTGAAAAAGAGGCCTCCAAAGTCGAGGTACTTCGAGGCCCGACCATCGTTGTGCCCGAAGCGCCGCCTGCTTTGAAGAAAAATCTGAAGGCAAAAGTCCTGCTCAAATGCGAGGATAAGATAACCACCGACCATATTATGCCTGCCGGCATTTACCTGAAACTGCGCTCGAACGTTCCCGAATATGCGAAGGTGGTATTCAATTGCTACAACGAAGATGGCGAAGCGACTTTTGCCGAGCGCAGCCTTGAATTAAAGAAAAATGACGTTGGCGGTATCATCGTAGCCGGCGAGAGTTACGGCCAGGGCTCATCAAGAGAGCATGCAGCGCTCTGCCCGATGTATCTGGGTGTCCGGGCGGTCATAGCAAAAACTATGGAGCGGATTCACAAGGCCAACTTAATCAACTTCTGCATCGTACCGATAGAATTTGCCGAGGCGGCTGACTACGACAAAGTAAAGGAAGGTGATGAATTACGGATAGACAATCTTCGCCAGGCGGTAGAGAGCGGCAGTGACGAAGTTAAGATTGTTAACAAGACGAGTTCATCCGAATTCGTCGGCAAATTGGAACTTTCAAAACGGGACAGAGAAGTTCTACTTGCGGATGGTCTGCTGAGTTACGTCAGTAAAAAAGCAAATGCGTGAAAAGACTGTGGCTGTTTTCGGTACCGGCAGAGCAAAGCCCGGCGAATCGGCTTATGAACTTGCTTACCGGATGGGCAAACTTCTGGCCGGCGGCGGCTTTACGATAGTCAACGGCGGCTACGGCGGGGTAATGTTGGCATCGGCTAAAGCTGCCGCCGAAGCAGGCGGCGAAACTATCGGCATTACCTGTTCGGGGTTTGCTTCTGCTGCGGCCAATGAATATGTCAGCCAAACAATCGTTACCAATTCCCTCGATGAACGCCTCGATACGTTAATAAAACTCGCCCGGGCCTACATCATACTGCCCGGAGGCACCGGAACGCTGCTCGAGCTGGCGAAAGTATGGGAATTAAAAAACAAAGGCTTCCTTCAGGAGCAAAGACCGATTATACTTTTAGGCAAATTCTGGAAGCCGCTGGTCGATTTAGTGGTCAGGGACGACCCGGAGAGTATCGGCTGCATTTACCAGGCTGATAGCCCGGAGCAGGCTGTGGATATATTAACAGGGTCAGTTTAACTTTTGCTTTTTTTACGCGGGTGTACCGATAATGGTCAGGAGATTTGCAGTTGCTGTTTTGTTCGTAACTTTTTTTACAGGTCTTTGCGTCCCCTTTGCAGCATTTGGGGCCGGCTCGACCCGCAAACACATCCTGCGTGACGGCTTTGCACTGACCGGCATTGTTGGGAAATTAACCGCCCCCGGCGGCAGCAGCGGCGATATATGGCTCTTTGAACTTGCCGCAGACCTAAGCGATGACAGAAACCGAATCGCCGCAGGCGGTACTGTGGAGCTTCTGCCGTCATCGGCACTGGAAAAGATGATAGCCGATGCCAATGAACATTCAGAGAAAACCTTTCGGCTCTGGGGCGAGATAACCGAATATAAAGGCAGAAATTTTATATTCCCCCTGTTTTCTCTGCCTGTCAGCATAATCAATGAACCAAAGCCGACACAGAATAAACAAAAGCCCCGGATAGCTATCAATGAGCCGAACGATGTATTGGCTGTGCCGCAGGAAATAGTGGACAGGCTCGGCAAAAAGCGGGCCGTTCGCACGGTCAGGCTAAGAGGCACCCCAAACACGATGAATGCACACAGCAAAGACCCTAATAACCAGAGGCAGAAACAGGATTTTATCCTGTCCAATAGGACCGCATTTTTAGTCGAGCAGTCCGATAGTTCAATTCCGAAAATCTATAATTCGAGATTTGTTCTGGATGCTGTCGGTCGCGGCCTGGCCAACGAGGCCCTGGAGGCCCTGCCCTGCAAGGCGCTCGAGCGGGCGGAAAAAAAACAGCTATTAGAACCCGACCCGATGAGATTCAAAATATCAGGCGTTGTAACCGAATATAAAGGCCGACATTACCTGCTCTGCCAAAAGGCTGTATGGGTCCACAGCCACGAAAACTTCGGCAGATAAAAAATTAGCCACAGATCAAAAAGATAAGAGAAAAATTGTGAACGACGAACTCGATAAAATTATCTTTTCCTATAAGCACCCAGATTGGCATGCAAGATTAAGAGAAATTCACGCAGCAATTAGAGGGGCAACTTATTTTGAAGATGGGAGCGATGAGGAAAATCAATTAAATGAAATTCTTGCTGGAGTCAGAAGACGCAGAGACGAGGCCATAAGGGAATATACAGAAAAATTTGACGGCGTTAAACTGACGCCAAAACAATTCAGAGTTCCAGTTGAAGATTTAGAGAAAGCCCACAGTGAAATAAATAAGGAGTTATTGTCTTCGCTTCGTCAGTTAATAGATAATGTAAGAAAATACCAATCAAGAATTTTTGTCGGCAACAGAAAACAGCCGGGAATAAAGTACACTCCTATAAAAAGGATTGGCATTTGTGTGCCTGGAGCATCGGCCCCGCTGCCTTCGACTGTAATAATGTGTGCAGTGCCAGCACAGGTGGCAGGCGTAGAAGAAATCGTCGTAGTCTCTCCGCCGAGATACAATGGCGGCATTCATCCTGTAATTTTAGCGGTTTGTCACGAACTAAAAATCGATGAAGTTTACCGTATCGGCGGGGCACAGGCGGTAGCTGCTCTGGCGTATGGAACACAAACTATCCGCCCTGTTAATAAAATTGTTGGCCCAGGTAACCAATGGGTTCAGATGGCCAAAAAAGAAGTTTTTGGGCGTGTTGGCATTGACTCTATAGCTGGGCCGAGTGAAGTTTTGATAATCGCCAATGATAAGGCAAACCCTGCCTGGGTGGCAGCCGATATGCTCAGCCAGGCAGAACACGCACCGGGAAGTGCGGTTGTATTCACCAATTCACAAAAACTTGCAGGGAAAATCCTCAATGAACTCAAAAAACAGCTAAAGCAATTAGACAGGGCCAAGGAAACGAATGAATGCCTGATAGAATATGGCGGAATTGTCATTTTTGAGAATATGGATGATGTAATTACCCAGGCGAATTATTATGCGCCCGAGCATTTGGAAGTTCAATGCGGCGATGAAAGCAGGGAAATTGCCGACCGAATCGAAAATGCAGGAGCGATATTCATAGGTGATTACAGCCCTGTAGCTGTAGGTGACTATTGGGCCGGGCCAAGCCACACATTGCCAACGGGACTAAGCGCAATGTTTTCCAGTGCACTAACGAGCAACGATTTTATCAAGTCAACAAGCATTATTGAGTATGATAAGAAGAAACTTGCTGAAAGTGCTGAGGACATCATCCGCTTAGCCCAGGCCGAAGGCCTCGACGCACACGCAAAAAGCATAAAAATCCGCTAATCTGACTGAGCCGATGTAATTATTCGCCTGCCAGTTTTTCTTTTATCAATTGTGCAGCTTTTTCGAGTGCTTCGTTTATTTTTTTGGATTTTTTGCCGCCTGCCTGTGCCATTTGGGGCCTGCCGCCGCCGCCGCCTTCGATTATCGGAGCAATTTGCTTGATTAAATCGCCTGCGTTGGAGCCCTTTTTGACTAAATCATCGGTCATACCCGCAAGCAATGTCGCTTTGCCGTTTTGCTCAAATCCCAAAACGACCGCGGCCGATTTGCCCTTCTTTTTGAGCATATCGATAGCAGAGCGTCCCTGCTCGATGGTGGTTGCGTCCAGCCGTCCCGTTATTATCGATGTCTCTCCGATTTTCTCGGCCTTTTCAAGGAGCTCTCTCGCCTGAGTCATCGTATCCGAGCCGCTTTGCAGGGTGGCGGATTTGAGCTGCTTGGCCAACTTTTTATTTTCTTTGAGCAGTTGGCTTATTCTGTTTGGCAGTTCTTCGGCGGGGACCTTCAGCATCACTGAAAGCTCATCGACAATTTCGTTTCGCTGTTCGAGATAGTCAGTAAGCCCCTTACCCGTCAATGCGGTAATCCTTCGCACACCTGCCGAGATGCTTTCTTCCCTGATTATTTTAAATCCGCCTATAGAGCCGATTCTATCGACGTGCGTGCCGCCGCAAAACTCCAAAGAGACTTTCGATTTTTGATTTTCGATTTTCGATTCTTCAATCGGCGACCCAATGGCTACCACCCGCACTTCGCTGCCGTATTTCTCGCCGAACAGAGCCATTGCGCCGAGTTTCTTTGCCTGCTCTATCGGCATCACAGCACAGTTGACCGGCAGGTCCTGGGCGATTTTGTCCCTGACTAATTCTTCCACCTTTTTTATCTGCTGAGCCGTCAAGGCAGCCGGACAGGTAAAATCAAATCGCAGGTAATCGGGACATACCAGACTGCCCTGCTGTGCCACGGAAGCACCTAAAACTTCGCGCAAGGCCCATTGTAATAGATGTGTTGCTGTATGATTCTTTTTAGTTGCGTCTCTATCTTTGCTGACTATGGCCGTGACCTTATCTCCAACAGCCAATGAACCATTCACCATTTTTCCTGCGTGAATGATATAATCAAATATTCCTACTGTTTGATCAACGATGAAACGAGCGTCTTTGGATTCTATCACCCCACTATCACCAACCTGCCCACCCATCTCTGCATAAAAGCAGGTCTTGTCCAGAACAATTCCAACTTTTTTTCCAGTTTCAATCCTACCCGCAGCATTAGCGCCTTCGTTATCAAAATATCCAATAATTTTGCTATCACAATGGTCGGTGTCATATTTACAACTATCATTGGTTTCAGGAAATGCAGGACCTTTATGTCCACTATAATATCGTTGCAGATTCTCAAGACCTCTTTGTGCTGCCCTTGCTCGCTGGCGCTGCTGGTCCATCAGCTCGTCGAACTTAGCGGTATCGACTTTCAGGCCTCTCTCCTCGGCCATAAGCTGTGTCAAATCAAGGGGGAAGCCGTATGTGTCGTAAAGCCGAAAAGAGTCTTCACCGCTGATAGTTTTTTCGATGGTTTTTTTTGCCCGCTTAGCGGCGGCGTTGAACATTTCTATGCCTCTGTCAAGCGTCGTGGCGAAGCTTGCTTCTTCCGATTCAATCACCGTTGAAACATAGTCGGCACGGGCTTTTATTTCGCCGAATGCATCGCCCAAACAATCGACAACTACAGGGACAAGTCTATACATAAACGGCTCATGCATACCTAACTCTCTGCCGAACCTTGCCGCCCGACGCAGTATCCGCCTGATTACATAGCCCCTGCCTTCATTGGACGGGGTTGCGCCGTCTGTTATCGCAAAGACCAGCGCCCTGATATGGTCGGATATGACCCGAAAGGCATTGTCGGTTTTGTTGTTCAGACGTGATGTATATTTGTGGCCGGTAATCTCACCGGTCGCATCTATTATCGGCATAAACAAATCAGTATCGTAGTTGCCCTTTTTGTTCTGAATAACCGCCACTATTCTTTCCAGCCCGGCGCCGGTATCGACATAATTTGCTCCTAATCCGGCGAGCTTGCCGTCTTCGTTGCGGTTAAATTGTATAAAGACCAGGTTCCAGAGTTCGACGAATCGTCCGCAGCCGCTGTTGACGCCGCACTTGTGGCGGGGTACGTTTTTCCTGCTGCACATTTCCGGCCCCAGGTCGATGTGTATTTCACTGCATGGCCCGCACGGACCTGCCTCGCCCATCTCCCAGAAGTTATCTTTCCTGCCAAACGCCAAAACCCGCTCTGGGGGTATCGTAGTAACCTTCGTCCACAAATTGCCCGCCTCCTCATCGGCCGGCAGAGAGTCATTGCTGTCACCGGCAAAAACCGTTGCCCATAGTCTTTCCGGCTTAATGCCCCAGACATCGACAAGAAGTTCCCACGCCCACTCGATTGTTTCTGCCTTGAAATAGTCATCGAAGGACCAGTTACCTAACATTTCAAAAAAGGTATGGTGATAAGTATCTTTGCCGACTTCTTCGAGGTCGTTATGTTTGCCGCTTACCCGCAGACATTTTTGGCTGTTGGCTACTCGGCGATGTTCCGGCGGCGTCAGCCCCAAAAAAATATCCTTGAACTGGTTCATCCCCGCATTGGCAAAAAGCAAGGTCTCGTCGTTGGCGGGAACTATCGGTGAACTCGAGACAAATTCGTGCCCTTTGTCCCTGAAAAAATCTATAAAGCCGTTTCTAATTTGTTTTGCACTTAACACTTTATGCTTGCCTTTCTCGTATTTTGCTTCACGCGCTACAGAAGTCCTTTGGCAGCAAGGATTTTGCTCTTCAATTCCTCACACAACTCTTTGTTCTCAGCGAGGTATTGTTTTGCATTTTCTCTTCCCTGTCCGAGCCGGATATCGCCGTAGTTCAGCCAGGCGCCGGATTTTTCGACTACCTCACAGCCGATACCCATATCGATTAAATCGCCTTCGTAGCTGATACCTCTGTCGAACATAAGGTCGAACTCGGCATCCCGGAAAGGTGGTGCGATTTTGTTCTTTACTACTCTTGCCCTGACCCTCGTGCCAACAGCACCGCTGCTGTCCTTTATGGTCGCTATTCGTCTTACATCGAGTCGGATAGAGCTGTAAAATTTCAGCGCTCTGCCGCCGGGTGTGGTTTCCGGATTTCCAAACATCACCCCGATTTTCATACGGATTTGGTTTATGAAAATAAGGGCGGTCTTGCTCTTATTGATAACGGCGGCAAGTTTCCTCATCGCCTGGCTCATTAATCTTGCCTGCAGCGCCATATGGCTGTCCCCCATCTCGCCTTCAATCTCCGCTTTTGGTGTCAGCGCGGCGACCGAGTCAATAACGATAGCATCGACGGAATTGGACCTGATTAGCATCTCGGTGATTTCAAGCGCTTCTTCGCCGGTGTTGGGCTGGCTAACAAGAAGACTGCTGACATCCACGCCCAGTCTCTTGGCCCAGGTTGTATCGAGAGCGTGTTCGGCGTCGATAAATGCGGCCACCCCACCTTTGCGCTGAGCGTTTGCAATGGCGTGAAGTGCCAGCGTGGTCTTACCGCTCGATTCAGGCCCAAACAACTCGGTAACCCTGCCGCGAGGAATGCCTGCACCGCCGAGAGCCAAATCCAGCGATAATGAGCCTGTGCTGATGCCCTCAATCCGGGCATACTTGTGCTCATCCATTTGCATAATAGCGCCCTGGCCGTATTGCTTTTCAATCTGTGCAATCACTCGCTCCAAGGCATCTTCTTTACCTGTTGTTTCCGAGCCTGCTTTTGTTTTTTTTGTCTTTGCCATTTCCCTTTTCTCCAGCTTTATCAGATTGTTTTGATAGAATATGCCCTGTCTTTCAGTTTAATTTTAATTTTTGAATCTTGGTTTCGTATTTTTCGCTTTACGTTTTTAGCTTAACTTATAATTACCCAGCACTGCATAAATAGGCCCTTGTGGCGTCAATTCGCTCTGGTAAACCGCAACCGAATCGGCTGCTATAGTTCCAATTTTAAATTCTTTATAATCCTTGCTTACTTGTGCCAGCTTAATACCTGCTGCCGGTTTTCTTATTCTGCACAAAGTCAGGTGCCCGGAAAATCTTCTGGCTTCTTCCGCCCAGCCGGCCTCTGACAATTGCCTGTCAATATCTTCCTGCAATTGTTGCAGTTGTTCATTTCCTTCGCCGGCCCCGACCCACAGGACCCTGGCACTTCTGCCGCCAAAATACCCCACTGTTTTTACATCTACCTCGAAATTTTTATGCCGGCCTGAAACCTCTTTGACTATATGACAGACATCAGCAACTTTTTCATCTTTAACTTCACCCAAAAACTTCAGCGTAAGATGTATATTTTCCGGCCTGACCCATTTGACATCACTCTTTTTAATATCAGCCTTGACCTGCAGTTGCTGCTGTAAATCATCCAGAGCCTTTCTGGTTTCCTCGTTGATATCTATCGCTATAAACAATCGCATTTTCAATCATTCGTTTTTTTTGCTATAAGTTCAACTTTGCCGCCCTTGCGTTAAAACTGTGTTATGTTTCTCAGCGTCTCAAATCTGCTGTCAATGTCGGCTTTGCTTATCGAGGTCAGACCTGTCAGCGAGAAATCCGCAATCGCAAATGATGCAGCCACCGTTCCATAAACAATTGCTGTTTTTAACGAGGCAAAATCGGTTTTTCCGACTTCAGCCAGATAGCCCATCAATGCCCCCGCAAAGCTGTCGCCGGCTCCTGTCGGGTCCTTGATTTGGGTTGCGGGAAAAGCCGGCAGGACGAATTTGTCACCCTTATTATTACACATTAATGAACCCGACTCACCTTTTTTGATAACTGCGACCACAGGTCCCATCCCCAGAATATTTTCCGCCGCTCTTATCAGATTCTTTTCTTTGGCCAGCATTCTTGCCTCGTCTTCATTGATTATAACGGCATCAATTTTCTTTAGCAGGGCCTTTAGGTCATCGAGCCGGCTGTCAATCCAGCAGTTCATCGTGTCAGCCGCCACGAAAGAGGGGTTTTCAATTTGTTCGAGCAGTTGAAGCTGAAGGGCTGGCGCCGTATTGGCAAGAAAGACGAACCTGCTGTCTTTATATTCGTCGGGTACTTCCGGCGGTGCTTCGGCCAAGACGTTTAATTCAACGTTTTCTGTTATCGCAGCGCTCATAGTGTCGTGATATGAGCCCTTCCAGCGAAATGTCCTGCTGAGTGCTCTTGTCTCCAGCCCGCGTAAATCAACATTTCTGTCTGCAAAGACCTCGGCCAAATCGAACGGACAATCCGCCCCGACCGCCCCTAAGAGTCTGACGCCGCAGAAGAAACTTGCTGCCATACTGAAATAAACCGCCGAACCGCCAAGGCAATTCTCACTGACGCCGTAGGGCGTACTGACCGTGTCAATGCCTATCGAACCGGTTACCAATAATGGCATTTTACTGCCCCCTTTCCCTTTTAATTATTGATTATTTGTTATTATTATTTCCAAATTTTTTCAGCGTTATATCTATCCTTGCCAGCGTATTTTCTCTGCCTAACATATCCACCGAATCGAAAATCGGGGGGCTGATTGTAGTTCCGCAGATGGCAACACGCAAAGGCTGAGCTACTTTGCCCAGGCCGACCTGCTTTTCTTCGGCCAGGCCTCGCAGCATATTCTCAATGGCTTCTTCGGTAAACTGCTCCATCGCAGCAAGCCTGTCTCTTACTGTTTGCAGTATAGCAAGACCGTCATTTTTCAACAGAACTTTTTTGACCGCTTTGTCATCATACTCGATTTTGCGGTTGGCCAAAAAGAGAAATCTGCTTTTGCGCTCGATATCAGCCAGGGTTCGGGCGCCTGCGTTAACTTTTATGATTCTTGTGAGGAGCCTGTCGTCCGCGGAAAGTACCACGGATTCAACCACTCTTAAATAATCCTTAAAATGCCCGAGCAGCTTTGCCTCGTCGGCCATACGGATGTGCTCGGTGTTGAACGCAATGAGTTTCTTCCGGTCGAACAAGCTGTTGGACTTTGTCAGCCGTGTCAGGTCAAAGCTGCTAATCAATTCATCGGCCGTCATAATTTCCCGTTCATCACCGGGATTCCAGCCAAGTAATGCAAGGAAATTCACCATTGTTTCAGGCAGATACCCGCTTTTGAAAAAATCAACGATATTTATCTCCGGCAGTTGCACACCGAGATATTCCGCCATTGCATTAACGCTTGGCATATCCGCAGTACTCTTGCCCGCAATGAAACTGTTCACCTCTTCAATCGTTAAATTACCAACCTCGGCAAGCTTTTCCGGCTCGATATCCTCCCTGGTCTTGATTGTTTTTCTCAGCACCTTTGGCCGTTCACGCTTGGACAGTTTCCCGCCGCCTTCGCTGACGGTAACGGACATATGGGCGTATTTTGGAAGTTCTTTGCCGGCGAATAAAGCCTGCCATAGCGCCTGCTGACAGGGCGTGTTCATAAGATGTTCCTGCCCGCGGATGACGTGCGTAACTTTCATCAAACAGTCATCAACCACACAGGCAAAGTTATATGTGGGCAGTCCATCGCTCTTTTTTATTATGAAATCACCGAGTTCGCCGCGGCCGAATTTAACTTCCCCGCGCACAATATCTTCTACGGTGACAGCCGTATCAGGCATAGCAAAACGCACAACCACTTCCCTGCCCTGGGCCTTTGCCTTCTTAACATCCTGCTGGTCCGCAAAGACGTCCGGCCTGGGATAGACAAAGTTTTCCTTCTTCGCTGTGGCCTTGTCGCGCATCACCTGCAGCTCTTGGGGCGTATCGAAGCAGTAATACGCCTTCTTCTCATCGAGCAGTTTCTTTACGTATTTGTCGTAGATGTCCTTTCGCTTCGATTGCTGATAAGGCCCGTTTGGCCCGCCAACTTGGGGCCCCTCGTCCCAGTCGATACCCAGCCATCGCAAATCGTCTATTACCTGCTTCGTTGCGGTGGGTGTATTCCTTTTTGTATCGGTGTCTTCGATGCGCAGTACGAACCTGCCGCTCATTCGCCTGGCAAAAAGCCAGTTGAAAAGGGCGGTTCTGGCTCCACCGATATGAAGATATCCCGTTGGCGACGGTGCAAAACGCGTTACGACCATTTTCAACCTCAACAATTACGCTAAACTTCTCGAAAAAGATAATGGTATGCTATAGAGGGTTTGTTGTCAAGAACCAGATACCCGCCCCGCTACCCGCCGCCCTCGTCAGATTTTCGCCCACGCCGGGACTGATTTGACAAACATTCTCTTTCAATGGTTTTCTTAGCATCACCTCACCAACTTCCAAAAAGTCCGAGCAGCATACAGATGAGCACAAATAAGAGATTTTTCGGACAATTTTGCCCAAGGTTTAAGTATCACTATACTTACCAAAAATTCCTGATATAAAAATTCTTGACATATTCAACGGCTTGTTTTATCCTGTCTTGATTTGATTGTATAAATATCGGGAAAAATAGCCGGAAAAAATTTGGAGGTTGTTTTGTGGCCAAAGAATTAGCTCGTGAATTAATTAACGCAGGGGTTCATTTTGGGCATGGTGTTAGTCGCTGGGACCCCAAAATGGCTCCATTTATTTTCGCAAAGCGCGGCAAAATCCATATTATTGATGTGAAAAAAACCCTCAAAGGGATATTAATAGCCAAAAAAATGCTTATGGACATAGTTTCTTCGGGCAAGGACGTTGTTTTTGTCGGCACCAAGCGTCAGGCACAAAAAGCGGTTGAGGCGGCTGCTGAAAAATGCGGGATGCACTTTGTCTCCGGGCGGTGGCTGGGCGGTATGCTGACGAATTTCAGGACGATACGCTCTCGACTGCAAAGATTAGAGCAGTTGGAAGTTATGCAGCAAAACGGAACGCTTCAGAGCGAAAGCAAAAAACAGGCATCAAGACTGAAGCGGGAGATGAAAAAGATAAAAAGCAACCTGGAAGGCATCCGGGAAATGACCCGTCTGCCCGGCGCCGTTGTGGTGGTTGACGCAAGGAAAGAATATATTGCTTTGCATGAGGCAAAAAAACTGGGGATTGTAACGATAGGAGTTCTCGATACGGACTCCGACCCTGACACGGTGGATGTTGCGATACCGGCAAACGATGATTCCATCCGGGCTGTTGACTTAATACTTAATGAGTTGGCCGAGGCGGTTGCGGCGGGCAAAACGATGGTTTCGGTCGAGGCCGGGGCCAAACAACGACAACGGCCGAAGCGGGCCCGTTCAAGAAGGCCGGCACTGGCACGAGCCGATGAATCCGAACCAACCGCTGCTGCCGCCAGCGAACCCGAGAAGGCAAAAACGGAGGAATCTGCTTCAGCAAAACCGACAAAGACCGAGGCACCCGCTTCGCCGGAGCCGGCTAAGGCTGAAGAGACAGTCTTAACAAAATCGGCAAAAACCGCCGAAGAGTCTGCTTCAGCAAAACCGACTTCGCTGGAAAATGAACAGCAGCAATCAAGTTAGTCCTGAAAAATAAATTGCCGATTAACCATTTGAAATTTTCAGTTGGCAGTTGAATATCAGAAGATTCTGCACATACTGTAAGATAGGAGTTTTAAGATGGCGGAAATTTCAGCTTCAATGGTAATGGAACTGCGAAAAATGAGTGGACAGGGTATGATGAACTGCAAAAAAGCCCTCCAGGAATCGAGTGGGGATATTAAGGGGGCGATGGAGATACTGAGAAAAAAGGGACTTGCGACTTTGGCCAAGCGCGCCGGGCGAGCTACTTCTGAAGGTGTTGTTCTTGCCAAGAGCAGCCCCGATGGTGATGTAACGGCAATGGCCTCTCTCTGCTGCGAGACTGATTTTGTGGCAAAGAGCGATGCCTTTCTGACAGCGGTGGATACATTAGAAGACTATGCGATTGCCTGTCCTCAATTTGAGGGTATAGATAACCTCCTTAAAGTCGAAATTGACGGTAAAAAATTCGATGAGGTGCTCAATGAGCTGATAAGCCAGACCGGCGAAAAAACAGAAATCGGTGATTATCAAAAGTACAAAGTTGCGCCGACCGAGCTTACTTGCAGTTACATTCATTTTAATAAGAAGGTCGGTGTAATGGTTATGATTGAGACCAGCGACCCCAAGGTAGCAGCGGCAGAAGGGCTAAAGAAGGCAGGAACGGAAGTCGCAATGCACATTGCGGCAACAAACCCCCTGGCGCTGGATAAGGATGGGATTGACCCTGAGATAATCGAGCAGGAAAAGGCGATTATGGCCGAGCAGGTTAAGGATAAGCCGGCCAATATCATAGACAAAATTGTAGAAGGCAAAATGAGGAAATTCTATACAGAGAATTGTTTGCTGGCCCAGCCCTTTGTAAAAGACGACAGCAAGACCGTTGCCGAAGTCATAGCCCAGGCCGGCAAAGAAGCCGCAGGCCGGGCAAAAATAAAGAAATTCGTCCGGTTCACCGTCGGATAAAGAACTGGACTTTAACTATTGCTCTGAAGATAAGCTGATGATTATTCGCCGAGTACCAATGACTGAATAATGGCCAAGAGCAAATACAATCGGGTGTTGTTGAAACTGTCGGGGCAAAGCTTTTGCAAACCGGGCGGCTTCGGAATTGACGGTGAGCAGCTCAAATCGATAGCCGAGAGGGTAATGCATATCTGTCAGCTCGGGCCGGAAGTAGCTATTGTAGTGGGCGGAGGAAATTTTCTGCGAGGAGAAAGTTTTTCCGAGGTCAGCAAAATACCAAGAAATACCGCCGATTATATGGGGATGCTGGCTACTATCATTAACGCCTGTGCACTGCAGGAGACACTCGAAAAATTGGGCCAGCCCACCAGGGTCTTAAGCGCAATTGAAGTGGCGGCGATTTGTGAGCCGTTCATACGAAGAAGGGCGCTTCGCCACCTTGAGCACAAAAGGGTGGCAATACTGGCCGGCGGAACCGGAAACCCCTTCTTTACAACCGATACCTGTGCGGCACTGAGAGCGGCGGAGCTCGATGTGGAGCTTATCGTAAAAGCAACGAAAGTCCACGGCGTTTACAGCGAGGACCCCGAACAAAGTCCGGACGCTCAACTGTTTGAAAAATTATCCTATAACGACGTGCTGAATAAAAACCTCAGGATTATAGACCACTCGGCCATAAGTCTTTGCAAAGAAAATAATATTCCAATTATTGTTTTGAATATCTTCAAAGAAGGCAACATAACAAAGGCCATTTGTGGGCAGCAGGTCGGCACATTAATCTGTTAGTTACAGAGGTTGCGAGATGCCTGTTAAAGAAATAGTCACCGAAAGTAAATCGAAAATGCAAAAGGCGATTGAAGTCCTCGAAAACGACTTAAAATCAGTTCGGACCGGAAGGGCTTCGACCGGACTGGTTGAGAATATAAAGGTTGATTACTATGGGACACCTACCCCTTTGAAGCAGATGGCGACTTTGGCAACACCCCAGGCCGATATGATTGTAATTAAGCCCTTCGACCCATCTTCAGCTAAAGAAATAGAAAAGGCAATCAAAAACAGTGATTTGAGTATTGCACCGATTATGGACGGTAAAATAATTCGGCTGAGTATCCCACCACTAAGTGAGGAAAGAAGAAAGCAGCTCGTCGCCCAGGCCAAACAGACCGGCGAACAGACAAAGGTAAGTATTCGCAACATACGAAGAGAGGCGAACAAAAATCTCGAAAAAGAGCGAAAAGACAAAATCATCACCGAAGACGACCTTGAAACCGGCAAAAGACAAATCGACGATATTACCAAGGAAAGCACCGACAAAATCGACGCAGTAATCAAAAGTAAATCCGACGAGATATTGCTCGACTGATTTGGACTGAATCAATTTCAGTTTTTTTGGGGGACAAAAGTATGAAAGCCGAAAAAAACTCCAAAACCCGACCGCGACCAAAAACAAAAAAGCGAATCCTTAAACTGCTGTTGGTACTTCTGGTTGTCTTGATTTTGTTGGTGGTCTTTGCTGTGCCGGCATTTGTATCGAGCGAAAGTGGGCGCAAATTAATACTGACTAAAATCAACAGTTCTGTGGACGGCCGAACCGATTTTGCCGGTCTTTTAATGAGCTGGTTCAAAGGTATCAGGGTTACGGACTTTAGCTTTATCGACGGTGCCGGCCAAACGTCGGTATCAGTAAAGCAGATTACCACAAAACCCCACTACACCTCTATTCTTACGGGCAGTTTGTCCTTCGGCGAAACAATCGTCGATGAGCCGAAAGTTCAGATAAATCTTAATGCCGAGCGGTTGTTAAAAAGCAAAGACTTTCAAAAGGAGAGGCCGAGAGGCAAAAAAGTCTCTTTGCTGATTAAAAAAATCGACCTTGTTATCAACGACGGCAATCTGAAAGTAACAGATTCAAAGACCGGCAGCGTTGAGCTTTCACAGATAAACTCCAGACTGAATTTGCGCCCGCCGGGCAAGCAAACAGATTTCAATATAGATATGGCTGTGGTTGATGAAGCAAAAGAGTCAAAGATTCATACAGAAGGCAGCATTAGGCCCGGCAAAATAAAGGCCGGCTGGACACTGAAAGGAACAAGCGGAGAATTGACTGTTGAGCTCAACGATTTGGACATTGGCTCTCTGTCGCCGTTTTTTACATTAGCTGGAATTGAGGTTGATGCCGGAGGCAGTATATCAGCCAACATAAAAAGCGAAATTAAAGACGGCCGAATTGAAAACGCAGCCGTAACCATTCTGGCCGAAAACCTGGATATTACAGGGCCCGCATTAAATGGTGACCGATTACAGACCGGACAATTGGATATTAATGTAAAGCTGGCCCGCAAGAGGGAAATGATAAATGTTGAAAATTTTGACATCCGCACTGACTGGCTTTCGGTACAAGCAAGCGGCACTGTCCCAACAACATTCGATTCGTTCACCGAATTTCTAAAGTCGGACTCAAAATTAAAAGCCGGCTTTGATTTAGACATCGCCGAAATCTTTTCCCAATTGCCTCAGACTTTTGGCGTTAAAGAGGATATGCAGGTAACTTCCGGTCGGCTGACAGGTGATATTGAGACATTGACCGAAAATGGAAAAAGAAAAATAGCCGCCAGAGCAAATCTTGACCGATTGGCGGGACTGGTAAGCGGTAAGCAAATTGCTCTTTCTCAGCCGATTAGTGCCGCAGTTGAAATATCCTCCGAGGCCGGTAAAATAAATTTTGATAATCTGGATGTTTCAGCCGCATTTGCAAAAGTCAATGCCGAAGGCAGCGCCGAAAAGATTAGATATGACGGACAGCTTGATCTGGCAAAGCTTCAATCGGAACTGGGACAGTTCATAGACATCGGCCGATACAAAATAGCCGGCCAGGTTTTAAGCAACGGGGAAGTATCGATTACCACCGACAAAATCACCGCTGTCGGCTCGTCCGTGGTGAAAAATCTTAACATAACTTCGCCCGAAGGTTTGGTTGCCTCGGAGCCCTTGGCCGATATCGCTTTTGTTGCTCAGACGGACAAGAAGACGGTAAATATCAATTCAATACAGGCAAAAGCAGCTCTTGGTCGTATGAGCGTAGAAAATGCGGTTCTGCCATTGAACGAAGATACGAAAAAGTCAATGGAGTTGGCATTTTCGGCTGATGATATTGACCTTGAGAAGCTCAGACCGTTTGTGGTGATGTTCGCATCTTTTCCAAAAGAAATGCAACTGGCGGGAATTGCCAAATCAGATTTCTCTATCAGTCCTGAAAAGGACGGCTACCGTATCAAAACCGATGCGACAAAAATCAAAAATCTTAAACTAATGTATCCGGGCAGGGAGCCTTTTGACCAGAGTTCTGTATCGGTTATTTTTGATGGGCTGGTTAATCCGGAAGAACAAACTATTAATATCATAAAGTTCGAGTTGATAAGCCCGCAAATAAAGATTTACAAGGGCCAATTCAAAAAAACCATCAACAGCGGTAAAGCAAAATTAGAGGGAAAGCTCGATTGTGAATATGACTGGGCCGCTCTGGGCACTGTGGCGGCGCCGTTTTTGCCGCCCGGTCTGCAAATTGAGGGCCAAAGAACACTCTCTGTCAATTTTGCCAGTCAATATCCGGCCGGGCAGACGGATAAATTCCTGCCCAACCTCAATACAAAAGACAAAGTGGGTTTGGGTTTCGAGCGGGCAGAGTATATGGGTCTGAATTTCGGGCCGAGTGAAGTGGAAATCCAAATCCAAAACGGACTGCTGAGTATCGCCCCTTTTTCAACGACCGTCAACAATGGACAATTCAACTTTGCCGCCGAGGCGGATTTTAAACAAGAGCCGGCACTGCTGAAAACGCCCCAGCCGATTCATATCGTAAAGAATATTCAAATCAACGATGAGACGGCCAGAAAACTTTTGATGTATGTTAACCCGATTTTCGCCAACGCCGTGAATGTCAGAGGCGTTGCAAATTTCAACTGTGAACAGCTTGCAATACCACTGGCAGCAGGGAAAAGAAATAACATTGAAGTTGCCGGAATAATTTCAATGAGTCAAATACAACTGGAGGCCTCGGATTTGCTCGGCCAGCTCCTTTCATTATTGGGAACGAGTATGCGAGGACAGGATATTGTTGTCCATCCGACGAGATTCGTTTTGCAAAATGGACGTCTTCGTTATGAAAATATGCAAATCGATATCGGCCGGACTCCGGTTAATTTCAAAGGCACTATCGGACTGGATAAGAGTCTGGATATGATGGTAATTCTCCCCTTTACCCTAAAGGGCACAACGGCAAGGGTCGATAAAGAAACTGTCGGCAGCAGAATATCACTGCCGCTTAAAGGTACTATTGATAAGCCTGAACTTGATTTGGGCCGACTCCTCGAGGAACAATTAAAGCAGGAACTGCAAAAGCAGTTGGAAAAGGGCCTCAAAGATTTATTTAAGTAAGTGGTGCTCGAGGAGTTTTATAATTGAAAGGGAGTTATGATGCTTAAAAAGCTTTTGTCCACGCCAACAGCCCAGCTTGGCAGGGCAAGCCGGCTTGTGGTTTTTCAGATTAAACTATGGACTCACTGTGCCAGACTCTTAAGGAAAAAC
>Ga0180431_10002572_pt1 | contig 24231 bp, 22 predicted proteins | sample SS_ome_11_FD_132459 | JGI IMG/M metagenome (GOLD analysis project Ga0180431, IMG submission 132459) | Hypersaline lake sediment archaeal communities from the Salton Sea, California, USA - SS_1_MS_1 metaG | ecosystem: Environmental > Aquatic > Non-marine Saline and Alkaline > Hypersaline >...
ATCGCTTTGCTTCTTCATGGATCACTCCTTCCGTGTAACAAGTATACACCGAAGTATCCATTAGCTCAGAAGTAAATCTGTCCCATCGAGTCTGACACGGAACACTGCTTTGAAGCTGATCTTGAATCTCCAAGATATTTCCTTAGACTATTTAGTCAAGAAGGATTACTAGCTGCAGGGGAGATATTGAGGAACTATACATTGCTTGGAGATGACTTGCTATATACTCCCTTTTCGAAAGTGTGGGGAATACTAGAGGAGCTTATACCTGACGGCAACTAATATACTTCTATTGTAGACAAAGCAATTCTCTCCTTCTTTTACTTGTATTACCCCGTATTCTGTGTTGATTGTTTATCTTCGTCTCCAAAATGTCTCCAAGACTGGGGAGGATTGCTGGGGACCATTGGGGAATCCTGGGGACTTAATAATGCATATAATTAGTTGTAAGATCAGATGTTATAGCCGAAAGACGCACGCTGTCAATAAGTTAAAGGTTTAATAAATTAGGGTTCGATTCCCGCCGCCTCCACCATCGCAAAGAATTCGAACCGGGCTATGGTTCCTCTGCACATTCCGGCTCCGATTTAGTGGAGCCGTTCTTATTTAAACTGACAACACGGCTATAGGGTAGCGGTCATTTCCGAGACACAAGAGAAAGAACTTGACACGGATACCATATTGTGCAATTTGAATATTAGATATTCAATTGTCCGTGTACCGTCGGAGGAGACCGACATGATCAAACGAATTCTGGCTCTCAGGTTGAAACGGGCAGCGAGGCAGTTGCCGATTGTGACCCTGACCGGGCCCAGGCAATCAGGCAAGACAACCCTTGTCAGGGCGGTATTCGGGGATTACCGATACATTTCCATGGAACTGCCCGATCAACGGGAGTTTGCACTGAATGATCCCAGAGGTTTTCTCGACCAGTTCGACGGGCCGGTCATCCTCGATGAAGTTCAACGTACACCGGAACTTTTCTCGTATATCCAGGTCCTTGCGGATGAGCACAGGGAATGGACCGGTCGGTTTATACTGACCGGATCACAGAATTTTCTGCTCCTTCAAAGCATCTCGCAATCGCTCGCTGGAAGATGCGCCGTCCTGCATCTGATGCCGTTCTCCCTGGCCGAGCTCGAGGATCGGAAATCCATGGCACCGGAGTCAATCGCCAACGCCCGTGTCCGAAGCCCCAAGAAGCGCAGGAGAACATTGCTCGAGACCATATTCACGGGTTTTTATCCCCGCATACATGATAGACGCCTTAAGCCGGGAGATTGGCTTGCAGGCTACTACCAAACGTATCTCGAGCGAGACGTGCGCAATGTTTTGAATGTAGGAGATATTGAGTCATTCGGCAGATTTGTTCGGCTTTGTGCCGGCAGGTGCGGTCAATTGCTCAATCTTTCGGGATTGGCGTCCGACTGCGGAATCTCGCACACCACGGCCAAACGATGGATATCAGTGCTTGAGGCGAGCTTCATTGTAATCCAACTCAGGCCTCATCACAAAAATTTCGGCAAGCGTCTGATTAAAAGTCCAAAGCTCTATTTTCTGGATACCGGACTTCTCTGCTATCTGCTTCAGATCCATTCGCCGCAAGAGCTTCTTCACCGGGCGGAGCGGGGTGCGGTTTTCGAGAGTTTTATAATCTCCGAGCTCTATAAAAACTATATGCACAGGGGGGAGCAACCGCGGCTGTATTTCTGGCGCGATGCCGCGGGACACGAGGTGGATATCATCATCGACAGGGGGGACGTTTTGATTCCCGTAGAGATCAAGTCTGCGCAGACGTTCTCATCCGGCTTTCTGGACAATCTCATGTACTGGAAAAATCTATCAGGCGACATGGAGGCTTCCGCGGCCCTCATCTACGGCGGCGAGGAATCGTTCAGGCGCGCTGGGGTGGTTGTGCGTCCATGGTTCGCGATGTGAATTGGACGTATCGGCTGTTGATCCTTACCGCAATCTCAGATGAATAATTCACGTTGCTCTTGTATTCGCATGTGGATCATATCAGCCGAGCCCCAGTGGAAGATTAAAAAGTGCTTACTCAGCCATTTGCTCGATGCTCAATGCGCCGGAACCATGCAACAGCCTTGGCCACCGTTTTGTCGGTGACGCCGAGGCTTCTGGCAATCGCCGAGACACTCATGCCTAACTGTTTAAGCTGAAATGCCTTAGGTGCGATTTGCTGATAGATCGGCGCAGCGCCTGTATCGAGTATCTCAGCCTCAAAATGGACCTGGGCGAGGGTTCGAATTCTTTGCGACAGTGTCCACCATCGCAAAGAATTCGTACTATTATCTGAAACGACACCCCTAAAGCGGATAAAAGAGCAGGGACATTCGGGCTTCCGCCGATCAGAACAATTCGCCTTTTGATAAGGATTTGACAAACGTCGATATGGGGAGGATCTCAATCCCGTCGTCCGTTCGCCGTGCTTTCTGTTCGAGGCAAACTACGAGGCGTCGTTTTACTTCGCCGTGGTCCTGAGCGACATTACGCAGCCCTTTCAAATGGTCATTGGTGATTCGGGCGGATGACTTTACTTCGATGGCAAGCTGCATGTCGTTGATAATGAAGTCGACTTCAATCCCACTCGGGAGTCTCCAGTAGGAGATTATCGCGTCTGCATCGGCATAGGCATTGTAGGTGACGAGTTCGTGAAAAATCCAGTTTTCGAGCGCCTTGCCATAGAGTTCGGAACCAGGTTGCAGCGTGCCACGCCGCGCCAAACGGTTAACCAAACCTACATCAGCAAAGTAGAATTTGGGAGCACCGATCACTCTCCGCTTTGGACGCTTGCGATAGGCCGGCAGCCAGCGCCCGAGGAGTGTATCTTCAAGAATGCCGAAGTAGGCTTTCACCGTGTGAGAAGAAACGCCACATTCACGGGCAATAGTCGAAAAGTTGACGAGTTCGGTGTCGCTCAACGCTGCAATGTTTAGGAATCCTGAAAAAACAGGAAGGTTTCGAACCAGACCTTCCGCCGCCACCTCTTCCTTGAGATAGTCCGCAACGTATGCATCGAGTAGCTTGCGGGGCCGGGATGATGCATAGATCCGTGGCAAGTATCCGTGGTTTAGAATTCGATCCAATTCGAACTCGCGCTTGAGCTCCGATGCGACAAGGCCATGTAGCTCATAGCGGACAGCACGACCACCGAGCAGGTTGGCGGCACCGCGCTTAACTTTACGTGCGCTCGATCCACAGAGTGCGAATTGGAAACCTCGGTTTTCGAAGAGCCAATGAGCTTCATCGAGCAGTGCGGGTACCTTTTGGATTTCGTCGATAACGATTTGGCGATCACGATCTTCGTCGGTGAGTTCCTGACGCAGTAGCTCTGGCTGCTGTAAATAACGCCGGTATTCCTCCGCCTTCAGAAGGTCGATCCAAATGGCCTGCCCGTAGGTATGGCGTAGGAGTGTGCTCTTGCCTGTTTGGCGGGAGCCCCATAGGAAGAACGTCTCCGTTCCGGCAGGCGGGAGTTTCTGGGCTCGTTGAATGTACATATGGTTCAAAATATCATGATAATTTGAAGTGTCAACAAAAAAGTGGCCAACGGCCGACGGACTTCATCTGTGGATCTCTGACTCCAAAATGCCTCCAAGACCTGGGAGAACTCTAAGGTACTGAAGCAGGTGTGCTATTCTTGACCTTTGATTTTCCTTTTTTTTAATAATTCCCATCTATTGTTATGGAACCAGACCTGTACTTGGGCATGACGATGATCTCCTATGTATACTCCAAACCCATAAGCCTCTGTGAGGTTTGCGGTATTAAGATAGCTGACGATATTATCGCCTTCCTCGAATTCAGCATAACATATTTTTCGTAACGATGCTCAAGATGTATTTTTCTAGCTGTCGGGCCGTTGAGCGGTGCGCTGGAACCAGTCAACAGCTTTAGCCACTGTTTTGTCTGTGACACCGAGCTTTCTGGCGATCGATGAGTTGCTCATACCTAATTGCTTAAAATGAAATGCTTTATGCGCGATTTGCTGGTAGACCGGGGCGGCGCCTGAATCGAGTATCTCCACCTCAAATGGGATCTGGGCAAAGGTTCGAATTCTTTGCGACAGCCTCCACCATTTAAATGTTGCTCCTGCAATCAGTTGGTATTTCTTTTCAATTGCTTCCTGTTTGTGTACGTCAGTTCTTCTGGTATTAAGGTGGTGAAATAGCATTCCAGGTGAATTGGCTGTTAATCTAATTTACCTTCAACGTCTTAAGCATTTCCAGGGCATGAGTATCCTGAGAATTGAATTCAAGTGATTTTTTGAAGCTTTGGATGGCCGACAGGCTGTCGCCTTTTATGATGTATGCATCTCCGAGGGCACCGTAGGCCTCCCAGTATCCAGGGAATTCAGTTGTAGCAAACTGTAAAATTTCGAGAGCCCAATCCAAATGGCCTATTTCGATAACGTAGTTGCTTATATTGATAAAATACTCTTTCTGCGGGACGATGAAATGGTTCGTATCATTTTTCAAGCGGCGATATTCATCGATGAACGCGGATATCCCGGCGTGCATGCCCACATCTTCTTCGATATACTGCGTCAGTTTGTGTTTGATGAGGATATGATCATTCGGTTTGTTGTTGAGCAATTGATGGATCTTCAGAACCATCTCGTTGCCCTCACAGAGGAAACTGCAATTACTGCAGATAATAATGATCTGGTTTTTTGCCGTGTAATGAAAATGATTTGATTTGAAAAGCTTGCAGGTTCCATCATGCCAGTAGAGCGTCTCTTTCTCATGGGTAACCGGGTCTTCCAGAATGGAAATTTCGCCTACAAATCCATTGCCGAACGTGCCAAAGTAATTCCTCACAAGTTCTTGAGAGATTTGGGGGATTGGCACACGTGTTTTCGCGTTTCTCATCTTCAAATACATGTCCATGTATTTTTTCGATAGCAGCCGATTCGTGGACAGCGCCTTGCTGAACTTGAAGAGATCCCCCACGGTTGAGTACAAATTTCCGTAGGCGAAGCCGCAGATGGCGGGATCATAAGAATACATCTCTTCATTCCATGTAGTATATCTATCCCCCCATTTCGCGTAAGAAGTAGCCCTATTTTCAAGAATTAATCCATTCCGGTTGCAACCGGTCTGCGTCATTCCAAGCGGGTTCAATATCTGTTCACTGAGCACTTCTTCATAGCTTTTCCCGGTCACCTTTTCAATGATCAGGCCGAGGATGAAATATCCGGCATTTGAATACCCGTAGCCTTTGCCCGGTTCAAAACGGAGTCCCTCTTCGGAGAGTTGCTTGAGATATTCCTGAAGCCACTCTTCTTTCCTGGTTGCGTAGTAGTACTTCTCAATTCCCTCGGGAAAAATCAGGCCGGATGTATGGCAGAGCAACATTTCAATGGTGATTTGGTCGCCAATATCCTTGGGAAAGTCCGGTAAAAAATCGGATATCGTATTGTCAAGTTTAAGCTTGCCTTTCTCGACCAATTGTGTGACAAGCATCGCAGTAAGTTGCTTAGTTATCGATCCGATCATGAATTTGGTTTCGGGAGTGTTGGGGATATTCCGTTCCACGTTCGCCAGCCCATATCCCTTAGCGAATACCACCTTGCCTCCATCGGCAACCAGAACGGATCCCATGAATTGTTGGTCAACGACATATTCATTGATCAACTCATCTAGCTGGTGCGTTAGAGATTGCGAATGACCCTGGGATGCAAAACCCAAAAGAAAAATAAAAAAGAATAGCTTTACCCAAACTAAATGTTCCTTTTCCATTATACCCTCCAATTTCAGCGCTTACCCTCAGCATCCTTCGTTGTGAGCATGAAGCTATTTTCCTTTCCTGATCCTGTTCAATGACTGTTCATAATCAGGCCGCAAATCTTCCGGCGCCAGGCTGAGCGCTTTTTCAGACGTTTCCACAGCTTTGTTGTAATCACCGGTAACCAGGTACAGCCACGCCAGCGTATCCCAGATGTGACAGGCCTCCGGTTTGATTTTCACGGCTTCCCTGGTGTAGGTTAGGGCCGTTTTATATTCATCTTTCACTTCATTCTCATACACCCACCAGGCATAATCATTGTAAAATTCGGGATCCTGATTGAATATCTGTAACGCGTCGTGATATACCTGCACGGCCTTATCCAATTCATTTCTTCTTTGATAGGTCTTTGCCAGCCACCGGTATGCATCACGGATGTCTTTATAATCCGGGTGCTCGGCGATAAAGGCAATCAGTGCCTCCGGTTTACGGTGGATCACACCGTCGTAGGACGCATTCCAGTAAAGAGCTTCTGTCTTATGTCCGAAATGATCGTCGGGATCCGCCTCAAGAATGGTTTTATAAAGCAGGGACGCATCATAATCCTCATTTGTTTCCTGATACTTCCGGGCCAACCGATACATCAGGTGTACATCGTCGGGAGATTTTTCCAATTCTTTTCTCATATCCGAAATGCCATCTTTCCTCACGGACTCCTTGACATCCAGATGTGTGAAGAGCACCTCAAAAAAAGCATCGGCAACCGTTCCGAGCGCCCTGTTTGTCGCGGCATCACATCCGCGATTGAACAAAATAGCGACCGAGGTTTCCAGATCCGGAAAATAAACGGCAAAGGCGGAATACCCGAATTGAGAGCCGAGATGTCCAACCGTGCGTACGTCTTCCCATCTAGGAAGAATTGCCCCCAGATTGATATCTACCACACCGAGGCCATAGCCATTCATCATTGTTTCATTCTGAACCGGTCCGGAAAAAGAGAGCATGGCTTGCAGCATATCTTCACTCAGGACCGTTTTCTTGTGATACAGCTCATCGATCCAGCGCACCATGTCTTCCGCGGTCGAGTAGACAAGCATGGGAGAGAACGAGGCCAGCCAGTTCAGTGAGTATTCGAGCGTGATATCCTCCGGGTCATCGTCGGGATCGATGTCGCACCAGCCGTGGGCAATGGACAGGGTGTCGGGAATCGGTTCGAAAAAACGCACCAGTGTATGGTTCAATCGCAGGGGTTTTAGAATCCGATCCTCAAATACCTCAATCTGAGGTTTCTGCGTCACCGCTTCAATGACCTGCGTTAACAAGAGATAATTAGTCGTCGAATATTCAGTTTTTGTCCCTGGCTTAAAATTGGGGGTTGACACAAACGAACGGTGAATATCCTCCCAGGTCCAGATCTTCTCAAACTCGATGTTTTTGTATCCGATACTCCAGGGCGAGTTGGCATCATCAACTATTTTATCAAAACCGCTGGTCATATTGAGCAATTGCCGAAGGGGCACCGTTCCATCGATGTATGCATAGGGAAAAACCCACTTTTCCAAAGGATCATCGAGGGAAAGGAGTCCATCTTCCGCCAGGGAAAGACATAGGGCGGCCTGAAAATTCTTCTCTATGCTTCCGATATCAAGCAGCATATCAGCGGTCAGGGGCGTGTCTTTATGAGATATTCCGCTGGCTCCAGTCCAGAGTCTGCCGTCGGGCAGGATAACCGCGGCAGAAACTCCCACGGCCTCACTGTCCTGAATGGATTCATCCAGCGCTTTCTGCAGTGCAACCTCCAGGGATGCTCTCTGTTGTGAAATACATTGAGCGCCGAAACACAGGTATACCAGTGCGGTCATGATGATAAAGTGTTCTTTTTTCATAACAGGCCTCCCGAGCGGTCTTTTCAAATGGGTATATTTTTTAAATAGTAGGCGATCATCTTCCGGGCTGATCGTTCAATACTGGCAGCGTCCAGGTTCAGCACATCTTCATACACATCCGCTTTTGAGTTGATCGTATGCATAACGCCGTAAATATGGGCAAAAAAGAGCATCAGGAAGCTCCTTGTATCGATTCCCTCTCGGATGCTCCCCTCGGCAATGCCCTTATCGATACAATCCGAAAGGATTTGAAAAAGTGCGGCTGCCTTCTCGTTTCCCTTTACGGAGTAGGGGGTCTCCATCCGTTCGGCCGCATTTCTTCTCTCCTGATGATTCATTGCATAGAAATAGACAGAATATTTCCGGTAAAAATCAAACATACTATCAGAGATCAGCATGATCGTATCCAGTCCGTTTAAGGATCGCGCAACAACCTCCTGAAAAAGTTTTTCCAACCGGATCAGTGCTTCAAACACAATGGCGTCGATAAGATCATCCTTATTGCTGAAATAGAGATAGAGGGTGGCCTTGTTCAGCTCCGTGGATTCAGCCAGCTGGTTCATACTCATTCCGTCGACGCCGTAGCGGCCGATCAGTTTTTTCGCAGCTTTCAGAATCGTTCTTCTGCGATGTTCCTTTTCTCTTTCCTTGCGTTCCTTGATGCCCATATGCAACCTAGAGTTATATTATAACCAGTGGTTAGATTCACCCATATATACGCCCCGTTGTAATAAAGGTTGCATGAAGTGGGGTGAAAATATTCAGCACAATTACAACTCGCTATTTTTATTGAAGTTATGTCTCATAGAAATATCCCGATCTCATTGTAATGAGACAGGTGTCCCCTATGAATAGTCCATTCCAACCAATATCGATGCCTGTGGCCTCCAAAAACTCCATCCGTATCTGTTGGGTGTTCCGTGTCAGACTCGATGGGATAGATTTACTTCTACAGGGAATATTACCGCGCCGTTACACGTGCGAATCCCGCCCAACAACGGAGAGGCTGCTACGGCTATCCGGGTGGTGTCAATAAACGTCTTGACATAGTGTCATATTGCCACTATCATATGAAATGATATGACTATCTATCGTCCCAGAGATATTGCATCGGTGGTGAATGACGCCCTCGCCGACATGCCGGTTGTCGTTCTGACGGGGATGCGCCAGACGGGGAAGAGTACGTTTCTTCAAAATGAGGCAGCGCTCAAGAAGCGTCGCTACGTAAGCTTCGACGACTTTGCGCAGCTGGCGGCTGCCAATGAGGATCCCGACGGATTCGTCGCGTCGGACGAACCTATGACGATCGATGAGGCGCATAAGTGTCCCGAGATACTCGGGGCCATTAAGCGCAGCGTTGACCGTGAGCGAATCCCGGGGCGATTTTTGCTCTCCGGGTCGGCGAATTTCTCCATGCTCCGGGGGATTTCGGAATCGCTCGCGGGGCGCGCGGCATACTTCGTCCTGCACCCGTTCACCCGGCGTGAAATATCCGGTGCCACGAAGCGTCGTCCATTTCTCAAGACCTTCTTCGATTCCCGCCGCATCCCGCGAAGGACCGAGGCTGTTACGCTGATCAAGCTGGACGAGATCCTGTCGGGAGGGATGCCGTCCGTATGCCTCGGCGAGGTGAAGAACCGATTGGTGTGGTTCCGTGGCTACGAGCAAACCTATTTGGGGTGGGATATTCGGGAATTCAGTCAAATCGGCGATATCATCTCATTTCGCAATCTCATGGGTCTAGCGGCGCTTCGAACGGGGCAGCTGCTGAGTCCGAGCCAGTTCGGCAGGGATGCGAAGCTCAGCGCCGCGACCGCGTCAAGATACCTGTCGCTGCTCGAAATGTCTTATGTGGCGTATCGTTTGAGTCCGTACTTGCGAAACCGGGCATCGAGACTCATCAAGACACCCAAGTTGTACCTGGGGGATTCTGGTCTGGCGTGCTACCTGGCGGGAATGGGACTCTCCGGAGACGAACTGCCTGAGCATTTCAGGGGTAACGTATTCGAAACGTACGTAGCCCAGAATCTTTTGGGAATCCTGGATGCCCGGTGGCCCGAAGCACGGCTCCATTTCTGGAACGTACAGGGCCGGCATGAGGTCGATTTCGTCATAGAAGCCGGGCAATCGTGCATTGCCATCGAGTCAAAATCGGGAACGCGATGGACAGAACGCGATCTCGCCGGTCTCAGAGCGTTCGTATCCACCACCCCTCACTGCCGGGCGGCGATACTCGCTTACAATGGTATCGAGGCCGTATCTTTGGGGCGAAAGCTGTGGGCATTGCCTCTGGGTATGGTTCTATCGTGAGCCCCCCTCGATGGATTCTTCAATACATGGGATCAATTACAGATTGTCCTTCTACCTGACCGGTTGATGCACTATGCTCCGGAACCAGGCAACAGCCTCGGCCGCTGTTTTGTTTGTGACACCGAGTCTTCCGTCTTTCGCCGAGTCACTCATTCCTAACCGTTTCATCTGAAGTGCCTTAGGCGCGATCTGCTGATTTATAGGAGAGTCACCGTTATTGAGTATCTCCGCCTCCAATGGGATCTGGCCGAGGGTTCGAACTCTTTGCGACAGTATCCACCACTATAATCCTAGCAAACATGTGCGCGGTGGACTAAAGTCCGCAACCTATACCAATTCGACTAACCAAGCAGAGTATGGAGTCGCAAAGCGGTCAAATCAGAATAAGGTCAGGAATCTAGCGGATACACTTTACCCCCGCTAGTTTTCTGGCCTCTTCCGCGCTGACGGATTCATCTTGAAGCGCCGGACCGTCACCTTGGAGTAATTCCAGTGCGAGCTCAAAGGCGGGATCGACATTTTCCCGGAGCTCTTCCCCGGGTACCATAATGTCGGGCGGTACGCCGATACCCTCCCAGCACCGGCCGGCATAGTCCACGAACCAATTCTTCGAAAGGGAGTACCGCCAGCCGTTCGGCAGATCATACCATGCCATGTCAGCGAAGCAGCCGGAAGTAAAGTCTCCCACAACGGTGACATGTGGCAGCACCCGCATGGCCAAGGTGAAGTTCTCGCCGGAGCTGACCGAGAGACGGTTCGTCAACAGGATGACCGGTTTGGTAAAAGTGTGTGGTTCCGGATTCACAATCCAGTACTTCGGCGGGTCGAAATCGCCGTGAGCCGGTCCGTTCCGGTCCCGGGTCACCATATAGAGCCGCTGCCGATCGGCAAATCGGTCGGCAACCTCCTTGCTCACCCGGTCGTCACCGCCGCTGTTTCGGCGCACGTCCACGATCATGGCACGGGCTCCGGTAAAATATTCCAGAATGGAGTCAACGGCCGCCGCGCTGGCGTCTATATCCTGAAAGCTATTAATATGAAAGTAACCGATCCCCTCATCGACCCAGCCGTACAGGAACCGTCCTTCGCAAATGGTCGCCGGCGGCGAACGGAAGTACCGCTCGGGCAGGGGGCGCCGGGCCAAGAACTGCAAGGCGCCAGCCAGGCCCATTTTATTAAGATATTTGCCGATATACCCCGCGCTGTACTCCCGGCCCAGGGGCTCCGCCTGAAGCAGCACATGGTTATCGTTCAGGTGGGACAACATGGCGGCCATGATTTCGAACAATTCCTCGTCACCGGTATCAGTAGTGACCTTGGGGCGATAGATATCATACAGCGCCTGCCAGTCCAATGCTTTGGCCTCGAACAGGGCGTATTTCTGATCAAAAGTCTGCCAGAGGGATTCGAATAATTGTTCCGGTGAAGCGTCCTGCGTTTGAGATCTCGCTGCCGCCGGTGCCAGCAATGCAAAAGTTGCGGCCGATACAATTAAAAAACGAATCATTGCATCTCCTTCCGAGGCTTGGATCAGGTGAAAGCAAAAGCCAAAGATAAGAGCTTGATATAAATGTCAATACGTCTCGATTCTGAAATTTGTTACAAGATTTAGTGTGCACTAGGATCTACGACGATTCACCTTTGGCATTACCGTATATATTAGGGTATGAGGGCGTGGGGGGGACTTGTTTCAGGGCACGGCAGGTGTGGGTACTTGCCGGATTTAGAGAGGCAGGCGACCCCTGGCGCACATGCGCATGGATTGTCGCCTGCCACACGTATAGCTGTGAAACCGCGTTCCGTCTTAGAGCTTGTCTTTGATGGCCTTCAGCGGGCGGATGCGCACCGTACGCGAGGCCGGCCGCGGTTTCTGCTTGACCATCTCGCCGGTGAAGGGATTGCGGACGAGCTTGCCTCCCGCTACCGCCGGTTTCTTCACGAGCGTGAGTTTCATCAGACCCAGGTTGTTGAAGGTCCCGTGCTTCTTGACGGACTTGACCATGACATCGGTTAATGCGTCACAAACAGCGACGACTTGCTTCCGCGGGAGACCGGTCTTAGACGCGATTTCGCGATAGACCTCGGTCCTAGTCGGCGGCTTGGCTGCTGTAGATTTCTTCTTCGCCATAGCGCTTTCTCCTCCTGCTAAGACATGGGTAAATGGTTACGGCCTCAATGAACTTGGCAAATGTTAGCGCAAGTATCGCGGCTTGCATACATATTTTTACAGTCCCGGTTCGGTTTTCCTTCAAAAGACGGGGTTGTTTCTCTCGGTTATGGAGTATCCGGCACTGACGTCCAAGGAGCAAGCTGACATTCCATTCACTCGAAGTGTTATCAGCGCTCATCTGTATCTAGGCTTTCTTCCTCAACCGTTCGAGCATGCGCTTGGCATTCTCGCTGGCCGGATTGAGCTGGAGCGCCTTTTCATAGCTCTGGATCGCCTCCTGCGTGCGTCCGCTCTTCATATACGCCTCACCAAGGCTGTCATATGTGTTGAAGGATTCAGGGAAGAAGTCCGCGTTCATTGCAAAGACTGCGATCGCCTCGTCATGCTTCTCGTCTCTAAGCAGCGAGTATCCCATCCGGTTGATCTGGGCCTCGAAATCTGGAACCTCGTTGATGTAGTAGTCTTTCTGTAGCTCGAAGGCCACGATCGCTTCTTCAACCATTCCGTCTCTGAGGTGTTCTATCGGTAGGCGGTGCCCCTCAGGGGCGCGTCCGGCGTACACTTCGATTCCCCGCCAGTGGAGCGTCACACCGGTGGAAGATTCAAAGTTCTGATCGAAGACCACCTCGACCCCCGCGATGTCTGTGAGGAAATGCCCGCCGCCGACCGGATAAAGCCGCGTGCGTATGTTTCGGAAACTCCCCTCGAAGAAATCATCCACCCTCAACCGCCCCTCATCCGCCCATTCAACCGTAAGGATCTGGTGTGGATTGAAGAGGTAACGTCCGGCCAGCCCGTCCTCCTCTCCGGGTTCCATAACCGCCGTCTCTATGACGGGCGGCACATAAGCCAGGGCAGCCTCCATCATCGGATCGCGCCCGGCGAGATAATCCTCGTATGTGTATGCAACGGCCACGTCCGGCTCTATCGAGTTCCGCCCGTCATTGATAGGGGCGCAACGATTGTAGTACCGCGAGACGTTGATCTCGATTCTGGAATTGGGCAGCGTCACCGGCCGGGGATGTGCACTGAAGAAAGGGCCCTGTCCCGTGGGCTCGCCTACGATCACAGCGCTCGTTTGGCACTCCAGCAGAGAGAGAAACATCACTGCGGCGGAGAAGGTTTTGCGGCTCGTGAGCACGAACAGCCGCCCCGGCCGGTCGAGTTTGTCATTACCGATCGCAAGGTTCGCCAGACGGAGCGAGACATCGCCGTCTCCGCCGTCGTTCTTGCGAATGTCGATCACGCACCGCTCGAACTCGTTTGAACTGACCCACTCGCCGAGGCGTTCGACAAACCGGTCGATCGTTTCCAGGCGGGATTCGCGCACGCACTGATTGAATTGTACGTAGAGAGTCGCGGTTTCCTCCAGGTACTCGAACCAGAAAGCATCTTTACGTTCGTTCCAGAAGATATAGGGAACATCGTTGTCGACCTGCCTCATCCCCGCCCAGTAGATCGTGGGCAGGTAATGAACCGGCTTGACTTGGCGAGTGAACCGTTGCCCGTCGGGGGATTCGAAGGTTACCTCGATCGGACCGGAATCCTTGCAGATGCCCACTGCCCTCAATGCCTCTGAGCCCGTGATCAAATAGCAGCACCGCTCCTTCCAGTGAGACTCGCTTTCGGCAGACAAGTACGGCAGAAGCATCCGGCACGCATCTTCTACCGGTTTGTTCTCGATCGCGACGATCCGTGTCCCGATAAGGTCGCGCTCTTCCCGCCCGGCATCTAGCACGTAGAGTCCTTCCGGAAAAAGCCAGAGCTTCAGCGGCATCATGTGCCAGTCCAGCTTGTTGACGAAGACGTTGATATACGTGTGGGCATCATTCGGGAGCGTTGCGATACGGTAAATCTCCCACTTGATCCGGTTTTCGTCAAGATGTGGTATCTGCCGCTCGAGCTCGGTGACCTGCGCCTTGAACCTCTCCTCTGGGATCATCTCGAATAGCCGCGGATGGACCTCCGCCATCCGGTCGGCAAGGTAGCGTAGATCCTCGATCCACTGTTCGGAGGTCAGTCCCTCCGGGTAGGCCATGCCCGGTATCATCTTGTAATCGATCAACATGGCCGCGGTGAGAAGACCGACCGCCAGCGCAAGAACGGCGGGCAGTGCGCCGAGTATCTTCAGAACTGTGCGCTTAGAGCGCAGGCCCATGATGGCGAGTGTCGCCAGGCATCCGAAAAGTCCAAGAAGCGTCATGTACGCGAATGTGTCGAATAGTGTTCCGAACGGGATCGGGAAGAGTCGCCAGGTGATGAGGGCGCTGGCTGCTGTAAAGATGATGAACGCGAGCAGGATGACAGTGCCTGCAGAACTTTTCTTCATCATGAAAGGACACCTCGCAATCGATTATGGATGAATTGAAACACCCTTTTCTAAAGAAATGGAAGGCAGGATTCGCGTTTCACTGGTTACGGCTCCTGACGGGCACTCTCGACCATCACGAGATGCATTAGCTGAGCGCGGCTATTCACCTCCATCTTCTTGTATAGATTGTACACATGATTCTTTACCGTGCTGAAAGAAATGCAGAGCAGATCTTCGATCTCCTTGTTGCTCTTCCCCTCCACGAGCAGCGCCATGACTTCCTGTTCCCGTTGAGTAATACCATATCTCTTTGCAAGTAAGGCAATGGCTGATGACGCTACTTCCTGTGTGACCGGTTGCTTGTATGGCCCGGAATAAAGACGCAGCCATAGCAATGGCGTGCAGCACGCCCAGAGCAATGCCACGGCGAATCCGACCAGATAAATCGACTCCGGAAGGGTCACAGAGACCGGCACTATTAAGAAGCCACCAAGAAGAAGCCAGCCGAAGCATCGCGCCGACTTACGCTGTTTAGCGTTGAGGTTCCTGTGCCTACCGGCGATCAATCCGATGAATGCGTAGCCGAAGCCGAGCGTCATGAAGATGCTCAATGCCTTGTGTGTGACCACGATCCACCAGGGAGAGCCGCTCTGAAACATCACTGTAAAACCGATCACATAACTGATCCCTATAAGTATAATCGCTATCAGGAATACGATTGTAAGGATGCCGGGAAATCTCCTTTGCTTCAGATCCCAGGTCAAACTCAGGATTGTCCAAGTAACACCGGTTTGAAGGACGAAGACTCCAACCGCGGTAACAACCCAAATGACAGGATGGAAGTCCAACGGATTTTCGCCAACCAGGTTTGTGTGGGCGTATCTGGCCACGAAAAAGCCGAAAACCATTAGATCGAAACTGATGATATATTGGAAAAGGCTCCGGAACAGCAATATATCCGTAGCCTTGTATTGCCGCCAAGATACATATGCCACCCATAAACCGCAGAGGAATATGGCCAGGAAAGCAAATACAAGTAAATGTCCCATGTCGTTATTCCCCACTGGTCTATTCGTTTAAGCGAAATACCAGCTCATTTGTCTGCTATGCGCCGGTTAGCACTTATGTTTTTCCGGGAAGCCTCTGGGTAAATATTCCCAGCGCCTACATTCAGGAACTATTGCCCATTTACAACTGACTTAGCGTGTGCGAAGTTTAATTAGTATCGACTATGGGCTCCAGTTTGTCAAGAAGAGGGCGTTAGAGTCAGAGGGGGAGATGCAATCTAATGCTTGAACATCGACCGTTCATTAGAGCATTGCTCATTTTCATAAGGAGCTGGCTGATAGCTATTTCGGTGCTTCTCATCATGTACTTCTCCTGGATTCGCGGAGAGCTCATGACCTGGGGAGCAACGCCGGAAGAGGCGAGCCGGTACATGGCTGGTGATGAGAAGCGCAACGATCCTGAAATGAACGCGACCCGCGTTGTGGAGATAAAGGCGCCCCCCGAAAGAGTATGGCCGTGGCTCGTGCAGATGGGATATAAAAGAGCGGGCTTGTACAGCTTCGGGGGTCTGGACAACGGAGGCATGCCCAGTGCCGAGCGAATCATTCCCGAATTCCAGGACCTTAAGGTCGGCGATTTCATAATTCCCTATATGTTGAGGGTAGTCGAGATTGAGCCGAACAAATCCATGCTCTGGGTCTTCGAGGAAACAGCGGGCACATGGCGGAACGCCACATGGTCCTGGGGGCTCTATGAGACTGACGATGGACATACGAGATTGGTATCGCGGTTACGGCAGGAGTACTCATTCGACTCATTTCAAGACACTGTTTCATGGATATTGCTCGATCCGATGGAGATATGCATGATGCGAACTGCATTGCTTGGTATCAAGAGGCGGGTCGAGGGATATTAGATTGAGGGTTAGCCGCCATGGTGAACAAGGAATGCACATCGATAAGCGAAAACAGGGTCAGAACCTTCCGATGGCTTTTCTATTTCAGCCTGTTTCAGTTACTAGCATGTTTCGCTTTTCCAATGATCTTTTTTCGAATGAGGATGATCAGGGTCCTGCTCGTCATCGAGCTTCTCAACGCCCTTACCGTCGGAATGCTGTTCGGTCTATATTTTCTTGCCGTGAACATTTACGGATTACTTGTTGATAAAAAAAGACGTCCGGTGTATATAGCAATAATCATCTTTATATGCTTGTGGGTTATCTGGGCCGTCATATCATGGGGCTATATAGAACATATGCGATATCTGACTTAGTAAGGAGATGTTCATGAGACGTCTGATGGTATTATTGTTGTGTTCTATAGTGATCTGTTTCAATCAAAGCCAAGCCGGCACCCTGCCGAGACCAACGGGGGAATATCATGTCGGCGTGACATATCTCGGTTGTACTGACAATAATCGGATGGAGTTGTTTGACAACAATCAGGAAAGTAACAGGGAAATTACAGTGAAGGCCTGGTATCCATCGGATACTTCAGCTGATCCCGAACAATATTTTTTAGATACCGAGCTGGAAATCGCAACGAAGTATTTTCAGTTTCCGGAGATATATGCAAGCTTGAAAACGAACGCCGGCCGTGATGTGCCCATATCGACGAAGAAAGAACGATACCCGGTATTGATTTTCTCTCACGGATTCGGCGAGCATTACTCGCAGAATTCGATCTTGATGGAGGAATTGGCAAGTCACGGATATGTCGTGTTCAGCGTCTCCCATCATTATGAATGCAAGTTTTCGTCATTTCCGGACGGGCGGTTGGTCTATATTGATATGAATAGCAAAAGGTTCCAGGAAATCATGCTGGAACAGCGGAATCCAAAGGCCATGGAGCTGCTTCGGCGAACGCATGATGCAAAAAGTGACGAAGAGCGAATGAAAGCCTTGATGGAAACAAGTCACACCCTGCCGACGATATTAACGGAGAGCCCAAAATACTGGGCGGAGGACATAGTGTTCTTTATCGATCGATTGGAAGACGCAACCGGTGTAAACAAGCTCTTTCAGGGTAAGCTTGATATGGATCGTATAGGCGTTTTTGGGATGTCACTGGGAGGCCTGGCGACGAGCGAGATATGTGCGACTGATAAGAGGGTGAAGGCGGGTGTAAGCCTGGACGGAGGGCTGTACGGCGACTTGATGGAGAGAGAACTTGAAATGCCCTTCATGTATATGAACAGCAAAAGGTTCCTCGGGTACGGCAAGATATTCACCGATCGATCGAAGACGGATTGTTACTCGCTTGGTGTTAGAGATTCGGACCATTATAATTTTACGGATTATTCCATATACCCTGTTCCTGCCGTCGGTTTTCTCCTTGGAGAGATCGATGGCAAAAGGACGATCGAGATGATGAACGTAATGGTCCTGGCATTCTTCGAAAAATACCTTAATGATAGAAGCAAAATCGACCTGATAGAATTAGCGGAAAAATATCCAGAGATTGAGATAACTACAAATCTCGGGAAATAGCGGGGAAGCGAACCATGCAGGCTCATTCCACCGTCGAACCGTGGTGGGCCGTTATAACGGTCTGGGTGATAGTGAATGCCGTTAACACTCTGCAGGGAGTAGGATTTCTGTCACGTGTTAGAACCGGTTCAATGACGATCAACCACTATATTGGAATCGCAATCATTCTTCTTGCCGTTCCGGCAATTCTCACCATTGTCGCATTCATTCGCGAGAGGGCGAGCTTGACCTACTGGATCGGCCCGGCGATCTTTGTCGTTTTTATTGCTCTGCTGCTGATTGTCGACTATATCCGACCGGTGGAGTTTCGCTCTCCCATGCGGCCGGAAATTCTCATACCCTTTCTTGTGTTGTTCTTTGGTGGAATCCTACTGATGGGCTTGCCGATGTTCCGCATCAACCGTTCATTATGGCTCGTCACCGCAGCGACGACCGTTTTTCACCTGATTTCGATGGTGATTGCAATGCGCGTGGGTGTGGGATAATAGCACGGATCAGCTGCTTTCAGCTTAGTCCGCCAATTTCTTGGTCTCGAAGCATCGAGCACGATCATTTCAATAGAGCCATAGCGTATTTCATTTTTATCGTTATGTCGCTTCTGTCTATAAATTCCGAGATTCGAGAAACAGCCAGATCGCCCATGACCCCAACCTTAGTCAATAGATCCGAGTAATTCGGAAAATACTGCTCGGCATCGAACGATTTCTCCTGTATCACGTTGAATTCCCTTGCAGCATCCCAGCTTCTACCGGCTTTTTCACTTTCCAGGACATACCAGGCCCATCGGGAATCGGGATGATGATCGATGACCAATATGTTTGGGGCTATTGTCTGCGCATGTCTCAACGCCTTTGCGGGATCTGACATCTCGTGGAGGCAAAACTCGAAGAACACCACGTCTGCTTTGGTCGAGATGGATAGTATGTCGGCAACTTTAATTTCGAACTTACTTGAAAGACCCTTTTCTCGAACCGATTCATCGAGTCGTGATGCCGCTTTTTCGTCGATATCAATAGCTAAAACTGATCGAGTGATTTCCGAGTATCCGATAAGCTGCCCTCCACCTGCACCAACATGCACGACAACCTTGTCTTGAAAATCGTAAAAAGACCTGAGATTTCTCTCTACAGCTTCTATATCAGTCGCCATTTTAATCCCTTCCGGTGCTAGTGGTTTATTAGAGCCCAAGTGCTTAGCTATAAAAAAAATTGCATCAGTATTTCCATTAGCTCTTATCGAGCCGTTTGTCACGACAATTCTTTTGCTAATAAGTTATAGAACCTTTCGACGACGCAGCGGAAAACAGCAGGATATTATCCTTGCAGTACGTAACGGTGGTTGCAGCAATCGTGTCCCAGCATCAGAGTCTTGTTTCTTATCATCTTGATCCTTGGACTAAAGCCCTGTGCATGTCCGTAATCTGCGTCGCACAACAGTGCATTGCCGATCCTCCCGGCATCGAGCTCCAACACGGGCTGAACCAGGATGCATTCGGTTACATTGATCTCGAATGCCTTTTCCGAGTCCTCGACGATTTCATATGTAACGATGGACTGCATTTGGCCGTTTCTGAACCGCTCATTGTACGAGAAAAATCCCTGTCCGGATACTGTTTGGCAAACGCATCACCCTGTTCCTCACCTTTTTTGATGCTGAAATCATGCAGTATCCGTAGGAGCCTTTCTTCCCCCATCTCGCTCTCAACGGCCTTCAAGGGCTCGATGCAGCTGGTCAGTTGCCTCGACATATACTGACGTAGGGTCAAGGGCTGAGGGTAATCCATGTCGAACTTGTGTTTCTCCGGGTCCGGCAAGGTATCGGCCCGCAGCCCGGAGAGAGAGACGGCCCCGCAGAGACCCAGACAGCCGATGGTGCATGCGGGCATTACCTTGGTGAGGAAGTCCCTTCTCGTAAAGGGGCAGGTATATGATTCTCCCTTCTTTCCCTCTTGCAGGTTTATCGGATTCATTGTTCCTATTTGGGTTGGAGTGAAATTGGATTTCTATGTCCCATCGGATCTTATGCTAATGTTCCCCTTTTGACAAACCGGTTTTCGTGGTCACCACTATTCAAACTATGAATATGGGGAGTCAGATGTAAATGGGCATTAGTTCCTGAATGCAGGTGCTGGGAATATTTGCCCAAAGACCACACAGTTCTCTGGACAGCCTTGCGCTTACAGGGTATGCTCATAAGGGATTAAAGCGGAGAGAAATACGCATGCAGCATCTGTTTCTTTTCATATATATCTTTCTGATATTGATGGGCGCCATCTCCATCGCTATTGCGAGCATCACCTATACTAGAACCCGGAACAGCCTGCTGGTTAAATATATCCTGTACATTTCAAACCTCACGATATTCATATTCGTCTACCTCTTCACACTTCAGTATCTGAATTTGAACGTTGATGCCGCCAATTTCTACGTGTTGCTGGTAACAGTTTCGCTTACCCTGATATCTTGGGCATTCTTGATATTCACGTTGCCCAGATTTACGCACTCGCTGATCTGGGATGAATACCCGTGGGAGCGAGACATTGTTTTCGGTGTCATAGCCTTGATCGCTCTTGTGTTGATGATCTTCACTTTTCGTGTGAATCTACCGGATAAAGCGATATCGCAGGAGCGAAACGCCTTGGCCTACATATCAGCAGTGCTTTTTTATCTAACCGTCGCATACTCGATAGTTCTGAAGGCCATCTCCTTGCGCAGACTCGAGGGCGGGCGAAAAAATATCGTGAAGAGCATTACTCTTCTGGACATTCTCGTCTTTCCCGGTATTGTGATCGATCTATACATATATCTTCGACAACAGGTTTTTATATTCATCCCAATTACATACTGTGCACTCTGCTTCATGTTCACCAGGTACATCATAAAGCAGTATTTCATGCAGTTGTCCACGATATCATCCGAGCTCGATGAGGCGGAGATCGAGAATTTGATGGATCGTGCGGGAATTTCATCGAGAGAGAAGGAAATCGTTCTGCTTTTGATGAAGGGGCTGGGGAACAGGGAAATCGCCGATAAACTCTTCATTTCTCTGAACACGGTTAAGACCCATAACCGAAATATCTTTCAGAAGCTGGGTGTGAGGAGCCGTTTTGAGCTTCTTGTTAAAATCAAAGAGAACAATTTCAAATAACTGCAGCCTTAACATCCCAATTATCAATCGATTAATATCCTAATACCAAAGTGTGACCAATTTTCCCTTAAAAATTCATACTGTCGGGCGATTGTCCAGTTTCAGCTTCCTTACGTATTATTATTGCGAGTCAACGTAACGGGATAGTTCGAAGTAGTGTCTGTTAGAAAGGAGGAGAAGCTCATGCGGTCAATCGTTATTTGGCAAACGTTCGATCCGGTACGAGTCTTAATCTGCGCGACAGTCTTCTTAATGCTTTTGACGGCTCTGGGCATACCGGCAGTCGCCGGCGAGAAGCAATTTGTTACATGGGTGGATGAGAACGCTGTTCATTTCGATTCGATAGAATGGCGAAACATCAGCCCGGACGATCTTTCATTCCTAGATGACCTGTTGAAAGGCAAACGAATAGTATATCTCGGCGAGTCTGATCACTGGGTGAATCAGAAGTATGACTACAGACTGATCCTCGTACGCTATCTCTTCGATAGGGGATGGCGGCGGATCGGGATGGAAATGGACTTCTGCGATGGTAAGCGTATCGATCGCTATCTAGAAACGGGTGATTCTTCACATTTGGAGCGGGTAGCGCTATACGGTTACAAAGGAGGGTGGCGGGAGGATCGTGATGATCTTCCAGATGGCTTTCCTGGTTTCCAAAATCCCGAATTCAGAAGGTCTTTCATAAAACAAGAGTATAGGTTTCTCGCTGCGCTGCGCTCGCTCGACGAATCCCTCAAACGCAATTCGCCCAGGCTCAGCTGGTTTGGCTTTGATGTAGGATTACTACCGTGCGTCGGTTATGAGGATGCCCGGGAGATTCTTGCCCATCAAAAGGATGATCCGGCGATCCGGGAGATCCAGCGCCGCATGCGGCTTGTCCCCGGCGAATCACGGAGCGAGGAGATCCAGCGCCTTGAAGGCCTCCTCGAATTCATCGAGGAGAAGTCAAATTCCGTGAGCAGGATAATAGGTAAAGATCGATTAAGGAGTTTGCTTCGCACGCTGTGGCATCAGGCGGATTACCTGCACTTCGCCGAAGCCGCTAAAGAAGGTCCCAGAACGATGAAATGGGTTCAGGGCCTAGCTCGGCGAGAGCAGCGAATGGCCTGGTTGATGGATGAGATCCTCGCAGACCTCGCACCGAACGAGAAGATTATCCTGATGGGGCATAATCTGCATCTCAGCAAGAGCAGCGAGGACATAGCATTCGGGCCAATCGGCTCACCGGCACCGAATATGTGGACCTCCATAGGAACCCATCTCGAAAGGAAGTATCCAGGAGAAGTTTATTCCGTTTGGATGATGTACGACCACGGTGTACATGGATTCGTCTTAAAACCCGAAGGTTTTGAGCATGTGCCGAGCAATCCCGCCAGCGTTGAACATCTGCTGGCCAAGGTCGGCGAGTATTTCTTTCTGCCGCTGAGCTCAGATGAAGATGGAATATCGTTCTTACAGGAAAAACGAAACTTCCTTCAAAACGGATCGATTGCACACGGCGTGATTGCCAAGCATGCTGATGCATTGTTCTTTGTCCGTGAAGTGAACAAACTCGAGGAGTAATGAGCCGTTAGGAGGTACCCAAATGATGAAAAGAGTGGGACTTGCTATGATTCTCGGATTCCTGGTGATGGTTCCGGACGCACTTGGGAATACCACCAGAGGAATATCGGAATTAATGCTCAGCGGTTCACTCAGCACTATGATGGGAAATGATGTGGGTCCGAGGGACTTCTATCTTACAGCCGGTCATGGAACATTCGTGCACAGTTCTATAGAGGTAGGCTCGCTCGTTTCATTCATGCTGAACGATTCCAATGAAATCTCTGGGACCGCTTCCGCTCTGATTTTGTTCTATCCGCAATCGTGGACCATCAAGAATATTCACTCTTACGCGGGCTTGCAGATCGGGATCGGCTTGGGTTCAGGTGACAATCCCCTAATATACGGGGGTCGAGCCGGATCCAAATATTTCTTATCGGAGAGGGGAACTGTATTCATTGAACCCTATTACGTGCGGTATGAATATGACATTGGGGCGCAAAACGAATTCGGCATCTCGACAGGCATCTCCGTGCTGTATTAGACATCATTATAAATGTCGGTGCCGGATGGTATTGAGCAAAACGGCACAATATTTTCTTACTGTTAGAAATTTCATGAGGCGAGGCCAAATCGTTGAGGGCAATATTGGGGGCCATGTGCAGCCATCAAGTGGTTCCGGGAAGCCTCTGGGTAAATATTCCCAGACCTGCATTCAGGAACTAATGCCCATTTACATATGATTTCCCTTATTCGTATTCTGGGTAGTGATGTGTACCGCCGGAATGTCAATTGAATGGAGGACAAATATGAAGAAAGAAATGCTTATCTCGGGCTTGTTGGGGGGGCTTGTGATTATATTGTGGATATTGATCTCGAGCACTATAATTCCGTTGAGCGGGGATCAACCTGAAGAGTTCAATGACGATAAAGAAATACATGCAATGCTGAAAGAACGAATTCCAGAAACCGGAATTTATTGGTTGCCCAGCGACAAGAGCCAGTTTTCCGATTATGAGGATGAACCTTTATTTTTCATATATTATCCAGGAACTACTCCCAGCAACTCGTTAAGTCCAATGGCTGTCGAGATTCTATTGATCTTCCTGGCACCGATGATCGCAGCTTGGCTGTTATCTCGAGCTTCAATGAAAGTGTTGGCAAAATATGCCCGCCGGGTTGTATTCGTGGCGGTTATAGGATTACTATTCGCCGTATACGGTGATATATTCAGCCAAAAGCCTCTGCATCACATGTTGTTGTCCTCCATAAGCAACTTGATAGTCTGGATACTTGTAGGATTGGTCCTAGCCTGGAGAATCGATCCGAAAAGGTTAAAGCTCAATCCAACCAATGAATTCAACTAGGAGAACCTAGCCGTGGTTGGCGTAAAACCTGGAGGAGCAGAGCAGGCAAGATCTCGCAGGAGGGGCTTGATCAGGTTGTTGGCTGCCTGGATCTTGCTGCCTATATTCTTTTGGGCCACGGGAGGTTCGTTGCTATGGCCGCAGGCCTGGATTTACTGCGCTGTTCTTCTAGTTCCGATGACCATATTTACCGTATGGATGGTGAAACACGATCCTTCATTTTTTGACCGCCGCTTCAAGAAGAAGGAAAAGGA
>Ga0180431_10002574_pt1 | contig 24228 bp, 17 predicted proteins | sample SS_ome_11_FD_132459 | JGI IMG/M metagenome (GOLD analysis project Ga0180431, IMG submission 132459) | Hypersaline lake sediment archaeal communities from the Salton Sea, California, USA - SS_1_MS_1 metaG | ecosystem: Environmental > Aquatic > Non-marine Saline and Alkaline > Hypersaline >...
CCGCTGGTGGCCGGCACCAGCTTCGACCGCGACCGGATCACCGCCTCGATCGACCGGGGCCACCTCGACGCCACCACCCTGATGGAGGCCCTGATTGGCGAGGGGGTGCCGCAGCGAACCGCCCATGAGACGGTTGGCAAGCTGGTGCGGCGGGCCCTGAACGCAGGCTGCAGCCTGGCAGACCTTTCCGATGATGCCTGCCGTGCCGACTATGCCGGCTGGAATGGCGGATTGAGGCAGGCTCTGGGGGCCTCGCGGGCAGTTGAACGGATGGCAAGTTTTGGATCGACCGCACCGGCCCGGGTGGCCGAACAACTGGCTGGATGGCGGCAGCGTTTGGCGGCTACCGCCGACTAGCGGTCTTTGGAACAGGCGACCCCTGTCCTTGTTCCACGAGAAAGCACCCGGAAAGGCTGAGACTTTCGGGGAACGCCGCAGCCGGCGGTCGAGGACGTGATCCAACGGCTGCTCGCCAACAACCCCGGGGGAGAAGCTGTGAGCAGGCAGGTAGCATGGGCAGCGGGCATCTGGTTGGGACTGGCCATCATCTTCAGCGGGCCAACTGTTCGAGCCGCCGACGCCCAGCCGGCTGAGGCCGCCCTCGATCCGCTGCAGTGGGCGGTCGTCAACTCCCTGCGGCATCCTGAGCGGACCACGCCGGAAGACCTGCTTGAAGCTGCCGTCCGCTCTGCAGCGGTTGAGGCCCTCGGGCCCACGCTTGAGTTTCTGGGACAGTTTGATCGGGCTTTGGCGGGGGCGGCCGATCCGGAGACGACCCTGGCCGAACTCGGCGACAGCTTTCCGGTGGCTGAGCTCAATCGCCTGCGGCGGTTTCTCAAGGCCGCTGCTCCGCCTGAGGATGCGTTGGCGATTGGGGAGTTGATCGAGCTGATGCGGGCAGCCGCCGACAGTCGACGGACCGACCCGGCCCGACTGGCCCAGGCGGCCAACAATCTCAAAAGTGATTCGCGGGGAACGCGGCGGCGGGCGGCTGAGACCCTGCGGCGGGGCGGCACGGCTGCCCTGCCGGTGCTGATCGATCTGCTGAACCAACCCGTCCCACCTGCAGGTGCCGTCGACCAGGCGGCCAGCTTTGTTCGTACCCGTCGGCTGACCCGACAGATTGTCGGACAGCTCGGCGAAGCTGGTGTGGAGGCCCTGATTGTCTGGCTGGGCTCCGGCGACCAGCTGCTCCGGCCCGGGGTGATCACCGCCCTCGACGTGCTTGCAGACCGCAGCAGCCTGCCGGCCGACGGGCCTGCCACACTCGACCTTGCCAGTGTCCTGCTTGAACCGGCGGTCTCAGCCGAACTACCCGAGCCAGTGCGGCAGGCCGCCGGCAGCGTGCTCGCCAAGCTTGCTCAGGCCGGGCTCGCCCCCGCTGAACTTGCCAGCCAACCAGTCCGCCCGGCCCGGGCCTGTCGGCTGCTGACAGCCAAGCTTGATCAGCTGCTTTCACCTACCGGACAACCGCCTGCTGACAGCCTGGCCGAGGCCGACACTGATCTACCGATCCCGACCGTCAAACAGTTCCTCTGGAACGCAGAGGCTGGCCGACCGGGGGTCAGCTTCCTGCCACCGGAGCAGACCCGCTGCCTGCGGGCCCGCCAGCTGGCCGGCAGCCTTGGGGCCATCGGCTGTACCGATCCTGCCGCCGTGCGGCTGGTGCTGCTGGCCCAGGCTGAGTCGCTGCTCCGGTTCGGTGAGAACCCCAACTCGATTGAACCAGTTGCCGATCCCGAAGCGGCCGTTGTCGCCCTGCCAATCGAGACAGTCAGCAAGGTCCTCTCCGGCCCCGAGGGCTTCAACGCCGAAACGGTCGCGGCAGTGCTTGATGAGGCCCTGCTTCGTGAACTCCCCCTGACCGCCGCTCTGACGACCCGAGCCCTCCGGGAGGCCGCTGCTACCTTGCCTCTCCCCGTCGCAGCCATTCGACCAGCCCTCGTGCGGGCGCTGACCGCACCATCTGATCTGGTGCAGTTCGAGGCGGCCCAGGCCCTGGCCGAACTGGCCGGCCCGTCTTCCTTTGCTGGGGCCAGCCTGATGCTCGAACGACTGATCCACTTCGCCAGCTCAACGGGCGTCGACCGGGCCGTGATCGCTCACCCCAGCCGGGAGGTCGGCACGATGCTGGCTGCCGCACTGTCACGGTTCGGCTATGACACCGACCAGGTCAACCGGGGCCGGGACTGCCTCCTGGCGGTTCGTCATTCACCCGACACGGTCCTAGTGCTGGTATCGTCCAGGCTCGATCTGGCTGCCCGGGAGATGATTCAGCTGTTGCGGCAGCCGGCTCTCGGTGACCAGCGGCCGGTACTGGTCCTCCTTGACCCGCTTGACGATGACCATAGCCGGCGGTGTCGGACCCGGCTGGTGCAGACCCTCACCGGCTTCGAGCAGGTGCTGCTGACCGACCGGCTGGAAAGCCTCTTTCTGCCCAGCCTCGACCCCGGCAATAAGACGAAGGTCCTGCCGCCCCGGTTTCCCCACACGCTGGCCCGGCTGATGGGACCGGAGGCAGCCGCCGATAATCGCCGGCGGCTGCGGGCGGTTCAGCGACTGGAGCGGGCGGCGATCGCCATCGACCTTCTCGGTGGGCTCGGTGAACAGGGCTGGAATGTCGAACCGGCGTTTACCGCAGCCCGCAGTGGTCTGCGGCCGGCCGAGACCTTTCCAGCGGCCGTGCGGCTGCTGGCGATCATGCCCGTTCCGGAGGCCCAACGGTCGCTGCTCGACCTCGCCATTCAGCCCGATCTGCCGCCCCCTGCCAGGGAGGCGGCGGTGGTGGCCCTCGAACAGAGCCTGAGCCGTCACGGCATGCTGCTGGCAACCAGCCACCGGCGGGACGTCATCAGCATGTACAATGACGCGAACGGCACGGCAGCCAATCCCATCGGCCGCGCCCTCACCGCCCTCCTCACGCCGGCTTCCCGCCCGACGGCGCACACCGATGCTTCGGAACCCCGCTGACGACGCCACCGAGACGATTCCCGGGATCATCGGCACCAGCCCGGCCATGGGGGAGGTCTACGCCCTTACCCGCCGGGTGGCGGCATCCAATGCCTCGGTGCTGCTCGTCGGCGAGACCGGCACCGGCAAGGAGTTGATCGCCCGGGCGATTCATGAACTTTCGCCCCGAGGCAGTGGTCCGTTCGTCCGGGTCAATTGTGGGGCCCTGTCGGAAAGCCTGCTGGAGAGCGAACTCTTCGGGCATGTCCGCGGCTCGTTCACCGGCGCTGTGGCCAACCGGGCCGGCCGGTTTGAGTCGGCCCACACCGGCACTATCTTTCTTGACGAGATCAACTCGACCACGCCGAAGCTGCAGGTGAAACTGCTGCGGGTGCTGCAGGAGCGTGAGTTTGAGCGGGTCGGCGACACCGAAACCATCCGGGTCGATACCCGGGTCGTGGCGGCAAGCAACCGTGAACTGCTCGATGAGGTGGCCCGCGAGACCTTCCGGGAGGATCTCTATTATCGGCTCAACGTGGTGCCGATCTATCTACCCCCGCTGCGGAGCCGGCGGGAAGACATCCCGACCCTGGTGCGGCATTTCCTGTCGCAGTACAGTCACGAAAACAATCGCAGCGTCACGGAGGTGCAGCCGGCTGCGCTCAACGCCCTGACCCACTATCACTGGCCGGGCAATGTCCGGGAACTCCAGAACGTCGTCGAACGGGGTGTGATCCTGGCCGACGGTGATGCGATCAGCCTCGACCTGCTGCCGCCGGCGGTGCGGGGCGAGCAGCCGGCAGTCTCCTTGCCGGGCCGAGGGGGTGACCTCGACAGCCTCGCCCGTGATCTTGTCGAGCAGGGTATGGCCTCAGCCCCGGAGGGCGATGCCAACCTGTTTGAGCGGGTGGTCAGCCGGGTGGAACGAGAACTGATAGCCCAAATGCTCGCTGCCTGCGACGGTGTGCAACTCAAGGCGGCAGCCCGGCTCGGCATCAACCGCAACACGCTGCGGAAGAAGCTGCTCGAGCACGGCCTTGACGAGTCCGACGAGGGCTGAGACGTCCCTGGCGTCGCCCTCACGCCTCGGCCATTTCGCGGGCGTGGTAACTCGACCGCACGAGGGGGCCGGAGGCAACCTTGCTGAAGCCCATGGACCGGGCGAGTACACCCAGTTCGTCAAACTCCTCCGGCGGCAGATACCGCACCACCGGCAGGCTGTCGAGGCTCGGCTGCAAATACTGCCCCAGCGTCAGGAAGTCGACGCCCCGGTCGAGCAGATCGGCAAAGACCTCGAGCAACTCCTCCCGGGTCTCGCCCAGTCCCAGCATCAGGCCACTCTTGGTTTTGATCTCAGGCATGAGCCGCTTGGCATCGGCGAGTAGTTGGAGCGTCCAGGCGTAAACGCTCTTGCGACCACGGACCTCGCGGTAGAGCCGAGGGACCGTTTCGGTGTTGTGGTTGAAGACTTCGGGCCGGCTCTCCAGCAGCCGTTCGAGGGCCCTCTCCTTGCCGATAAAGTCGGGCACCAGCACCTCGATCGTCGCCCCGGTGGCCTGCCGTACCGCCGTGACCGTTCGGCGAAAGTGGTCCGCCCCGCCATCGGGCAGATCGTCGCGGGTCACGCTGGTGATCACGACATGGCCCAGACCCAACCGGCGGGCCGCCTCGGCCACCCGCTCGGGCTCATCGGCCTCAAGCTTCTCGGTCTTACCCTTGGGCACCGAACAGAATCCGCACGGACGAGTGCAGACGTTGCCCAGGATCATGAAGGTGGCCGTCCCGGCCGACCAGCACTCCAACCGGTTGGGGCACTTGGCCGACGAGCAGACCGTCTCCAGGTCAAGCTCGGCAATCAGCCCTGCGGTCTCCCCGTGGCCGCCACCAGCACCAAGGTTCTGACGCAGCCACGGAGGTAGCCGCCGCGACATTGGCGGAGCTGCCACAGCCGACGAGCTCCCACAGCTTCCCGCTTCGGTTGCCGCGGGGCCGCCCAGAATCGGCAGGAGGTCAGATGATTGCAACGAATTGCTCGACATGAGATGCCTCCTCAGGCAGTGAGGTGTTCGCGGATCAACGAGCGGCGACCGGCCACCGGGGGCAGCGGCAGACCCGACTGGATGGCAACGTCACTCAGCCCCAAGGCGTCAGCTAATGAGCGGACAATCGCGGTGCGGGCATCCTGCAGCCGCACCCGGCGGCGGAGGTCGGCCTCCACCGATCCCATGGTACGCACCGGCACACCGGCTGCGACCGGCACCGTCCCGACCCCACGAAACAGCCCAAGATCGGGGCAGACATTGACGAAGCCGCCGTGCCAGATGACCCCGCGGCGAACCGCCAGACTGACTGCCGCCAGCAGGCCCGTGCGGCCAAAAATACCGGGGTGCCGGGAGTCCCGAGCGGCAGTGCAGCGGAGACTACGGATGGCCGCCTCCAGCCCCGCCTCAAACCGCTCGACCAGCCCGCCGACATCATGCGGCCCCAAGCCAAGTGCGGCCAGCGGCGCGAACAGGGCGATTCCCACCTGCCCCGGGCCGTGCGGCACCACCCCGCCGCCACGCCCGACAAATCGGACCGGAATACCGCGGGCGGCCAGTTCCTCCGGCGACCACTCGATGTCAGTCCGGGAACCGAGGCGACCGATCGTGATGCCAACCGCTGGTTCATAGATGACCAGCGTCGGCGGCCGACCCTGCGGTTCTGAGACGTCCCAGGCCAGCCGCTCGGCCATCATCTGATAACTGTCATGGTCGAGTCGACCGGCCAGCCAGACGCTCAGTTGGCGATGGCTTTCGGCCGACTCGCGATTCATAGTCTTCGAAACCGGGGCCATCATGCCTGCCCCTTCTGTCGCGACACCACGGTGAGCAGTTCGTTCCAGGGCAGACGATTCCAGCTGAGCACATCGGCCAGTGCAGCCGGTAGCAGTGGCCGGCCACCTTCTGGGTCGAGCCCGCCTGACTCAGCCTCCTCAATTGCCCGATCGACACCAACGCTGAGCTGCTCCAGCCAGTCGGGCACCTCGACACCCGACCCGCTCGCCATGCCCAGGAGGCCCTCGGCCCGTTCCTCCAGCCGCTGGCCGGCCCCAGCCGGTTCACCGCTGAGAAGCTCCGCCACGGCCGGCTCAACCAATGCTTCCAGTTCGTCTAATTCCAGCATCGCTGTGAAGGGACGCTGAACCCGGTCAGCCACGCTTGCCAGCCGCACACCGGTGGCCTGCTGGACCGCGGCCAGCCGCTCAATGAGATCGTCAGCCGCCTCAGCCGTTTCATCCTGCATCCGCTGCCGCCAGGCAGTGGCAGCGGCGGTCGCCCCACGGCGGACCAGCACCCGGTGGGCCATGCTCACCGGCCGCAGCGTCCAGACAATCCGCTCGTACTCCGCCTTGATCCGGAGGAACTCCAGCAGCATGTGCAGGCACTCACCCCGGTCGGACTGGGTTGTGGTGGAGTTCCAGTCACGGTATTCGGGATGGTTCTCGGCCACACTCTCAAGCACCAGCCGCAGCCGGCTGGCCGCCTGTTTCAGCGGGAGCCGCCCGCTGGCCAGCGCCTCGATCAGCTGGCCCGGGTGGCTGCCCCCAGCCCCAGCCTCATCCTCGGCTGTTGCCCGCCAACTCGGCTCGCTGGCTTCCTGTTCGATCAGCCGCTCCAAAAAGGGCCGCACGCCACTCCGCAGGATGCCGCGCAGGGATGGCGGAGTGAGCAAATGCTGGGTGAACAGCCCCGCTCCGTAGCGTTCGATGAACTCCTGCACCGGGGCGAAGGCCTTGTCATCCCGCACCCGCTCGAGCACCGACAGCCGGAGCTGCCGGGCATGGGTGGTCCAGGTTTCCAGCAGCTGGGGAATGAGAATCGCCAGCCCATCGAGGATCCGCTGGGTCACCTCGTCTGCCGTTGGCTCGGCTTCACCCGGACCGGCCACGGGAGCACTGGTGACAATCCGGCCGACCAGGGCCGTGGTGGCGGCTTCGAAGACCCGGTCAAACTCGCTGACACTGGCGGCCCCACGGGGCCGCCGGCTTTCCAGACTCTTGGCCAGCCGCACCAGTCCGATCGTCTCTTCAACCAGGCCGCGCCGCGGCAGCAGGCCCACCAGCCGCTCCAGCAGCCGCTCCCGCATCCGGGCCGCTACGATCCGGTCGGGGCGACCGCCTCGGGAGAGCGGCACATAGAGCACCGGCTTGCCCCTGAGGTGCCGCCTGATTCGGTCAAGCTGATCGTGAATAGCCTGCTGATCATCGGCGAAAATGGCGGCCAGCAGCCGGCCCACCGCCGGCTTGGGACCGCCCCGCCCGCTGCGGGAACCGCCCGGCCGGGCCGGCGGCCGCGGGGATGGCCGCACCTGACCGCGGGCCAGTGCCAGCCGGGCCGACAGCATCCAGATCGTTTCCCCGGTCTGCAATGCCGCCTCGATCAGCCGCTCAGCCGCCGCATCCCGCTGCCACCGCAGCCGGTCAAACTCGGTCGGCGACATGCCGGGAGCCGGCTGCTGATCGCGGGCCACAATGTGGCCGGCAGCCCGCACCATCGCTTTCCGCAGCCGCCGCAGGGTCTGCCGCCAGGCAACCAATGATTCAATCTCGGCCGGCAGGGGCTCGAGCCGGCCAGCAGCTGCATCGAGGCAGCCGGTTGTCACCACCTGCCGCAGCATCACGATCACGCCCGTGAGAAAGTCAGCCGCCTCCTCCACTGCGACCACAGGATGCCCCTCACCACCGGGAAGGTCGACGTCCATCATGCCGCCGTCGGTCCCATCGTCGGCGGAATCCTGCCAGACCATCGACTCATAGGCTGAGGCGACGCTCTCATCGGCGGCCAGCTGATCCTCGTCGGCATCATCGGGCAGGGAAAACTCAGGCTCATTGCGGACAGCCGGCTCCTGGCCGGTGGCCGCCAGTTCAATCACCTCGGCGACCCCGGCAGTGTTGGCCTCGATCAATTCGAGGAATCGTCGCACCCGGTTGCGGCCCGGCTCACTCAGATCGGCCAGCCCAGCCCGCAGCCAGCGATGGGAGGCCAACAGCCAGGAGGGACCAGAGTGGTCGATCTCATCTCCTTCCAGCAGCGACGCCCAGTGCACCAGCAGACCCATGGCCGCATCAAGGTCTCGCTCCCGTAGCAAGGCCTCGGCGGCAGCGGCGTGGGTACGGGCTGAGGAGAAATCGGCCACCGCTTCCCGCCAGAAGCCGGGGGCAAGAGGCGCCGGTGCCGTGGCTCGGCGTTCCTCGAGTACAGCAATTACCTCGCGGGCAGATTGCAGCAGTTCCTGTCCGGAGAGCTGCGGCACGCCCGATACGGTGGTGGTGGCAAACTGGTCCCACCAGGAAGCCAGTTCCTCAACAGCTGCACCGGCCCGGTCGGCGAGCATCTGATCGGCCTCCAGCCGGGCCCGCTGCCAGACGGTGCAGGCCCCCTCAAGCAGGTTGCTCACACTGCCGATCAGGTCATCGACCCGCGGATCAGGAAGCGACTCGCCCCCCGGTTCATGCAGTGGGAACTGGCCGGCGAGCCCGAGGATGTTCCAGGGGTCGACCAGCGCCCCGCAGCCGATACCCCGCAGCAGCAGGTCGCGGGCTTCGTCGAGGCTGGCCAAGGCTGTGGTCAGCCCATCGGCCCGCTCGCGGCGAACGGCCCGCTGGGCAGCCACGATCCGGCTGGTGATCCGGGCCAGCGTCCGGGCACTCGCGGCGGGCACCAGCCCCACCAGCCGTTCAGCTGCCTCCGACCGACCCAGCCGGGCAAGTACCGAGGCCAGCGTGACGCTCTCCACCTGCCGGGCCCGGCGGGCGGCCAGCAGCATGTTGATATGCCGGCGGACCCCGCCAAACGGCTGCCGCAAAGCCGCCGCTTCCGCCTCCAGACGGTCCCGGTGACCGGCCGGCAACCGGGTCATCAGCCAGCGATAGAAACTGTCGCGATAGCTGGCGATCCGGGGCAGTAACTCGGCCAGCGGCATCCCCGCCTGCGGTGCCCCTGGTCCACGCCCCGACAGGCCCGATGCCATCAGCATGACGCCCGCCAGCACGGCGGCCGACTCTTCCCGAAGTTCAGCCGCGGCAATCTCGGCCCCGTGCGTCTCCGGCCACGAGAGGATGCCCTCGAGAGTCGATTGCTGGATCACCAGTCGACGATAACAGCCATCATCGTCGATCAACGCCGGGTCCCAGAGGCCGAAGAGATAGTTGGGCCGGCTTGCCGCCGGGTGCAGAAAGTCGAAGGCCCGCGGGTCGATCGCCAGTTCACTGAGCAGCTCCGGCTCGAAGTCGGCCTGCCGCAGCAGGTCGGCCGGCGCCTCCTGGAGGATGCCGATGGCGCGATCGACCAGTCGGGCAAACCGGCCATGGGCTGTCCCCACACCGGCCACGAACAGCGGAAGCGGCCGCACCCGCTCGTGTGGATAGGGCTCGGAGAGCTGGCCGTTCTCGAGCACCGCCACCGGCCGCCAGCCTAGATAGTCGTTGAGACGGGCTATGGCCCGGTCGACCAGTTGCGGACCGGCATCGTCCCAGGGGCCGCCAGTGGCGAGCACCGCCTGGGCAGCCGCCATGATGAAGAACGGTCGCTCGAGGGCTCCGGGCGGCTGATGCTCGAGCAGGTCGCGGTGGAACTGCCGGTAGGCCGGCAACAGCTGTTCAAAGACAAGCTCGATCACGGAGGCGGCCTGTCGGTCATCGTGAAAGGCAGGATCGGTCTGCTTGAGGCGGGCCAGTTCCTCACGGAGGACCGCCCCGACCCGGGGTGCGGTGTCGGCCCGCTCCGCTACCTCGCCGTCTGGCCCCGGCGGCTCGAACCGAGCATAGAGTTCACTGGCCGCACGCCAGGCCGCTGCATCGGCAGCCCCGGCCGAAAAATTGAGGTATCCCAGCAGGGCCGCGAGCGGATCGGCGGGGGAGTCGGCGGATCGAGGAACCTTCGGCATCAAACGGGTGGCAGGGTCGGCAGCGGCCGCTGGGGCCGCCGGGAACTGTGACAGCGGAAACCCATATCCTACCAGCCTGGGGCCACTTCGCAGCCGGGTCGGCTGCAGTCCGCGTTGCATGGGGGATTTGGCGAATTAGCCTCGGAAGACTGCGGTTCTTGAGCGGTCTGGAACGCCAAACCGGACCACAGTTGACTTCCCCCGCGAGGCCGTGGCCATGAATCGACTCACCAATCGGCAGATCTCCCTCCGGCCGGCCCTGCTGTTGTTGCTGCTTGCAGCGGCAGCCAGGCTGCCGCTGGCCCGGGGTGAATGCCTCTCCGGGACAGCGGCCGATACCTTTGAGGCCGAGCGGGTCGGCCTGTCCCGTGAATGGATCGTGCAGCTGCCCTTCGAGTCGACCGGCTACCGACTGGGGCGGGTCGATGTCGGCCGCTGGACGGCGGTGGCCCAGTCGGGCGATGGCAAGGTGCATGCCGTCCGGGTGGGCGACCCCGCCCTAGCCCGGCCCGGAACACCGCGGCCCGGCACGCTGCTGTGGTCGACCAGCCTGGGAGTACCACTGGCTCCGCAGCAGGCCGCCGGTATTGATGGCAGGCTGGTTGTGGTCACTCACGACATGCAAGTAGTCGGGCTGCAGCCGCGCACTGGTTCGGTCTTCTGGCGCCGACGGCTGCCGGTGCCGCCATCGGCCGGCGGGCTTCCTGTCGGCAACTGGGTCTATGTGCCGCTGCGAAACGCCACTGTGCTGCGGCTGCCGGCCAACCCCTACCGCCAGTCGTTCTCGGAACCCCAGGCTGCCAGATCAGACGAGCCCCAGGAAAGCGGTGTGGGGAGGCTGGTCAACCTCGATCCAATCGAGATCAATTCCCATGGACTGATCGAGCAGCAGCCCGCCCCCTACGCCGGCGGTGCGATCTGGTGCACTCGCAACGGTCACCTGACGGCGATTGAACCGGTGGAGGATGCCTGGGCAAGGCACGAGTTTGAGCTCAAACAGCAGCCTGGTGGCCCCGTTCTCGTCCGCGACCAGACAATCTTTGCCACCACCGAGACCGGGGAGCTGATCCGGTTTGAGGATGCCCCGGGAGGTCTGCGGCTCGGCTGGCGGCGACTGCTCGAGACGTCACTCCATCCCAACGAACCGCGGCCGCAGCTGCTGCTGACCGGCGAAACCCTGATCGTGTCGCTGGGTGAAGCCGGCATTGCCGCCCACGCGGCCGACACCGGACAACGGCTCTGGAAGTCACCCCTTGAGGGCAAACTGCTCGCAGTCGTGGGGAGCCGAGTCTGGTGCTACGATCGGCAGAACATGCTGACGGGCCTCAGGCTCACCGATGGCGAGCCCGAGGCCTTCCTCAACCCCGGTCCGTTCACTCTGCCGGTGACCAACCGAGCCTCCGAGCGGCTGATTCTGGCATCGCCACGCGGGCTGCTGGCCGCGCTGGGACCCCGGGTGGTCAGTCGTCCGCCGGCCAATGATCGGCAGGAATCGGAGGATTGACGCGAAAGCTGGAGAAACCTGCGGAAGCCGTCGCTGCAAGGCTTCGACCGGCCTCGAAGCAAAGTGAACCGGGCAGCAGGCTGAGCGGACGGAGCAAAGCAGTCGCGGCAGGTTACGGTGCCAGCGGCAGCCCGTCACGATACAGCTCCAACGCGAGGATCAGGCAGCCGATTGAGATCGCCACGAATGACAGAATCAGCATCGCCGTATAGTTGTCCATCGGCGTTGGCCCGCGGCCACTGTTGTCACTCTTCTCCGCCATGATCTGTTTTTATCTCCCGGTTTGCGGGCAGCCTTCAGCGGCATGCTGGTTGGCTCAACTATCAAGCTTCAGTCGGGTCGCGACGCGGTCACCCCGCTGGACGATGCCCCGGGCATAGTCCTTCAGGATGCGGACCACCGCCCGGTCGGGCGTGACACTGACGACCTCGAGCCGGCCAAGGTACTGATCGGCCCGGAAGACCTCGAGTTCGTGCCCCTTTTGCAGACCATCGTCGCTGCCGATCGAAACCTCGACCAAATTGTCACTCACGGCCGTGACCACCCCGTCTACCTCCGGAATGATGTTCTTGGGACGCTGCAGCGAGAGGCCGTTCTGCGTGAGCATCTGGCGGGCATCGCTTACCTGCCGTTCCAGCTGATCACGACGTTCGCTGGCCATCGCCAGTTCCGACTCGGACTGATGCAGCTTTGCCGCCAGTTCCGCCCCCCGGTTGACCATGCCCTTGAGATCTTCCTGCAGATCCTTGATCTCATCACGAAGTCTGGCGATCAGCTTTTCGGCCTCGTCGCGCTCCTGCTTGGCCCGACTCAACTCGGCAATGTCGTTATCGAGTTTGACAAGCTGGTCATCCCGCTTGTCCTGCAGGTCGGCCAGTTCGCTGTTCTTCTCGGCGAGCGCTGCCTGGAGGGCGGCGACTACCCTGTCGCGGGCGGCTTTCGAGGCGGCGAGGTCTTCGTTGAGCTTGGTGATCGCGGCCTCTTTCTGCTGCCGCTCGCCGGTCACCTTGGTCAATTCGTCCTCCAACCGTTTGGATTCTTTCTGCCAGTTGGTGTGGGAGGAGAAGATGGCGACCGCAAAGCTCATGAACACCACGCTCATGATCAGAACGGCGAAGACGAAGATTTTGCCGATGGTGTTCATGCCGATGCCTGTCGCTGAGTCCCTGAAAATCCTGCTGGGAAAGGTCCTGCCCGGGGCCAGGGTGCCGTGTCACCGCGGCTTGTTGAAGCATCGACTTCCTTTGTCATCGACCTTCACGCCACCCCTTAAAGACTATCCCTTCTCACCCAGCCTTCCAACGTCACTGCCACCCCAATCGCTACACAAATTCCAGGCAGCAGACTTCCCCAGGCCAGCCAGAGGGTCTCGCGGCCGTCGGGGCGGACAGCGGCGCGGAGGGTTGCCGGCGCTCGCCGGGGCCCCTGGGCCAGGAGCCGACCGGAACTGTCGATTGAGGCGGAAAACCCGGTATTGGCGGCAATCACGATCGGTGTCCGGACCTCGACCGCCCGGAAAATGGCCGCCGTCAGGTGCATGTCGAGCTCGCTCGACCCCCAGAACCAGCCGTCGTTGGTGAGATTGGCGATCAGGTCGGGGCCCCCGTCGGCCCGGCGGCAGCGCCGCACCAGCGACCGGACCGCTCCGGGCAGGGCGGTTTCGTAACAGATGGTTGCGGTCAATCGCCGGCCTGCCACAGTTGCCAGCAGCGGCTCGTGACCAGCCGTCAGGCCGGCCGGCAACGGGGTCAGCCGGTAAAGCCAGGGAAACCTGTCGGCCAGCGGCACATACTCACCGAACATGACGGGGTACATCTTGGCGTACTCCCCAATCGGCCGACCCTCGGCATCGAGCAGCACCGCCATGTTGAAGTTCTCAGAGCCGGTTGCTGCGCGAGGGGTGATCCGCTGCTTGTCGACCCCGACCAGCCAGTGGCTGCCGTATGACTTTGCATAGGCGGTCAGCGGCGCCAGCCGCTCGGCCTCCAGCCGGGCTCGGCAGCGAGTCTGCCGCTGCTCAGCCGTCAGGACCACCGAGCCGCCATCCTCCGCTGGCCCCAGGATGGTCTCGATGAGACTCTCGGGCAGTTGCTCAGCCGGGTCGATTTCCAGCAACCCCACCCGCCACATGGTCTCGGGCCAGACGATCAGGTCGGGCCGTGAACCACCGGCCAATCCCGCCCGGGTCAGCTCGTCGTAGTGCCGGGTGACATCGGTAACGGCAGCGGGGTCGTGTTTCAGTTCCGTATCGATCGAGCCTTGCACCAGCAGTACATCGAGCGGTTTTCCTACCGGCTCGGGAACGGTCGCCAGCCGCCAACGACCATAGGCGACCGCCGCCAGCAGCAGGCCGGTGGCGACAAGTGCCTGTTGGATGATGCCCCTGCGACCATCAGGACCACGATCGGCTCCCCGTGGCAGGCCACCAGCGATCAGTCCGTAGCCCGCAGCCGCCCCGAGCATCACCAGCCCGCCGACGCCGACAGCTCCGGCGATGTCGGCCACCTGCAACAGTTCGACCCACCGCCACTGGGTGTGGCCGAGCCTGCCGAAGGTAAAGCCCCCCAGCAGCCAGCCCCGCAGCTGCTCGCAGGCCATCCAGGCCACTGGGGCGGCGACGACCAGTGGCCAGCCCCAGCGACCGATCAGCCGCCGCGCCAGCCAGATGAACAGCGGCAGGTAGCAGGCCAGGTAGGCCGACAGCAGCAGCCAGCCAATCGCGGTTGCCGGATGTGGCAGCCGCAGCCAATGAATGGTCGCCAGCCAGTGGAGCCAGCCAGCCAGCCAAAGAAACCGCCACGAGACCGGGGCAGCGGCCGCCGCTGCCGGTGACCGGGCGACCAGCCAGAGCCAGGGCAGTGGCGCCAGCCAGGCCAACAGCCACCAGTCAGCCGGAGGCTGAATCAGAAACATGCTCACCGCTCCGCAGAGAGCCGCCAGCCGACCCAACTCCCTGTGGAAAAAGCCCTCCATGGCCCTTGTCCGCGCATGCGGGCGACAGCCAGGCCACTTGGGCAACACCCGAGAACGCTGAGGGTTTTTTTCGGGGTTGCCGGTCGCCTCATCCTGCCGTGGCAGACTTTTTCCATCGGCTGCCGAAGGTCGCCAGAACGACAGTGCCGCGGTCATGGCGCATCGTCCTCCGCCAGAAACTCTGCCAGCACCGTGCCCGGTAGCACAGCCGTGTCTTCATCGACCAGTTGGCGGAGACAGCGACCGGCGACCGGCGCCGCCAGATCGATCGTGGCAACGCCGGCGGCCAATTCGGCCACCCGATCGCCCGCAAGCACCCGCTGCCCCTGGGGAACAAGCCAGAGCGAGAGCACGATCGGCTGGCTGCTGAGGCCGAGGTCGGGCACGACGAGCGGGACGGTCGGGGCTGGCTGGTGCTGCATCGGATCGACATCGCCGGGCGGCTGAATCACCGCAGGGATCGGAGCCAGGCCAGCATCACCCGGCCGACCAGCTCGAGTGACTCGGCCGAACAATTCTCAGGAGTGTCACGGGTGGTGTGCCAGTGCGGGTAGTCGAAGTCGATGATGTCGCAGGTCGGAATCCCTCCGGTCATCCGCAGCGGCACATGGTCATCGTTGACCACATACTTTGGCCGCGGCACGAATTGCCGTACGCCAAGCCGACGGGCCGTCGCCCAGATCGAGTCGACCACCGGCCGAGTGTCGGGCCAGTCAACGCTCTGGCGTTCCTGCCAGATTTGCAGGTCTCGGTCGGCCACCATGTCGAGGATCACCCCGCAGCGATAGCGGTGGTCAGCGGTGCCGGCCCGCTGCCCGGCGGCATACTGCCGGGCAAAGAAGAGCGACCCCAGGCAGTATTGATCGCGGGCATCTTCAAAGACATATTCCTCGGCGTCAAAGCAGACGAAGTCGATCCCGACCGAGCCTGCCACCGCCGGCATCAGCTGGGCCAGTTCCATCAGCACCGCCACTCCGCTGGCCCCGTCGTTGGCACCGAGAAAGACACCGCGGGGCTGCCGCAGATCTCGATCTGGGTAAGGCCGGGTGTCGTAGTGAACCCCCAGCAGCACCCGCTCGGTCCGATCGGGATGCCAGTGGACGATCAGGTTTTCCATCCGTACCCAGTCGCCGGTGCGGCCGTCGCGGCTGCGGAAAGCCTGCCGAAAGACCTTTCCGCCCGCCTGCTGAAAGTGCCGGATGAGCAGCTCTCGTTGCTGCTGCATGCCGGGCGAACCGCTCGGCCGTGGCCCGAGGTCACAGATCGCCTCCAGGCGCCGGAAGGCCCGCTTGCCCGAAAAGCCTTCCGGCTCGGCCGCCGCCAAGGGCGCGGCAACGAGGAAGCCGATTACCACCCGCAGCTGCCAGCGGCGGCTGCCGACACCCGGAGGCACTCGTTGCGTCAGAGTCTTTGCCATCGCTGTATCAACGGGGAACGAACGAGCCAAGGCCACGATCAGAGGTGTCCTGTCTCGTTGAACCGTACCAGTTCCGGACCCGGCCAGACCAGTTCCGACACCGAGCAGTTGGCCAGTGCCGGCAGCCGGGTGAAGGGTCGTTCGCCGGCGTCGGCCAGCAGCGGATGGTCGCGGCCGACAAGCAGGCTGAGGGCGGCGGTGAGAATCCCGCCATGGGCCACCACAATCATCCGCCGCGCGGCACGAGCGGCCAAGGCCTCAAGGGCCTGCCGGCCTCGTTGGGCCAGCTGCCGCCGCGACTCACCCTCGGGAATCTGGTAGTCCACATCTCCCGATTGCCAGCGGGCGACCTCCACGGGAAACCGAATCGCCAGATCGTCCCAGAGGTGTCCTTGAAAGATTCCGGCGTGGAGTTCCCGCAGGTTGTCGGCAATCTGCACCGGCTTGCCGATCGCTGCCCCGATCACCGCAGCGGTCTCACGGGCCCGCCGCAGCGGGCTCGACCAGAGCTCCTCTGCGGCGACAATCTCGGGCTGGCTCCAGCACCAGGCGGCGACCGCCTCGGCCTGCCGACGACCACACTCCGAGAGATCGACATCCACCTGCCCCTGCACCCGCCCCTCACGGTTCGACAGGCTCTCTCCATGGCGGATCAGGATCTGCTGCATGCCGTCTCCGGAACCGGGGATCACTCAACGCGAGTTGGCCATCGGCTCAGCCTGCTGGTGAGCTTCGGAGAGCCGGTCGATGAAATTGGCTCCGGCCGTCTGCAGCATAAAGACCTCGCTGGCCGACTGCTTCGAGCCGTGCGGCCGGACAATGCAGATCACTTCGGCCTTGCCGCCATGCTGACGCACATGGTCAATCAGCGCCTGCTCGCCGGCGGAAAGCTCCTCCGCTGCTGTCACGGCGGCAGGTGGCAGCATTGCGGCAGACGGCAGGTCAGCGGCAGGTGGCAGGTCGACTGCCGGCTCCTCGGCCTGGGCGGGTCCTGGTGGGCCGCTCGAGGCGGTCGGCACGGCATCGTCTCGGTTCCGCCGGTCGAACGAGACCGCCGGCATTTCGGTGGGCATACGAGGCGGGAGCCCACGACTGTCGGCGTCGGCCAGATCGGTTTCGGTGCCAGGGTAGACATGGCGATAGACGAAGGCCAGTCCCGCCTCGTCGAGGTGTTCCTGGATCGACGGCAGGGCGGCGAACAGCCCCTCATTATCCTCGGGGTCGGCAGCGTTGCAGACTCCCAGCAGCGTGCCGTCGAGGGCGAAGAGGCCGCCTCCGCTGCGGCCCTGAACCGGCTGCCCGGCGACCTGCACGTTGGCTGGACCAAGGTACTTATCGACCGAGGTCACCCGGCTGACGTGCATGGTCGGATCCCGGCCACCATCGCAGCCGACAGTGACAACCGGTTCGCCAACGTCGCGGGAACGGCCGACACCACCGATCGGCACCGGTTCGATGGCCGCCTCGGTGAAGACGCTGACGAGTGCAAGATCACGGTCGAGATCGTAGGCGACCATCTGCCCGGCAACCCGCCCTGCGGCCGGATCACCGAAGAGATCGACTTCGATGCGGCCGGTACCGGAGGAGTCGCGGAAGATGTGACCACAGGTGAGGATCAGCGCCTCACCCTGCCGGCAGTCGATGACGGTTCCGGTACCCCAGGAGGCCCCATCAGGATCGGTGACCCGCAGCCGGGCGGTCGCCCGGATCAGCCGACCGCTGAGTTGGGCCTTGGTGTCAGCAGGCAGGGACGGCAGCGGCCCGACCGGCTGCCGGGTCGTTGCAGCCCGGCGCTGCCGGAGCGGCCTGTCGATCGGCTGGGCCGTGGCCGCCTGGCCGACCGGCCCGGTCAGCAGGGCTGGTGGATGATCGGTTTTTGGGCTGCCCGCTTCAGTGGCAAGGGCCGTCCGGGCCTGCTGGGTTGGCAGTGGGATGCCTGGAATCTGACTGGCTGCCGCCGGCTGGACGGCCGCCTGCAATTCAGGAAGCCCAAGCGGCTGGCGGCTCTTGGCCAGCAGTCTCTCAAGCTCGGCCCGGGTGGTGGCTCCGGCAATCCGGCCCACCTCATGTCCCTTCACCAGCAGGATATAACAGGGCACGCCGGTCACCTCGAAGCGTTTGACCAGATCGTGTTCCTGATCGACGTCGACATGCCGCACAAGCCAGCCGGCGGCACCGATTTCACCTATGAGTGGGGCCATCTGCCGGCAGGGACCGCACCACTCCGCCGAAAAGTCGAGCAGCACAACCTCGCCGGCAGCAGCGGCGGCTGCCGGAGGCATCGCCCCAACCTGAGCGGACGCAGGCAATGACCAGCCGAGGCAGAGCAGGCCGGCAAGCAATCCGTAGCGGGGTGTCTGCATCATCCGTGACTCCGTCGGAGACGAGCCTGTGGCCCGTCTCCGGTCTGCGTGGCTGCGGTACAAGTCGCGGCGGCTGTGGCTTCCCTGCCAGCAAAAGGCCGCCGGGCAGCACCGCCAACCGGACGGCGGGATAGTGCCGCTCGATCGACGGCCGAACAAGAGCATTTTTGGCCTGTTAAGCCTTTCCACCGCCCCCGTCAGCCACCCTTCCTTCACACCTTTCCCCAACTCCGGCCACAGTTCTACAATCGCGGCTACCCGCCAACGCTTCTTGTCATCTTCGCCCAACGCAGGCACCATGCCCGATACCCGCCGGATCCTGATCACCTCAGCTCTGCCCTACGCCAACGGGCACATTCATCTCGGGCACCTTGTCGAATACATTCAGACCGACATTTTCGCCCGCTTCCAGCGGCTGCGGGGGTACCAGGCGATCTACCTCTGCGCCGACGATACCCACGGCACCGCGATCATGATTCGTGCCCGGGCCGAGGGCCGCTCGGAGCAGGAACTGATCGCCGGTATGCGGGAGGCCCACCTCGCCGACTTTCGCGGTTTCCAGATCGCCTTCGACCACTACGGCTCCACCGACAGCCCGGCCAATCGCAGCCTCTGCAACCGTTTCTGGCAGGCGCTCCGGGAGCGGGGCCTCGTGGTCAGCCGCGAAGTGCAGCAGCTGTTCGACCCCACCGCTGGTGTTTTTTTGGCCGATCGGTTCGTCCGCGGTGGCTGCCCTCGCTGCGAGGCTGCCGATCAATACGGTGACTCCTGCGAGGCCTGCGGCGCAACCTATTCGCCTGCGGATCTCGTCAACCCGGTGAGCACGCTCTCCGGCACCACACCGGAGGTACGGTCGGCTGAGCACCTCTTCGTCACCCTTGAGCCCCTGCGGCCGTTTCTTACGGAGTGGACGCAGCAGTCGGGGGCCCTCGACCCACGGATCGCCAACTATCTCAACGGCCATTTTCTGGGCGACCCGCTGCGTGACTGGGACATCTCCCGGCCTGCACCCTACTTCGGCTTTGAGATTCCCGATGCCCCCGGGCATTATTGGTATGTCTGGTTCGACGCCCCGATCGGCTATGTGGCGGCGACGGAAGAGTGGGCCACCGGGCGCGGCGGTTCGTCTGCCGATTGGTGGTCTGCCGGCGGCCGCAACGAACCCGCCGCCGAGGTGCATCACTTCATCGGCAAGGACATCACCTACTTTCACACGCTCTTCTGGCCGGCCATGCTCAAGGTGGCTGGTCTGACGCTGCCGACCAAGGTTCGCGTCCACGGCTTTCTCACGGTCAACGGCCAAAAGATGTCGAAGAGCCGGGGCACCTTCCTGCTGGCCCGCGACTATCTCGACCAGCTCGACCCGGCAGCCCTCCGGTACTACTACGCCGCCAAGCTTTCCGGTGGCATCGACGACATCGACCTGAACCTCGAAGAATTCACCACCAAAGTGAATGCCGACCTCGTCGGTAAGGTGGTCAATCTCGCCAGCCGTACCGCTCGCTGGCTGGCCGCGACGGGCCTGGCCGCGACCTATCCCGAAGACGGGGGCCTGTTCGCCCGAGCGGCGGCAGACGGCGAGGCAATTGCGGCCGCTTACGAGGACTGTGATTTCGCCCGGGCCATGCGGCTGATCATGCAGGCGGCCGACCGGGCCAACTTCTACGTCGATCAGGAACAGCCCTGGACGCTGGCCAAGGAAGGGCCAGCGGCAGCAGCCAGGCTGCAACAGGTCGCATCGGTCGCGATCAACCTGTTCCGCCAACTGGCTGTCTACCTGACGCCGGTGTTGCCGAAATTGGCCGAGGATGTCGGCCAACTGGTGGGCGGCCCGATTGATCACTGGGAGCAATCGCAAACCCCCCTGACGGGCAGCCCCGTCGCCCGCTTTCAGCCGCTTCTGCGGCGGATCGAGCCGAGCCAAGTCGACGCGTTGCTGCAGGCCGCAGCCACTCAAGCCACTTCCACCACCCCAGGAGAGACCATGACTGAAACCGCCCCGCACCAGGATTCCCCCGAACCGCTCGCAGCCACTCCGCTGGCCGAAACCTGCACCATCGATGACTTCGCGAAGGTTGACCTGCGGGTGGCTCGGGTCGTTGCGGCTGAAGAGGTACCGGAAGCTCGCAAGCTGCTCAAGCTGACCGTTTCCCTCGGCGGTGACGAGCGGCGAACGGTCTTTGCCGGCATCAAGAAGTTTCACCGGCCTGAGGATCTCGTCGACCGGCTGGTGGTGGTGGTGGCCAACCTCGCCCCGCGACAGATGAAGTTCGGCCTCAGCGAAGGCATGGTGGTCGCTGCCAGTGGAGCAGGAGCCGAAGGTGTCTTCCTGCTTTCCCCCGACAGTGGAGCCCTTCCCGGCATGCGGCTCGGCTAGCTGCTAGAATTTGCCGAGTCCTGGATTACGTTGCCGAAGGGGAGGTTTGGCCATGAGTGCGAAGACGATTCTGTTTCCGACTGATTTTTCCACCGCCAGCGATGCCGCCCTGACCCATGCCGAGGCACTCGCGCGGCAGTCCGATGCCAAATTGCTCATCCTCCATGTTGAGGAGCCGCCGCTGGCCTACGGCGGCGGTGAGCTCTATTACGGCCTCCCCGAGCCGAGTTCCGAACGAATCCTGCAGATGCTCGAGGACGTGCGGCCCTCCGATCCGAAGCTGCCGTTTGAGCACCGGCTGGTGATGGGCGACCCCGCAGCCGAGATCGTGCGGATCGCCGAGGAGGAGCCGGCCGAGCTGATCGTGCTGGGCACCCACGGCCGCACCGGGGTTAGCCGGCTGCTGATGGGGAGTGTTGCCGAGGTGGTGGTCAGGCGAGCTCCCTGCCCGGTGTTGGTCTATCGGGAGCGGGAAGAGAAGCTCGCCTCGAAGGAACCCGCCCCGGCCGGTGGCTGACAGCATGTCGGTAAGGCCGATGCTTGAGCAACGCGCCGGCGTTCGCACTGCCCTGCGGGACTGCCTCGATCGCGAGGGGTTCATCGAGGTCGACACGCCGGTGCTTTCCGGTGAGGTGCTCCCCGAAGCCCACATCGAGCCGTTCATGGTCACCACCAGCGCCGGCTCGGCCGAATTTCTCCAGGCCAGCCCCGAAGCCCTGATGAAGCGGCTGCTGGCTGCCGGCGCCGGGGCCATCTACCAATTCGCCCGCTGCTTCCGGGCGGGAGAACGTGGCCCCCGTCACGACACTGAGTTCGTAATGCTTGAGTGGTATCAGCCCGGGGCAACCCTTGCCGAAACAGCGACACTGCTGGAGCAACTGCTCGCCACGTCGCTCGGCACCAGTGGCCTTGAGCAGATCAGCTGCTCGACCGCATTCGAGCAGCTTGCCGGCATCGATCCGATCAACGCCGACACCGCCAGCCTGGTGGCAGCGATCGAGCGACAGGGTCTTCAGCTTCCGGCGGGGCTCGCTGAGCTTAACGATCCGGCCCGCTGGAGCCTCTGCTTCAACCTGCTACTGGGCGAGGTTGTCGCCCCGCAACTCGGGCACGACCAGCCGACCATGCTCGGAAGCTGGCCGGCGGCCGAAGCAGCCTTCGCCCGGCTCGATCGGGATGACCCACGGCTGGCCCGCCGCTTCGAGGTCTTTGTGGCCGGAGTCGAACTGGTCAACGGCTGGGAGGAGGAACCCTCGGCGGCCATCCTCCGCAGCCGCATCGAGGCTGCCAACGCCATCCGACAAGCGGACGGCCGCCGGGTGCTGCCGCTCCCCGACCGACTGCTGGCCGCCCACGGCGAAGCCATGCCCGATGGCGTTGGTGCCGCCCTCGGCTTCGACCGGCTCGTCATGCTTGCAGCCGGCAGCGAGTCGATCGATCAGATTCGCGGCTTCTCGTCGGCAGACGCCTGACCGGAGACCGCTATTCGTCTGGATCGAATCGGATAATTTGCCAGCGTTCCACCTGCTGGGTGCGAGTCGCACCAGGCGTCAACAGCGGAACCCGCACGATCTCCGGCAGCAGCACCAGCACAAGCTGCTGCGGCCGTCCGGTGACCACCGGCCCTTCACAGTCACTCAGTGCCAGCGTCACCCGCCAACCACCCACTGCATAGGCATCGTCGCGGCGGCAGTCTGCCACTGCCACCTGGCCACAGTCCTCCACCAACCCAACGCTGGGCAGCTGCCGAAACGCCTCAAGAGCTGGTGAGTCGTCCTCGTTCTTATCATGGTCATGGGAGTGCTCCCCTGCATGCTCGTGCGGCTCCTGCCCACCCCCAGCAAAAAGGTCGGGGGGGGCCGGCAAGGCAGCCGGCGCACAGAAACCGTGGGCCTCGGCCCAGCGGCCGGCACGAACCGCCTCCCGCCAGCCGATGGCCGTTTCGACCGCGCGATTCCTGCCGATCCAGTGGTCAGCCGCTGCGAACCCGACTGCCTGGCAGCCAAACCCGACGGCCAACGCAAGGCCGATCAGGGCCAGTCCCCGGCCGGCTTTGGGCGGGGTGCCAGTCGCGGTGTCTCGCAACGCCACGGTGGCAAGCCCGGCAGCCAATAGCGGAACAACCCAGAGCACCTGGGTGCTCAGCGCCAGGGCCGAGAGGCAGCCTGTCACCAGAGCCAGCACTGCCAGTGTGCTCACGGGTCGGTACGTCGTCTGGCCGTCATATTCCTGATCGTACGCCGTCATTACCCCATCCCCATCGCGACCAATTCCCACCGCCGCTCAGCCGGTTCGTCGCGGCGGTGCAGGTCGGCCTTTCTTCTTCGTGGTGAAGACCCGCTGCATCTCCTCGAGTGAGCTTACACCCGCCAGGACCAGTTCCATGCCGTGCTCCCGCATCCCCCGGAACCGTTCCTCGCTGGCGGCCTTGCGGAGTTCCGCCGCTCCGGCCCGTCGGGCAATCTCTTTCCGCAGCGGTGTTCCAGTAGCCAGTTCAAAGGTGCCGGTCCGGCCCAGAAATCCCCGTCCCGAACAGAAGCGGCAGCCGCCATGTTCGGAGACGCTTCTGATCTGTGGCACATCCTCGGACGTCTTGCCGAATTTCTCCAGCAGCGGCAACGGGGGCTCCTGCTCCTCGGCACACTTCGGGCAGAGCTTCCGCACCAGTCGCTGAGAGACCGACCCGAGAAAACAGCGGGCGAGATCACTCGGCTTGATGCCGAGTTCGAGCAGCTTGCCGATGGCATCGATGCTGTCTTCCGCCGGCAGGCTGATGATCACCAGCTTGTCTTCCAGAGCCCGGGCCACCAGGTCGGCAGCAAAATCGGGATCGGCCAACCGCCTGGTGACGAAGCCGCTGGGATACGACAGCGACGCCTTTTCAACCGCCATGACCGGTGTCTCACCCGCCCCGGCGTCGTACTTCTGAGCCTTCACATTCTGCACTTCGGTGACCGTCTCATGGGCCTCTTCAATTGAGACGAAGTCGCGCATCAGCCGGTCGGCCGCGGTCACCACCATGTCGAAACAGGTCGAGAGGCCATGCCCGGGCGCCGCTGAGACCAGCATCAGTCCCCGCTTCAGGTTGACCAGCCGCTGCAGCCGCTCGAGCATCTCGGCCGGCATGCCCAGATCCTCTGCCGACTTGAATTTGGCCGGCGGAGTTTCCAATTCGATGGCGAACTGCTCACCCGCCTTGGTCATTTTTGTCACTAGTCGACAGCCTCGCTGTTTGCCGTCGACAGTGATCGCAAAGGAGCCAGCCTGGGCCCGGCCCCGCTTCTTTGGCGACAGCCCGGCCAGCCGCAGCAGCATTGTCAGCACCTCGGCCCCGGTTTCGACATCGAGCGGCGGAGCATCGACCCAGACTTCGGACTGCCCCCTCTTCTTTTGCCGCTTCCGAAGGCCGCCCTCACAAATCCGCACCGGCTGCTTCACGCCGTCGGCGTCGTGGCGGACATGCAGCCCACCGGGGGTGTCATCAAGCAGAATGGTCGGCACCCGGGCGGCCACCCCCTCGGCCAGGATTTTGATGAACTCCTTGCTCAGCGGGTTCTCGGTGATCTTCTCGACCAGCATGGCATTTTCATCAGCGACCTCACGGCAGGTGGCAACAAGTTCAATCTCCGGCAGTTCAGCCACCACCTCGCCAGTGTCGTTGAGCGCGCGGGACCGCATAATGAAATAGATCACCAGCGGCACCAGCCAGTCAGCTGCC
>Ga0180431_10002576_pt1 | contig 24212 bp, 19 predicted proteins | sample SS_ome_11_FD_132459 | JGI IMG/M metagenome (GOLD analysis project Ga0180431, IMG submission 132459) | Hypersaline lake sediment archaeal communities from the Salton Sea, California, USA - SS_1_MS_1 metaG | ecosystem: Environmental > Aquatic > Non-marine Saline and Alkaline > Hypersaline >...
ATCCAGACCCCAGAAGCCCTTCTCTCTCTTCTCTCTTCTCCCCCGCACCGGCTGTGGCCGAGGAAAATGCAGGCCGGAGCAGGCCGGCGGACCTCGAAAATGACTACAGCGCGAATACCTCGGCATGAGGCCCGCCGCTGGCGCGAAGATGCAAAAGCAGCATCGCCGCGGCCAAAACGGGTATGCAGCCGGATAGGGCGAGTCTTTCGACCCTGAGAACGCTGATGGGAAACTGAAAACGCTGATGCATTTTCGAGGGGCGGGAGAAGGGTAGAGTTCTACGATAGCGGCCACCGGCAATTTGTGGGAGGTTCGGCGATCCGCGTCCGCGGCGGTTCCCCGGGGGCCTTCACACGCCCGCCCGGCGGAGCAGTTCGACGCCCTTGGACTTCAACCCGACGCGGCCCGTGGCGCGGTCGAACCGGAGCCACCCGAGCATCCTCAAGTCGTCGAGCGCCCGGGCCACCGCCTTCTCGCCGCGGTCCGTATGCGCGGAGAGGATCGCCCCCGGCGTCGTCCCCTCCTGCGCCATCAGCAAGACCCCCGCCGCGAGCGTCGGCTCGACGGGGGCGCCGCGCGTCGCTACCGCGTCCTTGAGCGTGCCCAGGTTCAGGCGGATGAAGTTGGGAATCGCGAGGAGAAACCCGAGGAACGCGTGCGCGCGGTCCAGATCGTCCCGCAGGGTGAAGGGATCGTCGCCGTAGCCGCCGTACCGCCGGTACCCGAAGTAGTACCGCTCCTTGGGCTGGTAGTAGAAGCTCGCCACGAACAGGAGGACGAGGGCCGCGACGTAGAGGACGAGGAAGAGGGAGCCGCTGATCATGACGCCCCTTCCGCGACCGGCGGAAGAGACCAGGTAGGCCAGGAGGAAGAAGACCACCACGCCGAGGATCGCGAAGCCCACGGCGGAGAGGATCGTGCCCGTCACCGCCGCGACCAGGAGGTCCCGGCGGCCCTCGGCGAGCGCCGTCTCCACCTGCGGGCGGATCCGGCGCGTCAGTCCTGGAAGATCGAGCGAGGCCATGGCTCTACCCTACGACGGCGACGGGGACGTTTGCAACCCGGCTTCAAACACCAGGTCACGAAGGCATCAAGGCACGAAGGTCTACAGGGAGAAACGCAAAGGACGCGAAAGAGGAGGCTCGAAGTACCGTGTCAGGGGATGGTGAAATCCGACGGCTGAAATCTGAAATCCCTGCGCGTTCCTGCAGTGCAGATGTCTGGTTGCGCTGAACCGCGCGCTTGTTGCATCATCGTCCTGTCCGTGATCTGAAAGGGTTGCCCATGCTCAGACGCGCCGGTCCTCCCGGGCTCGCCGTCCTGGTCCTCCTTCTCGCGTGCTGCTCCGGCGCCCGCGCCCAGGCGCTCCCGCCCGGCGCCGAGAGAAGGATCGAGGACCAGCTCCGCAAGCTCGAGGTCAAGCCGCTTCCCGCCCCGCCGGTCTGGTACACGGGCGAGGAACCCCTCTTCCGCTTCGTCCAGATCTCGGACTTCCACCTCACGAAACGCCGGGAATCGCTCCTGAAGGACGCCATGGCCTTCATCAACGAAACCGTGAAGCCCGCCTTCACCGCCGTCACGGGAGACAACGCGGGCCGAAGCGACGTCGCGAGCCAGCGGCGCCTCGAGGACCTCCTCGGGGCGGGCCTCGACGACCCCTGGTACATCATCCGCGGCGACAACTGGGCGCGGAACTTCTCGAAGGTCTTCGGGTCCACGCGATACGCCTTCGAGTGCGGCGGGATCCGGTTCGTCTTCGCCGGCCTCGACCGCGACGAGGAGGGGAAGGGCGTCGGCGTCTTCGCGAAGGACACGTGGGCCTGGCTGGAGAGGGAACTCGCCCCGAAGCGCCCCCTCTCCGTGATCCTCTTCCTGCACGAGAACGTCCAGCCCCCCGTCTTCGTCGACGCCACGAAGCTGGACAACCTCCTCGAGGCTTCCCCCGCCGCGGCCGCTTCCTTCACCGGCCACCTCCATCTCGATCTGGAGTTCCAGACCGGGCGGGTCAAGCACATCCTCGCCCCGGGCTTCGGCCCCCACCGCTTCCACGGCTTCAAGGTCTGCGAGGTCTTCGAGAACCACGTCGCCGTCAGGACCGTGGAACGGCATGGGGGGCGCTACGGCTACGTCCCCAAGTACCAGAAGGTGGACCTGCCCCATCCCGCCCGCGCACCCGCCGCGGTCGGCGTCGAAGCCTACCGCGCCCTGCCCGCCCGCGAGACGGACTTCGACTTCTCCATGCGCGACCACCTCTCCGAACTGCTGCTCCAAATCACCCTCTTCGCCCGCCGCATCGGGCGCCTCGAACAGTTCCGCGAGGCGCTCCGCGGACGCGAAGACGCGGACGAGGAGGAGAACGAAGAGGAGGAATTCTGAAGCGACCTGGCGCGATGCGGAAATCCCTCGATCCTGATCTGCTTGAGATCCCTGATTGCAGTCGGGTTGAATCTCGAGTTCGCGATGCAGCCTCTCAGCGGCGGGTGCTGCGGGCGGGACGCCCGCGCCCCGTGCAGCGTTGCTGCGCCTTGCTGCGGGCTGGAAGCCCGCGGTCCCGGCTCCACCGCCGGGCAAGGGGGTCGCCGCCTTTCTTTGCAACGCCCCTTCGACCCTTCCTGGGCCGCCCATTACAATTTCCGGTGGGAGGAGCGAGCCATGGCCGAATCCTATCTGGCGGTGGACCTGGGCGCGGGAAGCGGGCGCGTCATGCGGGGCCGGCTCGGCGCGGACGGAACCCTCGCCCTCGAGGAGCGGCACCGCTTCCCCAACGGTCCCGTGCAGAGGAACGGGCGACTCGTCTGGGATTTCCCCCGCCTCCGCCGCGAGGTCCTGAGCGGGCTCCAGGCGGCGTGCGCATCGGGGCCGCATCCGCGCAGCATCGGGGTGGACGGGTGGGGGGTTGATTTCGGGCTCGTGGACCGGGACGGGAACGTGCTCGGCGACCCCTGCGCCTATCGTGACCCCCGGTTCCCGGAAGCCATGGAAGACTTCCTCTCGACCTTCCCCGGAGAGGAGCTCCACCGGCTCACCGGCATCCAGATCCTCCCCATCAACACGATCTTCCAGCTCCACGCCATGGCGCGGGAGGGGGACGGCCGCCTGCAAGCGGCCGAGCACCTCCTCTTCGTTCCCGATCTCCTCCACCACGCCCTCACCGGCGAGCGGACGACCGAGTACACGATGGCTTCCACGTCCCAGCTGCTCGAAGCCGGGACGCGGTCGTGGTGCGCGCCCCTGCTCGAAGCCCTGGGCGTTCCCGCGCGGCTGTTTCGAGCGCCCGTCGAGCCCGGCACCGTGATCGGGACGATCCCGGAGGCCGTCTCGAAGCGCACCGGTCTTCCCCGGCTCTCCGTGGCGGCGCCGGCGACGCACGACACGGCCTCGGCCGTCGCCGCGGTGCCCGCCGAGGGGCGCGACTTCGCCTGGCTCAGCTCCGGCACCTGGTCCCTGATCGGGATCGAGGCGGACGCGCCGGTCGTCGACGCGCGGACCTTCGAGGCCAACGTGACCAACGAGGGCGGCGTCTTCGGGACCGTCCGCGTGCTGAAGAACATCATGGGGCTTTGGATCCTCGAAGAATGCCGCCGGGCCTGGGGCGGGGCGCCGGCGCTGGAGACGCTGCTTTGCGAGGCCGACAAAGCACCGCCGCTTCGCGCGATCTTCGACCCGGCCGACCCGGCCTTCCTCCATCCTCCCGACATGCTGCAGGCGGTGGCCGGGGGCATCCGGCGCGGGGGCGGGGAGCCTCCCGCCTCGCGGGGCGCCGTGGCGCGCGCCGTGCTGGAGAGCTTGGCGCTGGCCTACCGCCACGCACTGGAGGCGCTGCAGGCGATCCGGGGCGCGCCCGTGGATCGGCTCCACGTGATCGGGGGCGGCTCGAAGAACGGACTCTTGTGCCGCTTCACGGCGGACGCCACGGGTCTTCCCGTGCTGGCGGGCCCGGCGGAGGCGACGTCGGCGGGCAACCTCCTGATGCAGGCTCATGCGGCGGGCCGGGTCGGCTCGCTGGAGGAGATCCGCGAGATCTCGCGCCGTTCGTTTCCCCCGGCGCGCTACGATCCGGAACCCTCGGAGGCGTGGGAGGAGGCGTACGGGAGGTTCTGCGCGATCAAGAGTGCAGGGGAATGATGATCGGGTAGCGAGAGTGAGTAGGGATTGCAGATCGAAGATTTCAGATTTCAGTTGTCCGTTCCAAAAGCAGCAGAGAACACAACCGGCTCGCCAGGAGGCTCGCCCTCCAATTTGAACTGAAATCTGACGGCTGAAATCTGAAATCCACAATCTACAATCCTTTCATCTGGCTGCGCCCAAGAACGTTTCCGGAGGTCGGCATGGCAACCAAGCCGCAGGAAGCTTACGACATCGCGAGGGAGCGCTACGCCGCGCTCGGCGTGGACACGGAGCAGGCGCTTGCGACGCTGCAGGGGGTCGGGATCTCCCTGCCCTGCTGGCAGGGCGACGACGTGCGGGGGTTCGAGAGCCCCGACGCCGCGCTGTCCGGCGGCGGCATCCAGGCCACCGGCGACCGGCCCGGCCGGGCGCGGAACGCGGACGAGCTCCGGGCCGATCTCGAGAAGGCGCTCTCGCTCCTTCCCGGAGACCACCGGGTGAACCTCCACGCCATGTACGGGGAGTTCGGAGGCCGGCCCGTGGACCGCGACGCCGTCTCAAAGGAGCACTTCGCCGGCTGGATCGACTGGGCGAGGGAGCGGACCCTCGGGCTCGACTTCAACGCCACGCTCTTCAGCCATCCCCGCGCGGACGCTGGCTTCACGCTGAGCAGCCCCGACGCGGGGACGCGCGCGTTCTGGATCGAGCACGTTCTCCGTTGCCGGCGGATCGCGGAGAGCATGGGCCGGTCGCTCCACACCCCCTGCGTGCACAACCTCTGGATCCCCGACGGCATGAAGGACGTGCCGGCGGACCGCCGGGGCTTCCGGGAGCGGCTCGAGTCGTCTCTGGATACCATTTTCGATCAAAAGCGCGACCCCGCCTCGATGAAGGACGCGGTGGAATCGAAGCTGTTCGGCCTCGGCGCGGAGAGCTTCACGGTGGGCTCCCACGAGTTCTACCTGGGCTACGCCCTGTCCCGGGGTCTGATGGTCTGCCTCGATCTCGGGCATTTCCATCCCACGGAGTCGGTGGCGGACAAGATCTCCTCGATCCTCCTCTTCTCGGACGCGCTGCTTCTCCATCTGAGCCGGCCCGTACGATGGGACAGCGACCACGTGACGATTTTGGACGACGCGCTCGAGGAGACGGCGCGGGAGGTGGTGCAGAACGGCCTGGACCGGGTGCATCTCGCGCTGGACTTCTTCGACGCCTCGATCAACCGGCCCGGTGCGTGGGTGATCGGCGCGCGCGCGGCCTGCAAGGCGATCCTGGGCGCGTTGCTCGAGCCGTCCGCGAGGCTCCGTTCCCTGGAGGCGGAGGGGGATTACTTCCGGCGGCTCGCATTGTTCGAGGCGCTCAAGACGCTTCCCCTCGGCGCGGTCTGGGAGGAGCACTGCCGGCGCAACGAGGTGCCCGGCGACGAGGGCTGGATCGACGAGATCGCCCGCTACGACCACGAGGTGCTTCAGCAGCGCAGCTGAACCGCGGACGGGATTTTCCTGGCGCGGGCCGACGTTCGTCGTGAGCCACGGAACGAAAGGGCAGGGGCGCAACGGCGCGGAACAAAGCGCTTGCGGCACTCCGCTTTCGTTCCGTGAGCATTCACCGCGTCCCCGCCGGGATGACGCAACGGAAGCCGATCGTGGGGCGGGGTTCCGTCTCGCCGGCGCGCGTCACCGTGCGGATGTCGTCCTCGTCGTCCTCGAAGGACCCGCCCCGGACGGACCAGGGGGACTCGCCGGGGCGGAAGACGCGGGTGTGCGGATCGGAGGAGGCGCCCCGGACGTAGCGCAGAGGGCGGTAGGTCGTCCAGCGTTTCGCAGCCTCCTGGACGGCTTCCTGGAGGGTCTCCCACCGGTTCGGCGCGTAGGCGTCGAGGCACCATTCCGCGACGTTGCCCGCCATGTCCTCGGCGCCGAAGGGGCAGGCGCCGGCGGGCCGGTTACCCACGGCCCGGGGGGCGTCGGCGCCCCACACGGCGAAGCCGGAGGAGGGATCGGTGTCGCCCCAGGGGTAGCGGCGCTTGGCGCGCGTTGCGGGATTGCAGGACGCTGCGATTTCCCACTGGGCCTCGTTGGGGAGGGTCTTGCCGGCCCATCGCGCATAGGCCCAGGCGTCGAACCAGTCGACGCCCACGACGGGCTGGTCGGGGTCGTCGAATCCAGGCCGGTCGAGGAGGGCCGGTTTCCGGTCGGGGACCTCCGGGCGGAAGGCCTTCTCGAGCGGGTGGCTGAAGGCGCGGGGGTCGTCGGCCGTCCGGCTCCATTCCAGGAAACGCGCATAGCGGCGGTTGGTCACCTCGAACTTGTCGAGGTAGAAGGGGCCCACGTAGACGTAGACCTGCGGCCTCGCCTCCTCGTCCGCGAAGTAGTCCGAACTGCCCAGCGGGTAGATGCCGCCCGGCACGAAGACCATGGGCGCGTCGTCCTGGCCCCCGACGTACTCGCCCGGGGACCCGCCCTTGCGCATGCCCTCCTCGAGCCGGGCCGGCTGGGGAATGCCGCGGACTTCCTCCTGCTTCCATCCGAACCGGGCGAGGCGCGCTTCCACCTCCTTGACGAAGAAGCCGTCGGGGAATTTCAGCAGGTAGAGCCGGCACCCCTTCTCGGTCCCGCAGGCGGACAGGGCTTCGAGTTCGGCCTCGGCGTCCTTCCAGGCTTCGCGCACCTGCGGGGCGCGTTTCGCGTCGGCGAAGGCGTCCAGGTAGTCGGATGCCCGGGACGCGATCTCCCGGGGGTCGTCCACGGAGAAGACCGCCTGGAACGCCGTCGATTCCTTTTTCTGGAGCGTTTCGATCTCGCGCCGGACGCGCTCGGCGTCGAAGCCCTGCGCGTACCTCGCGAGGTACGCCCGTCCCCGCTCCGTTTTTTCCCCGTAGTCCGCGGCGAGGTCGAAGCGGTAGAGGAGCTGCTCCTCCTCCTTCAGGTCGTTGTAGAGGCGGGTCGCCTCGTCGCGGTGGGCGCCGTCCGGAAACGCGTCGAGGTACTCTTCCACGGCCCGCTTGCGGCCCGCCAGCGTCGTCGTTTCCAGGATGGCCTCGAAGGCGCGGTCGTCCCGGGCCTGCTCCGCTTCCGCCAGCGCCCGTCGGGCCTCCTCCGTGTACCAGCCCGCGGGGTAGGAGGCCGACCCGTACGCGCGCAGGTACCGGCGGGCAGCCTCGGCGCGGGAGGCGGGATCGCCCTCCTTCACGCGCTCGATGAGGGCGGCCTCGGCTTCCAGGTCCCGGAGCCAGGCGCGCACGGTCTCGTGATGGACGCCGGCCGGGTACGCCTCCAGGAACCCCTCGAAGAGGTCCCGGGTCCCGGCGAGCGTCTCGCCGCGGGGCAGGTTCCGGAACGCGTTCTCCTCCTCGGCCTTCAGTTTCTCGAAATCGACGGTGACCGTGCACGTCTCGCCGGGCTCGCAGGCATAGGCGACGTCGTAGGCCGCGCCCTGCGGCCCCCGGACGCGGATCGTCCCCTTGCCGGGGGACACGCCGGAGAGGGAACGCGGCAGGGGGCCGGCCACCGTTCCCCCGTAGGCGACGGTGATCTTCTCGTCGCCGAGAACGCGCAGGGTCGCGAAGGCGCCGGCGGTGAGGTCGACGGAAACCTCCGCCCGCTCGCCCGCGTATTCCACTTCCGTCTTCTTCAGTTTGTAGCCCTTCAGGTCGAACATCAGCGTGTGGGGGCCGGGCTCGACGTCCGCGAGCATCAGCGGCGTGGTCCCGACCTCGCGCCCGTCCACCATGACGTCGGCGCCGGCCGGTTCGGAACGCACGATGAGCCCCTGGAACGCCTCGAGCCTTTTGAGGATCTCGTCCCGCATCGTCGCGACGGCTTCGAGGCGCTTCCCCTTCGGATAGGAGGCCGCGTAGGTCTCGAGCGGGGGCAGGGCCTTGAGGATCTCGTCCTTCTCGAAGAAGGCCGACGCTTCCTCGAAGAGCGCCTCGGCTCTCTGCACGTGCCGGTCGGCCGTCTCGAGCATCTCCTTGGCGCGCAGGTTCTGCCGGGTCGTGAGCGCGGCCTTCTGGGCCAGAAACGCCCGGTCCCGCGCCTTCCGGTAGTCCTTCGCCTCGAGCGCCCGGCTCCCCTCCTGCATGGCCTTGCGGTACTTCGCCGTCGCGATCAGCTCGATCACTTCCTCGTCCCGGCGGATCCGCTCTGCCTCGCGGAACGACGCGAGGGCCTGATCGAAGGCTTCCTTGTCCAGCGCCTCCCGCCCCGTCGCGAGAAGCGCGTTCCGCTCCTCTTCCCTGTCGTCCGGGGAGGGGCCCGGCTCCGTTTCCCCGGGGGTGCCGGTGCCGCCGTCCGGCGGGGGCGTCTTGGACGGTTGCGAAGGGGACGTCCCGCTCCCCCGGGCGGGGCCGGTCTCCGTCGTCCCGAAGGGATCGAGGGCGAGGAGGAGGACGACGGCCGCGGCGAGCAGGAGGGCGCCGCCGAGCAGGGCGGGCCAGAGCCAGGGGACCCCGGCCCGGCCGACCAGGATCTCGGAGTGGAGGATCTCGGAGCACTGGTAGAGTTCGGCCAGGAACTCGGAGGCGGAGGCGGAGCGCTTGTCGGGGCGCTTGTCGAGGTTTTTCATGATGAGGCGTTCCAGGGGCCTGGAGACGCCCTTCATGCGCGCGCTCAGCGGTTTCGGTTCCTCCACCGCCAGCTTGTAGATCATCTGCTGTGGATTCTCGGCGTCGACGGGGCGCTCGCCGCTCAGGGCCTCGTAGAGGATGGCGGAGACGGCGTAGAGGTCGCTCCGGGCGTCGATCTTCCCGCCGGCCGCCTGCTCGGGGGACATGTACTGGAGGGTTCCGACCACGGTTCCCGTGCGGGTGAGGGAGAGGCCGTCGGCGGCGTCCCGTTCCTCGTCGACGGTCTTGGCCACGCCGAAATCGAGGATTCTGACGAAATCCTCGCCGGCGCGGCCCTCGATCATGATGTTGGCGGGTTTGAGGTCGCGGTGGATGAGGCCGGCGGCGTGGGCTTCCTTCAGGGCGAGCAGGATCTGGGCGGTGATGGAGGCGGCGCGTTTCTCGGAGATGACGCCCTCCTCTTCCAGGATCTCCTGGAGCGTGCGGCCCCGCGAGTAGTCCATGGTCATGTAGAGGAGTTCCTGGTCGAGGCCGAAGTCGCGGATCTGGATGGCGTGCTTGTGGACGAAGGAGGTGGCGGACTTGGCCTCGCGCAGGAAGCGTTCGCGAAAGGACTCGTCGGCGACGAGGTCGGACCGGAGGATCTTCAAGGCATAGTCCACGCCGAGGTCCTTGTGGCGGACGAGGTAGACCGAGCCCATGCCGCCCTCGCCCAGGAGGGACCGCACCTGGTACTTGCCGGCGATCAGCGTGCCCACGCGGGGGTCGGAGGTGGAGCCGGGCAGTTCCTCGTCGGCCACGCGGTCGGCCCGCGCGGCTTCCGCCGGGATCGTGGGGCGCGTCTCGTCCTCGTGGATGGCCCGGTCCACGACGCCCTTCAGGCCGGGCACGTCATCCAGGGTCCGTTCGACGTCATCCTCGACGAGGGTGGGGGGGACCTTGGTGAGGTCCCATCCGCTCTCGTCGGCGATCCGTTTCAGCGCGCCGGCGACGTCGCCGGCCTCCTGGGGCCGGTCTCCCGCTTTCTTGGCCATCATCGCCCGGACGGTCTCGTAGACGCGGGGGGGGAGGCCGGGTTCGAGGGCTTCGAGGTCGGGGACGGGTTCGTGGATGTGCTTCATCACCACGTCGAGGGGGGTGGCGCCGCTGAAGGGTCGCCTTCCGGAGAGCATGTAGAAGAGGGTGACGCCGAGGGCGTAGATGTCGGAGCGGTGGTCGGCCTTCTCGCCCATGGCCTGTTCCGGGCTCATGAAGGCGGGGGTGCCGATGACCTGGCCGGTGAGGGTCAGCTTCTGGTTGTCGGAGGTGTCCTTGGCCAGGCCGAAGTCGCTGATCTTCACGGTCCCGGCGCGGTCGATGAGGATGTTGTCCGGCTTGATGTCGCGGTGGATGATGTTGCGCCGGTGGGCGGCGTGCAGCCCGTCGGCGACGCGGGACACGATCGCCAGGCTCTGGTCGGGCCTCAGGGAGCCCAGGGTCTTGATCACGTCGCCGAGGCTCTTGCCGTCCACGAGTTCCATGCAGATGTAGTACAGCCCCTCGGGCGTGCGTCCGGTCTCGAAGACCTTCAGGATGTTGGGGTGTTCCACGTGTTCGAGGACCTGGGCCTCGCGCTCGAACCGCGAGATGTATTGCTGGTTCTTGGCCACGTCCTTGGAGAGGAGTTTCACGGCCGCGGGCGTGCCGTCCTCGGACCGGGCGAGCATGACGACGCCCATGCCCCCGCGCCCGAGCTCGCTCTCGAGCGTCCAGCGGCCGATGGTCTTCCCGATGAAAGGATTTCTCCCGGACATGGAATGCGGCCCCTCCAGCGCCAAGATTCTCGTCCTGAGTGTCGGGTTTCGGATGTGCGGTTTCAAGGGCGGGTTTGCAATTCCCGCCCGGGCGGGCGATGCGGCGCCAAAGACACCGCGGGGGGCGACCGCGGGCGCCCTCAGGCCTCTCCCTCGCTTCTCTTCGCCAGCGTGAACTCGCCCTCGGCGATCACGTCCTCGTCGACGGCGGCGCGCCCGGAGAAGCGCGCGGCGTCCCCGAGGACCTTGACGACCTCGACGGTGAGGATGATCTGGTCGCCGGGGACGGCGGGGCGGCGGAAGCGGAGATCGCGGATTTCCGCCAGGAGCCACGACGCGCCCGCGGGCCTGTCGGTCCCCCCGCCGGCGCCGATCACGATGCCCCCCAGCTGGGCCAGGGATTCGGCGATCAGGACCCCGGGGAGGATGGGATGGCCGGGGAAATGGCCGAGAAAGAACCGTTCGTTCACGGTGACGTTCTTCACGGCCACGCCGCGCTTCCCTTCCTCGAGATGGAGGACCCGGTCCACGAAGACGAACGGGATGGCATGGGGAACGCTGTTGAGGATTTCTCGGTTCTCGATCATTTGTCTTCCTGCAGGAAGGCCACGATGGAATCGACGTCTCGAAGCACCTTCTCCCCCTGGGCCTGATCCGTGATGGAGCGCCCGAACTCCTTCTCGAGCCCCACCACGAGCTCGAGGGCGTCGATGGAGTCCAGCCCCAGGGCCCCGCCGAACAGGGGCGTGGAGGCATCGATGGATTCCGGCTCGATCTTCAGCCTGAGCTGCCTCACGATGAGTTCCTTGACGCGCTTTTCCAGATCTTCCTTGTCCGACATGAATGCACCTCGCGCTTTCCCGCATTCGACTCGACTTGGCCAGGCCGGCGCCGGCCGCGGAACCCTCAACCGAGACCTCCGCTGACGGCGAGGACCTGCCCCGTGATGTAGGAGGACGCCTCGGAACACAAAAACGCCACCGCCCCGGCCGCCTCCTCCGGGCGACCGAAACGCCCCAGCGGGATCCCCTCCAGGATCTTCTTCCGGCGCTCCCCGGGCAGCGCCTTCACCGCTTCCGATTCGAGGGCGCCCGGCGCCACGGCGTTGACCAGGATGCCGAACTTCCCCACCTCCGCCGCCAGCGAACGCGTGAGACCGATCAGCCCCGCCTTGGCCGCCGCGTAGTTGGCCTGCCCCGGCACCGCGACCCACGCGCTCACCGAGGCGATGTTCACGATCCGCCCCCAACGGCGGTCGATCATCGACCGGACCGCCGCCCGGCTCGTCAAGAACGCCGCCCGGAGGTTCGAGGCGATGACCCCGTCGAAATCCTCGTCCCGCATCAACATCATCAAGACGTCCTTGTTGCCCCCCGCGCCGTTCACCAGCACGTCCACACGCCCCCAGGCCTTCAACACGGCGTCCACCGCCCCCGCGGCGCCCGCGGACGACGTCAGGTCCGCCTGCACGGGAATCGCAACACCTCCCGCCTCTTCGATGCCCGCCGCCACCGCCTTCGCCCGCGCCTCGTTGCTCCGGTACTGGACGGCGACCGCCATCCCCTCGGCCGCCAGCGTTTTCGCCACGACCGAACCGAGGTCCCCCGAACCGCCCGTCACCAGAGCCGCTTTCCGATCCAAGACGACCTCCTGAACAATGGCGGCTCATTATATCCGGCCCGGCCGGATTTCCCAGAAGGTTTCAATCTCCGAGCCATTCGCGGTGTAAGGTTGTTGGGGTCTCCTCTTTCCTTCCGTAGCCCGCCTCCATGGAAACACCCCGGTGTGACCCTTGCCATCTTCATCCTTGGAGGGCTCAGAAAGGATCGAAGGTCGAAAGTCACAAGTCACAAAACACTGAAGCAGAACGCTCACATGGACCGCCGGCTGTTCCCCGCCCTAGCCCTTGCCTGTGCAAGGCGGCGACGGCGGGTCCAGCCGGCGCACTTCAGGCCGGATCGCGTCTGCCTGTCGCCGTCAGCGACGGCAGACAGGGACATCCTGTCCGCACCTGCGGGTCCCGCCACTCCGCTCGCGCTCCGTGGCTCACGACGAACGTCAGCCCGTCCCCCGCCAGCCTTCGACGCGAGTTCCGCCACGCCGCGGCATTCCTCTCGCCAAGACGCAAAGCGCCAAGGACGCAGAGGGGCTTTTCGTTGGGATCTGGGGATTTGGGAGGATCCTGATCTCTGTATTCGGTGACAGCGCGAATGGCTCCTTTGCCCGGGCCTTGCAATCGAGACGCGCGCACGACATACTCTGCACGCGATCTTCCGTCCCCCCAACTCGTCCGTGCAGGCTTCCCATGACCGAAGGCGCGCCCGCCATCCTCGTCGAGAACCTCCACAAACGCTTCGGCGACCTGAACGCCGTCGACGGGATCTCCTTCACCGTGGAACGGGGCGAGATCTTCGGACTCCTCGGCCCCAACGGCGCCGGAAAAACCACGACCCTCTCCATGCTCTCCGGCCTGCTTAAGGCCGACGGCGGCGCGGCCCGCATCGCCGGGCATCCCGCCGGCTCCCTGGCCGCGCGCGTCGCCCTCGGCATCGCCCCCCAGGAGATCGCCCTCTACGAGGAACTCGACGGGCGCGAGAACCTCGCCTTCTTCGGCGCCCTCTACGGCCTCAGGGGGAAGACCCTCGAGGCGCGCGCCGACGACGTGCTTCGATCCGTCGGCCTGACCGACCGCGCCGGCGAGCGCGTAGGCAAGTACTCGGGCGGCATGAAACGAAGACTCAACCTGGCCGCGGCCCTGCTGCATGACCCCGCGGTCCTGCTTCTCGACGAGCCCACCGCCGGCGTGGACCCCCAGTCCCGCGCCCACCTCTTCGAGACGGTGCAGACGATGGCCGCCCGGGGGAAAACGATCATCTACACGACCCACTACATGGAAGAAGCCGAGAAACTCTGCCGGCGCATCGCCATCATGGACCGCGGGAAGATCCTCGTCTCCGGAACCCTCGCGGAGCTCCTCGCGCAGCTCGAACAGGAACAGGTGCACCGCTTCCGCTTCCCCCCCGAAGACGCCGGGAAGGCTGCAGGCGCGCTCGGGCAAACCGCCTCCCGCCGGGAGGACGCGGAGGCGGGAGAGGCGGTCGTCGAGGCGCCCGGACGGGGCGAGGACCTCCCCGCGCGGCTCGAGGCGCTCATCGGGGCGGGCGTCCATCCCCTGTCCGTGGAGGTGGACCGGCCGAACCTGGAAGCGCTGTTTCTCCAGCTGACCGGCAGGACGTTGAGGGACTAGCAGCCCCCCCATGGCTACAATGGAAGGTTGGACTCCTACGCCTCGAAATTTTGTTCTTGCGAGAACCTATCCGGTGCTGCGGTGCTTTTTCATCAGATTGGAGATTTCAGTCGATATCCCGCAGCACCCGCTGAAATCTGGAATCCCTACGTATGGATGGGGCCGTGAGGCCGCCAGGATCGCGTATGCGCAAGATACTCTGGATCGTCCGGAAGAACTTCAAGGTCGTGGTGGCCGACTGGAAGGGGCTCTTCTTCGCCTTCCTCCTGCCCGTCGCCCTGGCCACGATCACGGGGCTCGCGTTTTCCGGCTCCGGCGGCGGCGCCTCGAAGTTCAAGGTCGCCGTCGTGACGAAGGACGACCATGACGCCGTGGAGAAACTCGTCGACGCCCTGAGGGAATCCGACTCCCTTACGATCGAGGAGGCGGGCGACGAGGACGAGGTGAAGGACCGCATCCGGAATCGCAAGCTCCTCGCCGCGATCGTGATCCCCGAGGGCACGGGCGCGCTCCTCGAGAGGGGGCTCTTCTCCCCCGAAAAACCGGAGATCCGGTTGCTCATCGATCCTTCGCGCCAGGTGGAGCGCGGCGTCCTCCAGGGCATCCTCATGGAAAAGACCATGGAGGTCCTCGCGGCCGACATGACCGATCCCGTCAAGGCGCGCGACTGGATGCAGGATGGCCTGTCCGCCGTGGAAACGGATCCGGGACTCGATCGGGGGGAGAGGAAGAAATGGGCCGACTTCATGCGCTCGGGCATCGAGATGTTCGAGAAGCTGGAGGAGGCCCGGGAACAAGAAGGGGACGGAAGCGAAGCCGCCGGGGACTTCCAGCCGGACATGTCCAGGCCCCTCTCCATGAGCGTGGAACCCGTGACGGGAGACGAGGACAAGGAATTCAACATGTTCGCCCAGACCTTCGCCGGGACGAGCGTCATGTTCCTCCTCTTCGGGGTGATGGCCTCCGCCGCCAACCTCGTCCAGGAGAGGCAGAAGGGCACGCTCCGCCGCGTGCTCGTGGCCCCCGTCTCGAAGGTCCAGATCCTCGCCGGGGAAGGGCTCTTCTACTTCGGCTTCTCCCTGCTGCAGCTCAGCGTCCTCTTCACCTTCGGGAAGATCGTCTTCGACATCCCCTTCAGCGGCTCCAAGGCGGGGCTGGTCCTCATCGCCTGCGCCACCGCCGCGGCGGTCACCGGCTTCGGCCTGCTCATCGCGGCCGTGGGGCGCACGCCGAAGCAGATCGAGGGCATCGCCATTCTGGTGATCCTCACCATGTCGGCGATCGGGGGCAGCTGGTTCCCCGTGTGGCTGATGCCCAAGTTCATGCAGGACCTCGCCAGCGTCACCATCAACAAGTGGGCCGTCCTCGGCTTCGAGGGGGCGACCTGGCGGGGCATGGATTTCCTGGCGATCCTCTGGCCCCACGCCTCCGTCCTGCTGGGCATGTCCGCCGTCCTCTTCGCCCTGGCCGTGTGGCGCTTCCGGTGGGAGTAGGGAAGGGATTCACGCCTCGGGGTTGCATATCGTCCGTTGGATGGTTGAAAATCGTCCACGCCCTTCCCGTGTCCTGCCTATGGCAGGGGGGAAATCCGGTGGTCTAGTCGACCCGGTTCCATGCGATTTGCAGGAGACCCATGCTCGTCGCCTCGCTGACCTCCTGGACTCTCGAGACGCTCCGCCGGGACGCCGCCTCCGCCCTCGACCGCGGCGCCCAGGCCCTCGAGGTCCGCGCCGACTTCCTCGACGACCCGGACCCGCAAAAAGCGCGCGAAGCCCTCCCCGGGACCGCCGTCTACACGCTCCGCCCCCGCCGCGCCGGCGGACGGTGGGCCGGCACCGAACCCGACCGCCTCGACCTCCTGCAGCGCGCCTCGCGGGCCCACTTCGAGTACGTGGACCTCGAGTACGACGCCGGCCTCAAGCCCCGGGACCTCGGCGCGAAGTGCGTCCTCTCCTTCCACGATTTCGGGGGCGTCCCCGCGACGCTCGAGGCGACGCTGAAACGGATGGCCGGCCACGGCCCTTCCGTCGTCAAGGCCGTCTGCCGGTGCGAGACCCTCGAAGACGAGCTGGCGCTGGTCCGCCTGCAGAAGGCCTTCGGCCCCCCCGCGTCCGTTTTCGCCATGGGCCCCTCGGCGCTCGTCTCCCGCGTCCTCGGCCCGAAGCACGGCGCGCCGCTGGTCTACGCCTCCCCCGGCCCCTCCGCCGAGGCTGCGCCGGGGCAACCGGCGCTGGGGGCGATGGCCGATCTCTATCGCGTGCAGGCGGTGGGGAAGGACACGCGCGTCTTCGGCCTCGCCGGGCACCCCCTCGGCCACAGCCTCTCCCCCCGCCTGCACAACGACGCGTTCCATCAGGACGGGATCGACGCCGTCTACCTTCCCTTCGACGCGCGCGACTGGAACGCGCTGTGGAACGCCCGGGACCTTCTCGGCCTGCAGGGCCTCAGCGTCACCCTTCCCCACAAGGAAGCGGCCCTCGAAGCCGCGGACGGCGTCTCCGACACCGCGCGATCCGCCGGCGCCGCCAACACGCTGGCCCGGCGGGGGGGCCGCTGGTTCGCCGACAACACGGACGCGCCGGCGATCCGCGACGCCCTCCGGGAGGGAAACGTGCCCCTTTGCGACGCCGCCGTCCTGGTCCTGGGGGCGGGCGGCGCGGCGCGGGCCGCCTGCCTCGCCCTGCAAGAGGAAGGGGCCCGGATCCACGTGGCCGGGCGGACGCCGGAGAGGGCCGGGGCCCTGGCGCGCCGCTTCGGCGGGTCCGCGATCCCCTTCCCCGTGCGGGACGTCTCCGGCTTCGACCTCGTCGTCAACGCCACGCCCGTCGGCATGTGGCCCGGGACGGACGGGACGCCGCTGGATCCCTCGCTTCTCTCCCCGGCGCAGGCGGTGTTCGACATGGTGTACAACCCGGAAGAGACGGCGCTCTTGCGGGCCGCGAAGGGCCTGGGCTGCAGGACGGTGGGGGGCATGGCGATGTTCGTGCGCCAGGCGGCGCTGCAGCGGGCGATCTGGGAAGAGAGAGGCATGGATTGATGGGAGCCCTATGCCCAGAAAGGTTGTCTGGTCATCCGCGCGATTGATTCAAGCTCCAGCCTCCGGTGGTCGATAGGGAAAAGGGGGTCCCCGCGGGGACGGCTCCCTGTTTTCTCCGGGCGGGATCGGAGTATAATCGGGTTTCCGCTTTGTTTCGGCGAATCCGGCCGGACCGGCGCGCCGGGCCCCGCGTGTGGAACCCCGGACGTCTCCGGTCCCCAAGGGAGAAGGAGTCGAAGACGATGTTTACCGAGATCGAAGAGGTTCTGGCCCGGGAGATCCTCGATTCCCGGGGTCATCCCACCATCGAGGTCGAGGTGCTCCTGGAGGACGGTTCCTACGGTCACGCTGCGGTGCCTTCCGGGGCGTCCACGGGGACGCACGAGGCGGTGGAGCTCCGCGACGGGGGCGAGCGGTACCTGGGCAAGGGGGTTCTGGAGGCGGTGAAGAAGGTCAACAACGTCATCGCGCCCGCGGTGGAGGGGCTGGACGCGCTGGACCAGGCGTCGCTGGACGCGACGCTGATCGAGATGGACGGCACGCCCAACAAGTCGGAGCTGGGCGCCAACGCGATCTTGGGGGTTTCGCTGGCGGCGGCGCGGGCGGGCGCGGCCTGCACGATGCAGCCGCTCTACCGCTATCTCGGGGGCGGGGGGGCGAAGGTGCTTCCCGTGCCGATGATGAACATCCTCAACGGCGGCAAGCATGCGGACAACAACGTGGACATCCAGGAATTCATGGTGGTGCCGGCGGGCGCGGGGAGTTTCCGCGAGGCGCTCCGCATGGGGTCCGAGATCTACCATCACCTGAAGGCGCTCTTGAAGAAGCGCGGGCTGGCGACGGGCGTGGGGGACGAGGGGGGGTTCGCGCCGAACCTGGCGTCGAACGAGGAGGCCCTCAAGGCGATCATGGAAGCCATCGACGAGGCGGGGTACAAGGCGGGGGAGCAGGTGTTCCTGGCCCTCGATCCGGCGGCGAGCGAGTTCTACGAGGACGGCAAGTACGTGTTCTCGGGGGAGGGGCGGGAGCCCATGGACGCGAAGGCGATGGCGGACTACTGGGTGGGGCTCACCGAGAACTACCCCATCGCCTCCATCGAGGACGGTCACGCCGAGGACGACTGGGAGGGGTGGAAGGCGTTCACGGCGCGCGCCGGCGAGACGCTCCAGATCGTCGGCGACGACCTCTACGTCACGAACGCGGAGCGCCTGGCCCGCGGGATCGAGGAAAAGGCCTCCAATTCCATCCTGATCAAGCTGAACCAGATCGGGACGCTCACAGAGACGCTGGAGGTCATCCGCCTGGCGCGGACCCACGGCATGACGGCGGTGATCTCGCACCGGTCCGGCGAGACGGAGGACACGTTCATCGCCGATCTCGCGGTGGCGTCCGGCGCGGGCCAGATCAAGAGCGGGGCGCCGGGGCGGACCGAGCGCGTGTGCAAGTACAACCAGCTGCTGCGGATCGAGGAGGAGCTGGAGGAATCGGCCGCGTTCGGCGGCCGGGAGATCCATTACTACGGCGTTTCGTGATCCCCGGGATTTCGAGGAAGGGACGATGAAGGCCAAAGCGTGCAGCGGGCGGGGAGCCCGGCTGGAGGACAAGGCGGACCGGCTGGGGGACGCCCTGGCCTTCTGGGCCCTGGCGGCGTTCGGGATCGTTCTCCTGTTCGGGTCGTACTGGATTCCCGCGGCCCGGAAACTCGAGGACCTCCGGGAAGAGGAGGCGGTGCTGCGCTCGGAGATCCGGAAGATCTCCGAAAGGAACGAGGATCTGGATCGTCGCCTCGACGCCCTCTACAACGACCCCTATTTCCTCGAGAGGGTCCTTCGCAAGGACCAGGGGTTTCTCCCCGAGGGCGAGAAGCCCGTCGATCCCGGCGAGAGGAAGGTGCGCACCGTCGAGTAGGCCTTCGGGGTCGTCGAAGCGGCTTCTGGGATTTGTGGATGGCCCGTTCCGGATCCGACATTCCCGACCCGTTCTTTCCTCCTCGACGGACCCTGACCTGAGGTCGACAGCGCCAGAGGGAGGCGGAATGCCGGCGGGAAAAGCCCTTCGATTCCTCCTGTTCGTGCGCTATGTCCTCGGCACCCTCGCCTCGGGATTCCTCGTGGCCGTCCCGGCGCAGCTGCTCCTCCGCGGCATGGAATCCCACCTGCTCTACTCGCTCGGCTTCGGCGTCGTGTTTCTCCTGGGCTTCTTGCTCCTGTTGCCCGTATCGCGCTTCGACTGGCGCAGCGTGACCGTCCCGGCGTTCATGCGGTTCCAGGTCCGCGTCAGTTTCGCGTCCATGCTGCTTTCCGGCGTCCTCCTCGTCGCGTCCCTCCTCCCCTCCCTGGAGCGGAACCGCGAGGTCTTCGGTTTCGTCCTGGCCATCACCTTCTTCTCCTGGGCCCAGAACAAGGCCAACGACCTGCTCCACAAGTCCAGGTTCGAGAATGAGGAGGCTCCGTCCCCGACGGTCGACCTGCACGCCCCCACGGTGGTCGACAACGATACGAAGATCAAAAGAAACGAGCCGTGACCAACGATGGCGGATTTCAGATTGCGGATTGCGGACACCCGCAGGCCGATATCCGACATCCACAATCGACAATACAGCAAAGCCGCGCCAAAGCGCTCTCGCGAAAACAAGATTTCAAGGTGTAGGGGTACCATTCTCTTGGATCTTGAAAGAGGTGTCTCGTGCCCGGTGTTCTGGTGACCGACGGCATGCAGCGGAAAAGCCTCGCGGCCGTGCGTGCCCTCGGCCGGGCGGGAATGCGCGTCGTCGCCGCCTCCCGCTCCGGCTTCGCGGCTTCCCTCTTCTCCCGCCACGCCGAACGCGCCCACCTGCCACCCCCCGCCGCCGGCGAAAAGGCGCTGGCGCGCCGGACCGCGAGACTCTGCCTGCAAAGGGACCTCGACGTGATCCTCCCCATGGAGGAGGACACCCTGCTCGCCCTCTGCCGGCACCGCCGCCTCCTGCCACCCGGCGTGCGCCTGCCCTTTCCCGGCACGGAGCGGATCGAAGAAGCCCGGGACAAGGCGCGCGTTCTCGAACGCGCCCTGGCGCTCGGCCTTCCCGTCCCTCGAACCGTCTTCCCCGGACAGGACGTGCCGCCGGATTTCCCCCTCCCGGCCGTCGTCAAACCCGTCCTCGGATCCGGCGCCGTCGGACTCCGATTCGCCTCCTCGAAAGAAGGCCTTTCCCGCGCTTCCGAGGAGGCGGCGAAACGGTTCGGACGCTTCCTGGTCCAGGAACGCCTCCCACGGGAAGGCGAAGGCCTCGGCGTCTCCGTCCTGATGGGCGACAAGGGACGCGTGCACGCCCTGTTCACCCACCGGCGCCTCCGGGAATACCCCGTCTCGGGAGGGGCGAGCACCTTGCGCGAGAGCGCGAGGGAACCCGGGGCGGAGGAGGCTTCGATACGGCTTCTGCGCAGTTTCGACTGGCGCGGACCGGCCATGGTGGAGTTCAAGCGGGATGCCCGCGATGGCAGCCTCCGGCTGATGGAGGTGAACCCGCGGTTCTGGGGCTCGCTGGCCCTGGCCGTGGAAGCCGGCGTGAACTTCCCCCTTCTTCTCGCCAGGCTCGCCCGCGGCGAGGACCCGGGCCCCCCGCCCGGCTACCGGCTCGGCGTCCGCGCCCGCTGGCTCCTGCCCGGAGACCTCCTCCATTTCCTCCGGAACCCCGCGCGGTTCCGGCTCGAACCCTCCTTCTTCCGGTTTCTGGAAGACGACCTCCACTACGACGTCCTCGACGCCCGGGACCCCTGGCCGGCGCTGGGCACCGTGCTCTCCTTCCTCCCCTTCCTCCTCGACCCGGACCTGCGCCGCTTCCTGCGGCGGTGAGGGAGGACGGGTCCTTGCGCGCCGTTTTCTCGAGCAGGAGGCGGGGGATTGCAGATTGTAGATTCCAGTGCCTCGATTCAGGGCACCGCTTGGCGTCTTTGCGGTGCAGGCGATTTGGCGCGGCGTCGCCGCCTTGCGAATTGACCCGCATGCCGGAAACGATATCATAAGGAATCCTGCGGAAGACGCTGTGAGCGACAACGACCTGGACATCCTGAACGCCCTGACGGTGGACGTGGAGGACTGGTACCACATCTGCGCCGTGGGGGACTACCTGCCCCAGGACAAGTGGGACGCCTACGAGGTCCGGGTCACCAAGACGGTCGAACGCGTTCTCGAGATGCTCGACCGCCACGGAACGAAGGTCACCTTCTTCGTTCTGGGCTACGTGGCGGAACACCACCCCGATCTCGTGGAGCGGATCTACGAGAACGGGCACGAGGTCGCCACCCACGGCACGTTCCACCAGCGGATCTTCGAGATGACGCCGGACGAGTTCCGAAAGGACCTCCGGCGCTCCATGGCCGTGCTGGAAAAGATCACGGGGGAAAGGCCCATCGGCTACCGGGCGCCGGAGTGGAGCATCACGCGCGAGACCCTGTGGGCCTACGACATCCTGGTCGAGGAGAGGTTCCTCTACGACTCCAGCACGGTGCCCCTCACCTGCATGGGGGACCGCGCGCTTCCCCGCTGGCCCTCGAAGGTCACCACCGCGGCCGGCGAGCTCCTCGAATTCCCCGCGTCCACGATGCGCTGTCTGTGGGAGAATCTTCCCTTCACGGGAGGGCTGCCCATGCGCATGAGCCCCTACTGGTTCATCGTGGAGGGCATCAAGAAGGCCAACCGCATGGGCTACCCCGCCATGGTCTACACGCACCCCTGGGAGTTCGACGACCATCCCCCGAAACTCGAGCTCCCCTTCCGCCGCCGCTTCATGCACGACTACCTCATGAAGTCCACGCCGAGGAAGGTGGAAGCCCTCCTCGCGCGCTTCCGTTTCGGCCCCATCCGCGAGGTGCTGGGCCTCGACCGGGGCTCGGCGTGACCGCGCCGGCGAGGACGGGGGAGGGAGAGAGAAAAGGGGAAATGGGAAATCCAGAAATGATGTAGAATGGTGTGTGATCGCTGGGAAAGAGGAAGAGAGTGATGAAACCGTCCCTGACGAAAGATCAAGAAAACGCTTTGTGCGAGCTCAAGAAACGCATGGCGCCGTTTCTCGAGACCCGCGCGGGCATCATCCGGATCTTCGGCTCCCGCGCCCGGGGAGACGAGGAACCGCAATCGGATCTCGACCTCGCCGTGATCGTTCCCGGCCTCACCCGGGAAGAAAAAATGCGAATTCTCGAAACGGTCGCCGAGGTGGAACTGGAACACTTGACGCCCTTGTCCGCGCTGGTGATCTCGAAGGAAGCGTTCGGCCGGTTGAAGGGCCTGGAGAGAAGGATCGCCCTGGATATCGAGCGCGAGGGCATTCCCGCATGACGGAAGGAAACAAGAAACAGAACATCGCCCTGGAGTCGGACTCCATTTCATCAAGACAGGCCGTTTCGAACCCGGATTCTCCCATACGTTCTCCATGCTGATGAAGTTCCGCGAGGAAGCGGATTACAACCCCGCCTACACCTTTTCCTCCGAGGATTTCGAGGCCTTCCGCGACAAGGCCTCGAGATCCCTGCGCGATGTGCGCGCGTTTCTCCAGAAGCAGGGATACCTGCCCGCGGCCGGTTGAAAGCCGAGCCATTCGCGCTGTCACCGAATACAGAGATCAGGATCCTCCCAAATCCCCAGATCCCAACGAAAAGCCCCTCTGCGTCCTTGGCGCGCTTTGCGTCTTGGCGAGAGGAATGCCGCGGCGTGGCGCAGCCATGCGGGCCGACGTGCTGCGGACAGGATGTCCGCGATCCGAGTGGAAAAATTCACCCTTGCCCAAGATCAAGGATTTCCCGGTCGCCTGAAACGATGGAAGCCGGCGGATTCTTTCACATGCTCTGAGGTGCTGCCGGCTGGACCCGCCGTCGCCGCCTTGCAGAGGCAAGGGCTATGGCGGACTTCGCGTTTCGTGCTTCCCTTTGACGGTCGCCATCTTCTCCGAACCTGTCTGCAGAACGAATGGCTCCATCCCCCATCCCTCCCCCCCCCTCCCTTGCGCCCCCCCGGGCGATTCCCTACACTCCCCGTCTCTTGTAGAACCATGCCGTGAAGATACTTCTCGTAGCCCCCTGCAAGGAAGGACAGCGCTGGAAAGGCCGGAAGAAGAGCCGCTTCCTCTGGCCCCCCGCCGCACTCACCCTCCTCGCCTCCGCCACGCCCCCCGGCGTGGACGTCCGCATCGCCGACGAGGCCACCGGCCCCCTCCCCGACGACGGCGACTGGGACCTCGCCGGCATCACCGCCCTCACCGCCTCCGCACCCAGGGCCTACGCCGTTGCCGACGCGTTTCGAGAAAAAGGCGTCCCCGTGATCCTCGGCGGCATCCACGCCTCCTTCCGCCCCGGCGAGGCGGCCGAGCACGCCGACGCCGTCTTCGTCGGCGAGGCCGACGACGGATGGAAGGACGTGATCGAAGACGTGCGGTCCGGACGCGGCCTGAAACCGCGGTACGAGGCGCAAGGCTATCCCGACCTCGCCGGCCGGCCCTTTCCCCGCCGCGACCTGCTCGCGAAAAACGCCTACGGCGTGATCAACACCGTCATGGCCTCCCGCGGTTGCCCCCACAACTGCGCCTTCTGCTCCACCACCAGGTTCATGGGCCCGAAGCTCCGCACGAGGCCCGTCGAGGAGGTGGCCCGCGAGATCGCCTCGCTGAACGGGCGCATCGTGATCTTCACCGACGACAACCTCCTCGCCCACAAGCGATGGGCCCGCGACCTCATGGAAGCGATCCGGCCGCTCAAGAAGCGCTGGGTCGCCCAGTGCAGCGTGGAGGCAGCGCGGCACCCCGAACTCCTCGACGCCGCGAAGCGCGCCGGCGGCATGGGCCTGCTGCTCGGGTTCGAGTCCCTCTCGCCGGAGAACCTCAAGGACGTCAAGAAGGGCGTGAACAAGGTCGAGGACTACCTCGACGCCGTGCGCGCCTTCCACGACGCCGGCCTCTTCGTCCAGGGCTCCTTCATCTTCGGCCTCGACGCCGACACGCCGGACATGGTGGACCGGACCGTGGACTTCGTCTTCCAGGCCCGCCTCGAAGGAGCCAACTTCTCCGTCCTCACCCCCCTGCCCGGCACCGAGGTCTTCAACCGCCTCGAGAAGGAAGGGCGCATCCGGACCTTCGACTGGTCCCTCTACGACAAGCTCAACGTCGTCTTCGAGCCCAGGGGCTTCACCCCCGAAGCCCTGCAGGAGGCGGTCAAGAGCGCCTACCGCCGCGTCTACAGCCTGCGCGGCATCTTCAAACGCGTCCCCCTCCTCACGCGCAACGGCCCCCTGGGCTGGGCCTACAACCTCAACTACCGGCGCGGGGTCATGCGCGGCTGGGAATAGCTCGGTGTCAGGAACTCAGTCGGTCATGAGCCTTCGGCTCTCCCGGAAACCATGAAAACTTGGAGGGCGAGCCTCTCCTCCTTCGCTTGCAGGTGGTTGCGAGAGCTACGGAGGACCCTACGTAGCCCTTGCAAGAGCCGATCGGCG
>Ga0180431_10002579_pt1 | contig 24208 bp, 17 predicted proteins | sample SS_ome_11_FD_132459 | JGI IMG/M metagenome (GOLD analysis project Ga0180431, IMG submission 132459) | Hypersaline lake sediment archaeal communities from the Salton Sea, California, USA - SS_1_MS_1 metaG | ecosystem: Environmental > Aquatic > Non-marine Saline and Alkaline > Hypersaline >...
CACGTCTCCATCCGCGCCGTCCTCCTGCCCGAGTCGTCGGTCATTGTAGGGCGCGTTTCCATACGCGCCGTCGGCTATGGAAAGCCGACCTACTTGGCACGTTTCCATCCGCGCCGTCCTGCTGCCCGAATCGTCGGTCATTGTAGGGCGCGTTTCCATCCGCGCCGTCGGCTATGGAAAGCCGACCTACTTGGCACGTTTCCATACGCGCCGTCCGCCCGCCCGAATCGTCGGTCATTGTAGGGCGCGTTTCCATCCGCGCCGTTGGCTATGGAAAGCCGACTTGGCACGTTTCCATACGCGCCGTCCGCCCGCCCGAATCGTCGGTCATTGTAGGGCGCGTTTCCATACGCGCCGTTGGCTATGGAAAGCCGACTTGGCACGTTTCCATACGCGCCGTCCGCCCGCCCGAATCGTCGGTCATTGTAGGGCGCGTTTCCATACGCGCCGTCGGCTATGGAAAGCCGACCTACGAAGCCAACAACGGATCATCCGCCACGGGTTCCAACCCGGCCTCTTCCAGTTGCGCGCGCAGCTTGCGGATCACGTCCTTCAGGTCGGCCATGCGCACCTCGCGCCCGGCCATGGCGTTGACCAGCTTGCGCAGGTCGGCAGTGCGCTCGGCGACCACTTCCTCCAGGTGCTCGCGGTGCTTGCGCAGTTCCTCCTCCGCTTGCTTGCGCTCGGTGATGTCGCGGCCGATGCAGTACATCACACCCTCATCGCGAAGCGATGTGGCTGTCCATAGGATGTGGCGAATTGAACCATCCTTGCACACGTATCGGTTCTCGAAATCAACCGTCTTGAGCCCCTGAGCCAGTCTGGCAACCTCGGCGTCATTCCGTCCGTGGTCATCGGGATGTATGAAGTCGAGAAACGGCCTTAGCAGCAATTCCTGGGTGGAGTAACCTAGCGATTGCTCCCAGGCCGGATTGACATACTTGAAGAAGCCGTCCATTCCCGCAGTGCAGATCAGATCCTGCGAAAGAGAGAGAATCCGGTCCCGTTCCTCCTCCGCCCGCTTGCGCTCGGTGATATCTTGTCCGGTACCGTGCATGACAGGCGGTCTGCCTTCGTCGCCCCGTTCCGTCTGCCCCGCTCCACGAATGACGCGCTCGCGCCCATCCGGCAAAGCGACTCGGAACTCAGACTCATACCGGACGCCGTCTCCCATGGCTCTTTCAAGCGCCCGCCTCACCCGATCGCGGTCTTCGGGATGAATTCGCTCTATGACTTCTTGGAGCGTCAGACTACCTTTTTCCGGGCGATACCCCCAAATCCTGAGCATTTCGTTCGAGCATACGACCTCGTCGCTCTCCAGATTCCAGACCCAACTGCCGACGTGCGCGATTCGCTGTGCCTCCAATAGATCGTGTTCACTCGCCCGTAAGGCCTCTTCTACCCGCTTGCGTTCCTCCTCCAATCCTATGTTGTGGAGGGCAAAGGCGACGTCTTCGCCAACTTCTCGGAGCAAGGCTTGCTCTTCCTCGTCCGCAACAAGGTGGGCCGGAATGGAAGTGCACAGCAAGCCGTAGACCTTGCCCCTGTGTTCCAGGCGAACCGTCATTACTCCCCATCCGACGCAACTCGTGGCCAGGGGACAGTCGGCACATGTGGAGGGTGGATCTTCGGTGAACACGGCCTCCGGTTGCGCCAGCGCCCGCCGCCCGCAGTCGGTCAACTCGCCGTACTCGAGTTGCTCAGCCAGTGGGGAGAACGCCTCGCCCAGCCCCGCCTCAGTGGTCGTCGCCAACTCCCCGGTCTCGTCGAATATGGCGACCCAGGCGCTATGGTAACCGCGCGTCTCTATCAGGCTCTCGCAAACCCCCTGAATCAATTGCTCGGGTTCCTTTACCTCAGTGGTGAGTCGGTTGACGCTGCGGATCGCGCGCAGCACGGCGTTGAGGTGCGCTATCCTCTCCTGCGCCTGCCGCTTCTCCGCAACCAGGCGCTGCTTATCCAGAACCTCTCTGACCGTGGCCAGCACTGCATCCATATTCAATGGTTTGGTGATATACCCCGCGGCGCCCTCGTTCAGAGCCTGCACCGCATTCTCAATTGAGGCATAGGCGGTGGCCATAATCAGTTCCATCGCGGGGTGCATTTGCTTCAAAGGCGCTAGCAACTCCACTCCGACCACGTCAGGCAGCCGGATGTCCAGGACCGCCAGGTTGAAGAATCTCTCCCGCGCCTTCTCCAGCGCTTCTTGCCCTGCCGCAGCCGTTTCCGTCTCATACCCCTGCCTGTCGAATATGAGCGTCAGGGTTCTACGGGTGCTCTCGTCGTCGTCGACGATCAGAATGCTAGGCTTGTCCCTCATCGGATGCCTCCCCTTACGCCACATTCAATGCGCTCGGTTGTTGAACGTGAGACAGAGAAGGTGAAACGCATTGCGTATTTGGGTTTCCTCTCGTCATTCTGTCCCCTCATCATCCTGTCTCCCCCGCTTCTTCTCCCAGATGTCGCCCACCAATATGAGCAGCCGCTCGATGTCGAAAGGTTTGTAGAGACAGGTATAGGCGTGGTTTCGCCAAGCCTCCTCCACCAGGTCGCCCATCTCCTGACGGTAGCCGGTGATTATGATGGTCACCACTTGTGGGTCAATCTCTCTAATGGCCAGATAGGTCTCCAGGCCGTTGATCGTCGGCAGTTTCATGTCAATGAAGATGATGCCATACGCTTTCTCTCGCGCTGCGGCGATGGCTTCCTCGCCGGTATGAGCGACGTTTACCTCGTAGCTTCTCCTGGCCAGGATGTTCCTCAAGGTGATGCACGTCGCCGGATCGTCGTCAACCACCAGGACGAGCATGCCTTCCCGGGTCGTCCTGGCCTCCTCAATCGTGGCGATCACCCGTTCGATGTCCAGTGGCTTGTAGAAGATCCCGTAGACTCCCTCTTCCAACGCTTGCTGAACCAGGTCCTCCACGGCGTAAGCGGTCATCATCATCATCACCATGGCTTGGGGCCGGATTTCCTTGATCCTGCGGTACGTCTCTACCCCATCCATAGCGGGCATCTTGATGTCCATGAAGATCATGTCGAAGGGGCGCTCTTTGACCTTTTCGATGGCCTCCTGGCCGTCTTGAGCGGTGGCGACCGCGTATCCCCTGCGTCTCAGGATCAGGGCGGTGGTGCGCACCGTGCCGGCGTCGTCGTCAACGACCAGAATGCTAGGCTTGCTGTTCGCCACACTCATCTACTCCTTGGGGACGTGCAACGTATTGCGTATTGGGTGTTGCGTATTCCCCCTGTTCCTTCGCCAGCGGCAACCGTACCGTGAAGGTGCTACCTTTTCCGACCGCACTTTGCACCTCAATGGTGCCCCCGTGTCCTTCCACCAGGGTCTTGGCCAGCGCCAGCCCCAGCCCGATGCCCTTGGCCTTGGTCGTGAACAGCGGCTCGAATATCTTCTCCCGGTTCTCCTCCGAGATGCCCACCCCGGTGTCGGTGATAGAGACGGTCAGCCACTCTGGGTCCTCCATCCCGGCTTGCACGACAAGGCGACCGCCGTCCGGCATCGCCTGCACCCCGTTGCGGATCAGGTTGCCGAATACCTGATCGAGCTGATGGGGGTCGGCCAGGATGGGGGGCAACTCCTTGTCCAGTTGCGCCACCGTCTCGACGCTCTCCGGTATCTCGGTGCGAGACAGCGCCGCCTGGACGACCTGGTTGAGGTCCGCCTTCCGCCGGGTGGGCTGCTTGGCACGGGCAAAGTCGAGCAGGTCGCTGATGATCCGCTCCGACGTTCCCACTTCCTTCTCCAGGATCTCCAGCGTCTCTTGCACGTGGGAATCGGGCTGCCGCTCTGCAAGGACCATGTTCAGGAAGTAGGCGGCGTTCTTGATCGCCCCCAGGGGGTTGCGTAGTTCATGAGCCACGCCGCCGGCCAGTTGCCCCAGCACGGCCAGCTTTTCCCTGCGCACCAACTGCTCCTGGGCCTCCTGGAGTTCCCGAGTGCGTGCGTCGACCATCACTTCCAATCGTGCCGAGTAGGCTTTCAGAGCCTCCTCCGCCCGCACCCGCTCGGTGATGTCCTGCCCGATGGTAAGCAGCCCCACGACGTTCCCATCGCCATCTTTGAGCGTCTTGTCATTCCACCTGATTGTGCGCTCCTGTCCGTCTTTCGTCACAATGGGATTCTCATTGCCCCGCGCCTGGATGTCGCCAACGGCCCTCTCGAACAGTTCTCGAATCCTTGTATGGTCTTGCGCGGACAGGAAGGTGCTGAACCAGTCCTTGCCCCGAACTTCTTCCAATCGATATCCCGAAAGCGCTTCCATAAAGGGATTGAATCGGACGATCCGGCCCTCTGTATCCAGAACCAGCACAATCGCTTGTGCTGTGTCTATCAAACTCTCGGCAAAGTCACGCTCCTGACGCAGCGCCTCGGTACGCGCGGCCACCTTTCGCTCCAGACTGCCTACCAGGTCGCTGATGCGCGTCGCCATGTCATTGAAGCTGTCGGCCAGTTGACCAAGTTCGTCGGTGCTCTCGATGCGGGCGCGCGCTTGCAGGTTGCCCGCCTGCAATTCGCTGGCGAATTGCGTTAGCTTGACCACATTGTGGGTAATGCCGTTGTTCAACACTTGAGCGATCCCGAACGCCGATGCTAACCCCACCGACGCGGCGACCACCACCATGCGTGTTACCAACCGATTTGTCCGGTTGATCTGAACGCGGGCGCGCGCGACTTCTTGGTCCGCCAGGGCGATCAGTTCCGCAGAGATGTGGTCAACCGCCTCGGCTTGAAGATCGAACTCGCTGAATTTGCTCGCGATGGCTGCATCGAGCTCGAGAGTCTCTGCGGCTACAGCCAGGTAGTTGTCCAGATGTCCCAACACTCGAGTCTTCTGGTCTGCGTCAAGCGTGGTCACCGCCTCAATCGCCTCCCGCAAGGGGATGGCGGCATTGAAAGCCGACTGCATGAATGGGCGCCGACGTGCAAGCAAGTAATCCTTTTCCAGAGACTGCATTTCGTAATACAGGATCATCAAGCCAGAATCACCGGCTAGCTGTAGTGTCTTCTCCAGTAGGGACGAGTACCCCGCCAACTGCGCTTGCAGGCCGGTCTCGGCAGCGGCCTTGGACGCGAAAGCATCTTCATCGCTGGCTAACCTGGCAATCAACGCCGCTGCCTCCTCCACCGTTGCTGCGTGACGCCCTGCCGCCGAGAGATACAGATTCAGGTTGGCGTCGCTCTGGCGCCAAGCGTCACTCACGTCGGCTTCGGAGACGATGTGTTGCAATTCGGCGCTGAGGGCCCTGACCTGAGCGATCTGCTCTTGTGCGGGTTCTGCGTACGTCTGGAAGGCCGCCGAGTAGCCGATGGTTGGATAGCGCCAGAAGAAGTCCTTCTCCAGGCGACGGGCTTCCTGCAATCCTGCGTCCATCTCCAGCACCAGGCGCTGGATTCCCGTACTGGTCACGATGGCGTTCTCTGTCTCGCGACGGACGAGTATCAGCGCCACGACGCTGAGCGTCGCTATCAGTGCCATCAGAATTAGCAGCAGGCCAAAGGCTGTCGTGAACTTGGTGGTGATGCCAAGGTCTTGCCAGAGCCGGAATACCGTTCTCTGTCTGTTCATTCTCTCGCCTCCAGAGATGCACGCTCCTGCTATTGCTCCGACGTGCAGGCAAAGACCACGTTTGACAGTAGTCCTTCGAGCCCGGCGGCAGGGTCGTCCAGACGCATCACCTTGGCTTGCTCCGTGCTACAATCCCCGTACTTGTTGCACGTAAACGTGCCCGACACACCCTCAAACCCGGTGGTCACATATAGCGCCTCGCGCAAGGCTTGACGACCAATGTGGAGCGTCCCGTCCGCGTCTTGCACAGCCACAGTCTCTATCCCGTTCAGGAGCAAACTGGCCGCATCGAAGGCTGGACCAGGCGTATTCGTGCGCGGCGACTTGCCATATCTGGCCTCGTATGCTGAGGCCAGTTCATCGAAGACCGGACCTTCGAGTGGCACCCGGCCGACCACATATGTCCCCACGCCAGCGTCGCCCACGGACTCGATGAAGCTGTCGGTCAGCAGCGCCCCACCACCTATGAGGAGGACGCTTTCCAAGCCGGCCACTTCCCTCGCTTGCAGGACAATGAGATTGGCTTCCGGTGGAAAGATGGGCAAGAAGATGGCTCCAGCACCTGAGATAGCAACAGCGGTCAGAACTGGATGCATGTCCTTGTCTCCCTTGTCCACAGCAGTGGCCAGGACAACCTCGCCGCCCAAATCGGTGAACGCTTGTTCGAACACCTCGGCAAACTCACGTGTGTACGGATCACCATCGTGGATGGTGGCGGCCTGGGTCCGGCCAAGCTCACGAAAGACGAATGTCGCGACCGCCTCCGCTACCACCGAGTCATTTGTAGCAACGCGGAGGTAGCCCGGCTGCCAATCAGTGCCGGGCTCTCCCCCGATGGCGGTCAGACTGGGGGCGGTGTTCAGGCCCGAAACCATCGCCAGCCCCGCCTCGGACATAACTTGGGCGGCGGTTGTTGCGGATCCGGAGCAGGTGGTTCCGAGAATGGCCACCACCTGGGGGTCGGCGACGACCTTCATCGCGGCAATGGTGCCTCCCTCAGATGTGCAATGCGCATCCTCGATTTGCAGTTTGATCGGATGACCTAGCAGCCGGCCCTCCCGCGCCGCGAGGGCAAGTTCGATCCCTCTAACCTGATCAGCGCCGATGGACGCCATGCCACCGCTCAATGCCTGTATCACCCCCAGTTTGAGCGGCTCGCCCGGGCCAATGTCCACGCAGCCGATCGCGTCCGTACATTCAAAGGGCAAGGGCGCTGATTGGCAAGCACCCAGCAGGACACCCGCCAATACAACAGCACACAAGGCGCACAAGCTACACTTGAGGGTCATTGTCTTCCTTTCCACTCTAGACTCCGTAATCCTCTTGGCCACACCATCACACCTACGAAGGCGCCATTCTGATGGCGCGACATTCTCTCAGTTCCCTCTCCGAAGCCAGGCGCGTGACGGTCGTTCCGACCAGGCCGGCAACAGCCACCAGGTATACGCTGAGCAGGTTTCTTGGAAGCGGCTCGGACATCCTGTGGCCTACCAGCATCACGGCCGTGACTTGGCTTTCCTGTGTGATGGGCAGGAACGCCAGGGAGAGAGGCTCGGGGGTGGAAATGAGGCGCGATGTGAGGAAGCCGCTCTCCAGCGTTTCAGCGATTGCTTCCCGTAGGTCCGATCCAACGTCGTTCGGGCCGGAATCTGCCCGGCCGAGCGCCTCGACTGAGCTGGACGAGGTCGCGCTGAGGTCTTGATCGGAGGTAGGGGCAGCGCCTTGTGCCTGTCCTAGGATCCAATCGTGTGTGACGGTCTCTCCATCGGCGCGGCGTTCCCCGAAGGCAACCAGATCTGCGTCAAAGAAGCTAACCAGCGCTTTTCCGGCCTCGCTCCACACGGCCTGTTGGGTGGTCAGGCCAGCCAGGTACTGGGCCATCTTGACAACCTGGTAGTCCTCTTGGGAATGCCATAGCTTCGCCATCGTTCACTCTCTTCACGCGGACTGGGGACACAGATTCTCCACAACTCGCCCGACCATATTGTCCCTGATTGCCGTACCTTGATCAAACGGCTTTGCTGGTCCGATGATGGGCATGAGGCAGATGACTCACTCCCATCCGATCTCATCGAACCATGATCCCGACAGCAGATGATGCTCTATGGCTCGACGCACGAAGGGTATGATGTTCTTCGGAAGCGTGTTGAGTGGGCACCATCTTAGTTCGTCGCACTCGGCTCGTGGATAGGGTTCACCCCGCCACCGCTTTGTGCTCAGGAAGAAGTCTATGCCCTCGCCCGTGGGAGAGATGTAGTGGGTGACGCCAACAACCTCCAAATCGGCTTGATCGACCTCCACTCCTATTTCTTCCCGGCATTCGCGGATGGCTGCCTGCCTGATGGACTCAACCCCCTCGAGGTGTCCTCCAACCGGACCATAGTTGCCGTCTTCAAACCCGGTACCGGCTCGCCTAATCAGAAGAACTGAGCCGCAGCGCAGCAAGAAGGTGTGAGCAACAACTGGTAGCTTGGCCTCTTCCATCGGACCGTCAACTCCTGGTCATCGTTGGTCAGCCGACGAGAAACGCTATCTCCGCTGGGTTGGATGTGTCTGGGATTTCCGAGCGAGAACATGCCCGCTACCTTCCACACTCCGCAGCCTGGGGTGGAGTAGGCGTCGTATTTACCTCGGCTGTCACCTTGGATTATACGGCATATTGATCATTAGGCATAGCATCCTGAAAAACGATCCCCATTGATTCCATCTCTACCGTCTCAATGTGTCGCCAGCCCTAGCCGAGTACATTGGTAGAGGGCTGTTCTATGTGCTAATATAGAGGTGTGTCTGTTGAGCATGAGATTGGAGGTGACAAGACATGCCACGCTACGGAGTTGAGACCAAGTTAAGTCCTGAAGAGGCCATCAAAGCGGCGGTGGCCTGCTTCGGGGAAGGCGGACTGGGTCTGAAGGCGGAAGAACAGGGTCCCTGCTGCGTCTACTTCGAGGGTGGAGGCGGATTCGTCCGCGTCACGGCCAGCCAAGAGGCAGAGCGAACGACGGTGGACCTGGAGACCCGCGAGTGGGACTATCACGTCAAGCGGTTTGTGCGCCAGGTCGGGTAGGCGCGTCTTCTCGACAGATAGGGAAAGGGTGGGCCCGGCGACGAGGATGCGGGCGCGCTGCCGGGTGTCTGTCCCATCTGCAAGGCCAAACGAGATGGCCTGGAGCGCTTCTGGTGAACGTTAGTCCAGGGAGGTGTGATGCCATGAGCTTGAAACGTACGATTCGTGTGTTCATACTGCTGCTCGGTCTGGCCCTGGGAGGCTGCCGGTCGGCACAGACCCTGTTCCACGCAACGCTTGAGGAGACTCCCGCGCCGACCACAGTACCGCTCCCCACGGCCCGGCCTACCGTCGAACCGGCGACCCACGTCCCCACCGCGACTCAGCTGCCTGAGGCAACGGCCACGGCTGAGCCCTCTCCGACGCGTGTCATTCCACCACAGGAGGCGATCAGCCTGCCGCCGGGTTTCGGCGTCTCGACTTTCGTCCAGGGGCTCAGTGACCCACGCATGATGGCCCTGGGGCCGGATGGCGAGTTGTACGTCGCCGAGCGCGGCGCTGGGCGCATCGTCCGCCTGCCCGATCGGGACGACGATGGCGTGGCCGACGGGGTGGAGGTCGTTGCTGCAGGATTACGCGCTCCCAGCAGTATCGCCTTCTACAGGGATGGATCGCTCTACGTCGGCGAGACGACGCGCATCCTGCGGTTGAGCGATCCGGATGAGAAGGGGGCCTTCCAGGCGCAGGAGACCGTGATCGGCGACCTGCCCAGCGGTGGGCACAATACCCGCACGGTCCTGTTCAGCCCGGATGGGCAGTACCTCTATGTCTCCATTGGTTCCTCATGCAACGTGTGCGTGGAGGGCGATGAGCGCCGCGCGACCGTGATGCGGTATGAGCCGGACGGGAGCGGAGGGGAGATCTATGCGCGCGGGCTGCGCAACGCCGTGGGGATCACGTTCCGCCCGGGGACGGATGAACTGTGGGCCACGAACAATGGGCGGGATTGGCTGGGCGACGATCAGCCGCCGGAGACGATCTACAAGGTGAAAATCGGCGACGACGCAGGCTGGCCACGTTGTCACGCCGGCCGGATCGTGGACCCCGACCTCGGCGGTCCGGGAGACTGCGAAGGAGTGGCCGAGCCCGTGGTCGAGATGCAGGCGCATTCGGCGCCGCTGGGGCTGGCGTTCTATACCGGCGAGCAGTTTCCCAGCGAGTACCGGGGCGACCTGTTCGTGGCCTTTCACGGCTCGTGGAATCGTAGCGTGCCGACGGGGTACAAGGTCGTGCGTATCCCTATAGAAGGTGGGGAGCCTGCGCCCGTTCAGGACTTTGCGGTCGGCTGGCTGCGCGAGGATGGTTCCCAGTGGGGCCGTCCCGTCGACGTGCTCACCGGGCCAGATGGCAGCCTGTTTGTCTCCGATGACGCAGGGGGCGTGATCTACCGGGTCTTCTATGTCGCTGAGTAGGCGTGCGAAGTAGGCCTAGTCAAATTCCCTTCTGCTCATCAAGCAAGAACTCCAACGCTGTGGCTTCTATTGTTTCCATGGTTCTGATATCGATGTTTCTTTCAACATATTCGACCACCAAGCTAAGTTTCCCAGCGCAAGTCACTGCGCCTAGTACAAGATTGACATTCGCCAAAGGAAAGGCACCGCCGGGTTTCATGATCAGGCGATCCAGCTCCAATGGCCCGTACCTTCTCGGAAAATCCATCCTCGTGAGATTGGTTACCGCCGTCCCCATGGCTATTCGATCGAGGGAGTCCATCTTCTCCCTCTTGAGAATCGCCAGGACGACGTCATCCCGTGCGCTGAAGGCCGACATCTTCTCATACCTGGGAGAATGCTGGGGGACAAGCCGGCCCACTTTCTTGAAATGGATCGACTCCAGGATGGACGGTTCGAGATAACACCACGTGAGAGGATCTTCAAAGAGCTTCTTGTTCGTGAAGAGGGGGCGTACCTTTCGGTGAAACCGGCGAGCGTTGTCCCAGAATCCACGATCACTATGGTATTTGACCTTCAGCGTCACTACCGCGGCATAGAAACCCATGACCTCCCCCACAGGTCTCTGCACGCGATTTCTCAGGCTGGCGGCAACACCGATGCTCGCATGATGGGGTTCTTCGCCCTGGACCGTGGTCTGCGCCCCGACAAAGGCGGCGGCCAACGCAGAGTTAACCGTGACTCCCTCATTCCTACACCGATCGACCAATGCAGAAGTCTGAGCCTCGGATAGTTCAAGGGATCGCATTTGATGGTCGTAGTGCATCCAGTAGGCTTCGTTCAGGTTTCTGTAGTCCTCTTGATCGAATACGATCTTCTCATCTTGCCACTTCCTGTTTATCCGATTGATAAGGAACCTGACAACCGCGTTCAGTGAGACATCCTTTGGCATGTTGTCTCTGTCAATGGGAACCGGATCAGGCAGCACCTCGACCTCTCGAGTTGGATCCCCAAGATGTTCCATCAAGTCCCTGGCGAGATAGGCCAAAGACAGCCCGTCGCAGATGATGTGATGGCACAGGATGATCAACTCGGATTTGCCGGGAGATTGAACCAGGATGAAGCGTATCGCCGGCCGTACATCGAACTCAAAAGGGAACTTACTTGCTTTCTGAACCACCCTTATCCAATGGTCATCAGATTCTCGGGGTACGATCTCTACTGGGATTTCCCCTGCCCCGTCCGATGTAAACCATGGATTGTGATCTTCGTCCTCGACAATCCGAACCCTGAGGTTTGGGTGCCGCTGTCGGACTTTGGAAACGGCACGTCTCAGCATGCCTTCGGAAACACTTCCCCTGATCCTGGCTACCATCGTCACGATGGAGTAGGGGGATCGTGTAAAGAGACGTTCTATTGGCGTGATTTCTCTTTCGTATTTCTTGACTCGGTGATTCTGTGACATGGTTCTTGGGTCCTTTCGATGGTCAGTTGGAGTTTCTGCTGTCCTCTGAGCCACGCGCCACACAGATGACTGAAATCATCTTTCGGGGGGAGATGAGTATTCCTCTTGACTGGCTAGGTCTTGCTATTATGCCCCACAGTGATGACCACGTTTCCCTTCTTCTGCCCTGTTTCGACATACCGGTGAGCCTCGGCGATTTGCTCCAGCGGATACCGTCTATCTATGACCGTTCTTAGCTTTCCCGCCTCGATGAGCCCTCTCAGGAAAACTAGATCTGCGATCGTTCCACTTGCTGCCTCCATAATCACTTTCCTGCTGCTCGTCATTCTGGCCCACGGCCCCTGAACCATCTGTGACCGCATAGGATTAGCCAGGAGATAGGTTCCATCTTGCGCTATCGACCTCTTGCTGCGTGAAAACGAAACCGTGCCAACCACGTCGAAGATCACGTCGTAGACCTCACCCCTCTTGGTGAAATCCTCTCGTGTGTAGTCAATGACCTGGTCTGCACCAAGCCAGCGCAGCATGTCCAACTTCGCCGTGCTATCCACAGCAGCCACTTCAGCCCCAAAGTACTTGGCAAGCTGTATCGCGAAAGTCCCTATGCTTCCACCCGCACCATTGATCAGAATCTTCTGTCCGCTCTGGACGCCTCCTCTCCTTAGAAAATGCAATGCATCTCGTCCCCCAAAAGGAACGGTGGCGGCTTCCTCGTAGGTCATATTGGCCGGCTTTATTGTTACCCCTCCTTCCATCTCTCCCGGTTCTTCAGGCAGACATACGTACTCGGCATTGGCGCCAAAACGCAAACCGGCAGATCCGAAGACCTGGTCACCTTCTTTGAAGTGCGTCACATCCTTGCCTACTGCTTCAATCTTTCCAGCCAGCTCGGTTCCCAGGATGGAAGTCCCTCTTGGTTTCAATAGACCCCGCCATAATCGCATCACAAGACTGAAGTAGATCGGGAATCTGAGGCTTCGTATCTCACAGTCCCCGGCAGTTACGGTTGTCGCGCAGATTCTTATCAGTACCTCATCGTCCTTGGGAGTAGGTTTCTCTACTTCTCTCAGTTCAAGAACATCCGGTGGTCCGTATCGTGTCCACACAACCGCTTTCATGATTCCCCTCCCTGCACCGCATCACCAATCGAACGCTGGCTAGACCAGGAATTGGAGTATGGGGCATGATTTCCCGATACGCGCAGACTGCTCCCGAGCGCTCGCACAGGCACTCGTCACCACGTTGTAGCTATGAACGAGATGACCATTGAGTCATTCAGCTTCCATACCGCCAGTCTCCCCCGCCTAGTGAGTCTTGTGCGGGAAGCTGGGAGCCGTTCGGGCTAGATGATCCTCGCGACTGCTCGGATCCGCCGGAGGGCGGCGATCAATCCCCAGCAGAGGGCCAGTCCACCGAAGAACACGATGGCGCCCTTCACGACGGCCGGGAGATCGATCCGCAGCACCGCATACTGCAGCCAGATCACAACCAGGTAGTGGATGATGTAGATCCCGTAGCTGTTCGCGCTCAGGCTGTCAAGAACAGGGACATGCCGTCGGGCAAACCGAACGAAGACCGTAGTGAGGCCCAGGACTGCGAGCGCCATCTCGACGACGAATATGTACTTGGCCAGCGGGGATTGCGGTGCCAACACGAACGCCAGCGTCAGACCAGCGTACGAAAGCAGCCACGCGAGGAGCCAGGCCCACCAGCGCTTGGCGAATGGGCCGTCGGCCCGAAACGCGCTTCGCTCCAAGCCACGAGCCCCAATCGCAACACCCGCTCCGAAGTACAGCAGGTATACGAAGACGCGGACGATCTCCATCTCGAACGCCCCGATCCCCAGCCATTGCCCTGGAGCGAAGGCGCCTCGCATGGGGAGGTAGGCAGCGAACGACAACCCGATCAGTGCCAGGGCGAAGAGCAACGAGTTGTCGAGAACGGAAGACGGTCGTGGCTCCGATCCAGAGCCGGCCCTGCGGAAGACCAGGTGCGAGAGCGCAGCGAGGCAATCGAACGCCAGAAGGAGCCACAGGAACCACAGCGGACCCGGTGGGGCGAAACCCCTCCGGGCGAAATCGATCCAGAACTCCCCAAAGCTCTGACTCACTCCGTGCACGAGCTCGATCTCGAGCATGGTCGGGTAGTAGGCCACGGGATTGAGCACGATCACGCCGATGAGGAATGGGATCCCCAGCCGCGTCAGCCTGCCGCGCAAGAAGCGAGCCGCGCCTTTGCGCTCAAGACTGCGCCAGACGAACAGACCTGAGACGAAGAACATGAGCGGCATGAAGAACGTGTCGTTGAGCAAGACGACGAGATCGAAGCCGGCCCACTTCGCGCTGTCCACAATTGGGCTGAACGTCTCCGTTGGATCCGCCGGATTGAGAAAGCCAAACGTCACGTAGGCGAGCGCGGCGTGGTGCAAAAGCACCAGTAGAACACCGAACGATCGCAGGTAGTCGAAGGCCGGGATTCGCCCTGTTTTCAAGGGTTCTGCCTGACCGGCGCTACCATCAGGGGTCCTGTTTGCCATTTGCAGCCTCCTTCGTTCGCGAGCGAGTTTGCGATACTACTCTCTCTTCTGGTATGAGTTTGCGAACCATGCTATCTGCAACCCGAAAGACTGGTCGCAGGTCCATCGAGTCAGCTCCCTTATACACCCAAGATGCTGTTGGCGCAACTGGCGTAGACCGACCGCGACACCCGACCTGAGTCAACTGCGCCCGGCTGCCAGTCAGCCGGAACCAGCCTACCCGTCACTTCCTCGGTTTAGCAATCCACAACTTTCGATTATAACTCCAGATGTGGAACACGTGCGTTGTAATGCGCATCACTTGCGGGAGTTGATCTTCATCGAGGAGCAATACGAGCAAGCATGGGCCGAGAAGATGAGCGAGTTGCTGGTCGAGAACAAGGAAGCGGTGGAGGAGGCGAAAGAACAGGAGCAGATCATCTTGCCAGATTCGTAGTTACATCTCTACAGCCCGAAAGAATGGGCAGCGTGTACTCGAAGCATACGGGTTGGGTGGGTCTTGGTAGGTCAAAACCCTCACATCGCGGCAGGTCCTGTGAATCAGATGTGGTCGAGCCCATTTGCTCGCGCGATGGCGCCGAGCCACCGGGCGCTCGGCTTAACGGTGCGTGCTTGGGTCTCTCTATCTACGGCGATCAAGCCAAAGGTAGGCCGGTAACCTTGCATCCACTCAAAGTTGTCGAATGCGGACCAGTAGGTGTACCCGCGCACGTCCAGACCGTCTCTGAGGCAATTGACTACCCCCTGCAACGCGCGTTCGATATACTCAATGCGGCGTGTGTCGTCAGTGGTGGCCAAGCCATTCTCAGTCACAATGACCGGAATACCTGCCACGTCGGCGGCGTAGCGGATGGTTGCCTCCAGCGCCTCCGGCCAGAATTCATAGTGCATTTGAGTCAATTCCACGCCCTCCTCGGGTGGCAAGGGCGCTTTGGGGCCAAAACGCATGCGTGAATAAGTCTGCACACCGACAAAATCGTCGTCACGTAAATTCTCTAGATAGACGTCGTTGATCGTCCGGCGCATTTGAACCGCCAATTCCTCGCCACCTGCGCCGGCCTGAATGTCCTGTAGAGCCAGGGTCAAACCTACCGGAAAATCGCCCGGCCCGGCCTTTATGGCCTCCACTGCCTGGTGATGGGCAGTCAAGATGGTTTCCACAGCTTGGTCGGAAGCTGCAAACAAGAATGGCACCAGCTGGTCGGGCGTGATACCCAAAGCATCGGCCGCAGCTAGCTGCCACGGCGCAGGTCGTTGCGGGTCGAGTGGTGGTACGACCCCGGATTTGGTCAGCAGCAGTGCGATGTTGGGCTCATTTAAGGTGCAGGCAGCGCCGATGAGGTCACCTAAGTATCGCGTGGCGTGTTCGCAATAGCGGGAGAACCTATTTGGTGTGTCCTCACCTTCCCAGCCTCCGGCCGCGATCAACCAGCGCGGCGATGTGAAATGGTGGAAGCTCACCATCGGGGTGAGGCCGTGCTCGTGGCACGTCGCCAGCATACGCCGGTAGTGTTCCAGACTGGCTTTCGAGAACTCGCCTTCTTCCGGTTCGATGCGCGACCACTCGATGGAGAAGCGATACATGTTGAAGCCCAGTTCCGCCAGCAAGGCGATGTCTTCTGGATAGCGGTGGTAGTGGTCACAAGCATCGCCGGATGGCTCTGTGTAGACCGTCCCCAGCACGTGTTCGAGCAGCCAATTGTCGTTGTAGACGTTATTTCCCTCGACCTGGTGCGCCGCGGTAGCCGTACCCCACAGGAACCCTATTGGGAATTTCAAATGCTTGCCTCCTGTTCAGGCTCTGGGCTTGATATGCTACCCAGATGATATCTCGCCTTCAAAGTCGACACTCTCCACGAGGTGAATATCGCGGGACGAACTGCCTACCAATATCTGGAACTCGCCCGCTTCGACTACCCAGCGTTTAGGTTTTGGATCGTAATATGCTAGAGCTTCTTTGTCCAGTGTGAACGTGACCGTCTTGGTTTCGCCTGGCTCGAGCGCGACCTTGGTGAATGCCTTCAACTCCTTTTCAGGTCGCACCGAGCGCGATCGGACATCGCGTACATACACTTGAACGATTTCCTCGCCGGCCCGGCTTCCCGTGTTTTCCACGTCCACACTGAACTGAATCGTGTCGTCGGCGGCATACTTGAGCTTGCTCAGCTTCAGATTGCGATAGGCAAACGTCGTGTAGGAGAGCCCGTAACCAAACGGGAACAGAGGGGCGATGTCTTTCTTGTCATAGTATCGGTAGCCGACAAATAGCCCTTCGCCGTACAGCACCTGGCCGTTCTCGCCGGGGTAGTTGAGGTAGGCCGGGTTGTCCTGCAAGCACCTGGGAAAAGTTGTCGGCAGTTTGCCGGAGGGGTTCACGTCGCCAAACAGCACGTCGGCGATCGCGTTGCCCGTTTCCTGGCCCAGATACCACGCTTGTAACACCGCCGCGACGTCGTCCAGCCACTTCATGTTCAGCGGCGAACCGACATTTAGGACGACGATGGTGTTCGGGTTGACGGCCGCTACTTGCTCGATCAACTTGGCCTGATTGCCTGGCAGCTCCATATCCGGACGATCGAACCCTTCGCTCTCCCATTCATCTGTCAGTCCGGCAAACACGATCGCTACGTCAGATTTCGCGGCCAGCGCGACTGCCTGCTGAATCGAGTCAGCCGGTATCTTGGGCGCGCAGCCGACGCGCAGGTTGCGGAATAGCGAGCCCGGTTCCGAAGCGTACTCGATCTGCAACTGGTGCAGTTTGTCTATTGCCAGAGCGATCTCTGTGCTTCCACTCCGCCTCTCTGAAGGTGCATCGTCCCAAAGATCGACGACCAGATCGCCGTCGACGAACAGCTGGCTTTTGCCGATGCTCGATAGATTCAATGCGTAGGTCCCGCTTTCTGGCACCGAGAATTCTCCCGTCAAGCGGACTGAGAAGTTGGCTAGATCAATGGTGGGCACGGTATCGCCCAACCAGACCATTTCTGGTTTGTCCGTTGTGCCCGTGTGAACGGGGTCGCCGGTCAGATTCCGATTGGAAAAGTACTGAAGGGTGACGCCATCGGCAAGCCAGCTCTTGTCGAATATGGGCAGCTCCTTGTGGGTGGCGCAGCCCAAGGTGTAGCTAACCTGCACAGACTCGCCCACTCGATTCTGGATGCCTTCGAGCGGCGAGATCACATAGTGCGGGCGCACGCGACAACTGCCGCCCCCAATAAAAGAAGGCCGCTTGGCGTTCTCACCGATCACGGCGATGGACTTGTGTGCGTTTGTATCGAGCGGCAGAAGCGACTTGTTGTTCTTGAGCAGAACGATGGCTTCGGCCGCAACCTCGCGCGCTAGGCGGCGATGCTCCGGATCATCTATTGCTTGCTCGGGTTGTAGCTCAGGGCGCTCAAAGAGACCTGCCTTGTGCAAAGTCCGCAGCAAACGGCGGACCTTGTCGTCGATCGTTTCTTCGCTGACCTCGCGGCTTTGAACTGCTTCCAATGCCTTCTCACCCATCCAACGCGCCGGCCCGGGCATCTCTAAGTCCAACCCGCCTTTGGCGACGCTAGGACTGTACGTCCCAAACCAATCGGATATGACGATGCCCTCAAAGCCCCATTCGCCTTTCAGGATGTCCAACAGTAGATAGCCGTTTTCGCTGGCATAGGTACCGTTGATGCGATTGTAGGCCGACATCACCGCCCACGGTTTGGCGTCGCGAACGGCGATTGCGAACGGGCGCAGGTAGATCTCTCGCAGGGCGCGCTCGCTCACCTCGGAGCTGTTGGAGTGACGCTCGAACTCGGAATCGTTGCACACAAAGTGCTTGATACACGCGCCCACGCCTCCACTCTGCAGCCCGGTGATGTAGGCCGTGGCCAGCCGGCCCGTGAGATGAGGGTCTTCTGAATAGCACTCGAAATTGCGGCCCGCCAGCGGAGAGCGGTGCATGTTCACGGTAGGGGCCAGTAGGATGTGTGCGCCTTTGGAGCGGGTTTCCTCGGCCAGTGCCTTGCCCACGCGCTCCACCAGGTCCGGATTCCAGGTCGCGGCCAGAGCAACTCCGGCCGGGAAGCAGGCTGAAGTGGGCCCATCTGAGAAAGCGGCGCCGCGTGCACCTACCGGGCCGTCCGTCACTTTCATCGCTGGAATACCCAACCGCTTCACAGGGACAGTGTGCCAGAAATCAGCCCCTGCCAGCAAAGAAATCTTTTCTCCCAATGTCATCTGAGCTAGCAGGGATCCAATCTTGGTCATTTTTCCTCTTCTTTAGTCTTTGAATTAATGGTGCGGCGATCGAGTGCGCTATTGTGTTCTTGCTACTGCTTCAGCTACCACCTCGCGTTGAGCCATGCTCAGGACACCCCAACCGTGCAGGCGAGGCACGTCAGCCAGCAACTGCCTAGTCTATTCGTGCTGGTGAGGGGGACCAGAGGTCAGCGGAATTACCCGCCATGTTTGTAGGGGAGTACAGTTGAGAGATCCCACTCTTCGTAGATCTTTGGTACATCATCGATCAGGCGTTTGGTGTATGCCCCTTTCGGACGCAGAATCACATCATCGGCAGATCCGTGTTCAACAAATCTTCCACGCTCCATGATGTATACGCTGTCAGAGACATAATACGCCAGTCCGATATCATGGGTGATGAAAATAATCGTCATCCCGATTTCGTCACGCAATTGCATCAGCATATCCAGGATGGTCGCGCGTGAACAGGCATCAATCATCGAGGTTGGCTCATCGGCCAGCAGGATCTTGGGTTTTAGCAGAAAGATACGGGCAATCATCAAGCGTTGCTGCTGTCCACCGGAGAGCTCGAAGGGATACTTGTTGGTCAATTCCTCGAACTTTAGATTGACAAAGCTGCACGCATGCGCCATCATCTCTGCTTTTTTTGCATGCGGAAGTTTCCGACCGCCGCGCATGTTAATGCAATCTAAAAGCACGGCATCAATCTTATGAAAGATGTTGTATGAAGAGAACGGGTCTTGAAAGATCGCCTGAATGTTTCTCCAATACTCCAGTCTTTTCTTCTGCGTACTGATATCGCGCTTCTTCCCCTGGAAGTAAACCTCACCCTCCGTAGTGCCGATCAATCCCAAAAGCATCTTTGCCAAAGTGGTCTTGCCACTGCCCGATTCACCCACGATCGAGACAACTTCACCCTCGTAGAAACTGAAGTCCACATGATCCACGGCTACCGTTTTCTGGCGGCCAAAACCAAACACTTTGGTGAGTCCCGATCCGCTCAGGCATACTTTTCTCTTATCCGGCATTTTATTGCCCCCCCCTCCGATAAGCATCCCTCAGTTCTTTCTCTGAGAGGATACAGCGGTAAGCGCGGCCGCGTTCAAGATCACGCATGCCCACAGAAAACGCCGTACATTCCGGCCGAGCGTATCTACAGCGTTCGGCAAACCGGCAGCCAAACGGCGGGTTTTTCAGGTTCGGTGGCACTCCAGGAATGGCAGTCAGTTTACATTCCCGCAGACCTTCTTCAGGCACGATGATTGAGCCCATGAGGCCTTTTGCATAAGGGTGGAGTGGATCAAACACAACTTCTTTTGCGGTGCCCTTCTCCACAATCTGTCCCGCGTACATGACCATAATATCATCCGCCACGTTGTATAGCAACGGAAGCTCATGCGTGATAAAGATCAGTGATTTGATGAAGCCATTTTCCATCAAGTTCTTTAGCATCTTGATGACCATCTTTTGTGAAGTGACATCGAGTGCGGAGGAAGGCTCATCAGCAATCAACACTTTTGGAAAAAGGATCACAGATGTCGCGATCACCGTGCGCTGTTTCATGCCGCCCGAAAGTTCAACGGGGTATTGTTGCAGTACACTCGCTGGTAGCCCCAAGGACTCGAAGCATCCTCTGGCAAGTTCATAAATCTCTTCCTTGGTCTGGTATGGATCATGTGCTTGAATCACATCCTCGATGAAGTGGATGACCTTCTGGGTCGGGTTGAGCGCGTTCATCGCCGATTGGGGGATATAGGAGATCTCTGTCCCCAATATCGACTTGCGAACGTCATCGGGATCCATTCCAGAGATATTGCATCCATCAATGATGATCTCTCCACACGTATAGTGCAGCGGAGGGAAGTAATACCCCATCAGGCTGAGCGCCAACGTCGACTTTCCGCAGCCGGATTCTCCTGAAATTCCCAGCGTTTTCCCTTCTTCGACCTTGAGAGAAACGTGGTCAACAGCGTAGATATCCTCCTGGAAGCGGGTGATGTATTTTGTTGTTAGGTCTTTGACCTCTAGCATTACATTTGACATTTCAACCACCTAGTCCCTCAATGCCGGATTGAATACCTGGTCGAGACCTGTATTCATCAAATTCATTGAGAACGTAATCAGAGCGATGGTTACGAGCACGGGTAAGTACGCCCACCATTTTCCCAGGATCTGCGCCTGGTAAATCATCGCCCAGTTCATCATCAAACCCAAAGTTGGCACCTCAGTCGTTCTAGGTCCCAACCCAAGGATTGATAACCCGGCCTCCGCCAGGATACCCGAGGAAATCTGCAGAATCAGCGCCATCACGACATAAGAAGCGATGTAGGGCAGAATATCAGCAACGATGATGTAAGCGATAGAGTGCCCAGATAGTTTCGACAGGTTGACGTGATCGCGATGGCGCAGGGAAATCACCTGCGACCGCACTGCCCTGGCAGTCCATACCCAGGAAGTAAACCCGATCACCACTGCGATGGTAAAGGCACCGCGCTTCTCCTGCCCGATACTGAATGAAATCAAGATCAACAACACAAAAGTGGGGATTACAGTGAAGAGATTGGTGACGAACATGATGACGTCGTCCACCAGGCCGCCGACATACCCCGCCAGCAATCCCAGGGTCAAACCGATCAAGGTTGCAATGATACCGGCGACAAAACCGATCTGCAGCGATACGCCGGTGGCCTTAACCAGCTCCGTCAACACATCTCTACCAAAGTTATCGGTTCCAAGCGGCAACACCCGTACATTCGCAACCTCGTTGATATTCACGTAATCAGATTGTGCGACAACCCCTTTCTCCTCAAGGGTACCCGTGTCCAGGTCTTTTGCGGCAATGATCGCCTCCTCTGTTGATAGGAGTCCTCCGAGCGAGGCATTGAGCCGAATATAGTAATTTCGCTGGGCATTGGTCATCCCGGCAATGCTCGCCTTGGGGTCAAAATGGTTCTCCCACAGACCCAGGAGCTGTTCGGTGTCCGCGACATCGATCTCATTTTCGGGAACCCCGTAGGCCAAAAGCCATTCCTTCATGTCCAGGCGTTCCTTGTCGCCCAACCTGCCGGCAATTCGATTAGCAGCGGCATCGTCCAGGTTGAGTGTATACGGCTGGGAACCAATGCTGTCATAAACATTCACATAGATCCCAGGCTCGAAGAAGGTGCCCTGACTGATTATGTCTAGTGGCGCATCGGTGATGATCAGCGGATAGACGATCACGATCAACAGAATCGCCACAAAAACGGAGAAACCAAAAACGAATTTGCCGGAGTGAAATACTTGCTGAATGGTATGCTTCACAACAACATCCTTCCTTAATCAGCCTGCGCCGCCTTAATGCGCGGGTCAATGATGCCGTAAAGGATTTCAATGATAAAGTTCGCACTCAGCACCATCACCGTGATGATCAATGTAGATGCCGAGATCAGTGGATAATCCTGTCCCATGACACCGTTCAAAAGCGTGTAACCAAGCCCTGGATAACTAAAAACGATCTCCGCCACCAGCGCGCCGCCGACCATGGTACCGATCGACAACGCCAGACCGGTTATCTGCGGAAGCATGGCATTTCTAAACACATAGCCGATGATCTTTTTGTCTTGGACTCCCATAAAACGGGCGTACTTTACATAATCCGCATTCAGCTCATAGATGGCCATGGAGCGCATGCCAATTGCCTGACCCCCGATTGCGATCGCCACGATTGACCAGAACGGCAGTTGGTAATGGACGATCACGGACCAGATAAATTCCCAGCTAAAGTTAGGAATCATGTCATACCCATATCCACCCGAGGTTGGGAACCATTCTAATCCGACGCCAAAAATGACCAGAAGAATGATTGCCATGCCAAATGCCGGCAAGTTGCTCACAAAAATACTGACGGGCATGAGGACTTTATCGAACCCCCCCTTGAGATAAGCTGCCAACGCGCCCAGTGTGTTCCCGATCAGCCAGCCAACGATGATCGCCGGGAACTGCAGACATATCGTCCACCCGATGGCAGATTTGAGAGCGTCTGCTACCGTTCTGGGATATTGGCTAAACGAGAAACCAAAATCACCCCGCACCACGTTTCTCACATAGATGAAAAACTGTTCAATTATGGGTTTGTTGGTGCCAAACAGTTCCGTGTACTGCTCATAAATCGCCTGAACCCCGGTCGCATCGCTCATGCCTTGGGCAAGTCTTGCTACGATGGCCGCCACAGGATCTCCTGGCATCAAGCGGGGCAGGGTGAAATTCAGTATGAAGGCGCAAACAAAAGTGATCAAAAACCAACCTAACTTGTTAAGGAAATACTTTCGGTATCCTTTCAACGCAACACCTCCCTAGACCCACTTTGACAAACAGCCATGTTCCGCGGTTAGCGGAACATGGCTGTTTTTACTAGAGCACGACTTACTCTACAAGCGCCACGTTATAGAGACACGCGATACCCCAACCGTCAGTGCAGTCCATCGGCGGGACCGGCGGGTCGGTACCATCATCCTGGTGTGGGAAGTTTGTCCAAACCGTCTCGTTCACAGCATGGAACGATTGGGGACGGTACATGAGCGTGAAGGAAGGAATCTCGGTCAGGTAGATCTTGACCAATTCCGTGTACATTTCCTTCAGTTTGGCGGGGTCGGTTTCACCGGGGATCGCCTGGATCAAGGCATCCACCTCAGGATTGCTATACTGACCCCAGTTGCCGCTCCAGTTGCTCGTCATACCCACCCATTCCGAGCTGAGCAGATTGCGGATACGTCCCCAGGGCTGGGTGGGGCCAGCGCCCGCACTCCACATCATAAAGATGTCATAGCCCTCGGGCAGAGGTGCATCCGATTTGGTGACGACGGTCTGATACACGGACCACTCAGGGTAGTTGGACGAGATCTCAATTCCGATCTTTTTGCCGGCGGCAGCAACCACTTCAATCGCCGCCTGCCAGTCGGACCAGCCATTGGGGCAGGTGGCGATATAGCTGAGCTTTTCACCGTTGTATTCACGCCAGCCATCGCCATCGGAATCGACAATGCCGGCTTCATCCAAGAGGGCCTTGGCGCCTTCGACGTCGTTGCCGGCAAACTGCAGGTCCGCGACGGCATCGCGATCGTACAGAGCCTGCTCACCAGGGGTCGGGTTCATGAGCGAGCGCGGCACTTGATCGAAGGTAGCCGATTGGTTGGTCATAGCGTTGGCAATGATGGTGGGGTAGTCAACGGCAATGGCAATGGCCTTGCGCACCGCAACCTGGTCCAAACCAGGAGAATTCAGGTTATAGAAGGCGGTTGGGAGGCTGGCGCCAATGCCATAAGGGGCCTCAGGCAGGTAGGTGGAGATGGGCAGGCCATAGTTTTCCCACAGAAGCTGAATATTGGAGTTAAACTGCTGGCTGACATCCACTTCACCTTTGGCCAAAGCAACAGAACCGGCGGCGTTATCCTTGAAGATTGTATGCGCCAGGTACTTTGGAGCAGGCAGCTTGCCCCACATGGAGGCATCCTGGCCCCAGTAGTTGTCATCGCGAACGTAGACAACCTTCGTGTCGTCAGCAAAGAACTTGTGATAGGGCCCGGAGTAAACAACGTCCTCCGCGGTATCGGCCATCAACTGGGTGGCATCGCCGCCGGCACGCTCTTCCAGGGTTTCGGTCCAGGCTTTCTGGATGACATAGTATTGGCTCACGTAAGCAGCGACCAGCAGAGGATTGACCGCCTTGCCGTCCGCGTCCAGTTTGGCCTTGACCACAACCGTCTGGGCATCAACTGCTTCGATGGTGTCGATGTAGTCTTTGTTGCCAGCGCCGGTAGGGGTATTGTACTTGACATGGGTGGCCCAGGTATAAGCGACATCCTCCGCGGTCACCGGGGTGCCATCGCTCCACATTGCGGCATCTTTGAGCTTGAAGGTGATTTCGGTCTGATCATCGTTCCACGTATA
>Ga0180431_10002582_pt1 | contig 24195 bp, 23 predicted proteins | sample SS_ome_11_FD_132459 | JGI IMG/M metagenome (GOLD analysis project Ga0180431, IMG submission 132459) | Hypersaline lake sediment archaeal communities from the Salton Sea, California, USA - SS_1_MS_1 metaG | ecosystem: Environmental > Aquatic > Non-marine Saline and Alkaline > Hypersaline >...
AGATACTTTATCACGCTGAGTTCTAATCCGGGGACTTTAAACCCACTTTCTCAACTATGTCTACGAGTTTTATTATAACCAAGTCTCCCTTGAAAATACCCCAGCCAGCACCGGGATCAAACCCATGAGCAGCCAAGAACTTGGGGGAAATACCATCCTTACCGGTCTCAGCAAAAAGCCTTACAGCCTCCTTGACCTCATTAGTGTCATCAACTTTTACTAGTCGCCCCCTGAGTGATACAAAGTTATATTCGCTAAGATCAGGCTTGTAGCTCTCTATCTGGACACAGGCTCGGTTATCCTGTTCAATGAGCCTCATCTTTTTACCATAATCAGTGAAATGGAAATAGAGCACATCATCGATCCTAACATACCGGAAAGGAGCTAGATACGGGTAATCCCCACCGTTAAAGGCTATACGACACATAAACTGATTATCGAGAAGCGCCTCAACCTCCTCTGAACTCATTCTTGGAAGCTTGACTAAACTCATAATAAATCCTGCTCATCGTGATTTATAGTAGTAACTATATGAAAAGGCGTCTTTTTTCTGGTAGAAAAGCGTAATAGTTTTTATCTGGTATATAGTAACATTCACGATTCCCAAATCGGTGAATACGTTTGACCAAACCAATCACTGTCGAGATTATCGTTAGGGGCGATATCGTCGATAATAATGTCCTGAAGAAATTTGCTTCAAAATTAAAGGAACAGAAATTCATGGTTGACTTTACTACGAGTGTCGCTGTGCCCCCGTTCCTTGTTGCGAGTGAGAAGCATTATCCTAGCCTTGCTGTCATGTACACGATGGTAGATCTAGAGAACAAGTTCATGCTGAAGAATCTACTAGATGAGCTAGTAGAGGAAGAAAATCTGGAGATAATCTCATTCAAGCAGCTGTGACTCAGATGGACAAAAAACGAATCATTGTACTTATCGCAGTAACAGTACTCGCTTTTATAGCGTACACACAGACATCCAGTTTTCTTACTGTTGAGCAGCGCTATGCGCTGATTGTACTCGTGTATGCTTCTGGGCTATGGGTCTCTGAGGCAGTGCCTCTTGCTGCAACCGCTATATTGATTCCGCTGCTTCAGGCAATGCTTGGTATCCAGAGCTTCAAAGACGCTCTCGTACCCTTCTTCGACACCACAGTGATGCTGCTTCTAGGAGGCTTTATGCTGGCTGTCGCGGTTGAGAAATATGATCTCGACGAGTATTTTGCCTATCTCATCCTATCAAGGGTAAAAAATGGACCCAAGAGCATCGTTTTGGCTGTGATGATTGCGACAGGATTCCTTAGCATGTGGATAAGCAACAGCGCATCAACAGCCCTCCTAATCACGATGGCATTGAAAATCACTGATCAAGTGAAAGACAAGAAGGGAAACTTCAGTAAGATAATGGTTCTTGCTATTGCTTATAGCGCAACAGCTGGTGGATTAAGTACCCTAGTTGGTACCACGACATGCGCTATGGCTGCTGCAAGTCTTAAAACCATTATTGGGTATGAGATTAGCTTCCTCGGCTGGATGGTGTACGGTCTGCCCATCGCGATAGTCCAGATACTCGTAATCTGGGTTGTACTATTCATGATCTTCCCAACAGATGTAAAAGAGATACCACACATAGAGCGCCCCGCTGGAAAACTATCCAGTAAGCAACGGAACACGTTAGCGGTTTTCGTTTTCGCCGTATTAGCCTGGTTGACAGGAAAATTACCTGATCCCATTGCGAATCTAATTGGATGGAGCGGTCACGGATACAGCAGCAGTATGGTGGCTGCCATAATACTGATTGTACTCTACTTCACTGATTTAATCGAGGACCAAGACATACGTAACGGGAAATGGTCGACACTGCTATTGATTGGCGGTGGCTTGAGTCTTGGAGCCGCATTGGAAGTCACTGGGCTAGTTAATGTGATTAGCGACTGGTTGATGAACCTAACAGCTGGTGGCACTCCATTGATCGCTATAGTAATCGTTGTGGTTTCCGGTCTCGGCATAAGTATTATTGCCAGTAACACCGCAAGCGCAGGAATATTCTTGCCAATCGCTATCGGACTTGGCCAGAGGATCGGATACAGCCCTGTAATACTCGCAGTTGCAGTAGGCATCAGCACGAGCCTAGACTTTATGCTACCAGTAGGGACACCCCCCAACGCTATCGCATATAGTACAGGCAAGGTCACGATGCCTGAGATGATCAAAGCCGGCATACTGCTGGATATCTCGGGAGCAATATTGACAATAATAATGGCTTACCTGCTCTGGCCTCATCTAATCTAAAACATAAAGCCCATAGGGGGGATTAGATTTGAGCCTATTCGATTTTTACTCCGAATTGGAGTACCGCGACGGCTAGGAAGTAGACTCCGATACAGGCCATGAACACATTGTACATGCCGAAAGTATCTGCAATGAAAGCCGCGATTAACGGCGCTATGGCGCCCATCACACTTCCCGGGAGGAAGTAGAGCGCAAAGCCTAATCCTCGCTGTTTGCTAGGTGATAGTTTAGCTATTATAGCTGAGTTCGCCGCCATGCTCAGGAAGTTGAACAAACCTGATGCGATATAGAATATGATGAACGTGGTATTACCAGGTAAGAGGTATGCTAAAGCGTAACAGGTATATGAAGCGAGTAGAGTCCACACCGTCCATCTTTTCTCACCGTATCGGGCTGCAAGGAAACCTCCGAGAGGGGCAGCAACCAGTCCCATCAATGTATTGGCACTTGTGATTATTCCCCTGAAGGCTACATCCCATCCCTTGGTGTCTGCGAGCCAGACGTTCATGAACGCGCTGTTCATGCTTATCCCCATGCTACGTACGGCCCCGAAGATTAGGAAAAGGAGCATACCTGTTGTTAGTAGCTTGGTTGCCTGTCCCTTGCTCTCCTCCGCCGACTGAGTGCTCACGTCCTCGCTTGGGATATACTTGATGAACTGGACAGCAATGGCTCCCAGTAGTAGTGGAACTACCCAGAATAGGTAGACCTGCCTCCATTTGAACGCGAATGATGATACTAGTAATGCTAGACTCATAGGCCCCAGTGTCATTCCGAGTGTTCCACCTGCGCCATGGAGCCCAAGGGCTTTTGGTCTATCTTTTGGCTTGAACAAAAAAGAGGTGAAACTGTAAGAAGCTGGATGATAAATTGTTGTGTTGACTATCAATAGGCTTAATCCAAGTATCAAAGTGACTGGCCCTGTTGCAGTGTACACTAGAAGAGCCCCTGAAATGGCTACAGTTATACTCAGGAGTATCATTTTCTTTGCTCCAATCTTGTCCGCAACCAGCCCGACGGGTATGCTTAGAAGGGCAGAGCAGAGACTGGGGATGCTGGCGATTAACCCAAGGTCCTGATTTGTTAATCCGAACTCGGTTATGAACTCCGGGTAAAGTGTCGGAGCGATTGCTGCGAATACATGCGTTAGTGTGTGTGTGAAAGCCATAACGACTAGCCCGTAGCTGAGCCACTCCCAGCGCCCATTTGATTTATCCAAATAAGTTCACCTAAATGATACACGTAAGCCTTGCACCAACGTATTTAAACTGAGTCTCTCCGAAATCTTATACACAGCCAATCCTGTGAATATGCCATGATCACCCGAGAAGAATCACTGGCTCTAGTCAAGGAACATGTGAAAAACCGGAACCTAGTAAACCATATGATAGCAGTAGGAGCCATAATGAAAGGACTCTCAGAGCACTTTGGGGAAGACACGGAGCTCTGGGAAGCAGTAGGCATACTCCATGATGTGGATTATGAGAGCTTTGGAGATGATTTCAGCAGGCATGGCGTAAAATCAGCTGAGATGGTCAAGGACCTGCTACCAGAAGATGCTATAGACGCGATTCTGAGGCATAACCCGCTTACTGGTAATATAGCTGAGACACGGTTTGATATCTCGTTATTAGCGGCTGATGGGATTTCGGGTATGATCGTGGCGAATGCATTGGTTAGACCCAACAAGATGGAGGGTATGAAGGCAAAGAGCATAAAGAAACGCATGAAGGACAAGTCCTTCGCCCGGCAAGTTAGCCGCGAGAACATAATGAGATGTGAAGAGATAGGCTTGACCTTCAGTGAGTTCGCCCAGATATCCATCAAAGCTATGCAGAGCGTAGCAGCAGAAATAGGATTGAACTAAGATGATAGACCCAGAGAGACAGAGACACAGGATCACACGCATTATAGCGGCTACCAGATTCCCATTCGTAGACCAGCCCGAAGACAGTTGGCCACCCTGCTACAAGACCGTTGTAAACGATGAGGAGAGGCGATTTGGGCTACTATCTCCGTGGGGAAAGGTGGTCTACCCTAGCATTGTGATTCTTAACTGTGAGGGAGGCGTACAGGAGCTTGGTATGGTTGAGGCAGCCGAGAACGTTACACTTGAGAGGGCTAAGCTGTGGCAGTTCCTCAGTGATTCTGCTAGTGTTGGCAGGAAGGTCAAGAAGCTCTTTGTCTATGTGCCTAATGGTTTTGAGGAGAAGGCTTTGGAGATTCTTGGGGGAAACGATATCGAGTATGATGGCTTGAGGGGTTATAGTATTGAGGATGGTTGGCTGAAGATTCATCCAATTAAGACTCATGATAGTCCACACGACCATCGATAATCTCCTTCTTTTTCTACCCGCATATACTAAATACGGGAAATACTATCCAACATCGAAGAACATGAATTATGAGCTTCTCATAAAGAACGGCAAGATAATAGATGGTACCGGTGCGCCATGGTTCAAAGGAGACCTAGCGGTAGAGAACGATAGGATTGTCGAGATTGGACACCTTAAGGTTGACGCAGAAAAGACTATAGATGCAAAGGGTTTGGCGGTTTCCCCGGGGTGGGTAGACATACATATGCATGCAGATCACACGATATTGGGAAACCCAGAGGGACTCAGCTACACACATCAGGGAATAACCACAGTGACTATGGGGAACTGTGGGTTATCCACTTATCCGTTATCTGATGAGCATCGAGATGATTTGATTGAGTACATGAAGCCCTTCACGAGCGGGTTACCATTGAAGTATGACTGGACAGACCTCATGGGTTTCAACCAGAAAATCAGAGCCAATGGGACAAGCCTCAACCTCGTGCCCTTTGTAGGTCATGGAAGCATCAGGATAGCAACAATGGGCTTCGATAACCGAGCCCCAACAGCCGCAGAGCTAGAGACCATGAAGCAGTATCTAAGAGAAGCCATGAAGCAGGGTAGTCATGGTATGAGCACAGGATTAGGATATCCACCAGGATTGTATACAGATGACTCTGAACTGGTAGAGCTTGGGAAGGTTCTACGAGAATATGGCGGCATATACTCGACCCATATGAGGGGAGAGGACAGCAACCTCACTGATACGATCAGAATAGGACATGAGATGCAGATACCGATACAGGTCTCCCATCTAGGCAGCAGCTGTGGGGGCAGAAAAAGCCTCTCTGGGCACCACGAGGAGACCACCTTGAGGAGGTTGGATGAGGCGAGAGAGAAGGGACTGGATATCACGGCTGATATTTATCCGTATACTGCTGGTTCCAGTTTATTGAGTCAGGTTATCCCTGATTGGCTACATGTTGGCGGTGTTCCTAGGATGCTAGAGAAACTCAAAGACCCAGCGATCCGTGAAAGGATGGCAGAAGAATATGCGAAGACGGGGCGAGACTTTAGCAAGGTCATAGTCTCTTATGTGAAGAACCCGGATAACAAGGATATTGAGGGCATGAGCTTAGCGGATATCGCGGAGAAGTGGAGCAAAAACATCGTCGATACTGTCTGCGAGTTGATGATTGATGAACGTGGAGAAGCCATGAATGTAACATTCTGGGGCATAGAAGAGGATGTTGACACCCTGGTCCAGCACCCAGCGGTGATGCCATGCAGCGATGGCTGGCTCCTAGCACCAACTGGTCCACTGGGGGCAGGTAAGCCACATCCAAGATGCTATGGTGCTTTCCCGAGATACCTAAACCAGTATGTTACCGAAAAGAAAATTCTCAGACTGGAAGATGCTGTACGTAGGATGACCTCCATGCCCGCCTCAAAACTCAGACTACAGGATAGGGGAGTTCTAAAGGAGGGTATGAAAGCAGACATCACCATATTTGACCCGAAAACAATACGGGATAAGGGAACATTCTCTGATCCACATCAATACCCGATAGGCATCAGTCATGTGATAATAAATGGAGCAATAACCATTGAAAATGAAGAACACACAGGCACACTCAACGGAGAAATAATACTCAAATGAATCAAGAACCTGAAACCACCCTAGACTTCCTCGGCACAGGCGGGGGAAGATACGTGATGACGAGCCAGCTGCGTAGAACAGCAGGGATCAGGCTTACAGAGGGTGAAACACAGGTGCATATTGATCCTGGTCCAGGTGCCTTGGTGTTCAGTAATTGGGCGGGTTTGAGTCCCTCAAAGCTCAAGGGCTTGATAGTCACACATTGCCACCCCGATCATTACAATGATAGCGAGGTCTTTATCGAAGCTATGACCCGCGGCAACACTGTGAAGCGTGGAGTCTTGGCTGGTACCAAGAGTGTACTGCAAGGAGCCGAGGGAATTGGTCCATGCATCAGTGAGTATCATCAGCGAACAATCGAAGACCTAGTTGTACTCTATGAAGGAACCAGCTTCAAGGTCGAGGAACTAAGATTCACGGCAACGGGTGCAAAACATAGTGACCCCCACTCTGTTGGACTCAGGATAGAGACCAAGAACGGGAGGATAGGATACACCAGTGATACAAGGTATTTCCCCGAGTTACCTGAGAGCTACAAGGATCTAAGATTACTGGTTCTTTGCACTATGTGGCCTAGGGGAAAATCCAACAGGATTCATCTGAATACCGATGACGCGTTGAGGCTTATTGAGGAAGCGACGCCAAGGGCGTGTATATTGACCCATTTTGGAATGAGGATGCTTAAAGCTAGCCCAGAGAAAGAGGCAGAGTATCTCTCAGAAGAGACCGGGATACCTGTTTTTGCTGCCGTTGACGGGTTAAGGGCTACTTTGGGAGAAAAGATAACTCTCAAGGGTCCCAGAAAAGCCGATGAGTCTATTGAGATTGATGGATAGTTATCTGAGCAGGAGTTCCATTCCCTGTTTCTCTTTATGTCTAAGTTCTGTTTCATGGTTGCCTGTATCTGAAAATATATATTGAAGCAACGTTTTCTGTATGGTAGTCTGATGTGAGGATTATGGGGTATCGTTTTGTTGCCCCCCACGGGGCTTAAACTGAGATACATATACACGCCTAATGGTCAGACCGCCGCGGACAACCTTTTAAAGAAACCAACTAACCAGCTATGCCAATACATGGCTCTGGGTCCGCACCAAACACCAAACGGAGAAAAAAAACAATGAATGTCTTACCACGAAAGATCAATTTCCTCGAGACAGAGGAGAAATGGCAAAGGATATGGGAAGAAGAGAAGCTACACCGATATGACTGGGAGGATGAGACCAGACCAGTCTACAGTATCGATACGCCTCCACCCTATCCTAGCGGCGATTTCCATATGGGCAACTTCCTGAACTGGACCTATTTTGATATTAGGGCCAGATATAAGCGAATGACTGGATACAATGTGCTGTTCCCACAGGGATGGGACTGCCATGGCTTACCGACGGAGGTTGCGGTTGAGAAGGCAAAAGGAATCAGGAAAAGCGATGTTCCGCCTGATGTTTTCCGCAAGATGTGTGAGGAGTGGATAGAGCAGTATATCGGGATTATGAAGACTGCGGTTATCAGGCTGGGTGCCAGTATTGACTGGACCACTGAGTACAGGACCATGGAGCCCAATTATATCCGTAAGGTACAGCTCAGTTTCCTACAACTGTTCGAGAAGGATATGATCTACAAGGGAGAGCACCCTATAAACTGGTGCCCAAGATGCGAGACAGCTATAGCAGATGCTGAGGTGGAACATGACCACAAGACGGGTAGGATCTATACTATCCCATTCATGACCGACTCTGGTGAGGTATTGATTGCTACTACCAGACCCATCTATCTGCCAGCTTGCGTGGCTTTGAGTGTGCACCCAGGTGATGACCGCTATAAGCACCTAATCGGTGGGGAAGCAACTGTACCGGTCTCGGGACAGAAGGTTCCGATAATAGGCAATGATGAGGTTGACCCAGAGTTCGGTACAGGAGCAATGATGATCTGTACCTATGGAGACAAGGCAGACGTAGTAGCAGTAGCCAGATTCAACCTACCAGTAGTCAAGCTAATCGATGGAAAAGGTATACTGCAGCCAGTGGCTGGAAAATATGCTGGGATGCCTATTGCTGAAGGACAGAAAGCCATTGTAAAGGATATGCGAGAATCAGGATTAATCAAAGAAGAGAAACAGCTCGACCAAGAGGTTGGACTATGCTGGAGATGCGACACACCCATAGAGGTTGTGACAGCCCGCCAATGGTTCCTCAGAACCATCAGCTTAACTGATAAGGTGGTTGAGACAGCTAAAGCCATCACATGGTATCCAGATTGGATGAGGCAGCGTCTCATCGACTGGGCAACAGGCTTGGATTGGGACTGGGTCCTATCGAGGCAGCGTGTATTTGCCACACCTGTTCCAGCATGGTACTGCATGGACTGTGGAAAGATCAGGTTAGCCAAGCCAGAGGAGCTACCAGTAGACCCCAAAGTTACCACCATCAATGATACCTGTGAGTGTGGATGCACCGAGTTCATCCCAGACACTGATGTCATGGACACATGGTTTGATAGCAGCATGACCTGCGCTATCCACGCTGGTTGGCCAGACAAGCCCAACTGGAGACGCCAGTTCCCAGCATCAGTACACCCCAGTGGACAGGATATCATCAGGACATGGGCATACTACTTGATGGTGAGGCATCTAGCCTTGTTCGATGAGACAGCCTATGACAGTGTGTTAATCAACGGTATGGTGCTCGGAGGCGATGGTCGTAAGATGAGCAAGAGTCTCGGAAACTATGTCTCCACTCCAGAGGTATTCAGCAAATATGGTACTGATGCACCAAGACAGTGGGCGGCTGCGGGTGGAAGCACTGGCACGGACATCCCGTTTAGGTGGGAGGATGTGGAGTATGGTTGGAGGTTCATGCGCAAGCTATGGAACGCGGCAAGGTTCGCTGGTATGAGGCTTGAAGACTATGATGGAGGCTATGCTGAACCCCAGCTAATAGACCGATGGATTATGACCAAACTCCAGAAAACCATCAAACGATCAACCGAAGCCATGGAAAACTGTGACTTCATGAACGCCACAGAGGCAGCACGGAACTACATCTGGCATGTCTTCTGTGACCACTACTTGGAGGCAGCAAAGACAAGGCTCTATGGTGAGGGCGACGCAAAAGAGGCAGCCCAGTGGACGCTGTATAACTCTCTACGGGATATGTTGAAGCTTATGGCTCCAGTAACTCCCCACATCAGTGAGGAGATCTACAGGACCATGTATGATCCTGAGCACAGCATCACGGTGTCTGAGTGGCCAAAATATGATGAGTCACTGGTGGATGAGGAAGCAGAAAGAGTAGGAGACCTGATCATCGCGGCTATCAGTAATATTCGCACTGAGAAGAACCGCCGAGGCGTGAGCTTGAATGCTCCTGTGAAGAAGCTGACCATATATGCTGGTGAAAACGCTGCTGATTTGAAGCAGGGTGTTCAGGATATCAGGGATACCTTGAAGGTTGAGGAGCTTGAGATACTGGACGGCTCTGGTGGAGAAGCTACCGTAGAGGAATACGAGCATATCGGCTTCTCAATGAGCCTCTAAACCCTTTTACAGCCCAAACTATTCCTTATTTCTATGTCAGATGAAATGGTGCCTCTAGCAGAGGCAGAAAACGAGGTAAAAGTCACTACACAGCGGCTAGCATTACTGCATCTTGCTTTCAGCAAATCTATTGTTGATTCTCTTGGCTGGGAGCAGGGAAAACAGTTGATTCTTGATAGTATCAAGCTGTATAGCGAATATGTGGCTGAACGAACCAAACAGGGGCATCAAGGTTTACCCAAGTATGGTTTCTGGGAGCGCAGGGAGGGTAAGCCCCCGCTCTGTGAGCTTGGGAAGGTTATGTTGGAGATGGGTGAGCCTGAGCTTGGGGCCATGTATTGCTTGATTGATCCGGGGAAGATCATGGCTGCTGATCTCAGTCAAAAGATGATTCACACTAGGTGTATGATATTGGGGCATGATGAGTGTCAATTCGATACCATACCAACCACTGAGAAAGATAGAGAAGATTTCCAGAAAGGCAAAGATTGGACACATGTAGATCCGATTATAGATGAGTTTATCGATAAAGCCTAGAAGGTTCGGTATTTTGTGATGGCTGCGATGCCTCCGAAGCTCCTGTAGAGCATCTCACCCTCCTCGATATGGGTGCTGATTACCTCTAGTTTGGCTTCTGCTTCCATAGCCATCTTGACGAGCACCTCTATCAGGTCTTCTCGTTCTTCTACCTCATAGTTTCCTCCCTCGCATTTGAGGCAGCTCATATCACTGATGCTGTTCTCGAATTCCTCCCAAGCATCCATGTCAACGATACGGGTCTCGGTGAATCCGCAGGTCCTGCATTTGAGGGTTACATGCCAACGTCTGATAGAGTCGCTGACTAGCAGAGTGTAGACGTTCATATTTTTGAGTTGCTGCATCACCTCATTCTCCCCGTAGGTGCCTAGTCCATCGTCTTCTCCCAGATGCTTCAGGAACTCTTGTACGACTTTTCGTTCTTGCATGTATCGTACTTGTTCGAGGAAGCTTCTTGATCTGTTTACGACTTCTTTGACGCCCTCGTGTCCTGTGTACCCTGTGTCTACTGTTGTGAGTACCTTGTCTTTGATCTCTTGGCGTAGATAGTTGCCTTTGATGAAATCTTCTTTGGTGGGTCCGGGTCCTCCTACGATGATACCTTTGAGGTTTGGCACGTTCAAGAATAGATCTGTCATATGACCTCCGACGCGGTTGAAGTACTCCTGCAGGTGCATCTGTCTTAGCCGCTCATAACGCCTGCTGGACTGGCCTCCTGCTCGGGTCTTGCCTGCTACGCCGCTGCTCAGGTCCTTGAGTATGTCTGCTCGCTGGCCCTTCAACATGGCAAATGTGGCGTCCTTGGCGTCGATGACCAGTATCCCGTAGCTGTCCTCGTGCTCAAGTATCTCCCAGAGGGGTTCCAGCATGAACCTGTGCTCACATCTGTAATAATAGATGCCAATGGGTTCTGGGGGTATGAGGGTGAATGTCTGCATATCTCCCACACCTAGCTGATTGGAGGCTATTGTTCCAGCGAATACTGCCAATCCTGTTTCAGGGACCTTGGTGAATAGTTTGAGGCGCTCCATGGCTTTGGTTAGTGCGTCTTGGACGTTTTTCCGTGTGGTCTTAGATTTGATGTTTACAGCGGTACCGTACTCGTTTCTGAGGTCTGTCATCACGTCGTGTATTTGTTTCCCCGGCGGGATGTAGACCGTAACAAGTTCTGTTCCACGACCCTCTAGTTCTTCTAGTTGTTCTAGCATTCTCTGGAACCTGAATCGGTCTAGTGTGGGGTTTCCTGAGGACATCGTGGATCACTAAGTGCTCTTTGATACATGGGCACGGTATATGAACATTACTTAATCTTTAGGATTTAATGATTCTACCCGGGTTATTGGTTATTGTAGTGGGTTACAGCGTACAAGTATAATGTATAGGTCATGCATTTGTCTTTGTTGCATCTGAGACAGAGTTCCTCGGCGGACTTTGGGGCTGCATCTACATCGAATTTCCTACCGCATATAGTCTCTGCTATCATCTTAATCACTTGATTATGGAGCCGCTGTGGGTTCCGTTTACCGCCCGTATGATTTCCGTGGGGTCTGTACCATCAATGATGATTAAAGGTGTTTTTAGCTTTTTTGCGAGTCTGACGCCTTTGAGGTCGAATAGCCCGTATTCTCCGGGGGCTTGGCGAGTGTTTTGTTTGATTATTTCTTCGAGTCTGAGGCATGTGAGTTCTGGTAGCTTCTCTGCGTCCGGGTGTATAGAGGGATTCTTGGTGTAGACTCCGTCGATATCGGTGGCGTTGATGATGAGGTCTGCCTTCATCTTACGTGCAAATATGACTGCTCGGTAGTCGGTGCTGCTCCCTGGTTTATACCCGCCTCCCACCAGTATTTTACCCTGGGGGGCGTGGTCTAGATCGCTGCTCCTCTGATAGATCCGTGTCTGATCTGCTGTGTCTCCTAGGGCTGCCATGAATAGGAGGACGTTGATGTGGGTGGATTTGATGCCCAGATTATCTTGAATTGCTCTTGAGGCGTCCAGTTTTTTGGCTGCTTCGATGAAGTATCTCGCGTGGTTTCCGCCGCCGCATACTACCATTATTTGGTGTCCTTCTTTGTGGAGTTGTTTTATTGCTTTGGCGTATCGTCGGTAGGTCTCGGGGTCGAGTGTGGGTTCTGTGGTGTTTTTTCCTGTGAGTAGGCTTCCTCCGAGGCTGATGGCGATCTTCATGTGTATGGTGTGGGTTTCTGGGGGTTTAGGTTTTTCTGGGGAATGATTTTATAATGGGTGCTGTGTTTGTATTGATTCGTGCGGGGGTTCCCGAGTGGCCAAAGGGGCAGGACTCAAGATCCTCTAGCTCAGGCTTTCGAGGGTTCGAATCCCTCCCCCCGCACCTTTTAATCCATAATCTTATCCAAAACAGGTGCCTACTTTTATAGAAATGGTCAAAGCACTCCATGGATTTCAGATCTTTGTAAAACCAACAGGATCTCTCTGCAATCTAGGTTGCCAATACTGCTACTATTTAGAAAAGGACCAGCTGTACTCCGAAGATGAAGCATTTCAAATGCCAGAGAACATCCTAGAAGACTATATCGTACAGCACATAGAAGCATGCCCAGATAATATTATCGCGTTTTCATGGCACGGCGGCGAGCCCACCATCCTAGGCTTGGACTATTTCCGTAGAATAGTTGAATTACAGCGCAAGCATAACCCCAATAACAAGAGAATCCTCAACGGTATTCAGACAAACGGAACACTCCTCAACGATGACTGGTGCCGATTTTTCGCCAAAGAGGGCTTCGCAGTCGGGTTAAGCCTCGACGGCCCCAAGGAGATGCACGACCTGTTCAGAGTAACAAAGGATCATCAACCTACTTTTGAGCAAGCTATGAGGGGTTATCTTCTCCTCAGGAAGCACAGGGTCTACACGGATGTATTGTGCGTCGTGAACGCTGTTAATGTACAACATCCGTCGGCGGTCTACCGTTTCTTCAAACAGATTCATGCCCGATACATCACTTTCCTACCCTGCGTAGACCCTCAACCAGACACCGGACTTGGAGTAAGCGATCTCAGCGTACCATCCATGGCATGGGGTCGATTTCTCTGTACAATATTCGATGAATGGGTGAAGAAAGACATTGGACATATCAAGATACAGGTATTCGAGGAAGCCATCAGGACCGCCTTCAACCAAGAGCACTCACTTTGCATCTTCAGACCCACCTGCGGAGATATTCCAGTATTGGAACACAATGGAGACTTTTACTCATGCGACCACTTTGTAGACCCTATGCACCTCATAGGGAACCTGAGACAGACACCACTAGTGGAACTGCTTGAGAGCCCAGAGCAAAGAGCATTTGGGAGAAATAAACTAACGAGCCTACCCCGTTTTTGCCGAGAATGTGAGGTCAGAGACATGTGTAATGGGGAGTGCCCCAAGAACCGTTTCATATACACCCCTGATGGAGAACCCGGTCTCAACTACCTGTGTGCAGGATACAAACGATTCTTCATACATTGTAAGCCATTTATCTCAGAGGTGGCCGCTCAATGGAGACAACAAGAATCAAAAAAGGGTTCAAGCTAGGTCTTAAGGTTCTTGTTGAAGAAGGCTATCGTCCGTTTCCATGCGAGCTTGGACGCCTCTTCGTGGTACCTCTCACCCGTATCGTTGAAGAACGCGTGTCTCGTTCCCGCATACATGTAGATCTCATACTCAACGTCCGCCTTCTTCAGCGCTGCCTCAAACTCGGGGATACCCGCATTTATCCGTTCATCGTCCCCAGCGTAGTGAATAAGCAAAGAGGCCTTGATCTTGGCGACGTCTTCAAAGGCGGGCTGCCTACCGTAGAATGGGACAGCTGCATGTACATCACGGGAATTGACCGCAACCTGATTTGTTATTCCTCCACCCCAGCAGAAACCAGTGACGCCCACTTTTCCAGTTGATTGCGGATGCGTTTTCAAATACTTTGCAGCGGCAACAAAGTTACTAACAGTCTCTGCGCCATCGAGTTCAGCCATCAAAGACCGTGCATCATCAGCGTCATCGGGAGTACCTCCCATAGGTGACAGCGCATTTGGTGCGATTGCTAGGAACCCTTCTAATGCCATGCGCCTCGCTACTTCCTTGGTGTGAGGGTTCAGACCCCTATTTTCGTGGATAATGATAACCCCTGGGAGTTTTTCATCTCCTTTTGGTTTGGCAAGGTGTGCTAGAACTTTCCCTGTCTCTCCGGGGTACGTAATGTTATCCACGACTAGGCGTGGATCCTCTTCTGAAACATGTATGGTCATCTACAATCCTTCCCCTAATTTCAGGTATACTGTATTATTATATCTATTCTCCAAGATAGCTTCAACCATTAACAAAGGTTCGAATCCCTCCCCCGCACTCTAGATTATTTAAATGAGGATAACAGAGGGAATAGTATGACTCGTTTTCCCAAACTTTTCACTCCGATGAAATTAGGACCTTATATGTTAAAGAATCGGATTGAATCAGCACCCATGGGGATGCACGGCACACCAGAAGGATACATCACCCCAGAAGGCACAGCATATTATGAACTCCGAGCAAAAGGCGGGGCAGCCATTGTCTCCCTTGGAGAAAGCATGGTGGATTCAGGAGGAACATCTCATGGGAGAGTAAACCCGCTAGATGACCCGGGAATATTGCCCTCATTGATCAATACTACAGACGCGATAAAGAGACATGGTGCAGTAGCCTCCATCGAATTACTGCATGCTGGAATCCGGTCAGGAACACCACGACCAGACGATCCAGTATACGGTCCTAGTGCGGGAACCTCTTTCTATGGAAAACAGATCATCGAGATGGGAGAAACGGAAATAGAACAAGCAGTAAATGCCTTCGGAGACGCGGCGGAAATGGCTAAGCTGGGTGGCGTACAGATGTGCATGATCCATGGGGGTCATGGCTGGCTTCTGTCACAATGGTTCTCGAAACTGCACAACCATAGAACAGACCGTTTTGGAGGAAGCATCGAAAACAGGGCACGCATAGCGTTGATGATCATTGAGGATATAAGGAAAAAAATGCGGACCAAATTTCCCGATTGAGATACGCCTGAGTGGCGACGAGTTTGCTGAAGGCGGGATGAGGATAGAGGAAACGGTTGAACTAGCAAAAGTACTGGATGGAAAAGTTGACCTGATTCATCTATCCGCGGCAACATTCCATGATCGAACCGCTGGTCTCAGAATGTTTCCAAGCGTATTTCTCCCGAGGGGCTGCAACGTGTATCTCTCAGAAGCGGTCAAGAAAGCCGTGAAGACCCCGGTGAACACAGTGGGGGCAATAAACGATCCCGCTCACATGGAGGAAATTCTGGAGACAGGAAAAGCAGACATGATAACCCTTGGAAGAGCGCTTCTAGCAGACCCATATTTACCTGAGAAGGCGAGAAAAGGAAACGAGCAAGACATTACCCCATGCATCCGATGTAACTATTGCATCAGCCAGAACTTTACTCCATACGTGAAATACCCAAGGGGTATTGTCAGGTGTGTTGTTAATCCTATCATAGGCAGGGAATTTGAGACCCGGTTTGTTCAAATAAGCAGCGGAAAGAAAAAAGTGATGATAGTCGGGGGCGGACCGGGAGGAATGCAGGCAGCTATCACAGCCGCAGACCGGGGACACGAGGTAATCCTATGTGAAAAAGGGAACAGGCTTGGCGGGACCTTGCGGTATGCTGAACGTGAATACTTCAAAGAGGATACAAAGAAGCTTAATGACGTGCTCATCAGACGAGTGCAGGAACGACCGATAAGATTAATGATGGATACTGAAGTTACACCTGAGGTCGTTAAGGAAATCGCCCCCGATGTATTAATTGCCGCTGTGGGAGCCATGCCCATCATCCCGGCTATACCGGGTGTAAAAAACAAGAATGTGGTTTTAGCGGCGAGCATGTATGATGAAGACGCTATCGGGGAGAAGGTCGTAGTTATCGGAGGCGGGCTGGTGGGTTGTGAGGAGGGATTACATCTAGCTCACCTTGGGAAGGTAGTGACTATTTTAGAAATGCTTGAGAAGGGGGCGTCTGATGCACCTTATCTGCACTGGCTTGGGTTAATGAAGGAGCTTGAAAAAAGCGTCAGGCTGGAGACACGTGTAAAGTGTACACGAATAACAGAGAAGGGTGTGTTTGCGGTGAAGGAGGAAGGAGAAGAGAGGTTCTACGAGGCGGATACTGTATTATTGGCGGTAGGGTTGAAGTCGAGAAATGAACTGGTTGAGTCGCTTCGTAACTGTGCACCAGATTTTGCTGTGATTGGGGATTGTCTGCAGCCAGCAACGGTTATGGAAGCAATTCATATGGGGTATTTCTCCGCCATGAATATCTAAAAAAAATTTACTTCATAGGCGCATCTCTATAGTTACCAGCCAGATCCCTAACCCTGTTCTCGGCTATTGCTTGATTAAAGTCAAACTTTGAGTCGTGCTCGAATCCCTCCCCCCGCACCTTTTATTTAAACTAAAAATAACGAGGTGTTAGGGTAAAATCATGGATTCTCATGTGTGTGTTATGGTGAAGCTGTGGTGTGCAAAATTGTTCTCGTAATTCTTCATGTAAAACAGAATATGTTAGACCAATACTCCCTTGACCCTACTTCCCTAAATACTACGGACACTAATCCACATAGAAACACCAGAGGATGAAACATGAAAATAGTAGCCATAACCAAGAACCAGTGCCCAAGATGTGTACAAGCAAAAAACCTACTAAAAGACGACCCAAGAGTAACTTGGCTAAACGACCAGACACCAACAGCACAGAAACTGATAGCCGACCACGACCTCATAACCAGAACAGCACCAATATTCATCATAGATAACACCACGGTACTGGAAAGCATGCTCAGAGTAAAGATGATGCTAGACAACACAGAGTAGAAATCAATAAACCCATGAGTTAAGCATAAAAACTTGACGCTATCAGCGTTTAGAGTAAAAAGAGGAGGGGAGGATTGCCTTAAATTTCAAAGGGGGGGGAGGGGGGGTACCCCAATCAAACCCCATTTACCGCTTATTATCGTGAAACCAGCCCCAAAACAGCTTCATTCAAATCGAAATATATACAAAAACGTAATCCACCACCGGGAAAATAAGCAAAAAATGCACCGAACCACCACCAGTCGACACCAAAACAAGAAGATATGAAACGAGGATTCGAAACCCCCCGGCACCTTTAACCTACTCACCCCAATTGGGTCTCGCTTTTAGAATCTAACTTTTCTCAAGCCCTCATATGAAAAAGAAGAAGTATATGATTCAGACACCAACTATATCCGTCACTGTAACTAGCGTTGCTCAGCTACAAACACAGAATATTATCATATAACCCATTTGAATCTAATTTTAGGGTAATGAATTGTCAACAAACGTGACAAATTTATCTGATCCCACAATGGCCTTTCTACTAGGCGTTTTCGGAGGATTTCTAGCAGAACTAGGAAGATGGTGGAAGATAAGAGAAGGACCAAACTTCCCTACATATATAAAAACTGCATTTTACGGGATAATCACAATTCTAATGATAATAGCAGGTGGAGGACTAGCATACGTATACATGCTAATGGGCGACCTCAACCCAATCCTAGCAGTCAATGTCGGAACCTCTGCACCATTAATCATCTCAAGCTTAGCAAGCACCCCACCAAAACAAGTACGAACCGGAGACGATGAAGCTTTACCTGAGCCTAGATTAAGAGATTTCTTAAGCTGGCGGTAATCTCTTAAAACTAATTTGATTTATTTATTAAAAAAATATTTCACCGATTACACCCTCAAAATAAATCACAAGATTATCCTATGTTTTCTTAAAAAATAAAAACCTAATTGGAGGGTAACATTTTTGCCCCACATTTAGGGCACTTCGTGTCTAGACATGGAACCCCACGGGCATGAGCAACCCTAGCCCCACAGCTAGGACAGACACATTCCCTAGGTCCACCAACATTCCGCCGACCCCCACCCCTACCCTGACCAAAACCTCTAGCACTCATATACAGATCACACAAAGACCCCGCACACAACATAAAACAATTACCGAAATAACCAGTTCAAACCAGATCAGGACAACAGTCGTCTCTCGACTTGAATCTCCATCTCAAGACCCCCCCAGATTCTAATGTTTGTGGGTTTACCTCAAAGTTCTATAGTTGAGAAATACTTGAATATCTATGGAAGAGACCAGAAACTACAATGGCCCAGAGCCCCGATTAAACGGGTATCTATCCAATCATGAGACACCTGAAAAAGTAGTATCTATCTCTATTGAACCCTCTCCTGTATACATAGAGGAGGCAAGAGACACCAACAGGCTAAACCTTGATTTCATCTTGACTGGATTGACTGATAAACGTCTCGTCATCAGGTTCATCAAGGCTGCTGTTTACGATGAACTGGATAACCTAGTTACTTTTAGGCATCTTAACCACAATGCAGTAGGGGTTTCTGGGATCCAAACCATCGGAAAAACCGAGATCGATGGCAGAGAAACCATTGATGTCTTTAACCCGTTTCACAGCTTCCCAAAAAACATACCATTGTATAAGCTCCGTTACATGTTCACGTTCCTCGACTCAGAGACAGGGACAGAGTACTATTATGGAAACAATATCATACACCCAACAAGGTATAACCAAAAAGTCAAGCTGACCTTACCCGTCAAGGGAATGATGACAATCCTAGATGGCCACGACTACTATTCCCATCACCGAAGATTCAGCATGAGCCTAGTTAGAAACATAACCAACAATGCCTTCTGGTCAAACTTTAGCAGGTACTCAATCGACCTAACCCTCCTAGGAGAAGATGGAAACACGAGAAAGATGACACAAAAAGAGTATTCCAGCAACTATGATTTTCACTTCACGGACATCACCAAGTTTTACACCCATGAAGCCATGGTCTATGCTCCAGCGGAGGGTATAGTAGTTGAGGTCGTTGATGATCTTGATGATCTCTATGACTCCAAGTTCAGCTTTGAACAAGCAATAGCCGAGAACAGGGTCAGGGACCTTGCTGGTAACTATATTGTCATCAAGCATAATGAGTCCGAGTACAGCCACCTGTTTCATCTACTCAAAGAGAGCATCATGGTTTCTATTGGGGATGAGGTGTCTAGGGGTCAAAGGATAGCCAAGATTGGGTTCAGCGGGGCATCTACTACTTATTCTCATCTTCATTATCAGCTTCTAGATGGAGTGGATTTCTTAAGAGCCAACCCGCTTCCGTGTAGGTTTTCTGATGTCTTATTGCTGAATGGAAAGGGTTCTATTCGATATGAGTCGGCATGCATTGATACGGGGGATATTATTTTCCAGGAATGAGCACCTTAGATGAGAGTATTGGTACCAATAGAATTATTGTTTTAAGGGGGAGAGAGTCGAGTTTCTGGGTTCATGTATTTTATTGGTACCAATAGAAACAGGCAGCTACTGAATTGGGAAGCACCCGGATTCTAAACCTCCGCTTTTTATTGGTACCAATAGAAAGGTGAGCCTGGTTTTTGGAAACTATCATGCATTGGTACCAATAGGATCAGGTTGTCGCTGAAGAGAGGAAGTCTGGGTTTCAGGATACATTTCCCGTATTGGTACCAATAGATGGGTATGACTCGCAGACACCGAATATTCGAATCAGAAGTATCCCCAACCATGAGAGCAGTCCACCAGAGACTCGATACCATAAACAGTTCTGATGAGGTTACCAATGAGAAAATACAGTTATTCAAACTATTATGGAGAATGTATCAACACAGAACAGGACCACCCCACTACCCAGATATAACAAGAGAGGAAATAGACAAACTGCTAGACTCTACCAGAATCACACTTGAATACTAAAAAAATATTCTGATGATTCTGTGAGGTAAAATTCTTAATACATGGACACGGGTTTCGGTACTCTATGAAGTCTAACAGCCTTGTCCCGGAGCTATCCATCACTGATTTCCCGGAGACCATCAGGTTCTACACAGATATACTGGGATTCACCATCGAGTACCAACGAGAGGAGGAGGGTTTCGCGTATCTATCCCTCGGTGAGTCTCAGATTATGGTTGACCAGATTGGATTTACCCGGACATGGCAGACAGGAGAATACGAGTACCCATTGGGGAGAGGCGTTAATTTCCAGATAGAGGTCCCCGATATTGAATCACTGCTTGAACGCTTAAGCCAAAATGGTATAGATCTTTTCATGGAGCCTGAGGAGAAATGGTACAGAAAAGATGAGACAGAGGTCGGGAATAGACAGTTTCTTGTTCAGGACCCAGATGGCTACTTGCTACGATTCTTTGAAGACATAGGAACAAGAGAATTAAGATAGATAAACGGGTTCGAATCTCTAACCCTCGCACTTATTACTCATTTTTCTTTTTTCTACGTTAGTTTCTTATCCAGATTCAAACGTATCATATAGAAAGGTGATTTGGTGTCGGATTTCAAGGATAAGGTAGCGGTTGTAACTGGTGCATCCCGTAGCATAGGTCGAGGTATCGCATTGGCATTTGCAAGGGAAGGCTGCACGGTGGTAATAAACTACAGTAAAAGCCGGGAGGAAGCCGACGAGGTGGTGGAAACAATCAAGGAGATGGGTGGAAGAGCCATAGCTGTTCAATGCGATGTCTCGAAGCGGGATGAGGTTGAGACCATGTTAGCCACAGCCATAGAGACCTATGGCAAGGTGGATATTCTCGTCAACAACGCGGGGATAGCTGCAGGGGGCTCAATTCTAGAGACCACAGACGAGATATGGGATAGACACATGGCTATCAACCTCAAGGGCGTATTCCTCTGCTCTCAGATAGCCGCGAGGCACATGGTGGAAAGGCGTTATGGCAAGATTGTGAATATCTCGTCTAATTCAGGGTTCGGTATAGCCATGGATGGTGAGACCAGTTATGGGGTCTCCAAGGCTGGCGTGATACAACTCACCAAGAGCTCCTCATATGACTTGGGCAAGTATGGTATCAACGTCAACTGTGTCGCCCCTGGGGCGGTGGACACGGTGATGCTCAAGGGAGGCAGGAGCGTTGAGGAGTATGAGAAGGTTTTACAGGGGAGGAGAGACCGCTCGTCATTAGGTATAACAGGCACCCCAGAGGATATAGCCAACGCGGTGCTCTTCTTTGCAAACGACAAATCTCATTACATCACTGGCAAAATACTGCTGGTTGATGGTGGTCGAAGAGATTTCCTTTAATCATAAGGGTTTGAATCCCTCATGGACTTTTTACTCTACCTAGAAAGCTGTGTTTTTCTGAGATAGGATGTTTGAGCTTGCCTTTAAGATTGATTTTAATATAGAAATATGGTAACAAATCATAAGATCAAGCATAACTATGCTTGTGCGAGGTTGATTAGAGACATGGAAAGGCTTTGCGACCTATACTTCGAGTTATCCAACGAGGAGAGACTCAAGATACTTCACAGCCTCAGAGAAAAGAACATGAACATAACGGCTCTAGCCCAGACAGTAGACATAACCACACAAGAATGCAGCAGACACATAGCACGACTTGCTGACTTTAACCTCGTCCAGAGAAACACTGACAGAACATTCCGCATAACTCCCTACGGGCACTTGACGCTACGCCTCATACTGGGACAGCAATTCGCCTCAACCTACCAAAAGTACTTCAACACTCATACCCTTGATAATCTTCCCTCACGAATCGTGTCTAGAATACACGAGTTGAACGACAGCAGATTTACACAGGATATCTGGCTCACCTTCAGCCTACTGGAGAACCTGTTCGAGGAGGCTGAGAAATACATCTGGATGATCCATGATCAATACCTTCTAAGCATACTGCCCCTAGGCGTCGAGGCGATAAAAAGAGGAGTCAAGTTCAAGTCCATCGACCCAATGAGCAGGGAAGAGAATAGAAGCCTCGACCCTGAGAGACCTGATTATGTAACAGTAGAGGATGAGAAATATCTGCTTCAGTCATGGAAAGAGGGAAACCTAGAGATACGGCTCTCAGAAACCATCAGGGTTTTCCTCTATATAAACGAGAAAAAAGCCATAGTGGCTTTCCCACTCATAGACGGGTATTTCGATTACACTGGTTTCGTCACGGAACATCCCGAGGGGTTGAGACTGTGCAGGGACATCTTCGAATACTATTGGAGCCTAGGACACCCTCCTACACAGGATAGCATTCTGGAGTCTCATAAGACTAGGATGCATTATCAAGAAGGATTAGAGAAAAAGGCTCACAGGCGCGACGCCTAGATAAAAAAAAATCCGATGGTATCTAGAAGCCTTGTATACTTGTAATCAATCATAGATTAGGGCTATTTTGAGGAAATATTTAAAAAATAAGGCTAGTATCTGAGGATAACTCACAGGGTAAAAAAAAGGGAGTCACCACTCGTATCCAGTATACGATTTTGTATACCGGAAATCTTTACTGATCCGCTTTTTGGTATAGATCAGTATCATTTCTGGGGTGTTCTGGGGGTTCTATAATTGAATGGAGGCTGGATTCGGCTCTGATACCGTACCCCCCCCCTTAGAAGCTGCTCTATTGTTGGATATTTATTTGTCTTTACCGTATGCACGTAAACTACTTATCATGATTAATCATCTAAGTTTCACAGGAGTCTAAAAATATGAGCAAATCATCGAGTCTACCCCCACGCAGCCAAGTACCCCTAGAAGAAACATGGGACCTTGAAAGCGTCTATGCCACCCATGAGGACTGGGAGAAAGCATGCAGGGAACTCACAAACCTCCTACCCAAACTATCAGCATATCAAGGCAAGATAAAACAGGGACCAGAAAAGATACACGAGTTTCTGCAGCTAGCCCAAAAAGCAGGCATCATCGCAGGAAAGGTACGAAACTATGCCAGCAACTATTACTCGGTTGATACCACCAACCAGCGAAACGCTGCAAGACTTGGACAGGCAAGAAGCCTCATGTCACAGCTTCAGGCAGCCACTGCCTTCTTCGAGCCCGAGTTAATGGAGATAGGATTAGATGTTGTGGAGGAATGGGTCAAATCCAACCCCAAGATAGCGTTCTATAAACACGCACTGGACAAGCTAAGGCACAACCAGAAGCATATACGCAGCGCGGATGTCGAGGAGATACTGGCCATGACCTCAGATCCCTTCAGCGGCGCACCCACAATTTATAGCTCACTTAACAACGCGGATCTATCATTCCAGGCAGCCATATCATCAAAGGGAACCGAGATCGAGGTAGGCCAAGCCAGCATTGGTGGCTTAATCACCAACCCAGACCGAGAGGCAAGACGCACCGCATTTGAGAACTATTCTGACGGCTACCTCGCGGTCAAGAACACCATGGCTTCAACACTCATCACCCAGATAAAGCAGGATGTTTTCAACGTACGAGCGAGGGGCTACGAGTCCTGTCTCCACGCATCACTGGAGCCTAACAAGATACCAGTCGAGGTATACCACAACCTACTGGAAGTCTTCAAAAAGAACCTGCCCACGTGGCACCGCTACTGGCGCCTCCGCAGGGAAATCATGGATGTTGACAAGTTCCATGTATATGATATCAAGGCACCATTAACCACCGAGAAACCCTATGTGTCCTTTAAACAGGGAGTTGAATGGATCAGTGAGGGATTGGCGCCTCTGGGAGACGAGATAGTTAAACTCATCCAGAAGGGAGCCTTGGAACAGCGATGGGTTGACCGCGTCAGAAATAAGGGCAAGCGACAGGGAGCCTTTACCAATGCGACAGACGAGACCTATCCCTTCATAATGATGTCTTGGGCTGATGATGTGTTTAGCCTGAGCACCTTATCACATGAGCTTGGACACGCATTACACAGTTACTTCTCTTGGAGAACCCAGCCCTACATCTAT
>Ga0180431_10002583_pt1 | contig 24186 bp, 20 predicted proteins | sample SS_ome_11_FD_132459 | JGI IMG/M metagenome (GOLD analysis project Ga0180431, IMG submission 132459) | Hypersaline lake sediment archaeal communities from the Salton Sea, California, USA - SS_1_MS_1 metaG | ecosystem: Environmental > Aquatic > Non-marine Saline and Alkaline > Hypersaline >...
CGCGGTCCGATGCCCTCGCCGGACGGACAACGAGCGTGATGTCGTCTGGTGCAGCGTTCTGGATTCTCATCTTCGGTAACTTGCCCATGATCCTCGGTTTCGGAATGTGTTGTTCCCGTCGCGCCGCTCGAGCGGCGGTTCGCAATGCGGCGGTGTGTGGTGCGCGGGGGCTACAGGCCGAGTTCGTCGATCGCGTCGAGTACGTCCTGCGCGTGACCGGTGACCGTCACCCGTGGCCAGACTCTCCTGATGATGCCCTTTGCATCGATGAGAAACGTCGCGCGCTCTGCGGACTTGCCGCTCTGCTTGAGGACGCCGTACGCTGCGGCGATCTTGCCTTCTGTGTCCGCAAGGAGTGGGAACGGGAGCTCGTGGTTCGCGGTGAACCTCTCGTGTGAGCTCACGCTGTTCGTGCTCACTCCGACGATCGCGACACCCCGCTTCCGGAGTTTCGGCATGGCGTCGCGGAACGACTGCGCCTCGCGCGTGCACCCGGGCGTGTTGTCGCGCGGGTAGAAGTACAGGACGTATGGTCTCTTCGCGAGGTCCTTGCGGGCGAGCGTGGACCCGTCAGCCGTCTCGGCCTTGAAGGCCGGCGCCCGGTCTCCCGCCTTAAGTGATGTGGGCATGAAACCCCCTTACGCACATCCGCCGGATAGTGCTCGCCGGCGCCATCGGAAAGACGACGCCGGCCATATTCGTTTCCGCCGGGTATGCAGACCACCGACGACACACGGTCAGAGTCGCGTCTGGTCATCACGGTCCAGCCGACGGGGCAAAGACACTGATAGTTTTTGGGACAGCGAAATTGTACTCGATGAGGTGGGCTCAATGCAAGCAAAAGCCCCACAGCTTGGGCAGAAAGCGGATCGGGACGAGGGGAACATCAACGGTGGGCCACCGGCCGATTCGGTGACCCACCGTCTGGCTAGAGGGGGGGCTATTGACCATTCCCCGCCCCCAGGGGATATTGAGTGTTCATTTTTCGCACCGGCGGCAGGGCGGGCGCGGACGCGCCGGCAGTGAGGGCCAGGGGTCTCTTGGCCGACCGGCTGAGCCCCCGTGGAGGGGTGCCGATACCCGCCCTGCGGCTCTGGTGCCTGCGTCATCGATGTTGTTGGGGGAGTCCGCGCCCCGCATGGGAGGGCGACTCCGTCCTCCTCCTGCCGCCTGACGGCACGCAGGGGGATGACGCAGAGCACGGGCTTCTTGAGCGAGTCACGGGTTTTGACACGCCGACCGGCGTAAAGGTTGAAGGAAAAGGGAGTTCCGGCGGGAACCTCCCGGGCTGACAGGTGCTGACAAGGTCGGCAGGCGCTCATGCGGAGCATGGCGAGCTGACGGGAGCACGTCGGGGCTAGCGGGGGCGGACGGAGGCCCGCCTGCGGGCGCGCGTTCCGTAGCGCGAGTCACGTCGGCGCATCGAGGAGAGCCGGCGACGGTCGAACTCGGGCGTGTCACCCGGGACCTCGAAGACGGAAGGCACATCACCGATACGAGGCGACCTGATCAGATTGCGGAGTGCCCCGAACCCCATCACCCCGTCCGACCACATCGCATGCTGGTCACGCCTGGCTCCGAGTTCCCTGAGCGAGTCGTTCGCGTGGAGCGCGGAGAGGCGATCGAGTCCCGGGCCATGCTCGGTATCGTCTGCGAGCCGTTCGACCTCCTCGGGGAGCCGCATGTCGTACCCCATCGCCCAGAGGTGCGCGGTGTCGAGAAGGACGCCGACGCGGTCGGCCGGGAACGGCTCGACGATGCGTCCGAGTTCATCGAGCGTGACGCCGATGGCGGTTCCCATCCCGGCCCCGTTCTCGATAGCGAGCGTCGCTTCACCGCGAGCCCGCTCGAGCGCGACGGCGATCGTCTCGTGAGCGGCAGCGATCCCGGCGTCGAGCCCGGATCCCTTGTGATTGCCGGCATGTACGACGACGGGACCGGCCTCAAGATCCGCGGCACGCTCGAGAGCATCCACGAGCCCTTCGATCGAACGGCGCTTGAGTTCCGGGTCGGGTCCGGCAATGTTGATGAGGTAGGGCGTGTGAACGAGTACCGGCGTGATCCCGGCATTGTGCGTGACCTCGACGAACCCGTCGCGGTCACGGGGATTGAGGCGGCCTGTCCGCCAGGACATCGGATTACCGGAGAAGACCTGCATCGTCTCACAGCCGATGTCGCGCGCATATTCGGCGGTCGCCTTGAGCGTTCTCTGTTTTGGGACGTGAATGCCGAATCTCATTCAATCCTCGTTGTTCATCCGTGACAACACGCGAGCACGCAAGAGCTTGTGAGCGATGCTTCATCTCCGTCTGATGTCGCTAAAGGAGGGTGGATTCTACCACACGACAGGGATTGCCGTTGAATCAATCCTTGCTAACTGGTATAATCTACCATAGGTTACGGCGATTGTGCCCGAAAGGGAGAATCGACGGGACCGTACCGAATGAACACCCAGCCGGGCCGCGCGAGGCGGTCTGGCGCCCGGGTAATCGCACGCGGCCGGGATAATTGCACGTAATTCACAGGGGGAGACCCCGGACTCAGCTGACGGCGGGCACCGCGCGGGCGTCCGACCGTCGAAGGAGGCAAAGATGGCTCTGGCTCTGAATCGAAGGACGCAGCTGATGGCGGTCGCCATCGTGGCGGTCCTTCTCGTTGCCGGCAGCGCCCCTGCTGGTGTCGTCACACAGCACTACGAGTTCGCCGAACCGACGGTGAAGCTCGTGGACGGCTATCACCGGATCCAGATGGACGGTGCGTGGCACTTCGGCGCTCCCGGCGCTCCCGTCCTTCCGATGGTCGGTGCCAGTATCCTGCTCCCGCCCGGCGAGGTCGCGGTCGACATCTCGGTCGTCCCCGGCGAACTCATCGTTCTCGGCGACGGCTATACGGTCGAGCCGGCACAGGCGCAGTACCCGCTGAGTTTCGAGGGTCCGTTCGAGACCTACGGCCCCGACCCGGAGATCTACGGCATCCGTGGGAGCTACCCCGACAGGCTGATCGACGAGCCGATGACCGGAACCTTCCGTGGATACGGCATCGCCTCCTCGGCGATGCACCCGGTGGAGTATGAGCCGGCGACCGGTCGCCTCGCGTACTACGCGAGCATGGACGTCGTCGTGACAACGGCTCCCGACGCGGCGCAGGGCCGCACGGTCGTGGAGCGCGTCCGTCAGGACGACGCGACCATCGCCCGGCTCGGCCACATGGTCGACAACCCGTTCGAGGCGGCCGCCTACCAGGCGATCACCCCGGCGGCGCCCGTGTCTCGCTACCTCGATCCGGCACTCGACTACAGCTACCTGATCATCACGACCAGCTCATGGGACAGCTACCTCGACGATCTCGTCGACTTCGAGACGACGATGGGTCACAAGGCCGGCGTTTTCCTCACAAGCTGGATCGCGCTGAACTACACCGGTACCGATGAAGCCGAGCAGGTCCGCAACTTCATCATCGACGCCTACAACACGTGGGACGTCGACTACGTGCTGATCGTCGGTGACGCGCGCGACGCCAACGGCGTTCAGCATCGCGGACTCTACGCGAGCACGGACTACGGCGAATCCGACCTCGACATCCCGGCCGACATGTACTACGGCGCCCTCGACGGAACCTGGAACACGGACGGCGACAACTACTGGGGCGAGCCGGGCGAGGACGATCTCTACCCGGAGGTCGCGGTCGGTCGCGCGTGCGTGAGCACGGTCTCCGACGTCCAGAACTTCGTCACAAAGGTTACGCGCTACATCGAGTCGCCGATCGTCTCCGAGGCGGACGAGGCGCTGATGGTCGGTGAGCTGCTCTGGTCGAGCCCGCTGACCTACGGCGGCACGTACATGAACGAGGTCCGCTACGGGTCCTCGGCGAACGGCTACACGACGGCCGGCATGCCCGGGACGATGAACACCGGCACGCTCTACGACATGGACGGCACATGGAGCAAGACGACGCTCATCAACATGATGGAGAGCGGTCTCAACATCGTCCATCATCTCGGTCACTGCAGCACGACCTACGCGATGAAGATGACGACCTCCGACATCCCGTCCTTCGACAATGACGGGACCGTTCACAGCTACAACTTCGTCTACTCGCAGGGCTGCTACGGCGGCTCGTTCGACAACCGCGACACCTCGCCCGGCAGCTACGTGGGCGACTGCTTCGCCGAGGAGTTCAGCGTCGATGCTGACGGTGCCGTCTCGCAGGTGATGAACTCGCGGTACGGGTGGGGCGATCCGGGCGGAACGAACGGATCCTCGCAGTACTACCATCGTGAATTCGTCGATGCGTCGACAGGTGAGGGGATCTACCCGGTCGGGGAGATGAACGACGACTCCAAGGTGGACGTTATCTGGGCAGTCAACTACGGCGCCAACCGCTGGTGCTACTACGAGCTGAACGTCTTTGGCGACCCGGCCATGCATCTGTGGACCGGTTCACCGGTCGCTCTCAACGTGTCGCACCCGAGCGGCATGGTCGTCGGCCAGCCCGATGTCGCCGTGACGGTGACCGACGCGAGTCGCGCACCGGTTGTCGGCGCCAACGTGACCGCCTACTACGATGACTACTCCGTCTACGCCACGGGCACTACGAACGGAGCTGGCGAAGTGACACTCTCGCCGAGCCCCGAGGTCCCCGGCACGCTGTACGTCAAGGTCTTCGGCCACGATCATCTCGTGTACGAGGGCAGCCTCGAGGTCGCTCCGGCGGCCGGTCCGTTCGTTGTTTACCAGGGCTCCACGATCGATGACGACACGAACGGCGAGAGCAGCGGCAACGACAATCAGATCGTCAACGCCGGCGAGACGATCGAGCTTCCCGTGACGCTCGAGAACGTCGGCACCGATCCGGCCGCGAACGTTCGCGGCACGCTCTCGACGGCCAGCGGCTTCGCCACGATCACCGATGACTTCGAAACGTTCGGCGCGATCCCGGCAGACGGGACCGCAGTCTCGGACGACGACTATACGGTCGTCATCTCATCATCCGCTCCGGACGGAGAGATCGTCTCGTTCGACCTCGACATCCTGTCGGATGACAGGGCGAGCTGGGCAACCGGGTTCTCGGTCCAGGTCTCGGCTCCAGCGCTGCTCTACGCCGACCACGACTATGACGACACACCCGGCAACGGCAACGGCTGTCTCGAGGCAGGTGAGGCGTTCGACCTCATCGTCTCGATGACCAACAGCGGCAGCGCGATGGCGACGAACCTGAGCGCAACGCTGACGTCGAGCGACCCGTATGTCGTCGTCACCGACGGCTCGTCGGGTCTCCCGTTCATCGGCACGTCGGCAACGGGCGATTTCTCCGGATTGCGGGCGACACTGCTGCCGGACTGCCCGGGCTTCTACGAGGTGCCGTTCACCCTCGACATCACCGGTGACTGGGGTTACACGGCGAGCACGCAGTTCACGGTTCTCACGTCGGGCGGCGACTTCGCCGACGACGTCGAGGCCGGCGAGGGTGCGTGGACGCACGGCAACGTGACCGGTGGATTCGCAGACCAGTGGCATGTGGAGACCTACCGAAGCCACACCTCGAGTCACAGCTGGAAGTTCGGCGGCTCGGGTTCGGCGGACTACTCCAACTCGTCCGACGGCGCTCTCTACACACAGGAGCTCTGCATCGGCGCCGACGGCGAGATGACGATGTGGCACTGGCTCGCCGCTGAAGAGGAGAGCTCGACGACGGCGTGGGACTGCTGCCTCGTCGAGATCAGCGACGACGGCGGGGCCACGTGGGCCACGCTCGTACCGGTCGGCGGTTACAGCCATCAGAAGAACGACAACACCGCCAATCCGCTTCCCGAGGGCACTCCCTGCTGGTCCGGCAGTATCAGCTGGTCGGAGGTGACCTTCGACCTCACCGCGTTCGAGGGCGAGACCATTCAGGTCCGCTTCCGGTTCGTCTCTGATGGATACGTGACGGATGAGGGCTGGTACGTCGATGACATCGAGATCACCAGCACGGGTTCGGAGACCGGCGTGGATGATACGATCGTCCCGGCGCTCTTCTCGCTGAACCAGAACGCCCCGAACCCGTTCAACCCGACGACGGTCATCCACTACCAGCTGCCGCAGGCGGCTGACGTGAAGGTGGAGATCTACAACGTGGCCGGCAAGCTCGTCCGCACGCTCGTGGACGAGGAGCAGGACGCCGGTTTCCGTTCGGTCGTCTGGGACGGCACCAGCGCAGACGGTCGCGCCGTCGCGAGCGGTGTCTACATGTATCGTCTGCAGGCCGGCAGCAACATCGACCAGAAGCAGATGGTGCTGCTGAAGTAACTGCATGAACCTACCGGGGCGGGTGAGCCTTGTGTTAGCATTCAAAGGCCTTCCCGCCCCGGTTTTCTTTTGCCCTGGAGCAGCGTGATGGTCGTCGAGGTCAGCGGTCTGGAGTATCCCCGACACGTGACGGAGGAGGTCGATCTTCTCTCTCGCGCGCTGGGCGCGGCCGGCCGTGTCTATCTGTTTCTGGACTACGACGGCACGCTCGTCTCGGGGCCGCGTGGCGAGGCGATTCGCCCCCCGAGCTCCGTCCTGCGTCGGTTGACCCAGCTGGGCGAGGTCGAGTCGTTCTCCGTGTTCATCATGAGCGGCCGCCCCGTTGAGGAGCTCCGACGTCTCGTCGGCATTCCGAGCATCGGCTACATCGGTCAACGCGGGTTCGAGATCAGCATCCCCGGCCGTCCCATCATCTACCCCGTTGAGGGGGAGACCGCGGCCACCGTGCTCCACCACGCCGAGCTCGAGGTGCACCGAGCCATCGGATCGCTCGCCGGTGTCGAGATCGAGAACCGTGGCTACGGCCTCGTTCTTCACACCGCTCTCGCGGAGCCGAAGGCGTCGAGCGAAGCGATCCAGCGCTTTGTAGCGACCATTCGTCGCATCGACACCACGTCGGCTCTCGAGGTCCTCTATGGGGACGGCGTCGTCGAAGCGAGAATGGCGGGGTGGGGAAAGGGCGATGCGCTCATCCATATCCTTCGGGAGGCGGATGCAGGAAGCGCCCTCGCCATCTACGTCGGAGACGACGTGACGGACGAGGACGCGTTCGAGGCGGTCAATATGTGGTCGGACGCCAATCTGCCGGACATCCCATGGTTCGTCGAGGACGATGCGGACGACGACATCCCGGGCGCGGTCGGGATCCTCGTGGCGAACAGACCGCGACCGACCGGCGCCGAGCTCTTCGTTCGCGACCCGCAAGAGGTCTACGAGTTCCTCTCCTCGCTCTCCGCGATCGCATCAACGCTGCTCTAGTCCGATTCCCTTCTGACAATCAACACGGAGCACCCGGCGCCCGCGACGACGGCGGTGCCGACCGAGCCGATCTCGCGAGAGCCGTCGGTCGATCTCCCGCGAGCGCCGAGCACGAGGAGTTCCGTGTCCAGGCTCCTCGCCAGTTCGAGGATCGCCTCAGCCGGATGCTTCCCGGACACGAGCTTCGGAGAGACGTCCGTGCCCAGTTCCCCGGCGAGCCGCACGGCGTGCGCGAGGATGTTCTCTCCGTCCTCCCGGATCGCGTCGCGCAACGGTCCGACGAGATCATCGCGGTAGTGCTCGGGGAGATAGAAGACGTGACACGCGACGAGTTTGGACCGATGGGCGACGGCGAGCTCCGCCGCCGCCCGGACCGCGAGATCCGAACTGCTCGAACCGTCAACCGCCACGAGAATCCTGTCGAACATTTCGTGCCTCCATCGCAGTGCGTCCGTCAGTCCTCAGGCGTAAGACCGCCGGACGGCTCCGTCGCTTTGGGCTGCATGTTCTTACTGTCTTCGGCGGGCGGCACCTGGGGGACATCCCCATTGTCTCCCGCGAGCCGCACGCTGAGCCGCCCGTTCATGGGAGAGCCCTCCCCGAGATAGACCGTCCGGTGCGGGAACGGGATCTCGATACCCTTCGCATCAAACGTGTTCTTGATACGCCGCCGGAACTCACGGCCGACGGTCCACTGCTGAAGGGGTTGCGTCGTGAACATCACGCGGATATCGACCGATGAATCACCGAAGCTGTTGACGCCGAGGATCGCCAGCGGCTCGAGAATGAGATGCCCGAACTCGTCGTCCTTCTCAAGCCCCTCGCCGATCTCTTTGAGTACCTCCATGACGTGATCCACGTCCTCCTTGTAGGCGACGCCGACATCCAGCATCGCCCTGGACCATTCCTTCGTCATGTTGGTGACGACCTCGATCGTGCCGTTCGGGATGATGTGCACCTTCCCCTCGAGATCCCGCAGGGTCGTCGCCCGGAGTGTGATCCTCTCGACGAGCCCGGCGTGTCCGGCCGCCTCGATGACGTCGCCGACGCCGAACTGGTTCTCGGAGAGGATGAAGAAGCCGGCGACCAGGTCCTTGACGAGCGACTGGGCCCCGAAACCGATGGCGATACCGACGATTCCGACACCGGCGAGGAGCGGTCCGATGTCAATCCCCAGCTCTTTCGTGATCATCAGGAGAGCACCGGACCAGACCACGATGCGTCCGGCGTTCCGAATGACCCTGCCGAGCGTCGCTGCCCGCTTCTCGCGCTCGTTCATCGTCGTCGGGTCGTCGTCGTCGAACATGTGTTCGCCGCGTCTGGTGACCCCGTCGATGATCCTGGTGAGGATGTAGGCTCCGACGACGATCCCGAAGATCCGGATGCCGCTCGTCATGAGCCACTGCGCGATCGCTTCTCGATCTATGGCTTCGAGGAACTGCACTGCGATACCTCCTTGCAGACTTGCCTCCGTTCCGCGGAGGGACATCCCTCCGGGGAGTAGATTCCGCCTCCAGCCGCTAGAGCTTGAACTTGCCGTCTCTGTGGACGATCTTGCCGTCGGCGTAGATGGTTCCGCCTTCGCGGAGATCGTTGACGATGTCCCAATGGATGCCCGACTCGTTGACGCCGCCGGACTCCGGGAGCGACGCGCCGAGCGCCATGTGGATGGTCCCACCGATCTTCTCGTCGAAGAGCGTGTTCTTCGTGAACTTCTGCACGTTGTAGTTGGTGCCGATGGCGAACTCGCCGACCCGGCGCGCGCCATCGTCCGTGTCGAGCATCGCGTGAAGGAAGTCCTCGCCCTTGTCGGCCGTTGCCTTGACGACGCGCCCCTTCTTGAACGTGAGACGAACGCCGTGGACCTCACGGCCGGAGTAGCATGCGGGGAAGGAGAAGGCGATCTTCCCCTCGACCGAGTTCTCGATCGGACCCGTGAAGATCTCACCATCCGGCATGTTGGCCTGGCCGTCACAGTTGATCCACTTGCGCCCCGTCACCTTCATCTTGAGATCCGTGTCCTTCGCAACGACTCGGATGGTCTTCGCCTTGTTGAGGCGGTTGCAGATCCTCTTCTGCTTGTTGTGGATCTTGCGCCATGCGGCGATCGGGTCCTTGAGGTTGACCAGGCACGCGTTCAGCACGAAGTCCTCGTACTCCGTGAGCGACATCTCGGCGTCCTGAGCCGATGCGTTGCACGGGAACTGCGTCCCGACCCACTTGATCTCGCCGGCGGACTCGCGCTCGAGGAACCGGTGGAAGAGCTCCCGATTCGACCGGCTCCGCAGTTTCTGCTTCTCGGGGTCGACGTTCGAGAGCGCCCTGGTGTTCTCGTCACCCCAGATCGTGATGAACCGGTCCACCCTCTCGGTCTCGAACTTCGAGAGCGGGCTGACATATTCCAGGTGATGCTTCTTCGCCAGGGCGTAGAATATCTCACTGTGCCCCGGAAAGTACGGACGCGTTGCGGGGTGGCCGCCCGCCTTGAGCACCGCGCGGTAGACCTCGGTCATCAGGGGTTCCGCCAGCGTCGGACCGCTGATCTGGACGAGTTGCTTCCGTTCGACCGCGACCGAGTAGTTGACCAGTACCTCCGCCAGCTTCGTGTATCTCTCGTCTCGCACCGGTGTCCTCCGTTCTGAGCTGCTGCCGAGTTCGTTGTCCGTCGTTCGGGGGTCTAGCTCAGGATGAACTGGCCGTCCTTGTAGATGAGCTTCCCGTCCGCGTAGATGCGGCCGCCGTGGCGCATGTCGGTGATCATGTCCCAGTGAACGCTCGAGCTGTTTTTCCCGCCGGTCTGCGGATACGACGCGCCGACCGCGATGTGGACGGTTCCGCCGATCTTCTCGTCGAACAGGATGTTCTTCGTGAACTTCTGGATATTGTAGTTCGTGCCGACGGCGACCTCGCCGACGAACCTCGCGCCCTCGTCGGTGTCGAGTGTGGCGTGGAGGAAGTCCTCGCCCTTCTCCGCCGTCGCCTTGACGACCTTGCCCTTCTTGAAGGTCAGCTCGATGCCGTGGACCTCGCGGCCGCCCCAGATGGCGGGGAAGGAGTAGCGGATCTTGCCCTCAACGGAGTCCTCGACCGGACCGGTGAAAACCTCGCCCGACGGCATGTTCGTTCGCCCGTCGCTGTTGATCCACGTTCGCCCCGCGATGCTCATCGAGACATCCGTGCCCTCGCGGACGATGCGAAGCTTCTTCGCCTGATTGAGCCGCTTGCAGAACTTCGCCTGCTTGCGGTGAACGGAGCGCCACGCCGCAACAGGGTCCTTCCTGTGGAGCATGCATGCGCGGAAAACAAAGTCCTCGTAGTCCGACATCGACATCTCGGCGTTCTGCGCGTAGGCGCTGCACGGGAACTGGGTAAGCGACCATCTCAGGTCGCCCGCGGCGGAGCGATCGCGGAACGTCTGCATCCACTTCGTCTGCGACTTGCGGGCGACGGCCTGCGTCTTCGGGTCGATGTTCGAGAGATCCTTCGTGTTCTCGGTCGCGCGGATCGACATCAGCTTGTCGATGTTCTCGATCTCATATTGCGCGAACGGACTCTGATAGGTCAGCTGATGCTTCTTCGCCGTGTTGTAGAAGGTCTCGCTCATGCCCGGAAGTGCGAGTCGGAGCATGGGGTGCGCTCCGGCGCGAAGCGCCTCCGCGTAGACCTCGTGGATGAGGGGCGCGGCGATGGACTCGCCGCGGATGAGCATGGCGTCGCCCTTCTCGGCTCCGAGACAGTAGTGAACGAGGACCTTCGCGAACTTCTCAAGTCTTGTATCTCTCACGATGCATGTCCCTTCCGGTGCGTGGTGTGGCGCGGTGCGCGGGTCCTGCTGCCGGACCCGTCCCCGCCGTATCGACGTGTCTCTCTACTCGCTCCAGGGGTCGTACTTCGCCGCGATCGGCATGCGCCGGCCCGTCCCGAAGGCCTTGCTGGTCACCTTGAGCCCGGGGGCAGCCTGCCTCCGCTTGTATTCGTTGCGATTCACGGCGGCAACGACCCATTCGACCGTCTCTCGGTCGATACCGTTTGAAACGATATCCCTTGGCGATGCGCCCTGATCGACATAGAGGTCGAGGATCTCGTCGAGGATGTCGTACGGCGGGAGGCTGTCCCGGTCGAGCTGGTCGGGTCTCAGTTCCGCCGACGGCGGCTTGTCGATCGTCGACTGTGGAACGGTCTCGCCGCCCTCGTTGATGTGCCGCGCGAGCTCGTAAACCATCGTCTTGGGGACGTCGGCGATCACGGAGAGCCCGCCGCTCATATCCCCGTAGAGCGTGCAGTAACCGACCGCGACCTCGCTCTTGTTTCCCGTGGAGAGCAGAAGCGCACCCGTCTCGTTCGAGATCGCCATCAGGATGTTGCCACGGATCCGGGCCTGGATGTTCTCCTCTGTGAGGGTCACGCCTTCGCCGCCGAGCTGCTTCCTGAGCGCACCCCGGTACGCGGCGAGCGTGTCGCCGATCGGTATCGTCTCAAGGCGGACGCCGAGATTTGACGCCAGGGTCTCGGAGTCTCTCACGCTGCCCTCCGACGAGTACGGTGACGGCATCGTGACGCCGAGTACGTTCCTCGGCCCTACAGCCTCGGCGGCCAGCGCGCAGACGACGGCCGAGTCGATGCCACCCGAGAGACCAACGAGGACCGATTCGAACCCGCACTTCGTGACGTAGTCACGAAGTCCGAGAACGAGTGCCCGACAAACCGAGGCGATGGTATCGTCAGGCTCGAACGCGATAGACGGCGACGCTGCGCCCGAGGGTGATGGCGCGCCCGTAGGTGATGCCGCGCCTGTGCGCGATGCCGCGCCCGCGGCATCAGCCGTGCTCGTCACGCCAGTACCGATGTCGATGACCTGCACGCTTTCCTCGAAGGCGGGGAGGTAGGCGGCGAGTGCGCCGTCGGGTCGGACACAGAGGCTGCGGCCATCAAAGATGAGCTCATCGTTCCCGCCGACCTGATTGACCAGGACGACCGGGCAGCCGTGTCGCTTCGCGTGGCTCGACATCAGGTGGTAGCGGACCGCATCCTTCCCCGCATAGAACGGCGACGCGGACAGGTTGATGAGAACGGAGGCGCCCTGCGCGGCGAGCTCCGCGACCGGGTCGGCGCCGTAGATGCTCGTGCGCCAGAGCGAGGGGTCGTTCCAGGCGTCCTCGCAGATCGTGACTCCGAGCCGCCGACCGTTGAGCTCGATGACCTCCGACGAGACCGCCGGATCGAAGTAGCGTGCCTCATCGAACACGTCGTAGGTCGGAAGCAGCGTCTTGTGCACGGTTGCCTGAACTGTGCCGGAGCGAACGAGCACCGCGGAGTTGTGAAGCCCCTTCCCGATGATCGTCCCGGTACGGCGTATCGTGCCGACGAGAATGGCGGTCCGAGGATACCGTGCTGAGATGCCCTCGAGCCGGTCGAGCGCGTGCTCAGCCGCGTCGATGAACCAGTCGCGCTCGAGAAGGTCCTGCGGCGGGTACCCGGTGAGGAAGAGCTCCGGGAGCACCATCAACTCGGGAGAGGCCACGGCCGAGGACTCAAGGGCCTGCTCGATCTTCGCGAGATTCCCGAAGAAGTCTCCGACGGTTGGGTTGAGCTGGGCGATGGCGATACGCATCTGTCAAGCCTCCTCGAGCAGGCTGATCGGACCGGGCGGCCAGAGCGTACCCGGGGGCACCGGGATGCGCTCTGCATGTCGACTGCCCATCATACCGCCCCCGGAGTGACGGTTCCAGCAGGAACGGGCCCATGTACGCGGGTTTCCCGCGTCACCACACCGGACGCCGGTCACACAGACGGTGGCACATGTCTTGCATTCTACCGGGGTAAGAGGGTGCATCCTTGCGATTCCTGAAGGGGGAACCAGTCATGAGTAACGGTCCCGTGTCCGGTCGCGGCCGGACGGTGTTCGCGCGGAGACGCCGGAGCGTCTTTCGGGAGCTTCTCGCCTCCATGATCTCGTTCGGTATCGGTGTCGGGATCCTCTTCCCGCCGTTCGCGTCGTGGACACTCGGGTCGTCCGAGGCGATGTCGGTGCGCTTCTTCGCGATGTGTCTTGGCGCCGGTCTGACGGTCGGCGCAGCGAACTTCATGCTCTTCCGGATCTTCGTGACGCGGGAGATGCGCAGGGTCGTCGATGGAATGACCCACATCAACGAGTCGGTGGCGCATGCGGAGGGGACGGGGGGTGAGTGTGCCGACGACTGCATGCTGCCGGTGCTGAGCGATGATCTCATCGGTGAGATGGCGACCGCGTTCAACGGGATGGCGGAGGCGATCGGCCGCCGCATCTCGGTCGAGAGCACAACGCGCGCGCTGCTGACCGAGCTCTCCGGCACGATGGACCTCGAACTCGTGACCGAAAAGATCCTCAAGGGACTCGCCGGCATCTGCGGCGCCAACGCCGGCGTGCTCTATGCCGACACCGGTTCCCGCATGGAGCTCATGCAGACCTTCGGCATCGATGTTACGGACAAGCTCCCGCACGTTCTCGATGCGACCCAGGGACTGACGAGTCGCGCGCTCTCGACCGGCAATCCACTTCATATCGTACCGGAGCGTGACGGGTTCTCGTGGTTCAACACCTCCACGCCCTTCGGAGGGATGAGACCGAAGTCGATCGGGCTGGTGCCGCTCATGGCGGAGCAGCGGGTCGTCGGCCTCGTCGCGCTTTCCTGCGCGAAGGGGGAGCTCGATGGCGACCAGAAGGCGCTGCTCGAGACGATGCGCAAGCAGTCGGCTCCGTATCTGGCGACCGCCATCATGCACCGCAAGGTTGAGGACCTCGCAGCGATCGACGAGCTGACGCGTCTGCTCAATCGGCGCTTCGGCATGAGAAGGCTGAGCGAGGAGTTCTCTCGCTCCGTGCGGCACGGCGTGCCGGTGAGCGTCATGATGATCGACATCGACAGGTTCAAGGATTTCAACGACACATTCGGACACGACGCGGGCGACGCGGTGCTGGTCGCGGTGAGCCGTGTCATCGAGGACAGCATACGCTCCGGCGACGTGGCCTTCCGCTACGGCGGCGAGGAGCTCGTGGTCGTGACGCCGGGGATGGGCCTGAACGACGCGGCGGCGATGGCCGAGCGCGTGCGCAGACTGATCGCAAGCACGAAGGTCAAGTGGGGCGGCCAGACGCTCTCCGTCACCGTCAGCGTCGGTGCGGCCTCGTGGCCGGTCGTGAGAGCCTCGACGCCGGAGGAACTCGTCTCGTTCGCCGACATGGCGATGTATCAGGCGAAGCACGGCGGCAGGAACCGCGTGGCTCTCAATGACGGCGAGCATGTCATCGAGACATCCGCCGTTCAGACGAGCGCCCTGGAGAAGAACCAGACCAGCGCGAGGTCGACACCGAAACGAGAGCGCAGGAGTCCGCCGAAGCGTTCACCGAAGAACTCGCCCGGGAAGCCGTCGGGCAGCGCGGACGGAGACGGCGGGAAGCGGAAGCAGCCGCCGAGGCGGACGGACGGGAGAAAGCCCGAGCGTCGGAGCGACACGCCGGAGAGTCGCAGGGACAGGCCGGAAAGTCGCAGGGATAGGCCGGAGAGTCGCAGGGACAGGCCGGAGGGTCGCACTGACAGGCCGGCGAAGGGCGACTAGGTCGAGCGGTCGAGGCGCGGCTGATGGTAGGGCCGGCTACTCGACATCGCGGCGGCGCTTCCCGAGGAGGATGATGTTCCTGAGCTCCTCGGGGTTGCGCGCCTTCGCCCACCGCTCGTCGAAGTCCGGTGCCTGACTGATCTGGGCGATGTGCATGAGCGCGCGAAGGTGGTAATTGCGCTCGTCGCGCGATCCCATCAGGACGAAGACAGCGTGGACCGGCGGCATCTCATCGTCAAACGAGATCCCGGGCTTGGACCGAGCGAGCAGGATACTGAAGACACCCTCCCCATCGACGACGATGTGGGGGATGGCAAGGCCGGGGCGGAGCGCTGTTGTCGACTCCGCCTCTCTTCGTTTCAGAAGCTCGAAAATGTCGTCCGCCGCCATGTTGAGCTGGATCCCCAGGATCTTCGAGATTCGCTCGAAGAACGCGATGACTCCCTCCGCCTGATCGATATCGATGACCGTGCTCGCTTTGATGAGCGAGTCGAACCGGTCCTCGACGATGCTGTCCCTCTCCTGAAGGATGCCGCGGAGTTCGGTCTCGAGCGTCGACGTTCCGAGTTCGCGTGACGTGATACGCTGGACGACCTGGATGAGAGCCGAGTCGCGCGTCTCGTGGATTCCAGCGTACAGGAAGTACCAGAGCAGGCTCACAAGGAAGAAGCCCCCCGCGATGGCGAGCGGGATGGTCCCCATCTCAACTAGCAGGAACGCATAGACCAGGATCGCGGCCACCTGCACCCACGGATAGAGCGGCGAGCGGAATGTCGGTCGGTAGCCCTGAATCCGGCTCTCGCGCATTATGATGACCGAGACGTTCACGAGGAGAAACAGGAGGATCATCATGGTCGACGCCGTCTTGACCAGCGTCTCGAGGTCGAGGAAGGCGATAACCGAGACCATGAAGATACCGGTGAGGAGAATGGCGATGTGAGGTGTGCCGTATCGCTTGTTGACCCGCCCGAGAACCGAGGGGAGGAGGCGGTCGCGGCTCATCGCCATCGGTGTTCGCGAGGCCGAGAGGATGCCCGCATTGCCCGTCGTCGAGAACGCGATGAGGGCGGCGATGGTGAGAATGATCAGCCCCGGAGCGCCGGCGACAGCCGAGGCCGCCGTCGAGAGCGGCGTGTGCAGTCCGGAAAGCGTGCCGGCATCAAGAACACCGACGGTCGTGAACACGGCGAGCACGTACAGGGTCGTAACGACCCCGAAGGCGAGGAACATCGCGAGCGGGACATTGTGTCCCGGGTTCTTCACCTCCTCGGCCACACCGGCGATCTTCGTGAGGCCTCCGAACGAGACGAACACGAGTCCGGCGGTTGCGAAGAGCGCGCCGCTGCCTTTGGTCATGAACGGCGCGAACCGCGTGACGTCGACCTGCGGGAGGCCGACCGTGAGGTAGTAGGCGATGGTGGCAAGCAGCCCGACGACCAGAACGGACTGAAATCGACCGGCGTGTCGCGCGCCGACGAGGTTGATGAGCACGAATATGACGCAGAGTCCGCCGGCGATCGCCTTGATCTGCCAGATAGAGATGTCGGGGAAGAGGAGTGCGGCGAACGATCCCATTCCCACGAGAGCGAACGCCGACTTGAGCGACAGAGAGAGCCAGGAGGCCATTCCACCGATGGTCCCGAACGCAGCCCCCAGGCTTCGCTCGATGTAGAAGTAGGTTCCGCCCGCCTTGGGCATGGCAGTGGCGAGCTCGGCCTTGCTCAGAAGCGTCGGGATGATGAGCACGCCTGCGAGGAGGTACGCCAGAACCGCGGCGGGTCCCGCCTTCGCAAACGCGATGCCGGGCAGCACGAACAGCCCGGAGCTGATCATCGCTCCGCTCGCGATACAGAAGACGTCGAGCAGTGTGAGCTCACGCCGGAGTTTCGACACCTCTCGCGCCTCCGTTCGCTAGCGTTCCTTCAGCGCGCCGCCGATGACGCCGCCGACCATTCCGAAGATGCCGAAATAGAGCTGGGCGATGATGAAGCCGCCACCTGTGACGGCCCCGGCAAGCCCACCCGCGGCAGCCCCTGTGGGTCCCATGACGATCCCGCCGATGACGATTCCGGTCGTGGCCAGGATGAGCGTCGCAAGCACCGCAAGCAACGTGCCGCTCAGAAACCCGGCCAGCGCGCCGCGGGCAACACCCCCGGCCATCACACCAGCCACGAACCCGGCGATCACCGGGCCGATGATCGGGATCTCACCCAGGACGGCCATGATGATGCCGCCCACCAGGATTGCCAGAACGAGCACGCGACCTCCGTCTCTGTTGCCGACCGGCGGCTCGGAGCGGCCGCCGGTCTTGCGCAGTGGGGGAGCACGGCTCATCGTGCTCCAGATGTCGTCTCTCGCTTCCTTCGCGCTCTGCCGCGACTCTACAGCAGGGGGATTCGTGTTCCAAGCCCGCTCGCGACGTAACCATCGCCGAACGCCTCTGCGAGGATCAGGGAGCTTCTCTCGCCCGTGCAGTGCGATGGTGCGAGGAGTTCGACCCCCTGTCGCTGGAGCTTCTCGGCGAGTTCAACGACCGCTTTCCTGCCGTGGCGCTTGAGGTGGAACCCGCCGATGACGAGCCGGACCGAGACACCGAGCTGCTCGCCCGCCGTCTCGACGAGCACGTCGAGGCCCGGATGGGCGCATCCGGTGACGAGCGTCGCCCCTCCGTCACCCTCCAGGACGAGTGCCTGTTCCGCCAGGCGTCCGCCGATCACGCCGGTGGTCGACACACCCGGGGCGATCTCCCCGCCGCTGCCGACGATCACGGGCGTTGCGCCCGTCCGCTCCACCTGTTCGATCTGCTCCGGTTTCACACCCTCCGGCAGAAAGACCTCGATCCGATGGTTCGCTCTGAGGAATCCCATCAGACCACCCATGTGATCGTCGTGCGTGTGCGAGATAACGACGGCATCGACCTCGGACGGCGAGACCCGCAGCGCGATCATGTTGGAGAGGAGCTTGTCCGGGCTCGCGCCTGTGTCGAAGAGGATGCGACGGCCGTAGCCGAACACGACGGCCGCGAATCCCCATCCGGTCTTCAGTCCGCGTGTCCGCGCGACGTTATCGAACACGACGTAGGCGTAGCGCACGCACGCACTCCTGTGAGGTGTGAGCGATGGTCAGCTCATTCTATCGGCGGACGGTCCGGCGCGCAAGAGTCAGTCAAGAGTACCAGCAGGTCGTCGAGAGTACCAGCAGGTCGTCGAGAGTACCAGTCGGTCGAGGGAGCTGGTCGCTCGACGCGGACTCCGGATGCGTCACGTCGTGTACTTCGACATGATCGTCAGCTCCGCGCGTTCGAACCACCCGGCCTTGCGCCAGAAATCCAGCGTGCCCTGGTTGCTTCTGAACGCGAACAGATGACACTTGTCGATGCCGATCTCCCGAAGCGCGTCGAGACACCGGTCCGTCAGAGCGCTTCCGAGGCCGGCCCGCTGGTGCGTCTTCGCGACAGCGAGATGGTGAATGTAGCCACGCCTTCCGTCGTGACCGCAGAGAACCGCGCCGACGAGATCGTCACCGTCCCGAGCGATGAAGCACAGCCCTGGATTGCGCTCGATGAACAGCTCAAGACCGTTCGGCTTGTCCGCATCCGAGAGGCCGACGCCCTCGGAGCGCTCCCAGAGCGCGACCACCTCACGGTGATCGTCGAGCGTCATAGGGAGGATGTTGATGTTCATATCCACCCCCTCTGGTGGCCGGTCGAGCGCGGAGATGCTCGACCGCTGGTGTTGTCGCATGTCACTGCGTGTGCTGCGCGCTACTCGATCATCCCCAGCTGGGACATGAGGAATGCGTAGTAGTCGACGTACTGCTCACGGACGCGGCTCATCCTCGCCGCAAGCCCGTGTCCCGCCTGGCGTTCGAGTCTGAGGATGATGGGACGCGCCGGCGGAGCCGTCGCTCCCGCCGCGGCTCCGGCATCGGTTCCGCCCGCCGCGGTTCTCGCTGCGAGCGCCTGGAGCCGAGCGGTCATCTTCATGGCGTGTGAGGGATGAACCCGCGAGTCCGATTCGCCGGCGGTGAAGTAGACGGCCGGGTGTGCCGTCGTCTCATCGATGTTGTGGTAGGGCGAGTACTCGTAGAGGTACTCGAATTCCTCTGGCACATCCGGGTTGCCGTACTCGGGCGTCCAGATCATGGCGCCGTAGAACTGGTGGTATCGCACCATATCGAGGAGCGGGACGTCACAGATGGCGGCGGCGGCGAGCTCCGGGCGCTGCGCAACGAAGGCGCCGACGAGCAACCCTCCGTTCGATCCACCCCAGACCGCGAGCTTCCCGGGCGTCGTGTAGCCGTTCTCGACAAGCCACTCGGCCGCCGCGATGAAGTCATCGAACGTGTTCTGTTTGTTCTCGAGCATGCCGTCGCGATGCCAGCTCTCGCCGTACTCGTTCCCGCCGCGCAGATTCGGCGTGGCGAAGATCCCGCCCTGTTCCATCCAGAAGAACCTGTTTCGCGTGAATCCCGGCGTGATCGGCGAGGCGAATCCGCCGTAACCGGAGAGGATGGTCGGGTTCGATCCGTCCAGTTCGATGTCCTTCGGGCGGACGACGAACATGGAGACGGGCGTCCCGTCCTTCGACTCGTACCAGACCTGTTCGGTCATGTAGGGGGTCGCATCGATCGTCGTTCCGACCGTCATGTACTCGGCCATCTCGCCGGTCGCGATCGAGTAGCGGTAGACGGTCGGCGGCATGAGGAAGGAGGTCATATTGAGGAACACGTCGTCCTCACCCCACTCGCCCGTCCAGTCCGCGACCGATGAGAGCTTCGGAAGCGGGACCTCGCGGAGCAGCTCGCCATCGGTGGAGTACTCCCGCATGACCGAGTGCGCGTCCTCGAGGAAGAGCACGAACAGCCGGTCTCCCATGTCGGCGACCTGTCTGATCGAGTGCGGTCCCTCCGGGATGATCAGTTCCCAGTTGTCTCGGTCGGGCCGGGTGAGGTCGATCCTGAACACCTGTCCGTTCGGGGCATCGAGATTCGTGAGGAGGAACATGTCGGTGCCGATGACCGGGCCGTACGAGCGCGCGTCGGCGTCGGCGACGACGGGCACGAAATCGCCGCCGGCCTCGAGGTCCTTCACGATGATATCGTTGGTCGCCGCGCCCTCGTAGATGTAGACGAACAGGAAGCGTCCGTCGTCCGAGATCGAGCAGGACGGCCATGCGTACATGTTGTCCGGGTGGACGTAGACGAGCGGGTCGTCCATATGGTCGTCACCGAGCGTGTGGTGGTAGATGGTGCGGTGATGGAAGAGCTCCTCGTTGGGCACCTCGCCGGGGGCGGGGAAGCGTGAGTAGTAGAAGCCGCTGCCGTCGGGCTCCCACCCGAGGCTGGCCGCGCGCGTCCTCGGGATCTCATCCTCAAGGTGCTCAAGCGTGTCGATATTGAGGATCCTCAGTACGCTCATCTCGCTTCCGCTCTCCGATGTTCCGTACGCGAGTAGACCCCCGTCGTGCGACGGGAACCACCAGTCCAGGCTGACCGGAACGCCGTCGCCGAGCGCATCGGGATCGACGACGACGCGCGGCACGTCTTCGTATGTGTCGCGCACGTAGAGGACCATCTGCTCATTCTCGGGGTCCCGCCGTGTGAAGAAGAGGCGCCCGCCCCGGTTCCAGAGCGTCCCGAGGGCCGGGATGTCGAAGAGCTCGCCAAGCCGTTCATCGATCGCATCCCGCACGGGAACCGAGCCCAGGACGGCATCGGTGTATGCGTTCTGCGCGTCCGCCCACGCCTGGACCTCATCGGTCTCGAGGTCCTCGAGCCACCGATACGGATCCGCGATCACGACGCCGTGCATCGTGTCCACGACGGTCTCGACGCGTGTCGCCGGCGCGGTCGGAACGGGAGGCGAAGGAGGGGGAGCCGCGACCAGCGGCGTGGCGGCGAGCATCGTGATGACGGTCGCCGTGATGGCAGCGGCCACGATGACGAGAGCAGTGGGCGCGCGACGAGATGGAACGGTGGAGTGGATCCAGCGCTCGAGCATGTCTGTCTCCTTCGAGGTGACCGTTTGGTTCTGTGCTATGCGAATCCCATGAGGCCGCCGAGCTGGTAGGCGGCGAAGCTGACGATCCAGGCGAGCGCGGTCTGATAGACGAGGGAGAACCACATCCATCGCGCGCCGATCTCGCGGTAGATGGTCAGTACCGTGATGATACACGGAGTGTAGAGGAGAACGAAGATCATGAACGCGAGGGCGGCGCGCGGGGTGATTCCACTGTCCGGTGAAGAGAGCGCGCGGGCCAGCGTTCGGCCGGACTCCGCACCATCACTCTCAGCATGGTACAGCACACCGAGCGTCGAGACCACAACCTCCTTCGCCACGAATCCGGTGACGAGACTGACACCCATCTCCCACGTGAAGCCGAGCGGGGCGATGGCCGGCGCGATGAACTGGCCGGCGCGCCCAACGTAGGTCAGCGACAGCTCCTCGGCAGCGCGTTCTGCGCGAAGTGACTCAACCATGGTGGAGTTCTCGGTGGCGCCGGCCGCGAGAAGGAGCTCTATCTCGCCGTCGTAGTCACGGGAGAGCTCGGTCGCTCGCGGGAACGTCCCGAGGAACCAGAGGAGGACCGACGCGACCAGGATGACCCCGCCCATTTTCTGGAGATAGATGCGAGAGCGCTCCCACATGTGGATGAGCAGCCCGCGCGCCGTCGGGAGGCGGTACGGCGGCAGCTCCATGACGAACGGTTCCGGCGCCGCGCGGAAGATCGTGCGCGAGAGGATGCGCCCAACGAGTACTGCGATGGCCACACCGAAGAAGTGGAGCGCGAAGACGACGGTGCCGGCGCGGGCCGCGAAGAAGGCGCCGGCGATCAGAATGTAGACCGGGAGCCTCGCGCTGCACGACATCAGAGGGACGAGCAGTATTGTGAGGACGCGATCCCGCTTCGATTCAAGCGTTCGCGTCGCCATGATGGCGGGGACCGAACACCCGAATCCCATCAGGAGCGGGATGAACGATTTGCCGTGGAGTCCGAGCGCGTGCATCAGTCGATCCATCAGGAACGCCGCACGCGACATGTATCCGGTGTCCTCGAGGATGGCGATACCGAAGAAGAGGATCATGATGTTCGGGAGGAAGACGAGTACCGATCCCACGCCGCCGACCACGCCTTCGATGACGAGGTCGGTCAGAAGCGACGGAGGGAGCGAGCCGGCGAGGAACATCGTGAACCGCGAGACGAGACCGTCGAGCCATGCCATCGGATAGGCGCCGAGTCGAAACGTCGCCTGGAAGAGCAGCCAGACGAACGCGAGGAAGATCGGGTAGCCGAGGAGCCGGTCCGTGAATACCGCGTCGATGTTCCTCGAACGCTCCATCCGGTCGACGGGGACACCCCGCTCGGAGAGCGCCATCTTGAGCGCTCCCTCGACGTAGCCGTGGCGGCCCTCCGTGATGACCTTCTCCGGGTCGGATCGTGTGGCTCGGCGGATGTGGCGCGTCGCCCGCTCGACGAACCTGCGTATCGTGCGCGTCTCCGGCGTGTCGGCGGCGATGAGTTCCGCGACGACCGCATCGCCCTCGATGAGTTTGATGGCCACCCACCGCGGCGGCGCGTTCTTCAGTAGCGCCGGGTGTTGTTCGAGGAGCGCCGTGAGTTCGCTGACGAGATCGTTGACGTGAGACCCATAGGAGACCGGGACGTGCCGGTGGTGCTCCTCGGTGTCCTCGATGAGTGCGATCGCGGCGTCGAGAAGCTCGGTGACGCCCTCGCCGCGATGCGCCACCGTCTTGACGATAGGCGTGCCGATCATCGCGTGGAGCTTCTCGAGGTCGAGGTGGGAACCCGAGTCCTCGAAGTCGTCCCACATGTTCAGGTCGAGCACGAGGTCGACCCCGAGTTCCAGGAGCTGCGTGGTCAGGTAGAGATTTCGCGCGAGGTTGCCGGAGTCGACCACGTGGACGACAACGTCCGGCTTCTCGTCGACGATGAAGCTCCGCGTGACGAGTTCTTCGGTCGAGTAGGCTGTGAGGCTGTAGGTTCCAGGCAGATCGATGAGTTCGATGGTGTAGCCGCGGTACTTGAGTGTTCCGGTCTTGCGTTCGACCGTCACGCCGGGCCAGTTTCCGACCTTCTGGCGCGCACCGGTCAGCGCATTGAAGATGGTCGTCTTGCCGGAGTTGGGGTTGCCCGCGAGGGCGATGCTGAGGCGCCGGGATTCTGGCATCGGTCCTAGTCCTTCCGCCAGCGACGCCATCCGAATCCACGACGCAGTCCGCGGCCTCTCCCCATGCCTCGACCGGGACCGCAGGTCCTCAGGTGAGGAGCGAGGTTGACGAGCACGAGCGCGGCCTCGGCCTTGCGGAGCGTGATGTGCGTCCCGCCGATGCAGTACTCGATCGGATCCTGAAGCGGAGCGGTCTTGATGACCCGGACACACGCGCCCTCGACGAATCCCATGTCGAGGAGCCGCCTGCGGAAAGCGCCCTCGCCGGTGACCTCGGTGACGATGCCGGCGTCACCGGGGGAGAGGGAGCTCAGCGGGATGTGGTGTTCACTTCGGGTCATGTTCGGGTTCCTTCTCGTCGCCGCAGCTGGAGGCGTGCGGGCATCCTCGACATGCGGAGGGTTTGCATGTCGGGTCCGATGCGGCCGACAGGCCGAGCCAGACACGACGTCCCGTCCACGCGAGCGCCGCGATGAGGACGACCGCGAGTGCGATTCCCTGGATCATGATGTGTCGTCCTTCCGCGACTCCAGAAACATCGTGAGCTTCGCGACGGTGTCCGGCGAGAGCCCGTGTTCGAGTGTGCACGCCTCATGGTCGGCCCGCTCGTCTGCAACGCCCAGCACATCGTGGAGGAAGCGGAACAGGACGCTGTGCGTGCGGTAGACCTCGGTCGCGCGCTGTCTTCCCTTCTCGGTCAGGACCAGCTTGCCGTAGCGCTCCTGGCGGACGTAGCCACCGGTCTTGAGTCTGCCCACGGCGGACCGTGCGGTCGGGATCGTCACGTCACGTTCGGCCGCCACCTGCGATACGCCCACGGTATCGTGCCGTCGGGACAGCAGGTAGATGGTCTCGAGATAATCGACGGCCCTTGGTGTGAGCACGGTCCCTCCACGGCTCGGTCTGTGCATCGGCCTGAGTATGGCTCATCACAGAAAGTATGACTACTCTTACTCTACAGCAAGAAGTGACCCAAGTCAAGCGACGCGAGAGATTCGACCGCACGCTGGCAGGGTAGCTTCTTGGGCCTGTCTGGGTGGATTGCTCTGAGGAGGGGGAGCATCCGGCGCACGAGTACGGTGAGGAGTTGCATTTCGCCGTCAGAGGTTGCGGACGGGTGCGTAGGGTGGGTGCA
>Ga0180431_10002584_pt1 | contig 24175 bp, 14 predicted proteins | sample SS_ome_11_FD_132459 | JGI IMG/M metagenome (GOLD analysis project Ga0180431, IMG submission 132459) | Hypersaline lake sediment archaeal communities from the Salton Sea, California, USA - SS_1_MS_1 metaG | ecosystem: Environmental > Aquatic > Non-marine Saline and Alkaline > Hypersaline >...
ATGACGCTGGCCAACTGCTCGAGGATCATCTCCAGGACCTCCTGCAGGTTCAGGCTCCTATTCAGGAGGAGCGCCGTCGCACGGAGTCGCTCGGAGAGCTCTCGCTGTTCTTGCTCCGCCTCGTAGAGACGCGCGTTCTCAAACGCGACAGCGGCCTGTGCCGCAAAGGCCTGGGCAAGCCGACCGTGCTCAGGTGTGTAGAATCCGGGTCTCGTCTTGTCCAGGGCGATCATGCCGATGGTCCGGTCACCCACCAGCATGGGCACGCCCAGCCAGGATCGAATCCGGGCAGCAGCATGGGGCTCTGCGCGGAAGGCCTCGAAGACCTCGGGTGCATCCTCGAGGATGAGAGGCTCCCCAGTCTCCACGACCAACCGATTGGGGTGCTCGCCGTGCAAAGGGAAGGAGAGGCCTAAGATGTCCGAGAGCTCGGGAAATCCTCGACCGCCGACAATGTCCAGATGGTCATTCCTCAGAAGCATCACGGACGCGGTGTCGTAGGGGACTACGCGCTGCAGCTGCGCCAGAACACGCTCGACGACCTCGTCCCGCTCCAGGGCCGTCGTGAGCGCCAGCGCCACCTCCCTTAACGTCTCCTGCTCCAACGCGCGATCCCGGGTCTCATCGTACAGCCGGGCATTTCGGATGGCGATTGCTGCCTGGTCCGCGAGCAAATCGAGCACCCAGAGTTCCTCGTCGGTGAAGGCATGGGCCCGCTGGAAAGCAACATTCATCACGCCTTGCACATCATCGCCGGCCTTGAGCGGCAAGCCGACAATAGCTCCCTCCCAGCGTCGATCCTCAAAGAGAGGATGGCTCATGGCGTCGTTGACGACGATCCTCTCTCCCTGGCGGGCAACGGTGTAGGTCAGGCCCTGAGGCCGTATAGCATCGATGGGCACATCTCGCCGCTCTCCGTTCCACATGGCAGCCCCAAAGGAGAGTTCTCCTTCACCGTAGAGGAAAACGTGGGCATCGTCGGCCCATACCAGATGGAGCGCCTGCTCAAGGATCGTCTCCAGCACGGGCTCGAGCTCCAACGTGGAGGTAAGCTGCAGGCTTGCCTCTCGCACTGCCCGCAGCTCGGCGACCCGCTGTCTTGCCACGTCAAAGAGGCGGGCGTTCTCGATAGCCGCCGCCACCGGTCCGGCGAGGGCCTCCATGGCCATCACGTCATGCTGGTTGAAAGCATTCAGTTCCTCGCTCTGGAGGTCCAGGACACCGATGACTCTGCCATGATACTTGAGGGGGACATCCAGCTCCGACCTGGTGCGCGTCAAGTAGGCCTTGATGTATCGGGGTTCCGTGCGGACATCGTTGGAAAGCAGCGTCTCCCCACTATGGGCAACCCAACCGATCATACCCTCTCGGATCTCCTGGCGGAAGTCGATGGGCGTCTCGCCAGCGAAGCCGCCGGCGCCTGCCTGGTAGACGAGCGCTCCGGTTTCCTCCTCGAGGAGCATGATGCTGGCCCAGTAGTACCCAAACGCCTCGATAATCAGATCGACGGTCTTTCGGAGCACCTCGTCGGGCTCCAACGTGGAGGCAATGCTCTCGGCCACCCGAGCGACGGTGGCCAATTGTGCGGACCGCTCCCGCTCCGCCTGGAAGAGCCGCGCGTTTTCTATGGCAGACGCAATCTGCGTACTCAGCGTCTCGAGAGTCCTCACATCGAGGGTGTCGAATGCTCCAAGCTCATTGTCCTGGAGATCGAGCACCCCTATCACCCTCTCCCCACTCTTGATGGGTACCGCGAGCTCGGACCTAGTGTCCTCGGTCGCCTTCCGCACATAGTGGGGATCCGTGCTCACGTCATTGCTCAACTGGGCCTCACCGGTTGCCGCGGCATGCCCGATCAAGCCCTCCCCGAGCTCTAGTGAGAGATCGGGAGGCAAGGCATCGACATAGGCCCCAGCGATAGACTGCATGCGAAGTCGCCGATCACCCGTCTGGCGAGCGCCCTCCTCTTCGAGCAGAAAGAGGATCACATTGTGGTAGTCGAAGGAATCGCGCACAGCTGAGACGATAGTGGCAAGGAGCACTGCAGGCTCCAACTCGCTGCTCACGTGCCGGCCCGCCTGACTGAGTAGCGCCGCCTGCGTCGCCCTTCTTTGGGATTCCTCGTATAGGCGCGTCTTCTCCACTGCCATAGCCACCTGGTCGGCTATGGTCGAGAGCAACTGCTCGTCTTCCTGACTGTAGGCAAACGGTCGGTACGCCTGGACGGAAATCACGCCGTTGACGCGATCCCCGGCTCGCATTGGCACGCCCAGCCAGGAACGGGAGGCTTTTTCGGTACCCCACCGCTCCGCTCGCGGCAGGTCGTCCTTCTCCCTTGCATAGTCCTGGATCAGGAGGGGAGCCCCCTCCTCGACCACAAAGCCGGTCAAACCCGCCTCTAGAGATGCCCGGCGCGGAGGCTCCCGTACGCCCTCATCAACGGATAATCGGAAATCAAGTTCACCCGCATCCGGATCGTAGAGCGCCAGAAAGAAGGCATCCGCCTTGAATGTCGCATCAATCTCCTGGTAGACCGCCTCGATCAGCTCATCGAGGTTGAGGGACGAGCTGGCCCGCCGAGCGACCCGGTTGACAACACCAAGTCGTGAGGCCCGCCGTTCGGTCTCCTCGTGGAGGCGTGCGTTGCGAATTGCCGCCGCGGCCTGGCTGGCAAAGATAGACAAGAGATCAAGATGACTGGCGTCGAGAGCTCCCGGCCTCTCGACGTTGTCAAGCGTCAGGGTACCCATCAGATCCCCACCGAACGCGAGAGGGACACAGACAACCGACCGCCCCTCGCATAGTTCCGCTACGTCAAGGGCCGCCATCCGCGGATCGAACTCCGCGTCGCTGACGACTAGAGGCCTCTGGTGTTCAAAGACCCAACCGGCGTACCCCTGACCAGGCGCGAAGTTGGCCGCCGCGATGGTCTCCTGGCGGAAGCCAACGCCAGTCACAGCCGTGAGCTCTCTCCGCTCTTCGTCAAACAGATGGAGGATCCCCCGGTCAGCAGGGCCGATGCCCTCTACAGCGGCTTCCGTGACTCGCCGGAGGACCTCTTCCAGGTCGAGCGTCGAGACAATGTCTTGACTGGCTTCCAACAGCGAGCTGGTCTCTCGTAGGCGGCGCCGGCTCTCGTCGTAGAGACGCACGTTCTCCAAGGCCGTCCCCAGTTGGACGGCAGTCGCCTCGAAAGTGTCGAGCACGTGTTCATCAAAAGCGGCCACTCGGGGGCTCTCGGCATTCAGCACGCCCTCCACTTGCCCACCTGCCCGGACTGGGACCGCCAGCTCAGACCGCATTCTGGGGACGCACTGGAAATAGTAGGAGGTGTCTGACGTGTCCTCGATCAGAATCGAGCGACCACTGGTATAGACGCGGCCGGCCACGCTGGCGTCCATCGGCAGACGGAAGGCTTCGTCGACGGGTGCTGAGAAGCCGATGAGCGACGGGTGAATCACCATGAACTCGCCGGAGTCATCGGGCGCTGAGAAGCTCAGGTGGTCGACATCCAGCGAACGGTGGATGGCGCGAAGTACCCGCTCAAGCAAGTCGTCTCTGTCCAGCGTCGAGGAGGCGGCCAACATGACCTCGCGCAGGGCCTCCGTCTCAGACAGACTCTGGGTCGTCTCCTCATACAAGCGTGCGTTCTCAATGGCGATGGAGGCCTGGTTGGCAAACAGCGCGGTCAGCCAAACGTCGTCCCCTGTGAAGATCCGTTCCTCGGCTACAGCGTCGAAACCCAGCGTGCCGATGATCTCGTCCCCACGCCACAGCGGCACGGCCAGCGAGGCAGTCAGGCCCTCCTTCTCCCACTCGACCGCGCGCCCCTCCCATTCGCCGTAGTCCTCGATCACCACCGGTTCCATTCGCTTCAAGGCCATACCCGCCGTTCCCTCACCGGCGGGGAGCCGGGAACCGGTGCGGTCCACGCTGTATCCATGGCTTACTACCTGTTCGAGGTCACCCGCCTCCTCGTCGACCAGGTATAGGCTGCCTCCCCGCACGTCCAGCAGACGACAACCCTGCTGGACGATGGTTTGCAGCAGTGGCTCAAGATCCAGCTGCGCAGTGACTGCAGCTGATATGTTGTGGAGCGTCTCTAGCTGCGCCGTCCGGTCTCGGGCCTCCTCATACATCCGGGCATTACGAATGGCCATGGCGGCCTGTGTGGCGAACAGCTCCAGGAGATGGGCGTCCTCCTCCGTGAATCCTCGAGATGCTCCGGCCCGGACCTCAAGGACGCCCAACAACTCGTCGCCCCACTGTACCGGCACGCCCATGTGGGATGAATGACCCACACGATCAGCCCACTTGGCCGATCTCCCCTCCCACGAGGCATAGTCTTCGACGATGATCGTCTCGCCAGTCTCCCAGATCCTGCCCGCCAACCCTTCCCCTCGACGCAGGGTTGGATCCGCGGGCAGCTCCCCATAGCCGATGTCGATGGCGAAGTCCAGGACATCCCGGTCGGGGCGGTAGAAGTCGAATCCCCCAGCCGTCGCATCGACCAGATCGATGGCGCGCGTCACAATGGAACGAAGGAGCTCCTCCAGATTGAGTTCCCCGACGATGTCGAATCCCACGTCCCGCAAGGCCTCCAGTTGCTGCGTGCGCTTGCGCAGCGCCTCCTCGGCCTTCTTGCGCTCGGTGATCTCCGTGTATGCAGCCACAGCCCCGACGAGCTCTCCCTCGATCTCGATCGGAGCCCCACCCAGAATCACCTCTACAGGCGTGCCATCCCTGCGATACCTGGTTGCCTCGGCACGGGGAACGACGCCGCCGCCAAGCACGCGCCGTGTCGCGCTGACCGCCTCTTCCATCACGTCTGGATCGCGGCTGGCGATCAGGTCGTCCAGATCCTGCCCAATAGCCTCCTCGGGCGAATAACCAAATAGATTCTCTGCACCGGGGTTCCAATCTAAGACCCGGTGATCTCGGTCGAAGGTGACAATGGCGTCCGGGGCTGACTGGAGAACGCCTTCCAGGTAGCGCTGCCGCGTCACGATCGCGTGCTCGAGCCGCTGTCGATCCGAGAGATCTCGAACGATCACCATGTCCGCCGGCACCCCATGGTACGTGATCAGCCCGGCGTTGACCTGTACAGGCACGAAGCCGCTGCGATCTCGCTTCAATCGGACCTCATAGTCAGAAGGAGCGTGTTCGCCCGCGAGACGCCGTTCATACCGCTCAATGACCGTCTCCCGGTCCTCTGGGTGGACGTAGTCGAGGACGGATCGGTCCAGCAGCTCTTGCGCGCTCAGGCCCAGAATCTCGGCGATCCGGGGGTTGGCGTAGCGGAAGCGCATATCTTGAATGATGACGATACCGTCGTCGGAGCGTTCGGCAAGGTTGCGGTAGGTTTCTTCACTCTCACGCAGCATCCGCTCGAGGCGATGATGGCGGATGGCCGCCTCCACAGCCAGCTGCAAATCCCTCTCTGTGGAGGACGCCAAGACGTAGCTCAAGGGCGCGTCGACCCCCGCGGCTGAGAGAAACCTATCATCTCCTCGAGGGGCAAGAAAGAGAACCGGAGCGTCAACTACCTCGTCGGCATGCCCAGCCGGCCCGAGCTCGCCGAATGCGTCCCACAGCCTGCTATCTATCAGGAGGAGATCCGGGGGATTGCACTCCGCGAGGCGGCGCGCCTCGTCGGCCGTGCTCACGACCGCCAGAACCCGATAACCGAGATCCTCCAGCTTCCGCTTGGTTTCCTCCAGCGCCCCCGGCTCATTTCCCGCCATCAAGATCTTACCGTCCATCATGATGCCATTCCTCTCTGGGTACCGGGGTGGACCCGGAAGCGTCGTACCCTATCGGAACCGCTCCCCGGTTCTGTGCGGGAAGGCCCGCGTCCCTGCGTCCGCCGCCTTCGCCAGACGCAGATCCCAGCGACGTTCCATACGCGCGGTGCGCGTGCCCACAGTGCGCGGCTGCGCCGAGCGGGGTGCAGCACTCGCTGTTGGCCTAGCTCCTCGAGCGCCAGATCGAGAACGCCAGCCAGAGCCCCAGGAAACTGACGCCCACAAAACCTGCAATCACTACGACCGTCGCCAGTCCGATCTCCTCCCCCAGGTTGAAGGCAGGAATGAGGAGCGCGAGCCCCAAGATCAAGGCCGCGAGAAGCACGCTCAATGAGATCCGGTTGGCTGACCGATCCATGCGGTCCAAGGCCCGTCCCAGCCCCTTGTGCTCAAGCGTCATGCCGATCTCCCCTCTTTCAGCCTGGCTAAGCAGCTGAGTTCCGATGCGGGGCAGCTGATCAATGAGGTCACTCCAATCGCCTCCGGCCCTGGCCAGTCTCGGACCGAGGTTCTGCGGCAGGACCATCTGGAACAGAAATCGCTTGACGTGGGGTTGGGAGAATGCGACGATATCGAAATCCGGATCCAGCTTGAGGGCCACGCCCTCCATCATGGCCAACGTCTGTCCAAGCAACCATAGCTCCGGCGGCAGCTGGAGGTGGTGGCGAAAGGCAATCGACGTGGCGTCATCCAGTACCTCCTGGGCTCGGACGGCCTTGAGAGGCAACGCCTGGTACTTCCGCAGCAGCCGGGCCAGATCTCGCTCCAAGGCCGTGCGGTCGAGGGACCGGACAGTCGCCCCCATACGCATGAGCCGGTCGACAACCGCCTGCGCGTCCATCTGGATCACGGCGATGTACAGACGCGTCAGATTGGAACGGAGGCGGCGGCTCAAGTGCCCCACGAGGCCAAAGTCCATCGCGCCGATGACCTCTCCCGGCATCACGACGAAGTTCCCCGGATGCGGATCGGCGTGGAAGAAACCCTCCTCCAACACCTCCTTGAGCACCATCTGAGCGGCATGCACGGCGATGCGATGACGGTCATACCCGACCTCGTCGAGAGCTTCGACATTGTCGATCTTGATGCCGCACAGGCGCTCCATGACCAGGATTCGGCGAGTCGTAAGCTCCCACGTGATATCCGGCACGTAGAGGTGAGGATCCGTAGCAAAGGTCTCTCGGAAGCGCTCAGCGTTGTGGCCCTCACGGTAGAAGTCCAGCTCCATGCGCAGGGTGGAGGCAAATCCACGCGCGATCTCCGGGAGGTCATGGACGCCGACCAGCGGAATACGACCCTCCACCAACTCAGCCACATCCTGGAGTATCTCCAGGTCAACCTCGATGATCTTCTGGATGCCCGGTCGCTGGACCTTGACGACCACAGATCGACCATCCTTCAGCTTAGCGGCGTGTACTTGTGCTAGAGATGCGGCGGCGATCGGCTCCTCCTCCAGATCATCGAAGTGATCCTCAATGGAACCATTCAATTCGGACGCGATCCGCCGGCGAATCGCGTCCCAAGACTCAGCAGGGACGGCGTCCTGCAGCTTCGTCAGTTCCGCGACGTAGGGAGGGGGAATAAGATCGGGACGGGTGCTGAGAACCTGTCCCAGTTTGATGAAAGTGGGTCCCAGCTCTTGCAGCGCGAGGCGGAGCCGCTGAGGGGCGCCAAGAGGCGGCGCTTCCTCCCGCCACCGACGGACCAGGCGTCGAGGAAAGGCCAGATAAGGCTGGAGCTCAAGAACATCAACCAGCTCCCCGAGCCCGTGGCGAATCAAGACCTGCGCAATCTCTCGATAGCGCCTAAGATGCCGGATCGTCCGCTGCGGACCTCTCACCATGATCGCTTCGTGGGCGGCCTGGCGACGCCCCTTAGCACCAGATACCCTTCCATCCCTGTGCGAGGACGATCCCCGCAGCGAATCAGACCACTGACGTCTCTAGCGCTCTCTCGATGTCTGGAAGCGCCCCTTCAGCAGCTCGCTCGCCCAATGCTATGATTTCCGCAGCGCGGGTGAAACCGAGGAGAACGCTCACGTCTGGAGGTACATCAGGACGCACGATCACCTCAGGAGCGGCCTTGGCGAGGCGCTGTCTGTTGATCTCCTTCATCATCACATCCAAGGAGCGCAGCATGACCTCGAAGGTGCTGGCCAGTCCCTTTGGCACGTAGCGATGCTCCTGCAACAGATGGATCATGGCGGAGAAGGTGTTGTTGCTCCCAATCACGTCAACTGCGATGACGACATCCGCGCCCATCTGACGCGCCACGTCGGCTGGGAGATTGTCCAGGAGCCCGCCATCGACCAGCAGCCGGCCATCACGCTCCACCGGCTTGAAGAGTCCCGGGAGAGCTATCGTTGCGCGAACCGCGTCGGTCACACACCCCTTGTCCAGAAGCACGGGTTCGCTGGCCACGAGATCAACAGCTATGACGCACAGCGGCCGCACTAGATTCTCGAACGTGCAGTTGCCCAGGTGGGCTGAGAGATAATTGACAACCTTCTGTCCCTCGAAGAGGCCGCGCCGGGGCAGTGTTGGATCGGCGAGGGAGAGCAGATGGCGCGGACTGGTCATCCGGAGCGCCTCTCGTTCGAGGTAGTCGGGCGTTAACCCTGCAGCATATGCGCCGGCCACTACGCCGCCCATGCTCGTGCCGGCCAGCACGTCAACTGGTATCCCCTCGCGCTCCAGGACCTTGAGAACACCGATATGGGCGAGACCGCGCGCACCCCCGCCGCTGAGGGCGAGGCCGACGCGGGGACCTTTGTGGGTTTCGGATGGCGCCATAGGCTTCGAGCCGGGGTCAGACGGTCGCCGTCATCAAACCGGCTCTGTCCCGGCGCGGACCTCCTTCTCCAACTCATCGACGCGGCGGATCAGCGCCTCGAACTCCTTCCGGCTGACCGGCGTGACGCGCCCCACCTCCTGACCGATCATGTCCCGCAACTCCTCGCGCTCCTTCTCGCCTTTCTTCAAGAGGGCATCGGCGAGCTTGTCAGCCTCCTCAGGTTCGACCCCCTCCGTCTCGACGAGCTCGTTGACAGCCTCTCGAACCTTCTCGCGCGTCAAGGTGAAGACCCCCAGTCCCATGAGCAGCGTCTTCTCCAGAATGTTCGCCATTGCTGAACCTCCCTCCTTGCTTGTCAGACTCTCTCGAATGGTGGGTCCTTAGAGGATATCTCCGCGGCACCGAGAACATGCACGTGCTGGCGCGAGCGTCCACCTCCAGGTATTCCTGTGTGACGGCTCTCATGCAATTATACCGACGGGCAACCCGCGGTCAAGCACTGGGACACAGGCGGGGGGCAGCAACGAGGTAGCACGGTCGCCCGCCCCGTGCTCTCCACGTATGCCGTGCTATCCACCAAGCTGGTGTTTGTGTCATACCCTGCGCGACCATCCGTTGGTGCACCCAACTCGGTCTGGCTTCTTGACGAGACCCGGAAGCGGAATAGAATAGGTGCCATGGATAGACCGGCGCTGATCACCTTGAGCACAGATTTCGGGGTGCGCGATGGCTACGTGGGCACGATGAAAGGGGTCATGCTAGACATCGCCCCTGACGCCCAGTTGGTCGACATCACCCACCAAGTCGCGCCGCAGGCCATCCACGAGGCAGCGTACATCCTCTACACCGCCTACCGCTTCTTCCCTTCGCGGACCGTCCACCTGGTGGTCGTGGATCCAGGCGTCGGAAGCAGTCGTCGTCCCATCGCGGCTCAGCTGTCGCACGGTGCATTCGTCGGGCCGGACAACGGCGTCTTCAGTTTCGTCATGGCCGAGGAGCATGTGGAAACGATTGTGGAGCTGGCGAACCCGCGCTATCGTCTGCCCGCCGTGAGCCAAACGTTCCACGGGCGCGACATCTTCGCTCCGGCCGCAGCGCATCTGGCAGCAGGTGTACCCATCGAGGAGCTCGGCCCCGCGCTGGAGGATCCCGTTCTCCTTCCTCCCCCACGACTGGACATCACGTCGCAAACGGCCAAGGGGGTGGTGCTGCATACGGACCACTTCGGGAACGCGATCACCAGTATCGGCCGTCTCCTTTGGAGAGACGGCGATCTGTGCCTAGTTCCCGCCTTTCGGCGAGAGAATGAGGAGTTCGCGCGATTCCGGGCCAGTGAGGCGTCCGTCAAAGTGGCCGGTCGAGAGCTACACGGCCTCCACGGCACGTACGCAGACGTAGAGCCGGGGAGCTTGGTGGCCCTGATCGGTAGTGAAGGGCACCTGGAGATCGCCGTGCGTGAGGGCAGCGGAGCCAAGAGGCTTGACCTTCAGCCGGGGCATCCCGTCTTCCTGAGCTGGTAGACGCACCGCGGAGTACAATAGCGGAGGACGGGCCAGGCCGCGAATTCGCTGGCACCGCAGACAGCAGCTCGGGGTGAGCATGGGGGGAACGACGCGCGCGGGATGACAGGTATTAGGCGTTGGGCAGGCCAGCCATCTCCTTCGCGGTCCCGGTCGGGAGCGTCATCACGAAGGTGCTTCCCGCATTCCCCGAATTCGTGGTCCTTGAGGGACTCTCGACCCAGATCCTTCCGCCGTGAGCCTCGACGGCCAGCTTGCAGAAGGGGAGCCCCAGGCCGGTGCCTGCACGTCGGCCCTTGATCGAAGCCACTTGATGGAACTTCTCGAAGAGGACACCCCGCTCCTCCCGGGTAATCCCCGGTCCCTCATCGCTGACGCCAAGCCGGACGTTCCTCGAGGGGTCCTCCGGATCAGGACGGGCCCAAAGAACCACACGACTACCATCGGGCGCGAACTTGATCGCATTATCCACCAGGTTGTTCAATACCCGCCCGATCAGAGCGGCGTCCACCCAAAGAGAGGGGAGGCGCCCCGGTACACTCACGTCGACGCTGATACCTGCTGAACGAGCCAGTGGGAGGAAGCCGGCGGCAGCCTCCTCAAGAAGCTCCTTCGGGTCCGCGACTTCGCATTCAGGCATCAACTCGCCGCTCTCTAGTGCGCTGACGTCCAGGAGTGCATTGACCAGACTGAGCATCCGATCACTGCTCTGTTGAGCCATCTCCGCGACCGTACTGAAGAGCTCAGGATCACTGTCCGAGAAAGCCTCCTCCATCATAATCAGGCCATTACTGAGGATCGTTAGCGGCGAGCGCAGATCGTGGACCAACATGTGGGTCAGGTCGTCCTTCAAGCGCTCCAACTCGATTTCCTCGGTCACGTCGCGGAGTACCAGTAGCCATCCACTGATCGTCTCCTCCGTCCTCACCGGGGTCAGGGTCCTCTCGACGTGACGGCCCGAGGGCTCGAGAGTGACGACGACCTGTTTTGTGGGCTCCTCACTGCCGCCACCCACCTGTAGGGCTTCACAATCGGCTATCAAGTCCTCGTTATCGTAAGCCAGCAGGTGGATGAAGGGCCGGGACATCTCTCCGACATGGGTGTCAATGGGACGCCCCTCCACCTCCAGCTGGGCAACGCCCAGGAGATCGCCCAGGGCCCGGTTGACTGCCAGCGTGCGGAAATCAGTGTCCAGGAGAACGATGCCCTCTCTTGCAGTACGGAGGATGGAATCCAGCTCCCGGACACGGTGTGCCAGCGCTTCGTCCGTACGCGCGTACAGCCGGGCATTCTGTATGGCCACGGCGGCCTGCGCGGCAACCGTCGCCAGGACCCGCTGATGCGACGGGCCGTAGGCGCTCGACGACCTGTAGGACTGGATGGCAATGACGCCGAGCGGCTCATCGCCAGCCAGCATTGGCACGCCCAGCCAGCAACTGGCGAGTTCACCGATAGACTCGACGCCTAGTTCCTCCAGGGTCGAGGCCACTCCACCGCGGATCAGAAGCGGCTGACGGGTTCTGAGGACGTATTCCGTGAGACCGGATCCCGTTCGACGTGTACGCCACTGGACCCGTTCCCCCGCCTCCACGGCGAGAGGGAAGGAGACCTCGTCCAGATCGGGCTCGTAGAGGGCCACGTAGAAGTTGCGAGCGGACATGAGATGGGCGACCTCTTCATGGATCGCCGAGACTACGCTACCGATCTCAAGGCTTGCTGTCAGGGCTTGCCCCACTGCCTGGAGACCTCTGAGCTCCTGCACGCGTTGTTTCAGGCGCTCACTCGTGTAGGCCAGGCGGCGGGTGATCAACGAGACCACGACCATCGTCAATTCGAAGACGGCAAAAAAAACCGTCCCCAAACGAGTGTAGATGAGGGCCATAAGAGGCGCCAGGACTAGGGGGCTACCTTCGTAGAAGAGCAAATTGGGGAGCGAATTGGCATACTCCCTTAACGGTCCGCGCCCGCGTGCCATGATAGCTGGGAGGAAGACGACGTGATTGATCAGGAGATAGGTGAGTGCAAAGGCAGCGAGAGCCAGAGCCTCCCGAGATCCGACACTGGCGAGGGGAACCTCTCCGCCCAGGGCCTGAAAGACGGCGCCGCCGATCAGCACACTCGCCGTATGTGCTGCTGCGTTTGCACCGCCGGTAGCGGCGATGGCTGAAGGCGCGGTCAGCCGCGGAAGTTGGAGCCGACCAGCCCAGCAAACCTGGAGCAGAATATGGGCCAGGGCTGCAGCAAAGGCGATCCAGCCTGTAGTCACAGCGCCCATCACCAGGTAAGCAGCCACGGTCGACGTCGGAAGCAGAGAAACCACCCCGGCGGACAAGGGCACGCCAAAGAGGTCGGCAAACAGAATCAAGCCGCCGAAGAGGACGGCAGGAAGAAGCACGTCCGACGGGGGGGGACTAACAACCGTCAGCCAGACCAGCACGGCGAACGTCGCTGCACCGGCCGTCAGGTACACGCCCGTGAGGTATCGTCGCTCCATGGAGGGCCCTCCTCAGCGCCCCGGATCTGCCTTGTTAGATCCGATTGTCCCGAATGGCTAAGGTTCGTCGCAGGCTTGGGCCGAATGGTACGCGGTCAGCGCGTCGAGGACACGCTCCGGCGTCAGGGGCAGCTCATCAATCCAGACACCGATGGCATCTTGGACAGCGGCAGCGAGGGCGGGTGCGAGCGGTAGAAACGGCATCTCACCCATCCCTCGCGCGCCCCAGGGCCCTCGTGGATCAGGTTCCTCGACGATGATGGATTCGACCTGCTCCGGGACATCTGCAATCGTGGGAATCAGATAGGTACTCAAGTGGGGTGTCTGGATCTGTCCACCTTCGGTGATGAAGTTCTCGCAGGTAGCCCAGCCAAAGGCCTGGGCCACGCCCCCCTCGATTTGCCCTTCGATTTGCTGAGGATTGATCGCCCTTCCCACATCGTCCGCGCAGACGACGCGCCGTACGTCCAGCTCACCAGTCTCCACATCCACCGTCACCTCGACCACCTGCGCTACATACCCATACGCAAAATTAGGCAACCCCTCGCCGGTCTCCGGGTCGAACTGTGTCGTCGCTGGCGCCATATACGTCTCCTCGGTGACGGCGGGTCGATCGCCCTCCTCCCAACGCTGGAGGACCTCCGCCGCTGCCCTGCAGACGGCGTTCCCGGCCATGAACGTCATCCGAGAGGCAGATGTTGAGCCAGAGCTGCCCGGGCTGGTTGCCGTGTCTGACGTCTCCATGCGGACAACGTCCAACGGTACGCCAAGCGCCTCAGCCGCCATCTGGCGAATCACCGTGTGGGTGCCTTGTCCCACGTCGGCACTCCCGATGCTCACAAGAGCTCGCTCGATTTCTTCGTCACCATCGAGCACGATCTTGGCCCAACAGTTCTCCTGGTAGCCAAACGAGAATCCCACATTCTTGAACCCCACCGCCAGACCGATCCCGCTCCGGACGGCATCCTTGGGTGCGTCCGATCGGGCGGTCGCCCTGGAGGCCGGTCTTTGCCAGCCTTGTAGGGCATCCCCCTGGTCATCTTCCGCACGCTGCCAGCCCATGGCCCGCGCGCAACGCTCAGTCACGTCGGTTAGATTAACGCCACCCGGAAGACAGGTGCGCACCGTCGTGGGAGTATCGTCGCGGAGCAGATTCTTCATGCGCAAGGCCACCGGATCGGCGTCCAGAGCCTCCGCCAGCTTGTTCATCTGCATTTCAGCCACATAGATGCCCTGTGGCGCACCGAATCCCCGGAAGGCGCCGCTGGGAGGGTTGTTCGTGTAGACCCCGTCGACGTCCACCCTGACGTTCGGGAATGCGTAAGGTCCGGTGCAGGTAATGGCAGTATTGCCCAGGACTTTGTTCGTGGTGTAGCAGTACGCCCCGCCATCGGCCACGGCCCTCACCTCTGCCGCGACGAGCTTCCCGGCGCGCGTGGCGCCCCATTTGCAGCGGAACCAGACCGGATGCCGCTTGCAGTGCCCGAGGATCGATTCCTCCCGGCTCCATACGATCTTGACGGGCTTCTGTAGTTTCTGAGCTGCCAGGGCCAGCACGATCTGCACCGACATGTCCTCACGCCCACCAAAGGCACCGCCGATCGCCGGGTAAACGACCCGCACTTGGTCCGGCGAGATGTCGAGCGCGTGAGCGATCTGTTGTTGATCCTCCCACGTCCACTGGCCCGCTACGACCACGGTCACACGGCCTTCATCGTCGATGTACGCCAGCCCGGATTCCGGCTGAAGGTAGGCGTGTTCCTGTGCTGAGGTTCGATATTCACCCTCAATGACCACATCGGCGTCCTGCCAGCCGCGCTCCGTGTCACCTTTCCGGATCTGGTGATGGCAAATCAGGTTGCCATCGGTGCTCAGCTCCGGGTGAAGCTCACTCAGCTGGCGGTGGGGATGGAGCTGCGGCGCGCCTGCCTCCAGGGCCTCAAAGGGATCGGTCACGACAGGCAGCGGTTCAAACTCGACCTCGATCCGGTCGCGGGCTCGCTCAGCCCCCTTCACTGACTTGGCGACGACCAAGGCAATCTGATCCCCCACAAACCGGACGACATCCGCCCCCGGGTTATCAGAACCCGGCCCACAGAACACGGGTTGATCCGGCGTCTGGAGCCCGTACTCGTTGATGGGAACGTCCGCAGCCGTGAAGACCGCGACAGTTCCCGGAAGCTGCTCGGCACGCGACGTGTCGACACGAAGGACGCGCGCGTGCGGCCGACGTGCGAACAGAATCTTGGCGTGGAGCATGTCATCCATGACGAAGTCACCAGGGTACCTGGCCTCCCCGGTGACCTTGGCGCGGGCGTCAATGCGGGTAGCGGACTTGCCGATATGTCTGCTCATAATGTGATCTCTCGTCTCCGATGGGCCCAGATAACTCGGCGGCCGTGGCCCGTGGGACCGGCCGCGCGACGGCCTCGGCCCGCCTCGTCTCCTATCCGCGGGCCTGGACCTGGTTCGTCTCCAGGGCGAGAATCCGCCTCAAGATCGCCGCAGTCGCTGCATAGGTCGAATCGACCCCAAAGTAGGAAAGGCGTTGTGCCCCCAGGCTTCTGCCCTTTCCAAGAGGGGTGTCGGAAGCATAGTGGATGATACCCACATCAAAAGGGACCGTGTCGGCGTAGAGGGTGACAATCTCGTTCGTAGGATGGCGCGTCGGTCTCACAGCCTCGTAAACGGCGGACAGGTACGGACCCGCCTCCATCTCGATGTCCGTGTAGCCCTCGCGGTAGAAGACATCCATGTACCGGTCGTTCTGGAGGAATGTACCGCGCACACTGATCGCCTTCTGGTTGTCGAGGGTGGTCCCGTGAACGAGATAGGGGGCGACGTTTGTGGCGGTGAAGCAATTGTTGAACAGGTACGTGTTGCGGGAGTGCTCGTCATGGATCACGTAGGGGATCATGACGTCGCCAACGCGCCCATTCAACGTCGCAGCTTTTCCGAGACTGTACACACCCCTGAGCGAATCTACGCTGGGCGCGATCTGTGAGAGAATGTGGTAGGCGCCCATCCCCAGCGGGTAGTCGATATTGACGATCACGGCATCCGTGTGCGCAAGCTGATCCAGGCCCAGTCCCTTCAGACGTGGATCAAACCAATCGGGCCGGAGCCGGCTCATCTGAATCACCTGGGCCTCGACATCAAAGACGTGGTGGCTGTCGATGTGCTTGATCCCACAGAGAGCCTCTTCCTCCTCGCGCTGGTCCCAGACCTCGTCATCACGACGAGCCTCCATGAAGTCCCGCAGCGCGAAATAGAGCAAGTTCTCCGGTCGAGAGGGGGTCTCACCATGGCGGATCCGGGCGTACTCATTCACCAGCTGGCGGCGGCCGCTGTCGTGGAGATGGCCCAGTAGATCATCCTCTCGGCGGAGGGCGAACCCCGACAGCATGTTCACGACGCTGTGTACGTTGCTCGAAATGAAGTAGACGGGCCTATCACTCAGGTCAACGGGCGATGCGTCGGCGATAAACGACCACCACCGCCTCGTCGCCTTCCGATAGTCGACACGGGAGCCAGCCAGCAGACGTACGGCAAGGCGTTTGCGCTCGCGGCCCGCGTCACAGAGAAAGTCCGCGAACTGGTCATCCCAGACAGACTCGAGGCGGGACATGTCGTCTGAGCTCAGCCCCAGGACACCCAACAGGTCTTCCCGAATCCTATCCCACGCGGACGCTTTGCCGTCCCGATAGGCCTCCAATCGCTCCAGAACGGAATGGCCGTGCAGTCGCCGATGCATCTTGTTCCATTCGATCTGGAACGCCGTCAGCATAGGTATGAGATCGTCGATGTCGGAGACGCTGGCGATGAACGCGGCCATCGTCTCGTGGCCGTCAAACAAGGTCCGGCGCCGGCGCCCCGGGGCCTCCACCGGTTCCCACTGCTCCACCTTCGAGTAACCACGTCTGGCAAAGACCCGCTCCGACTGCCCCATGACCACCAGCCTTGTGCGGCGGATGGAGCGCGGCAGCCGCAAGGAGCAGTAGATGATCGCCGCCGGATCCAGGGCCTCATCGCGGGCCTTCACGTGGAGGGACGAGTTCATCCCCATGTGGGATTCGACGAAGGAGCGCACTTGCACCTCATCTGTGGTGCGCAGGAGGGAATAGTAGGTACGCATGTAGAGCGAGATTTCCTCGCTGCCCGTCGTGGGGACTGTTCTCTCCACGCTAGCCTTCCACTGCGGCTTTCTCTATCGCCCGGATGATCTTGTAGTAACCCGTGCAGCGGCACAGGTTACCACTGAGGCCTATCTCTATCTGCTCGCGCGTCGGCTCTGGAATCTCCTCCAGGAGGTTGGCCCCGGCCATGACGAATCCAGGGGTGCAGAAGCCACACTGGACAGCTCCTTCATCGACGAAAGCTTGCTGCACCGGATGCAGGTCACCGCTCTGAGCGGCCGACGCGAGTCGCTGCAGCCCCTCGACGGTCACCACGTGCGTCCCGTGGGCTCGGGGAGCCGGAGTCAAGCAGGAAAGGACGGCGATGCCGTCCATCCACACGGTGCAGGCCCCGCATTCGCCCTCCCCACAGCCTTCCTTCGTCCCAGTGAGTCCCAGGTCTTCGCGGAGCATGTCAAGAAGGGTCTTATCGTTCGCCCCCTGCACCACAACGTTCTCGCCATTGACCACACATTCGATGGGCTCCAGTCCATCTCCATAGTGGCAGACCGACTTCCCGGCGAGGCGCGGATAGCTCCCCCGGGTGGTGCCCCACAGCATCACGGGCTGGTCCGGGAGGGCGTCCTGTTCGTTCTCATCCTGAAGGGAGGTGAGGGCTCGCCGAACCAGGACGGTAGTGATCTTGCGGCGATAGTCGGCGCCAGCTCGGATGTCGTCAATGCACGAGGTGGCTCTCGCGGCCAACTGCGCGGCCCGCTCGATGCTGTCCGTGCTGAGGCGCCGCCCCACCAGAGCTTGCTCGGCCTCTCGCGCGCGAATGACCGTCGGGGCTACACTCCCCAACGCAATCCGGGCATCGGCGACGATCTCGTCGTCGAACGACAAGACGGCTGCGGTGTTGACTACGGCTATGGCATGGACGCGCCGCAGCGCCATCTTGACGAACGTACCGCGCTGGTCCGGCTTCAGCGCCGGGAAGACAATGTCCGTCACCATTTCGTGCGGGGCTAGATCAGTCTCTCGCACTCCCTGGTAGAGCTTCTTCAGCGACAGGGTACGTTTGCCATCCACGCTCTGCAGCACGACTTGGCCGTCGAGAGCCCAGAGGGCCGCAATGGTATCGTTAGCAGGCGAGGCTGTGACGAGGTTACCCGCGATGGTCCCTCGATTGCGGAGCTGCGGCGTACCCACCCGCCAGCAAGCCAACGCGAGAGGATAGCCGCGCTCCACAAGCAGTTCGGAGGCCACCGCGCTGTTGTGCGTGACGGTCGGGCCGACGTGGATCCAGCCGTCGCGAAGCGTGATGCGGTTCAACCCGCCGATCCTGGTTACATCGATGAGGACATCCGTCTCTCGGGTGCCCCGCTCCAGTTCGACTAACAGATCCGTGCCGCCGGCGATGATGCGAGCGCTCGGCGCGTGCTCAGATAGCAGGCGAAGGGCATCCTCGAGGCTGGTGGGAGTATGATACGCTTGCCACATAGGTGATCTCCTGAACTCGGGTGAGCCATTCCACGCGCCCTAAGGTCACAGGATTGGGTGGGCACGCCGGATAAGTATACTCGTTCTCATAGCCTAAGGCAACCGATTGCATCCTTGGCGGTGCCCAGTTTTTGGGTGCAACCTAATCGCCTATAATACGTAGTGCATAGTGCAGCGGGTATCCGTGAGGAGGACAAAGAGGCTTCGTGGAACAGCACGTGAATGAGGAAGAACAGTGGATAGCGGCCGCCCGACAAGGTGACACGACCGCTTTCGGGCACTTGGTGGAGGCCTACCAGAATCCCGTGTATAACCTGGCATACCGCATGCTGGGGAATGGACCCGAGGCTGAGGACGCGGCTCAAGAGGCGTTCATAAGAGCCTACCGGTATCTCGACAGCTACGACCCGAACCGTCCTTTCAGCACGTGGCTGCTCTCCATAGCCTCGCACTATTGCATCGATCAGCTCAGGCGTCGGCGAATTGACTGGCTGCCGCTGAAAGAGGAGATAGCCGAGCCAGTCCGGCTGGCAAGCGCCAGCCCGAATCCCGAGACTGTAGTCACTGAGAGGGATCGGGAGGCCTGGGTACAAGACTTGATGGGCTCATTGTCGCCTACGGACCGAGCCGCTATGACCCTCCACTACTGGTATGACTGCCCGTACGATGAGATCGCTGACGTCCTGGATCTCACGGTGAGCGCCGTCAAGTCACGGCTCTATCGGGCCAGGCGCGCGCTCGCAGAACAGATGGAAGGAGAAGCTTATGCGCTGCAGACGAGCTAGGGACCTCATGTTGGCACGGCTGGATGGGCCAATCGATCCCAAGGCGGACCGGGCTCTGGAGCAGCACCTGGTAGACTGCGACGTGTGCCGGTCGGAATGGCAGAGAGTACGCGCCGTCGAGACCCTGTTCAGGTCGGCGGTGGTGCGTCCGGCGCCCTCTCATCTGAAGGCGCAGATCATGCATCGCATCGACCGTCGAGATCAAGCCCGTCGCGCCGTGGTAGGAGGCATCGTGCTGGGCCTGGGGGCTGCCGCGTTAGCTGGGCTGACGCTGATACCCCTTGGTTTGGGGCTGTCCGGCAGCCTGGGCGCCGCCCCGGCCCTGCTGGCCGGCGCAGGCGAGACCATGACCCAGTTGCTTGTTGTGTTCGCGGGGGTGACGAGGGTCTTCGTGGCTCTGTTAGATCAGTTTGCCCTGCCGCTCGGAGCTCTGGCCCTGGGCAGCGTCTTTGCGGCCTTGATTCTCAACGGCCTGTGGATTGTCACGCTGCGCAGACTTCGCGTTGCACGTTAGCCCGGGGTGCTCGGATCGAGTTGGAGGTCAGGCGGGTGAAGGGATCCCAACCATTCCAGCAGTCCGAGCCCGAGTCTCAGAGATGGCTAGGATGGGAGATGATGACGATGAGAAAGCTTACTCCACTACTTGCCGCTTCCGCCGTATTGATCACGTCGCTGGCGTGTACGATTACGCCACGTATCCCGGAGATCAACATCAGCGTTCCAACGATCGAGGTCGGAGAGATCAAGGAGATCCGCGAATCCGTTCCGCTCCCGCAAGGTGACTGCTGCGACGTGGACGTGGTGTTCGGTGCCGGCAAACTGGAGATCGAAGCAGGGGTCTCCGACAGGCTCCTGGATGGTGTCTTCCGGTACAACGTAGAGCATTGGGCCCCTGAGGTGATCGCTGAAGGGGATGAGCTAACCGTCAGGCAGGGGGGAGACGAGCAGAGGTGGGGCGTTCCCAGCGGAAGCGTGCGGAACCAGTGGGACTTGGAGTTCTCGCCCGCGATACCGCTGGCACTCAACGTGAAGGCCGGGGCCGGCGACGGGAGGCTCGATCTATCTGGCCTGCGGGTCTCGGATCTGGACGTCGATCTTGGGGCTGGAAACTTCGTCCTCCGCTTCGATGAGCCGAGCCCCATCCCGATGGATCGCTTGACCATAGACGCCGGTGCCTCCAAGATGGAGATTCTCCGGGTGGGAAACGCAAGCCCCGAGGCGTTCAGGGTGCACGGAGGGGTAGGCGATATGAGCGTGGACTTGACTGGCGCATGGCGTCGGTCCGCAGATCTGACGATCCGTGCGGGTGCCGGGACGCTCAGACTGACGCTCCCGGCCGATGTCGGCGTCAAGGTGGAGACTCGGGGCGGGCTGACAAACGTAGAAGCGTACGGCCTGAGACAGATGGGCGGCACATACACGAACGACGCCTACGGTGAATCCGATCTAGAGCTGACCGTCAGCATCCTGACCGGGGTCGGCAATGTGCGCTTGATGGAAGAAGGGATCGTGGAATAGCACATCCCTGAATTGTGGATGGAGGTGAGACAATGGTGAGAAGAGTCATGATCTGGTTGTCACTGGTCGTCCTGGGGGGCATAGCTTTGCCGCTGGCGCCGGTGACGGCGGCCGACCAACTCCCCGACGATGGGGTCGTCATCTGGAACGAGGACTACACGCTCGGTGAGGACGAGACGCTGGACGGTGACCTGGTCGTCTTCAACGGCGACGCGTTCCTGGAAACGGGCAGTCGGGTGAGCGGGAACGTGGTCATCTGGAATGGGAGTGCCGAGGTGGCAGGCGACGTGAGGGGCGACCTGATCGCCTCCAACGGAGCTATCCAGCTTGAGGGCGATGCCCGCGTTCAAGGTGACATCGTCTGCACCTGGAACTGCGACATCGAGCGCGGTGAGGGCACTCGAGTCGACGGCAGGATCATCGAGGGGCCGATTATCCGTGGCATCCCTTTCGGTCAGTTCGCACAACCGGGCCTGAATATCGAGATCCCGCCCTCAGATCCAGATCCTCTGTGGATCTCCAGCGTGGAGCAGTTGTTGCGCTGGATCTTTCGGATGGTCCGCCGCGTGGTGACCGTGCTCGTCGTTGCCGCGATTGGTGGGTTGGTGGCACTCATATGGCCCGAGGCCACCGACCGGGTGGGACACGCAGTCTTTGAATCGCCCGGGACCAGCCTGGGCGTTGGGCTGCTGACGGTCATCGCCGGATCAGCCCTGGTCACGGCACTGGCCATCACAATCTGTCTCTCGCCGGCCGCCATTCTCGTGGCCCTGGCTCTCAGCGCCGCGGGATTGCTGGGCTGGCTTGCCGTCGGCGCCAGGATCGGGCAGCGATTCCTGCGGGCAGTGAAAGCAGGAAAGGTGACGCCAATCTGGAGCGCCAGCCTGGGAACTCTGATCGTCACGCTCGTGGCTGTTGGTCTGAGCAACGCCTTCTGTCTCTCGCCTCTGGGTTGGCTAGTCACGTTCCTTATCGGGTCCCTCGGGCTGGGTGCCGTAGTCCTCACCCGCTTCGGGACGGTGCGCTACGTGCCTGATCGGACTCCGGCAAGGACAGAAGCACAGGTCGAACCGGTGATGGTCGAAATTGAGCCTCCACCAGGAGCGTCGGAGGAGAGCAGCGGTGTTGGAGGTGAGGAGTAGTAGGCCAGCTAACCGGGCTGACTCATGTAACTGAGACCGGGGGCTCGATGGCCCCCGGTCTCGCTCATGTGGAACAAACGGCATCCAGGCCACGTCTATCGTATGTATGTGGCTGCGCCGAACTGGGACCCGCGGGGATGGGTCTGTGACCCGACCTTGACAGAGGGGATCTGGTCATCGGCCCGGCGCCCGGGTAGAATCCAGGCATCGTTCCCGTGAGCGGAAGCGCACAACGAAGGAAGGAATGACTATGGACGCAAGATCAGCTATTGCATCGGCATTGTTTGTCGTGCTGCTCGCAGCCTGTGGGAGGGCATCCGAGCCCTCTTCAGAGGCTGTGACGGAAACGCAGGCCCCGGTTGAGCCGACGGTTCCATCTATCGGAGAGAGCCCGCTCTCTCCGCCGACAACCCCGAGCCCCAAGCCACCGGCAGAGACGAGTCCGCTCTCAGAGCCAACGCCCGACGGGGGCGAATCAGGAGCAGCGCAAGCGGATCGGGTGATGGAGGTGGCTAGAACACACCTGGTCGAGACGTTGGACCTACCGCTGGAGAGGGTGGACCGCGTTTCGATCCAGCGAGTGGAATGGCCCGATGCCAGCCTGGGGTGTCCGAGCCCGGAAGAGTCGTATGCTCAGGTCATCACCCCGGGCTACCGGGTTCTGCTAGAGGCCGAGGGAAAAACCTACGAATTGCATACAGACCTGACCGGAGAGATGATTCGAATCTGTGAGGAGAACCAGGAACCAGGGGCTCACGCCGCCGTGAACTATCTGGTCGATGAGCTGGGTATCCCGGCTGAGGACATTGACGTCATGTCCGTCAAAGCCTACGAATGGCCGGATGCAAGTTTAGGTTGTCCCGAGCCGGGCAAGTCCTACGCTCAAGTGGTCACGCCAGGCTATCGAGTCATCCTGGAAGCGGATGGCGTGAGGTATGAAGTCCACACGGACGAGCGTGGACGGACCATGGTGATGTGCGAGCCCAACCGCTAGTGGCCCGCCTGCCCCGTCGTGAAGTACCCTCTGACGTATCCCCGCCGGTGCCTGACTGAGATGACCAGCGGGACTATGGACCAGGAGCTCCCCTTCTCATCGTCATGGGGAGCTCCTTCCACTCGGCTCAGAATTGAGCATCCGAGAGACATGCCGCCAGCTGCGTGGGTCGGCGCCGGCGCCCCCGGGTCACTCTCCCTCCAGCCAAGCAACGAAGCTTTCTAAACTCGCCTCACCGCGCACCCTTAGGCGGGGCATCGTAAAACGGTCCTCGTAAGTCTGAGTCCTTCCCCACTCGGTCGTCACCGCACCCCAATACCCTGCCGAGTCCAGCACGTCAATCACATCGTCGTCCCAGCGACCCGCGGGGTAGCAGAAGAAGCGAGGGGTGCGACCGGTGTGGAACTCGATCGCCTCCCGGATACCCAGTGTCTGGTAGACCAGGAAATCGTAGGAACGCCCTCGGAGATCAACGTGATCCCTCCCGTGGGCCTGGATGTCCATGCCTGCCTCAGACATCTCCCTCATCTGAGACCACGTGAGATAGGCATCGCTCTCGTAGTGCGCCGGGGTTGCTAGGACGAAGAACGTCCCGGTGAAGCCATGGTCCAGCAGCTTGGGAAAGACCACTTCATAGGCGTCGCGGTAGCCGTCGTCAAAGGTGAGAACCACGGGTTTGTCCGGCAGCGGATAGCCTTCGGTCAGATGGAGATGAAGATCGGTGAGGGAGATAGGACTATGGCCCGCCTCGTCCAGATACGCCAGCTGCGCTTCGAACGCGTCCGGCGGCACCGTAAGATCTTGACGGTAGACGTCCGCATCTTCAGGGAGCTCGGAGACGTAGTGGTACATGAGAATCGGGACCTGTGCCTCGTCCGGGAGCAGCACAGCCGTCGCCGTGGGCTCGGGCGTGGATGTCGCAGCCGGGTCCCTCACCGCCTCCTGCACCTCCGCGGGAGGCACGGTCTGTGGAATCTCCCAGCGCCCGTACGTCGGCGACACGAAGAATCCCAAAACGCCGACCAGGGCCAGCAAGGCAGCCGCCCCAACAGCAGTCGTGTGCGGGGTCTCGCGCGTCAGATGGCGCAGCCTCTTCAACAGATCAGCCATAGAGTTGGGCATCACCAAGATAAGATACCCTGATCGAGGGGCCGTGTCAATCTCTCGAGTAGCTACGGGGACACTAACGCGCTGTCACCGCCACGCACGCGGCGCGTGAGTCGCGTATCCTACGACGCACGTGGATCGCTGCAAACCACACTTGGTGCACGAGTCTGTCTTGTCCTGTCGAACGACAGGCACCGATCAGGTCCCTCCACGAGCCGCAAGGCTCGACAATAGGGCACCCGCTAGTCATGCATCAGCTCGGCCTCGATTAAGGCTTTGCGAGGAGTCGGAACCAGGTTTGAGATGGGTGTTCGGGGTGGGGTCAGCCGGTGTGGGACGTCTTCCAGACAGCCAGCGCTTCGCGGGTAGCATCGAAGGCCAAGGGTGGTAGACAGTCAAA